>JABXJR010000020.1_pt1 | contig 30945 bp, 35 predicted proteins | sample 7431291 | NCBI WGS metagenome assembly JABXJR01 (sample SAMN14395756, study PRJNA613071) | wetland metagenome | isolation source: water samle H3 from high-altitude wetland | place: Chile: Salar de Huasco, high-altitude wetland | collected 2015-11-10 | reverse complement strand
AAACGTCCTCGGCTACGTCTGCGATGACCGCCGAGCCGAATAAATCAGCGTTTCCTAAGTCCTGAAAACCCAGAATAAGAAACTGGATTGATGGGAGTAGTCTGACCTCAGACGCCGCTACATGGCTAAGAAAAATTTTGACGTGCTCGTGTTGCGCATGTCACACTAATAAAATAAACAAATAAGAAGGGAAAACCCCATGAAGTCACAACTAGATAGAAATTTCACAGCGATCAAAGTCAAGGGCCGCAAATCTAAAAGCAAAAGCCAGAAGCCGGTGCCAGTGACATACAAGAAGCCCAAACGCATCTGGTCTGATGCAGAGGGGCGATATGTGGACATGACTGAAAATGACCTCGCGAAATACAAACAGGCGCTGAAAGTAAAAGCGTCAACACGCGGAGAAGGTGCAAAGATCAAGTGGCAAAGCGACACCCATGCCAAGTTTTCAAATGATGCGGCAGCTAAAGCAGTTGCAGAACACTTCGAATCGGGCAAGGCGCTAAATCAACAAGATAACGGCAAGAAGAAAAGCTTGTGGGACCAAATGCACCAAAAGAAGGGCAGCGCGAAATGAAAATAGTAATTACAAATGAAGCAGAGCGCGCAGAAATTGCAGATATTCTTCGAACAGGGATTGCAGCAGAGGAAGCCAGATATATTGCCGATGAAGCACATTGGACTAGCTCATCGGAATTAGATCGCTTGTCGACAGCTTTAGAGGCGCTTGCAAGTGGTGCGACCTCGATCGACATGGAATATTGCCACGGAATTTTAATCAACGAAAGATTAGTTGTAAGTCTGCGCGGATGCAAATACCGGATTCTCGGTAGTGGGAAATGGGGAAATTATTCCGATCTGTCATTATTGATTAAGCACACTGTAAGCCGCACTAGCTAAATAAGAACTGAAAGCAGTCATGTTTTCGATACTCCGTTGTTAGCTCCGTAGGTTAGTCATGTTCCTACGGAGCCACTTGAGTAAAGTTGTGCATTAAATCCTCCTAAGATGCAAAGAAGCCCGAGACTAAACGCTTGGGCTTTTTTGTGGCTGCTTACTTCGCCTTAGTCGTATAGAGAGACAAAGCATTACCCAGATACGTAATGCTGGCTTGCTGAGACAGGATATAACGGCGCATCTCCTGAATATTGGAGATCATAGTTTGCATGTTCGAACGATCAAGCACATAGAACTGAGCATTGGGGTCAGTCTTGAACTGCTGCTCGAATGTAGCCAAAGATGAGGACGTGACAAGATCAAACTTGACGTTCTGCAAGTTGGTAGGCGCGATAACAGGGATAGAAACAGGCGGTGGTGTAACCACATTGCTTGTCACAACCGGCGCAGTTGTGCAGGCCGACAACACAACAGCCAATACCAAAAGAAGCTTAGTTAGACGCATCAGAAGCTCCTATAGGGGCACGGCTGGCGTTGTTCACGTCTGAGAACAGGCTATTCACTTCCGTACTGATCTGGCTTGCTGCCTGCGTTGGATTCGACTTGACTGTTGACTGATACGCCTTGCTGTTGAAAGTTGTTGTCACTCTGTTTGCGTTCGCTTGGATAGTGGCAATCTGCTTGTTGAACCCGTCAGTCAAAATCTTTAATCCTGCCAAGTCCTTTTGTGTCAGTTCTATGGCTTGTTGATCCTGATTAATGGCTACCTGCTGCATAGCGACCTGCTTAGTCAGGTTGGCAATCTGCGAATTCTCATGGTCGATATATAACTTGAGGCCGATTGCACCTGCGACAAGAATAGCTGCGCCAATTAGGTACAGGTAAATTTTGGTGCCTGTAAAGATTGAAAGTATATTCATGGTTAATCCTAGTGAATAACCATATTTAGAGAGGAACGATGGAAAGAGAGAAGCGAGAGCACGCTACAGCCGAATGTCCACATTGCGGCTTTGTGGGCGGGAAAGGGCATATGCAGCGCTACCACATGGATAACTGCAAGCACAAAGATGCAGAAGTGAAACCAGAACCAAGAGAACGCAAGCCAAAGAAGAAAGGTGGCGCTGGTAGACCACGCCTTGAAGGTGTTGCAGCAGAGAAGTTCAAAGCACGAATTCTAAAAGAGCATGCCTATAAGTACCTGCAAGAGATTGGTGAATACATTGCAGACAGAGGAATTGACGCAATCTGGGATTTGAAGTTTGGAAAACCCGGTGCGCACTACGTGCTCATTGATGTTAGACGTGCAGGCTTTGCTAACCAGCTAGAACGCTACGTTGACAGTTTGGTAAATAAGGAAAAGGAGACTGCTCAAAAGGTAAAGTGACGATGGTTCCAGTACGCATTCCCGGTGAAGACTTTCTGCGCCTTCGTGTTGACATAGCAAGATGGCATGCGGACCGATCACTTGATGCTAACTGGAACAGCTACCCAGAGTCACCGATTGTCTATATGTACTTCGAAGATGAAGACATAGCGTTCGAATTTATGACGCACTTCGAAGACGCTTAACACTATCCAGAATCACTTGGCGACGTTCTGTAAATAGATGGATAACCCACGTTTGGAACGATGCCATGCAGGACCAAGATTTAGACCAAGTAAAAACAGACCTCCAAGCACACCTAGTTGAGTGTGCGTCAAACTACCAAGAGCTGAAGTCAGAGACTCAAGCCCAGAACTCGAAAATTGATTACCTCGCTAAAACAGTAGAAAAGCTTGCCGACGTTATCGTTGGATCAGCGGCAGGATTAGTTGCTGTATTGCTTGCAGGTATAGGCTTTTTACTTGAGCACTTCGTATTCAAGTGATCGACTTTGATTTCTGGTTTTTACGAAACTATCCTCATGGCCCCATACGACTAGGGATAGTGAATGAAAAAGGAAATAACAGCTACGCCAGTTCCTGAACATGAACGCATGAAATTCATGCCGTTCCTGTACACCACGTACTGTTTCATACTGGCCGAGCAGACCATGTTCAGAACTGCGCGCAAGATCAGCAAAGACTACCAAGGAGGTCACTGGCAGTTTGTGAAGTTGAGCAACGGTAGCGGCTATGCATACCCCGAGGGACCGACGAAGTTCAACGTAAGAGTCTCTGGTAATGATTTTGAGGGGATGCTGAGTCGAGAGGCATTCGGGATCGTCTGCACACTTTTCGCACTGAGCAATGCTTGCGCATACGCGTTCATGAAAGAGAAGACCGCAGCCAATGAAAGCCTAGCCGAGCGCTACCATCAACTGCTTGATTTCGTTCAACAGCTACCAGAGGCAAAGTTGATCTTTAAAGCGATTGACTAATGAACATGGTAAATAAGTCTTGTAAACGTATTGCGATGACTTAATACTCAACGCATACAAATTAACAAGGGGAAGCAAAATGCAATCTACGAAGGACAAGTTAATCGTAAGCGGTCTGTTTATTAGTATTATCCTTGGGCTGATACCCGTGGGAGTCAACATTGCGCATAACTTCGATAACTTTGCGCTTTCGTTGCTTGTAATTTGCTTCTTTATACCACTCATTGCCGGTGGTCTTGTTTTGATGTTTGTGTTTGACTTCATAGGGAAGCTGCTCAAGCTAATCGCGCTCCTAGCAGCTTTGGGACTGATTGAGGGTCTGCCGTGGATTGCGATAGGCTTCTGCATTGCGCTGGGCTTTGCGCTGTTCCATATGATCTGATTTTCCCCTGTAGTAAAGAGTTGTAGCATTGGCCCCGACTAATCATCGGGGCTTTTTTTTGTCCCTAAACAAAGGGTATAAAGCTTTCACCTTGCGCATAAATACAAAAACAACAAATCAATCCCGAATTGCAGGGATCCAAGCAGGGGAAAGCAAATGGCATATGACTTCTATGCAGGTTCGTCATTCAATTTCGTAGGGACTTTACAGCTTAGTGGTGATGTAGTTGGCGGAACATCAGGTGTTAATAAGAATCAACCTGATTTTAGCCAATGGGCGATCACAGCGGCAATGTATGATCCAAGCGGAGAAATTAACTACGGCGCAATCGCAGTAGCAAACTTATCAGGCAGTGATCCAACCACAAACGGTTTATACAACCTGTCAGCAACAGGAGCGCAAACAAGCACATGGCCTATCGGTAAAGCTCAGTTAGCCTTGAAAGTAATTGCTGCTGACGGCTCAATCATGTTTGCTGATCCAATCTGGTTTCGTATCAAAGCGTCGCCTTTGAACTAAAAATTAAAATAACAAGGAAACGCTATGAGCAGCGATGGAACAACAAGATTAATTTTCACAATGCAAAGCGACCAGTCAACATTGGTTGCAAACTTCGGCCCCTTTTTGCCTCTACCAATTAGCGGAACATTGCAGAACGTCCTGAACTTGGTTAATAACGCTGAAAGCTCCGTAACAAACGCGATCAACTCTGCAAGCGCAGCAAATATTTCAGCAACGAATGCGGCAGCTTCAGCGACAGCAGCGAACACTAGCGCAAACGACGCAGCAGCTTCAGCAACAGCAGCAAGCACTTCGGCAACTACATCGGGCAATTACTCAACACTCGCGCAAAGTTGGGCGTCGCAAGCAACAGGGCCGGTCAATGGTACAACTTCGTACTCGTCCTATTACTATTCCGAGCAATCACAATATTGGGCCGGTGTATCTCAAGCAGTCGTCGCTATTACTGCATCACTCGATCCTGCAAACAAATATTCAGGCATCACACTAAGCAACGGTAATTTGACCGCGACATTCCCCGGCACGCAAGCTGGCATTCTAGGTAACGTAGGTTACTCCGCGGGTAAGTATTATTTCGAAGTTACATTCACAAGTGGTAATAACAGCGGTAACGCAAGCGTTGGTATTGCGCCATACAACGAGCCGTTGACTAATCAAATCGGCTATGACGACAACAGCGGTGCGGTTGGATGTTTCCAGAACAGCGGCAATATCTATATCAACGGTAGCAGCGTAGGTAGTGCAAGCTCATTCAGCACAGTAGGAAACGTCATCGGCGTCGCCGTTGACCTGGACGACAAGCTGGTGTGGTTCCGCACTGGTACAGGCAACTGGAACGGCAGCGGCACGGCTGATCCTGTCGCAAAGGTGGGAGGTATCTCATACACCGACACAGGGAAGATGTACCCGGCGATCTGTACCGACTCGTCAACGGTGTTCACTGCCAACTTCACAGGTAATTTCGCAGGGACAAAGCCAGCCGGCTACTACCCTTGGACTACCGACGCATACCACTACGTTGTGCCAGTGGCGACAGCAGCTACCCCAGGTATCGTTTCAGCGGGGCCGGGTCTGATCGTCAACACGCAAGGCCAGTTGAGCGCAGACAGCTACTACGACTTGGCGCAGGTCAGTGGCTCGTCAACCATCAGCATCGACCTGACAACACCTGTTCCCGGCTATCACGTGGTGCTCAACGCAGCTACAGCCACATTCAGCTTTGCGAACTTCTCACTGCCGACAGGTAAAGCGCTGCGTTTGACGTTCTACTTCGAGCAAGGCACAGGCTCAAACACCATCACCAGTTGGGATTCACGCATTCATTGGGTAGGCGGTTCTCCACCGGTTTTAGGCTACACAATCGGCAATCGCAACGTGGTTGAATTCGAAAGCATTGACGGTACAACATTCGCTGGCTATTACGTCGGTCAAATTAACTAAAAGGTAGAAAAATGAGACCAGGACTATTAGCAGCTAATCACGCACTAGCTCAGAACGCTATCAGCATTATCAACGGACTTGACGGCTTTCTAGCACGTCATACCGGCGATGTTGACGATAGCGGTAATAACGTTTCGAACAAGTACATCATCAATAGCGAAGGTGTACTTGCAAACAACCTGCACTTTGAAGGTGGTCCGCAAGACTACACACCAACACAGTGCGCAACAACCGAGGGGCAATCACTTTTGATCCTTGGTTATTACTATGCATGGAAGGGTACAGGAAATCCCGTTTATTTGCAGAAAGCCGAATACTATTTCCAAGCCTATGTGAATTACTTTTATGGTGGTCAGCCAGTCCCATCAACACCGCAAGTTTATCGTTCAAACTGGATGCTGAACGGCAAGAACCCATTTGAGGTGTACGGCCCGCCTAATCCACTTGATGACCAAAGCCCCGGCTTTTACGCGCAACCAGTTCTGTTTAACAACGGCGTCGGTGTGATTCCGGCAGGAAGCCCAACATACGGCGATCAGCTTGTGCGCGTATATCAGGTCTTCACAGGCAAGAATGCGTATGACTCCGTGCGTGCCGGTCCAGCACACGGCGGTACAAGCTTGCCGTTCTCGTACTACATGGCAACAAACGGCGCTTGGGATTCAAACAGCGATGCAGTGACGCCAGCACCATCACCAACACCAGCAGTGGGTACGGTTGTGCTGCAAGACACTACATTCAACGGCACAGCGAACGTGAGCTATGTAATTCCAGCAGGCGTGATGATTCCGCGTAACGTGCCATTCGACGTTTGGCCTACATGGCGCACATTGACCCCAGACCAATTCGGTAACGCTATCGACGCAGAACAGTGGTTCACAGAAGCGGCACTTCTGCTATACAACGCAACAGGCAACAGCTATTACAACCAAGTCTATCAGTCTGCATTGCAGACCTGTCTTGAAGCTTCTGTTGTGGATGACGTGACTTACTACTTCCGTCAAGAAGTGGGCGTTGATCCAATGGATTACGGTATCTCGTATTGGTGGAATTACACCCCAACAACGAGTGTAGCCAATGTCACGCGTGATGATAGCGGCTACATCATGGCGACTAAGACAGCGGAATCTGGCACAAGCGCAGGTACAGTTGCATTAGAACAGATTGCGGTATTCAACCAAATTGCGCCAAACAGCTACATGCAGGTTAATTCTGCAATGACTAGCCCAACTGCTCGTTTGGATTTTTTGACCTACATTCAAACTGCGGTTGATGCATCAACTGGAACGCAATACCGTTATTCAGCAGCGCCGGGAGTTAACGGTGTGCCTGCGCCAATGAATATTAACTTCAATCAAATGCTCACAGTTAATCGTGCAGATGGCACGCCTAATGTGATGTTTGATGGTAATAACTTGGTTGCGTACGGCAATGCGACCGCCCTAAGTCAATATGCAACATTTAACATCGGTGCAACAAGCTATGCCGATTATATCGGTATTGCATCAGTTCCAGACAACAACTCTGGTGTCGTTGCAGGTTTCTGGCATTTACCTTCTAATACCGCTCCTTTGGAATCTCTGACATATAAAACAATCTCAGGAACAATGTTCTTGAAGATCACAGATGCATTGGGCGTTAATTATTGGTATCAACTGCCGCAAGCTAATAATTGGACAACGCTTGCATTGGATTGGAGTATGTTCACATTGGTCCCATATCAAAGTGGAACGCCTTCTCCAACACCAACGCCAAATACAGCAATGACACAGGTTGTCTTTGAGACACAAGATAGTGCTGCTGTGATTGCAATGTATTGTTGGGGTGATGTGCCAACTTATTACAATCCAAATTACGAATGGTCAACTCAGTGGTACATGCACGCAAACGACGTTAATGCATTTACATGGTTAGTGGGTGATGTGACTATTCAAAACTCAGGAACTGCGCCGTTGAAATATACTCCCGGTGTAGTGCCGTTCTCTAACCAATACTCGCCTTCATTGCGACGTAACGAGTTTTGGCGCGGAACCCCATACTCAGGTTATCAATACCCTGTAAATTGGATTGATGCTAACTTGCCGAGTTATTACGCAAATGTTATCCAGTTCTGGTATGACGCACAGCAAGCATATTACGCACAGATCGGTGTAATGGGGCCGTTTGCGCCAGTGTATGTGTGGCCGCGATACGACGACTTGGGCGAGGGTACAGTCGGCACGTTTTCATGGGGTTCAGACCAACCGTATCCATGGGCCGGTTATGAAGCTCGCGCGTTTTGGTCTGCATGCCACTTGTGGGCGGAGCTGGTGCGCAAAGGGCAAACAGTCGATCCTAAGCTTGTGACCGTGTGCCAGAACTACGCATCGTTCCTGCTCACGTTCCAGCAGAACAATGGCGGCCTGACCCCATCAAAATTCCCACGTAATGCGCCTCCGTATAACGACGGCTACAGCCCTATACCAACGGAGAACAATCCTGATAACGTGGGACACATGACAGCGCTGTTCCTTAGTGGTTGTGTGGAGATGCTAAACGCGGGCGATACGTCTGGGTATCCCAAGCAAGTGATGCGCGGGTTGCTTGCGCAGCTTTACTCTACCTACGTGGTTGCGCAGGGTTCAGACGCGGACATGACTGGCTCGTTCTCAAGTTGGGCGAACGGACATTACTTCTACGGCTTTTGGGCCGGTGAGATATTCCGCGGACTTGGCCTGTACTTAGAGTGGTTAGCGGCAGGTAACACGCTATAAAAGAAAATGGGGAGCAAATGCTCCCCATAGTTTTGCTGCATTGCTGACAAGTTACTCAACTAGCCAGGTATGCCAAACGTCCTTGCCTACCTCTGCGAAGCTTGCGGGCGGCTTGCCGCGACCGTGATATTCCTCGCCAGTCTTGGGATTGCGGTACGTCTTTGCCTTGCTAGGATCGCTAGGACGACGCGTGCGACGGGTCGGGAAAATGTCTTCGCTAGTGAAGCCAAACTTTTGAACCAACTCAGCGATTTGCGTAAGTGCTTCGCCAGCTTCGGCAGCGCGACGTTCCTCAATTGCTGCTTCAAGTTCTGCTTGAGCGGCGAGCAGTTCGTCCAGCGTGCGATTGTCCTTCTTAGTTGCCATGCTTTGCTTCTCCTTACATAAAGTTGAACAGTGCTACAGCCGCGATGGTAAGTAAATTTGGCTAAGTATGCACCAGTTTGTGTTTACTGAGCAACTAAGTTCAATAGCTAAAGTTAACTAGAAATGAAAAAAGGCTCCCTACGGAGCCTTTTCGTTGGAAGTTTATTAGCTTAGTGCAGCAGCTTCACTACAGCAGCCGTCGCACCTATGAGAGCAGTAGCAACGGTCACACCCCAAACAAAGGGCATCCACGTATGCTCCTTGCTCAGTTTGATGCGCTCGTCGGTGAGCTTGGCCGTCTCAGCGTTGAGCTTGCTAGTCTCGGCCATCATCTTCGCGAGTTCTGCCTCTACAAGCTTCAGGTCCATTTGGTCTCTCACTGTGTTAGCTCCTCGTATGTTATAGCACAGGCCGACCGTCGATGTACTCGATCGTCTCGCTGAGTTGCAGGGCGGGAACCTTGGCGATCTCGGTCTTGCCGAACCAGATGATGAACAGGCCGGGTTCTGCGGGGCTGCGCTGCACCTTCACCTTTTTGCCTGCTTTGTGCGTGCGGCCAGCATCGAGGCCGATGTACTTCGATTCAACCTGCTTTTTCAACTTTGCTGCTCTTGGCAGTTCATACGACACGTTAGTTCTCCTAGTTAGTTACCGCAAAAACCAGTCTATTGATATGGTTGGCGGCATCAACACATGGCTACCTATTGAGCGCTTCAAGTTCAATAGGAATTCTTTAGCGACGCATTGGTTGGACTCGCTACCATCAGAACGTGGTAGGTACTACTGACCAATTACTAGGAGCTAAACATGGCAACAGCACGCAAGAGCACGAAGGCAACCGCAACCAAGGTCGAGTTTGCAGTTATCAACGTTGGTCACGCATTCATCAAGGGCAAGGGGCCGAACGACAAGCCCAAGAAAGACAGTCTCTGGGGTCTGCTGCAAGCTGGCGACTTGGTAGTGAAGTTCTTCGGTCGCAAGGGTGGTGCGATGCGTTTCAAGGTAGCGGACTCGCTGGACGAGGCGCAAGCGCTGTATGCACACAAGCTCGCTGGCACTGATGCGAAGAAGCTCAAGCACCAAGACCTGAGCGCTGAACAGCAGAAAGGGTTGCTTGGTGATGCATGGCCGGAGTCGTTGTTCACTGCGTACAAGAAAGCGCTGCAAGCGGGGAAGATCGACCAGCGGAATGCCTCTAAGGCTGCACCAGAAGCCCCACAAGCCCCTGCAAGCGCACCGGCGACTACGGACGCAGCTCCGTGGCCGTGGCCTAAGTCACCAGTTGCTGCATAACGTTTCTAACAGTCAAAAAGAAGCCCAGTTATGACGCTGGGCTCTTTTTCATTCAGGTGACGGTCGTGAATTAACTTCGCAAACACTGTTCCGTTTGCTTAATCATACGATTACATAACCACACAGATTAGTCAAAATTCCTCGTAACTAAATAGAAGAAAACCTCGCCACTTCTACCAGTTGGCGAATGCACGAGGAAATCAAATGGCTAATATTAATGCCCCATCAAATGCCTTTGGTCCCGGTAATCAACCAACACCGGGTAACACGCGCGGCAAATCAAGCAAAACAAAAATCCTGAATGCTCTTAAAAAGAAAATGAACTGGTCAGAAGATGACCTGTATGAGCATATTGTCAGTGAGGCATTCGTTAATAACAATAAAGACATGATCGAGATTGTTATTAAGACTGCTGTACCAATTCCTAAAACAACACTGCAACCGGTTAGCTTTCAGTATGACCGTAACGCGGCATACCACGAAAAATGCGAAGTGATCCTAGAAGCAGTAGCAGCAGGACAAATTGCCCCTGATGTTGGTCAAGAGCTTATCTACACAATCAAGCACATTGCAAGCATCCACGAAGTAACAGAGCTAGAGAAGCGTCTTAATGACCTGGAGGACTTGCTCAGAGGTTTCGGTGACTTGAACAAATGAGCAGTGCATTAAAGAACAAAATAGAAGCACTAGAGAAAGTGCTCGCAAACAAGAAGCAGGCAAATACGAAGAAGCACTTCCGTATTGGTGTTTTCAAATCGAGTTCTACCCCTGAGTTAATTGGAGTGGTTGACATCGAGGGGAAACCGTTAGAGGGAACGGAGTTTGACACCAGCATCACGGAAGACTTTCTACCACTGCTTGATAAGAAATACCGCTTCGTATCAATGCGAGGTGGTCGTGGCTCCGGTAAGTCAGTAACAGTAGCGAAAATCCTGATATTGCTCGCCTACCATAAGCCGTTAAAGATTCTCTGCTTCCGCGAAGTCCAGAACAGTATCAAGGATTCCGTCTATCAAAGCTTGCAGGACTTGATACAAGAGCTTGGGCTTAGTCATGCCTTCTCATCCACATTGAATGAGATTAGATGCAATAACGGCTCTGTATTCATCTTTAAGGGCTTGAGTGACCAGACAGTAGAAAGTATCAAGTCATTCCAAGGTATTGATTTGTGTTGGGGTGAAGAAGCAGCAGGGCTTACAGAAAGATCCCTGAAAATCTTAATCCCTACAATTCGTGCAGAGGGTTCACGCTTTTACTTTACATGGAACCCAAGTCTAGACACTGACGCTGTATATCAACGCTATGTGCTGAATACGCGTGAAGACGTTAAAGACGTAGCGGTCAACTGGAATCATAACCCTTGGTTCCCAACTGTTCTTGACGTAGAGCGCAGAGCAGATAAAGCCCGCTTACCAGAAGACGAATACAAAAACATCTGGGAAGGGGAAATACTGCCCGCACAAGTTGGCGCTGTTTACTTCCGCGAGCTTAGTAAGGCATACGAGGAAGAACGTGTTACCAAGCTGAGAATTGATCCAAAGTTACCAGTGCATGCGATTTGGGACTTGGGTTGGGCTGACCATACAGCAATTATCCTAGTGCAAAAGATTTACTCAGACGCGCGCATTGTTGGTTACATCGAGAGCAACAGAAAGACGCTTTCTGAATATAACAACGAGCTAAGAGAGTGGGGTAACAAGCACCAAGTTAATTGGGGAACCTGCTACTTACCACATGACGGCGCCCATAGAGACTTCAAAACAGGTCAAAGCGCACAAGAGATTATGCAGGCATTTGGTTGGCGAGTAGAGATTACCCCAACCATGACTATCGAAGCTGGCATTCGTGCAGCCAAGCAAATGTTCGGCAATGTAATTTTCGACAGAGATTCAACCACATTGCTGCTCGAAAACCTCAAGCGCTACCACTACGCAGAACGCCCAGATGGAAGCTTAGGTAAGCCAGTGCATGACAACTACTCACACGGCGCAGACGCGTTTAGATACCTAGCAGTGAACATTGAGTCATTGCAAAGTAGTAACCAGACTAGTTCATGGGGCAAACCCATTAACTACAAAAATACTACGGTGTTCGACCGTAGATGAATTAAACAAATCCATAAACCTATAATAATAAGGATAAATATCAATGGACACTAATGTTAACGATGCCACCAATGACAACTTCGACGGCGCAAGTCAAGTTGAAAGCGGCGCTAGTGACGGCGTATCCCTTAACGGCGATACAGAGTATGACCTTGCGAAATACTTAAATGAAAAGCCTATCCCTAAGAAATTTGAAGGGCGCAAATCAGAGGAATACAAAGGCGGTAAAAAGCTGCCTGATCCTTTTGGTTTCTCCAAAGAACAAGATTCCGCTGGGGATGATAAAGATTCTGATAGCAATGCCGAATCCGACACTGAGGCAGAAGACCTAGATTTAGATTTGCTCGACAGCGATTCCGACGAGGATACCAACGTAGAGCATGACGAGGATAGCGACACTGACCCAGTATTCGAGATTCAAGTTGATGGTAAGAAGATCGAAGTTAAGAAGTCTGAATTGATTGCAGATGCACAAAAGTGGCGGGCATCTAATGACAAGTTCGCTGAAGCTTCAAAAATGCGCAAAGAAGCGACAGAGATTCAAGATGCTTACGTTAAAGAGCGTGAGACATTAAAGAGCTTGCTCCAACAGTACCAGACATTTATTGATAGTCAAACACAGCAGTATGAGCCGGATTGGCAAACTTTGTACGACACAGACCCACTTGAGTATTTCAAGCAAAAGGAAATGTATCAAGCAAGAGCCCATCAAGCACAGCAAGCGAAGATTATTCAAGAGAACATTAAGAAGCAAGAGCAGGCTGAACTTGAAAAACGACAGCTTGAGTATCTGGAAGCGCAGAAGAAAGCAATTCTAGATTTCTTTCCGCAGTGGAAGAACCCAGAAGTAGCGGCAAAGGCGGTATCACACGTTAATACCTACCTGACCGAAGAAGGATTCTCTGCTGACGAACTCAACACTTTGGTTGATGCACGTCTCTTGAAAGTTGCGCACAAAGCTGCCATGTACGACAAATTGGTAAAGGACAACAATGCTAAGAAAGCAAAGCTTGCTCCTTCTAAGAAAACTTTGAATAGCGGAACTGCTACTAACAATGATCCTGGCTTTAGAAACAGACAGGCTCAGACAGCGAATGCACGTGAAGCTAAAGCTTGGAACGATACCTTGCGTAGCGAACCAACAGCTAAGAACTTTGAAGCTTATTTGGCAAGCCAATGGGCTAAGAAGAAATAACCATAAACAAAAATCTGGTTAACCAGATGGCATAATAATAAGGAAAATAAATCATGCCAAGCAATACAGTAACAACCTACGCAACAGTAGGTAACCGTGAAGATCTGATCGACAAAGTATTCATGATCTCACCAACTGATACACCATTCGTATCAGCAATCTCACAAACTGGCGCAACCGCCATTTACCACGAATGGCAAACAGACGCATTGTCATCACCAGCTAACGTAGCACTGGTTGAAGGCGCAGATGCAAGCTACACAGCAGAAGCACCAACAGTCCGTCTGGGTAACTACTCACAGATCGTCGGTGATTCATTCTCAGTGTCAAACACACAGGAAGCAGTTAAGCACGCAGGTCCAAACCAGATTGCTCGTTTGCAAGCTAAAACAATGATGCAGTTGAAGAAGGACATTGAGTACTCAGCATTGCTCAACACAACTTCCGCAACAGGCTCAAGCTCAGTCGCACGTCAAATGAAGGGTGTTTTCGGCTGGAACTCAACCAACTACATCGGTGGTTCAGGCGGTTCAGCACCAGTTGCGGGTAACCCAGGTACAGCACCAGTAGCAGGTACAGCACAAGCTTATACAGAAACACTGTTGAAGCAGGCTCTGCAAGAGGCATACATTGCCGGTGGTAACGTTGACATGCTTATCCTTACCCCAGCAGGTAAGCAAGTACAGTCAAGCTTCACAGGCAACATCACACGTATGCAAGACGTTAATAACGACGGTAAAGTCACATTGAAGACTTCATACACAATTTACCAATCCGATTTCGGTGAAGTAACTTGCGTTCCAAACCGTGTTATTACTGGCGCTAAGGAAGTATTCGGTATCGACACAGATATGTGGTCACTGGCTGTTCTGCGTGGTATGACAACAGAAGAACTGGCTACAACTGGTGACGCACGTAACTTCCAAATCCGTTGGGAAGGTACATTGGAAGCACGTAACCAAGCTTCTGGCTTCACAATTGCAGACTTGAACAACGTTTAATAAATATGATTGCAGGTGAGAGCTTGTAATCATAATAATTTGTATTTGGAAGCACGAAAGCCCTAGTTAAAAGCTGGGGCTTTTGTGTTTCTGGGCATAACGCACGAGATAACGCGAGATTCATTTCAATAAATAAAGGGAATTCCATTGGAGTAATCCCTTTATGGCTAATAAGAAAACACCACGTCCTACACTGCCAGTTGACAATCAAAGCAACTCAGACGGAGCAGGACAACAGAAAGACCTAAACGGTCAGCCAATTCAGAAGAAGCGCAAAAGCTCTGCGATTCAAAACCTAGACCCAAACAACCCTCTATTTGCCAAGCGTAAGGATCAAGACGAGACAGACGCGCTAGTGCAGCAAATGGACGAACTACTTCCGGGTGTATTGCCACAACCTGAGCAAACAGAGATTGAAGTCTCCGCGGATGAAGTAAGCACCGACGAGGACGGCAACGAAGTAGGACCAATGACAGATGAAGAAGTCATTGCGTTCTTGAACGTGTTTGAGAACCGTTCACGTGCCTATGTGCAGGACGAAATCTCAATCCGTGCTGCTGTTAGCAACGAGTTCTATCTCGCACAACCAGAAGGCATCTTTACCCCTCCATTGAGTCCCGGTCGTTCTAACTGGGTAGATAGCTCCGTAGCAGATGCTATCAACTGGTTGTTACCACCATTGCTAGACGTGTTCTGCGGTACGCAATACGTTGTCGAGTTCCAAGCACGCCAGCCACAACAGGAAAAGAGTGCAGCGCTTACTACAGCCATGTGTAACTACGTGTTTAGAGAAGAAAACCCCGGTTACAAGATCGCACGTACTTGGATTCACGATGCACTAATGTCTCCGGGTGGCATTATCAAAGTGTATTGGGAGCCTGATTTAACAGCTAAGACCACTCAATACTATGGTTTGACAGACCTGCAATTCCAATTGCTCAAAGAAGCAGCAGATGCGGGTGAGTTCGCGATCATCAAGCATCGCATGTATGCAAACCCAGACTTTGAACCACTGACCACAATTCAGCACGGTCTAGCTATTGCAAAGGCTACAGCTATTGGTCAGCAACCACAGCTTATTACTCCGCAAGTACAGCAAGCAGGACAAGCGATTCAGCAAGGCGCTAATCCCGGCCAAGTATTGCAGCAGGCAGCACAAGTACAGATTGATCCAACAGAGCCAGCTATTAGCGTGCATCTGCACGACATTGTTGTGCATGAAGCTGTAGATCATAAGAACAACGAGCGCGGCAAAGTAAAGATCGTCAATGTTCCGCTGGAAGAGTTTTACATCGACCCACAAGCACGTTCATTAGAAGAAGCGCATTACGCTGCACACGCACGCCGTATCACTATCTCCGATTTGCGAGCTATGGGTTTCGATGACGACATTTTAGAAGAGGTTAGCAATACAGCGTATGACCCAGAAATGACACGCACGTATCTAAGCCGTAAAGAGTTGGAAGGTGCTTACGCTTGGTCATACATGAACAACCAGATCGACCCATCAATGCGCCAAGTAATCATTGTTGAGTCGTATGTAAAGCTGGACTACTTGCAAACTGGTATTGCTGAATGGCGCAAGATCATCCGTTGCGGTAACACCATTCTGCTTAACGAGCCATGTGACGGCAACCCGTTCATTATGCTTGTAGCAAACCCATTGCCTCACTTGGCATTTGGTGTATCCGTAGCAGAGCAAGCACAAAACGCACAGCTTAACCAAACACAGTTGATGCGTGCATTGGTCGATAACGTCAACTTGGGTGCAAATGCTCAGATGTGGGCAGTAGACGGCGATGTAAACCTCGACGACCTTTTAGATAGCCGTCCAGGCGGCATTATCCGCGTAAAGAACGCAGAAGCAGTAGGCGTACTTTCTTCTGGTAGTGGCGACGTGTCATCAGTGACAACGCTGCTTGAGCTTATCGACACAATGAAGCAAGAGCGCACAGGCGTACAAAAGCTCACGCAGGGTTCAGACGCCGACATTATCAACGAGACTGCTACCGGCTATCAGGCCATGACAGAGCGTGCAGAGCAGCGCATTAAGTTGATGGCACGCGAGTTTGCAGAGAATGGTTTTAAACCATTGTTCCTGCGTATTCAGAAGCTATTAGCGCAGTACCAAAACGAGATGATGCAGATTCGTCTTAACGGTCAAACTATAGAGGCTGACCCAATGGACGCGGCACACCACTATGACGCTGTTGTACGTGTCGGATTGGGTACTGGCGATAAGTCACGTGAACTTGCTTACCTAAACACAATTCTGGAATTGCAACAGCTAGCGATAGATCAATCTACTGGCATGGCTGACTTGTATAACGTTCATAACACAATCGAGAAGTTGGTACATGCGATGAACTTTACCAATGTGGACGAGTTCTTTAAGAAACCACAATCACCAATGCCACAACCGCCACAGCCACAAGTTCCGCCTGAGGTACAAGCAAAGATTCAAATTGAACAGATGCAAGCGCAGAACGATGCACAACGTCAGGAACGTCAAGCACAGTTGGATGCAATGAAGATCGAAGCACAAGCTAAGAGCGATGACCAACAGGCAATGCTTGCACATCAACGTGAGTTAGCCAAGTTGCAAATGCTGCAAAAGATCGAGCTAGAAAAGCTTTACCTACAAGCCGCAATTCAACGTGAAGCAGCAGCACTTAAAGCAATGGTTGATCCAGCAGCAGAAGCGGCAATGTTCAACGAGACATTCCAGAGCACTACAGACTCAATGAATGCTGCGCTGACCAAGATTAACCTGCATGCAAGTGGTGAGTACGATAACTTCCTTAATCAAGTTATCTCTGCACCAGAGCCAGATGCATCACAACAGAACAACCAAGATCCATATACCGGAGTATAAAAATGGAACGTAAAGTAAAAAGCACACACGAGTACGATGCGCAGATTGCACGCGCAAATGAGGCAAACGCATTGTTGACCAATCCAATCTTGAATGAGGTATTAGACAAGATGGAAAGCGAGGCAACACAAAAGATGATCGACTCTCTAGACCAAGCTCAACGCGAGCTGCAATGGCACAAAGTACGTGCTGTAAAAGACTTCAAGCAAGAACTGAAGATGATTAGCGCAACAGGCCGCATTGCAGCAGAGAAGAAAAAGACAGCAGGGAGCCAGTAATGAGTAAGCAGTTTTTCGTATCTGGCAGTAATGCAACGTTCGACTTGTCAGGAGTAAAGCAGGAAGCGCCGCAGATCATCACCGATCCAAACGCACCAGTGCATGCTGACCGTTCCACAGAACTGATCTTCGACAAGGACGTAACTGGCGAAAAGATCATGGTCAAGCGCACGTTTGATCTAGGCGACACACTTGAACAGATCAAAGCATGGCGCACAAACTTGGAAAGCAAGTCCAGCTATGGCGAAGAAATGCGTCCTGTTATGGAAATCCCAGAGGCTATTGTCGAGCAGTATTGCAACATTAACGGCATCACACTGCATGAGTTCATCAGTAACAAGGAACACATTCGCCGTGTATTGAAAGACCCAGACTTGGCTTACTTCCGTTTGCGTCCAAGCGGTGTGTAAGTAGTAACCGGCCTAGAAAAATAATAAGAAAGGAGGCCACAAATTGGCATCACTAGACTTTAGTTCATACGACGACTTGCAAAAGGTCGTAGCGACATACTTGCAACGTGCAAACTTAACTGCACAGATACCGCTATTCATCCAACTAGCGGAAGTGCGTTTGCGCAACATCATTCGTACTTTGCCACAGCAGGTACAGCTTCCATACACATTGGTTCCGGGTAAAGGTTCCCAGATTGTGGCTCTGCCGTCGGATTACGGCGCAATGATCCGTGTGACGTACAACAGCATTCCAATGACGTACATCACACCTGACCAGTTGCAATTAGAGAAAGCAAACTACTATCTCTATGAATACACAATCATTGGTACAAACATCCTATTGCAGACCTACATTGACGGTAGTTCAGCATTGACCATGTACTACTACCAAGAGCTACAGGGTTTGTCGGATTCAAACGAATCAAACTGGTTGCTTGAAGATTATCCAAACCTGTATTTGTATGCAACATTGCTTGAGGCAACACCATATCTCATTGACGACGAGCGTATCGAGGTATGGGAAGGAATGCTTCAAGAGGGGGTTACAGAAGTACAGATGGCCGCTAAGAAGGAAATGACACCTGAGCGCACCAAACTAACAATTAAAAGAAGCTAAGGTGAAGTATGGCAACACGCATGAATATTGAGCCGCAGAAGTTAATCGGATTCGCACCAGACCTAGACCCAAGTACACCGGGTATTTTTCAGGACTGCAATAACGTAGTTCCAACACTGATCGGCTTTAAAGGCGCAGCAAGTCCTATTAATGGCGGCCTAGCAACACTCAACAAGCCTGCACTTGGTTCCGCATTGCTTCTCTTGCTCGATGGCACTGCCCGTATGTTTGCAGGCACTCAATCCAACTTGTACGAGGACGTAAGCGGCGCATGGGTCGATCAGTCAGCATCAGGTGGATATGCACTAGGTAGTGATAGTAAGTGGCGCTTTGCTGCATTCGGTAACGCTTGTCTTGCAGTAAATGGACAGACAGTATTGCAGTCCTCTTTATCAAGTGGCTTTACTAATGTACCTGTTTCACTATCAGGCATCACTTTAACCGCTGGTGGTAGCGGCTATGTAAGCCCGACAATCACTATCTCAGCACCTAACATCAGCAGCGGTGTTCAAGCTACTGCAACCGCAACAGTGGTTAGTGGTGTGATTACTGCTATTACGCTGACAAACAGCGGAAGTGGCTATACAAGCGCACCAACAATCACAATCACAGATAGTGCAGGTACAGGCGCAGCAGCTACAGCACAGCTTGTTTCCGCTCCTATCGGCAAGATCATCTTTGTCGCAAACGGCCAAGTGTTTGTATGTAACTGTTCGAATCCTCCACAAGTAGCAGGCGGAGACTTCTGGTTCTGTTCAGGGATTTACGATTACACCCAATGGGATACAAGCAACTTGCAAACATTGTGCGCTTACGGCCCATTGATTGATACACCAGGTCCAATTACAGCGGGTGCATCTATCGGTCCTAACGCGGTTATCTTCAAAGAAAACAGTATGTATCTGGGTACGCAAACAGGCTACCCAGTAGGTTGGGACTTCCAAGCTGTATCAAAGAGCGTTGGTGCATTGAACCATGAATGCGTAGTAACTGTAGCCAATACGCTTTACTTTATCGGCCCTGACGACTTCTATGCATATCAAGGTAATGGTTTGCCTGTTCCTATCGGGCAGAACGTGCGTCGTTGGTTCTTCAATACACTGGATATCAACAGTAAAGGGAACATCAGCAGCTTCTACGATAAAGACCAGAAAGTTATCTATTGGGGTTTCCCAAGTAATAACTCGTCAAACGGGGCAATTGATACCTGCATTTGCTATAACTGGTCAACGGGTACATGGGGAGTAATGGACGCCAAGATGGAGTGCTTCGTTACTATCCTTAACGGCGAAATTACATATAACTCATTGGGCGTGGAATGGAACACATACAACGACTTGCCGGGTATTTCGTATGACAGTTCGTTCTGGAATAACTTCCGCACAACGCCGGGTTATTTCGATTCAACAAACACACTACAAGCATTAGCGGGTACGTCAAGCGGCGCAACTATAACAACAAACACATTCGGCGACGACATGGTGTATTCAACAATGCAGCAGTTCAGAATCAGATTTAAAACACAACCATCTTCCGGTACTGCTGTATGGCAAGGGAAGACCACATTGGGTAGCAGTGATCCTTCAACCATCACAAACGTAAATGCAGGTCCGCTTGTGCTTGCTGATAGCCGTATCGACGTAGATCAAAGCAATCGTTGGCATAACTTAATCCTCACATTCGACGGCGACTTTGAGGCTATGGAATGGGTGCCGTCAATGGTTCAATTGGGGAGAAATTAAATGTCGCGCATCGGAAATATTAACTTGCCAACTATAACCGCTAACATTAGCGGTAAGAGCATCACTTATGCGGATTCTACGCAGTTGCAATTGCAGTTGAATAAGATGGCTGCTCAACTCGATCTAGTAAGCTCAGGCTCTATAGCGGGTACATGGAATGCTGCATCACAACCACCAACTGCATTATCTGGTGTAACTAGTAACCCAACAGGTAATGTTCTGGGTATTACATACGGTGTAGCGGATCAGATTAGAAACTCAACGCCAGCAGTGATAACGGGTTCGGATGGCAAGCACTACGTTCTGATGGGATGGGTATGTACAAGTGCCGGTAATGTTGGTACTAAGAATCCTCCTAATTTTGTTCCAACCTATTGCATTGTGAATCCATAAATCCAGAGATTACACATTCACTTGCGGCTATAAATATAACAACAAGAAGGAATAAGAGATGGCCAATCTTCTATCAATGTTAGGTCTGGGTAGTTCTGGAGTGCCAGTATCCCTAGACGATGAAACAGCGCAGCTTATGGCGCAATCACCAACTTCTGGTTGGTCTGCACTTATGGGCGCACAACAAGGCGCAATTGCTCCGCAACAGATGCAGCAGTACATGGCTCAAGCTGGTATGCCACAGTCAGTACAGCAAGACGACGGTTCACAAGCAAGCGCACAAGACGCAAATGCAGTAGCTAGTGACTCAACCGGTAATGTCGCTTCACAAGACAGCAAAGTAGCAAAGGGCGATATGCAAAATGCCGCTGTTGCTCAACAAGTCGATCAATCTGGTTATTCAGGCGATGACAGTAGCGGCGCATCCGGTAGTGCAGGAGCAGCACCTAATAACTCTGACAATGCAAGCACAGCAAGTAATGCAAGTGCAGACCAAAGCGGCAACACTGCTTCAAGTCCAGACGCAACCACTAGTAGCGATAAGAGCTTGCTCAGTGCAGTAGGCGGCAATAGTCAGTCTGCTTCTAGCGATGCAAGTCCTAGTGTTGGCGAAAAGCTCATGTCTGTATTGCGCAATCCACTGATTAACGAATCGTTAATGAATGCGGGTTTCGGCATGATGGCTGCATCGCGTCCCGGTACACCGTGGTATAGCGCGATTGGTCAAGGCGCCCAAACGGGCGTTCAGACATATAACCAACTTGCTCAACAGCAGATTGCTAACCGCATGGCTGCTCTGAATTACCAACGTCAAAATGCATTAGACCAAGCAGACATTAATGCAAAGAACGCAGGTACGGCAGCTACGCAGATGCAGACACAGCAAGCGTCCAATCTCAAAGCATATATGCAAAAGGCTGGTAATAACTTCAGTGTGACGGACGCAATTGCAGCAGGTGCTAATCCAGATGCGGCTTTGAACGTTTTCAAGACTATGCATCCTGAAGTGCAGACAGTTGACTTGGGTACGTCAATTGGCTTGTTTGATCCAACAACACGTTCGTTCATCCAACAAGTGCCGAAGTCACAGATCGTGCAAACTGCGCCGGGGGCGACAACAAGCGTTATTACTGGTAACGGCGCTGCTGGTGCGAATGGAAATGCAGGTGCAAGTAACGGTCAACGTTCAAGCATCGGTCCTGTAACAGCGCAACCAGTAGTCCAAGGTGGTCCTAACCCAGCAATGGTTACTGCTACCAATAACGCAATTAAGCCTTATGCGGACGCTGTTCAAGCAGCTAAAACACAAGGTGATCAGATTGATGCCGTTCTGGGCGGTCTTCAAACAAAAAATGCTCTAACAGGAAACATTGGTGGAGTCGTTGGTTCTGGTTACCGTGCAGCAGAGCAAGGTTTGGGTATTTACGATCCCAACTCACCAGTGCGTCAGCAATTCCAGAAGATGCAAGTCAATCAAGAAATGTCCACACTGCCGCCTAATGTTAAGTTGAATAAGTATGTGGATCAGCAATTAGGGCAGACAGCAGCTAATCCAACACAAGCAACCCCTGCCCAAATGTTGGATATTGCGCGTTTTAACAAAGTCATGGCAAATGTTCATGCGGTTGATAATCAAGCTAGAGCAGCTTATGTATCAGCGAACAACGGTTCTATTGCCACATCGCAAAATCCAATTACCGTGAACTTGGGTGGAAAACAGATTAGTTACCCAGCAGGTACTTCAATGGAGGATGTGGCTAATGACGCTAAGAATCATATGGTTGACTATAATCCGCCAGTTATTAACCCTGATTTCGTAAGCAAGGGTACAACAAAGGCAGGTAAGCCAATTCAGGATAGTGATATTAAGACAATTTTGGCTCGTGCTCAAACTGATGTGGCTTATCGACAAAAAATGGTTAGCAAAGGTATTCTTTTGCCGTCACTGTTCGGAGGTAAGTAATGGCTACTGGAGTAACAGGAACAGGATGGAATAGTACGCAGGCGAGTAATTCTAGTGGTGTAGTAGGTCAGGGTTGGGAGAGCGCGCCAATCAGCAATCAAGCAGATTTCACGCCGGCTGGTTTTGCTCAGACCTACGGCTCAACAATCAATAACATCGCTGGTCAATTGAATGTTGATCCTTCAATCATTGCTGGTCAACTAGGCTTAGAAACTGGTTACGGTAAGTCCGTTATTCCGGGTACAAACAATCTGGGTAACATCAAGTCCACAAATGGTAAGGGTGTAAGCGCAATTGATAACCAAACAGGTTCAACAGACACATACAATGCTTACCCAGATGCAGACGCATTTGCTAGTAACTACGTCAACTTAATCAAGAGCAAGTATCCAAAAGCTGTAGGTGCTCAAAACGCGCAGCAATATGCAACCGCGTTGAAAGCTGGTGGATATGCTCAAGACCCTAATTACGTGGGTAAGGTAAGCAAGGCAGCGCAAGTAATGTCAGGTGTACTTGGTGCAATTACAGGTTCAGCAAACGCAAACGCAGCTACACCAAGTTCTAATTCATCCTCCGCCGATGATGATTACAACTACAACAGTGGTTCAGCAAACACTAAGAGTGTTCCAACTGATGATACTGATGAGTACAACTACGATTCAAGTGGTTCTATTGCGCCGGGCAAAGTCACTACAACAACCAATCCCGTTGCAATGGGCGCACGTGATGCGATCTACAACACTGTTTCGCCTATCGTCGGTTGGATTGCGAAAGCTGGTGAGACACTCGCACCAGATGCGGAGTGGACAAAGAACGCAGAGCAGGGCGTTAGAGACTTGCAAGCGACAAACGCAGCACAACAGCAAGCGTATGACTCTGTTCAACACTCGACCGCAGGCAGTATCGCTAGAGGCGCAACCGGCTTTGCTGGTGATGTAGCAACGCACCCATTCCTCGCAGGTTCATCGCTTCCTGCTGTCATTGGTCAGTCCGCATTTCAGGGTCTCATGTCTAACCCAGACCATCCACTCGCAGGCACAGCCGCAGGTGCAGCAGGTGGTGTAGCTGGTGCCGCTCTCGGTAATGTAGCTGGTCGCGTCATCAATAAACTTGGTAGCTCTGGCAAGGCCATTGCGCAAGCTGGACAGGATTTCGCAAACGCAGGTGCTAATACAGGTGGGGCATTAAGCCCTGAAGAAATGCAGATGGCCGGTCGTGTCGCCGATAAGATCAACGGCACTGCAAACCAAACAGGTCAAAATGTAGGCGCAGTAGCCGACGAGCTTTCCGCTAACTCAGGATCAGCAGTACCGGGTTATCAAAAGACAGCAGCAGAAGCAACGCAGAACCCAAATATCCAAGGCATCCAACAGGGTCTTGATAACTCAGGTGTGAATGCAGGACTGACAGCACGTAGCCAAGCAAACGCAAATGCTAATACGGCGCACCTACAGAGCCTTGGTGGGGACGATGCAACTATTTCAGCACTAGGTAAGCAAGCTGACCAACAAGCGGCATGGGGCAATCAAGAGATAGGGCCAGTAACAGACCAAGCTCCGTTTAATACGCCAGCAATGCAACGTACTTTGAATCGCGCTAATACTATCGCTAATAACGATGGTTCCAATGCCATTCAAAATGTCTTCGATCAACCATATGTTGATGCGGCTAATAAGTGGGATGAAATAGCAGGATCACCACAAAAGACCGCTAACTTCGAGTTGGAACGTAAGATAACAACCGGGCCAATGTACCAGCAGATTTTCGAGAACGGTGGCCCGAAGATTGCGCTTGACCCAGAGACGGCACGTTTGATTAACACACCTGCGATGCAGAACGCGTTAAAGCAAGTTGAGACAAACAAGCTCAACGCACGTATTGACGAGCCGGTTATTCAGAACATGCAGGCTGTATCACCAAACGGTAATGTTTATGGACAGTCCATCTCTGCAAACGACTTGAACCAAGCACGTATGGCGTTGGACAAGCGTATTGCAATGATCTCTGCTGATCCGTCTTCATCTGACAAGTTCCAGCTTGCAACATTGGCTGGATTGCGTGACCAAGTTAATGCAACGCTTGAGAACCAAGTTCCGGGGTTAAGAGAGGCTAACCAAGCTTATCAAACTGCCTCCGAACAAATGGCGGAAAGTAAGTTCTTGACAAGTCCTCAGATGCGTGATGCATTGATCGGTAAGAATCCTAGCAAGTTGAACGCTTTGGTTCGTGAAATAGAAGCTGGTATGGCTAACTTGAATGAGCATGATCCCGCGAAGTTAGTTACAAACGCAAAGCTTGCGCAGTTGAAACAAATGGCGAAAGACTTCTCCAGTTTGGCTAATCAACAGAACGCCGTTGGTTTGCAAGGGCAGGGTTATAACTATGTGCGTCAAGCTGCACAAACAGATCCAGAGGCAGCAGCGCAAGTTAAGCAGTACCTTACTCAGCAAAGTCCGAACTACCAGAATTTCTACAACACACAAGAGCAGTTGGCGCAACATCAAAACTATCAGAAGCTGTTGCAGAAGTTTGATACTCGCGCAGACGGTAACGTAGCTTGGAATGACGTAAAGAACTTGGGTACACAAGCAGGACAATACACACCTGAGCAGTTAGCTGGTTTGCAGGCTGTTCGGGAAAACTTGGAAGCTAATGCAAACAAGACAGCGAAAGTTCGTGGTAGTAACACGGCTTCTAACTTGGCATCGCGTGAAGGATTGGAAGAGTTGACAGGCGGCACACCGCTAACAGGTCTAAAGGGTGTCGTTGCTAAGTATGCACCTGCTGGTATGCGTTCACTTTTGGGTTCCAAAGCTGCAATTATTGGACATGCTGTAGGAGGTTTGCCGGGTGCAGTAGTGGCAGATATTGCAGCAGATCATATCGGTACTGGAATGGCAGATAAGGTTGCAACAAAGCTAGGCTCAAAGAGCAAAGAAGCGTTAGCGCAAGATTCTCTTGCAAACAAACAAGCTCTTGAAGACCTGATGTTGAATCCACAGCGTTTGTCAGACGCATTGAAAGCAGCAGAGAAGAACAAAGCTGTAGTTGATGGTATCAAGGAAAACTTGCAATCAAAGGTTGCAGGTAAGCAAAAGCTTGGCGGTTTGCTAGGTGCGTTAGGTGCTGCACAGGCGTACAAAGGCTTAAATAATTAATAAGTGGTAGCAGTACCCAATAAGAAGAATAATAAAGGGGTTAAGATGTCAATTCACGTTTTTGCACGCAAGGTGCATTGGGAAAAACGCATTCTACAAGGTGGTGGTAACAGCGGAGGTGGGAATAGTACAACCACAACAGAACTCCCTGGCTATGCACAACCAGTAGCGCAAAACATCCTTAATACAAGTCAGAGCTTGTCACAGCAAGCCGTTCCTACTTACTCAGGACAGACTTATGCAGGGATGAACAATACACAGACCAACGCCATTAACGGGATGTCTAATCTCGCTAATAGTGGTGGTGCTACCGGTGCTGTCACTGGTGCAGTAACAGGTATGGCTAATAACGGCGGTAATAACTACGGCAACATTAGCGCGCCTACTGCACAAGCTGCACAGAACCCGTATGCCAATATGTCTAATCCATATCTGGCACAACAAACACAAGCGGCAAACCAGCAAACAACAGATGCATTCAACCAGAATGCAATGAATATGAATGCTCAGTTTGCGGGTACAGGTGCTTTCGGTGGTTCAGCATACCAAAATGCAATGAATCAGCAGAACAAGACATTGGCTACAGCGCTTGCTAATAACTCAGCAAACATCTACGGCAATGCATATAACACAGCAGCAATGGCCGGTAACGTCAATGCGGAGTTGGGTACACAAGCTAACTTGGCTAATGCAAGTAACTACCTAAATGCTCAGAACCTGAATTCTAGCAACTACAACACTGCACAGGGTAGAGCGCTGGCAGCATCAGGTTTAGCTCCGAGCTTGGACGCATCTACTTTGAATCAGTTGAATGCAGCATACACAGGGGGTACGGCAATGCAAACAAATGCTCAAAATGCAGACAACGCCGCTTATCAGCAATGGTATCAACAAGCTATGCAGCCATATGAGCAACTTGGTATTCAGGAATCTGGTTTGTCTGCTGCTTTGGGTAATGGTGCGCAGGGTGTTTCATCAACAAGTCAATCAGCAAGTCCTTGGGGTGCGGTTGCAGGTCTTGGTACAGCAGGTATCGGCCTTATGGGTTCACTGGCGCAGGGAGGTTATCTGTAATGTCAGTCCCTACAAGCATTAGTCAACTTTCGACAACACCAAGTCTTAATTCACCAGCGGGAACAGAGCCGATCGGTAATAACTTGGCTCCTTACCTCAACACGATTTTTGCATTCATTGCGCAGATTGCGAATGGTAGTGGATTGAATCAGGCTCAAAACCTGAATATGAAAAACCACCAGATTAATAATCTCGCTCCGGGTGTTGCTAACTCAGACGCATTGACAGTAGCGCAGTTAAAGGACTACGAGCCAATCGGAACAATCAAGTTGTGGTCTGGTAGCCCAGCGAATATTTTCAGTGCGTTTGGGCCTAATTGGGTTTTGTGTAACGGGCAGAATGGAACGCCTAATTTAACTGACCGATTTGTTATCGGTGCAGGTAATTCTTATGGTAGCGGGGCAACTGGTGGTACTACAAGTTACACCATCTCTGTTGCTAACATGCCAGTACACAGCCACGGCGTTAACGACGGCGGCCACAATCACGGTTTTAATGACCCCGGCCATAATCACGGCGTCAACGATCCCGGTCACGCACATAGCTATCCACCAGGCGGTTGGGGTCAAGCAGGTCAAGATAACGGCGGTATCTCGGGTACAAGCGCACCGAATCAGTATGGCACTTTCAATCGTGGGATCATGAACACAAACGGAAGTGGTACTGGTATTTGGCTCAATGCAAGCGGTACAGGCGCTTGGTTAAGTCCTTCTGGCACTGGCATTAGTATCCAGAATTCAGGTTCTGGTCAAGCAATGTCAATCATCCCGCCATACTATGCGTTGTGCTATGTAATGAAGATTTCTTCAAACTGATAAGAAGGAAAATAATAAATGTCAGTTCCAACAAGTATTAGTCAGTTGAACACAACTGCATCATTGAATTCGCCCGCAGGCTCGGAGCCAATCGGTAATAGTCTTGCGCCGTACTTAAACGCTGCGTTCGCTTTTATCGCGCAGTTGGCAAATGGTAGTGGGTTGGCGCAAGCGCAAGCCTTGAATATGAACAACTACAAGATTAATAACGTGGCTCCTGCTGTTGCTGGGACTGACGCAGTTAACTTGAACCAGTTGAACGCTTACCTACCAGTCGGTACAGTTTTAATGTACTCAGGTGCAGTGGCAAACATAGCAAGCGCGTTTGGACCGAAGTGGGTTTTGTGTAACGGCCAGAACGGCACGCCTAACTTGATGGATAAGTTTGTTATTGGTGCTGGTAACGCTTATGCACCGGGTTCTACAGGCGGTGCCGTAAGTTACACACTGTCAGCAGCAAACATGCCTATCCATAGTCACGGCATTAATGATCCAGGTCACAACCACTATGTTAATGATCCAGGTCACGCTCACGGTGTTAATGATCCGGGTCACGCTCATGGATTTTCTGTTATTGCATATAACACTGACTCTAATGGACAGGGCGCATTGACGGGCGGTTCTAATAATATTTCATGGGATGGTCAGTTTAACGGTACAACTAATGGCAGTGGCACAGGCATTTCTATCGCAGGAAGCGGTACAGGTATTTGGTTGAACGGCTCTGGTACAGGTATTAGCATTCAGAACTCGGGTTCAGGACAGGCGATGAACATTATTCCGCCTTACTATGCGCTTTGCTATGTAATGAAGATCTCTAACTAATAATAAGAATAAGGTAGTTTATGAGCAGTCAAGATTGGGAAATGGGCGGTATTACAGCCGCAGCTTTAGTTGCTTCAGTAGCGTCATTCGGTACAGCAGCACCAGAAGCAGGATCAGCCGCAGCAAGCGCCGACGCTGGTATTGCAGCAGGAACAGCCGCAGCAGATACGGGTACAGCAGCCGCAGTTGGTGCGGGTGCAGCCGACGTAGGTACAGCAGCAGGGTTAGGCTCGGGTCTATTAGCTGGTACTTCTGGAACTGCATTAGGTGGTGGTGCATTGGCTGCTAACTTGGGTGCATCAGGTGCTTTAGGCATGATGGGTTCAGGTATGGCAGGTGTAGCAGGTGATGCCGCTTTAGGAGCAGGTGCAGCAGGATTAGGTACAGGTGCAACACTAGGAGCAGCGGCCGGAGCAACACCAGCATTAAGTGCAGCAGCCGCTCATGCGGCAAGTGCCGGTGCATCAGGTTCTTTGGCTAGTGGTGCAGGCTCTGCGATGTCATCACCGGGTATGACAGGACTTGGTAATGCAATTGGTGGTGCAGTCGGTCAAGGAGCAGGTACTGTAGGAACAGGTTTCCAAGGTGCAATGAACGGTGCTGCGTATTACGGTGACTCTGGATTGGCAAGTGGTATTAGTAACTCCGCAGGTGCTTATAACGGCGCAATGGGTGCTATTAACGGCAACTCTTTAGGTGCATTCAACGCTACATTGGGTGGTTTATCACCAATGGGTTCTACTGCATCGGGTGCATTAGGCGGTGGTATTTCAGGTGCAGCTAACGGTGCAGCAGGTGTAGGTAGTGCAAGTATGGGCGGTCTCGCTAACGACGCATGGATGTACGGCATGGCGCAATATCCTCGTTACACTGATGGAGTTTTAACAGCAGCAAGACTTGCATCGAATCAGCAGCAACCGGCCCAACAAGCAGCGCCTGTTCCGGGCGGTTATCGCCGTACATCAGCAGCAAGTAACGGGATGCCTATTCCTGCTCCTTTGCCATCTATGAGCAATCCGTCACAGAGCACTATTCCAATGCCGGGAGCAAACGCACTGCCGACTAATAGCTCATACAACATGCTCTTGCAAAACATGATGGCAAACACTGCAAGCAATCCAGAAGCGCAGATGCTGTCCGGCCAGTACGGCCCTACAGGCATTCCGGGTTACGGCACAAACATTAATCCCGGCTACATCATCCCCGGCATGTATTGATAGCAACGATCCCGGGTCTAAACACAATCTCATCGAAGGGATCGGGAACAGGCACTGGCTTAGGCTGGTGCCTTTTTCACGAGTGTTGTTTTAGCGCCACTGTGGATAACTGTTTACCACCTTTCTATTGACACCATACCGGTAGTGGGTCGGAGATGGGTTTTATTTAAAGGTCGATTGTGAATAAAAATAACCACCTTTTTGATCGCGATTTTGTTTGCCTTCGTTCTGCGATAGCGGTTTAATGCTTTCGTTGTCTGCATCACACGAAGCACCCAGCAGTACCCGAATTACCCAGCAGTACCTTTCCGAATTGACACAGGCGAGACAAGACGCTCTCGGCTGCGGATAGGCTCGTTCTTTAAAAACACAGGTTTCAATTTTATGCCGGTCCCACGCGGAACAACAGGCGCGGTTTTCCTATTGTCCGCAAGTGTTTTTTCGTGTCGGGACGGCACCAACTTTAAGGAGATCTATGACCCAGAGGTATTACGAATGGAGCTTGACGACCAACTGTATCGCAATTATGCGCGGTCCAAGCAAGCAGAAGCTTCTTCGGCACGTTAGCGAAGTCGTCAAGACTATCGGCAAAGTTACGTTTGGATTTGCGACGGTGCGGACTTCATTGGTTTTTCTGGAAAGGGATAGCAGAGGTACGCGTCTTTGTTCAGATGGCAAAGAAAGGACGGACACGCAGTATCAAGTCGAACTGTTACTGTCGGGCGAAGAAGCTGTTATTTTTAAGCTCAAATTTATATAGGATAACTATGCAAGAATATTTTTACAAGTGGGTTCAGTTCAACAACCGACCAGTCATGTCGGGAACAGACAAGGCAAAACTTCTGCGAGAGGCAAGACGGTCGCTCAACGAGTGCTTCGAACGTTCGGATTACAAGGTCGGGTTAGCCACCAACATCGAGATTTACGAGAAGGAATGGCACAAACGTATGACCGGCTCTGACCTAAAGATGCGCGGTATACCTAAGCAGGTTCATATTGCGGTAGTCGCTTTCGAGAACGACGAAGCAGCAGCAATTTTTAAACTTAAATTTATGTAAGGAGAGTGTATGAATTTTGATGGTTTTGAGGAATATATTTTCGCGGATAAGACCCAGATTGTGTTCGGTCGCAATTTTCTCGGAGGTCGTAAAGGCCGACAAGAAGCGTTCGAAACACGGAGAGCGGTTGAAAGCTGGATGAAAGAAAACAGTACAGGGAAGGTG
>JABXJR010000018.1_pt1 | contig 31384 bp, 33 predicted proteins | sample 7431291 | NCBI WGS metagenome assembly JABXJR01 (sample SAMN14395756, study PRJNA613071) | wetland metagenome | isolation source: water samle H3 from high-altitude wetland | place: Chile: Salar de Huasco, high-altitude wetland | collected 2015-11-10 | reverse complement strand
TCTGGTTCTGGTTGTCAGTTGGGTTGCTACCCGTGAAATCCACTTGGTCTTGCACGGATCATCAGGAATATCATCAGCTAAGGGAAAAGACGATGAAGCTTAGTTTTTGGCAGTATATGAGGGGTTACGCAATTGGTATGGCAGCGTTTCACCTTTGGAAACTCTACCGAGGTGATCCTTTGCCAAATGTGCTGGCGAATTATGGAATTTCGCTTGTTCTCGGCGCGATTTTTTACGGGATCGGGACGGTTCTCATAGTGAAGCGCGACCAGTAAGGATGAATCGCTGCGCACCACCGGCCCTTGATTGGGATGCGTCTGCGCGTAGATCACCCGCTTTCTGCCGAGCGAAAGCGCCGCCCACTTCCGGGTAGCCGCCAAGACCAAGCCATGACCATTTGCCGTCCGGCTTCTTGTAGCGTAATTCCCAGGACTTTTGGCCGTTTGGCTTGACCCTGAAATACAGGCCTGGGCTGTCTAGTTCGCGGTATGCCCCGGCCTCAGGCTCCAGGCTGGAAAGTGTCGTGCCAGCGAGAGGGCGCGTCGCCTGATATCGGTGCGTTTCATCCTTGTATGTCTTCAGTTCAATTATTTGTGAAACATACACGTGGGCATAGGCGGAGGGGGATGATAGGGGGATAGAGGTGAACAGCCAGAAACAAGAAAGCCCGCACTAGGCGGGCTTCTTGAGGTGATTCATAGACTGCTGTAGACATCTATGGATCGGTACTTGGTGGTACACAGACATTTGAACCTATACTGTAAGTTGATGATTTTGTTGGATATTCATGTTTTTGTGTTTGTAAGGGATACACGGGGGGATACATGGCGCTGGCTGCTGGGGCGTTTTTGCCCGATTTATACTGGCTGAAATAGCCGCCGAGGCTCGTAGATACATCCCGACGAACGGTTGCCATTTTGATAAAACCACCGCAGATGCAAAGGCGGAGTCGTCAGCAGGCAACACCAGTACGTCGAGATATTCCGCTTTCGTATTTCGTCTTTCCGGTACCACTTCGTAATTGGCTCGCCAGCGACCACTACCTCATAGCAGGGTAGTGGTCGTAAGTCGGCGCAGGACTTCTCTTCGGCCAATCAATGGACAAAAAAACCCAGCAGGTAGCTGGGCTTTTTCTTCAGCAGGATCTACGCGGAAGCGACAGCTGCATAGGTAACAGCACCACCTCGAATCACAATCTTGTAATTCTGAGCTTTTTCTTCTCGAGGCGGAGATTCGTAAGACGATCGGGAAACCAACCGTCCACTTCGCTCATGATCCTGGGGGGCTGAGGGAGAACCTGCATGACTAGGCAGGCTGCCTGCGTTCATCAAGTCATCATAGATCATGGGAATACCCTGTATGGTTATGAGTGAGCTCTGGCTCGTTTAACATTTTGAAGCTTTCGCCACGACGAAGGACACCGATGTGGGTTCTTCCTCCGACGGTCGGTATGCCACTGCCGAAGCGTTGCATGCCTGATTGAGTGTTGACCAAGAGTTCCACGAACTCGATAGCGTACTGCGTGGAGAGGTCTTGAAACTGAATGTCCGTCTGAGCAACCTCCCAAGAGGGGGCGGCTTGCGTACCGGATACGTCCATTTCAAAACCTTCCGGAATATTGACGCCGCTCTGCGTCAAAGATTCCACCATGTCAGTCAAAGCTTTGGTCGTTGCGTCTTGAACTGTACGGTCAAACTGCTTCTGTACTGAATTTCTGACGCCATAGTCAACGCCAAGCAAAAGCCGTTCCACAAAGTCTGATTGTCCTGCCCACGTTGCGCCGCAATGATCTCCGTTTGGGAAGGTATCAACACAAGCAGGTGCTGCAACGTCTAATTTGAAAACTCTCCCAACGTGATCTGCTGAGCAGTGGCCAGCTACGATGAACTGTAGCGGCGGAAGGAAATTTCGCAAACTCGGATCTGTATTCGCGAAATCAACGTCCTCCTCCCATCGCGCTCGTATGAACGTGAGGAAAGCATTTGCCACTTCTTCGACCGTTGGAAAGGAAACTTGAGCGTCTCTGTTTTGGTAACAGAATCTCTTAGCCAGTTCCGCAACTGTTAAGCCACCTAATGTTGCCTTTCCCGCTGTCACAGCGGCGACAGAAAAACCGCTGTTGTCGTAAAGGGAAAACATTTTGCTTACGCCACCATATACGTTTGTGACGACGCTACGAACCTGCCCGACGGGGACCAGTCGCCGGCCTTCGCCATCTTTGAGCTCATTCCCATCAGCGTCTTTCGCGAATCCCATGCCGTTTCGCAGTGGAAAAGCAGCAGTTTCCACAACACTAGAAAGGCTATCACAGCCCAAAATTATCGCGTCACGAGTAGCGACGGCAATGTTAATAGTCAAATTTCAACGCTCCCTGTTTTTTTTCCCGGGCGCGAGTATGTCTGTGATGGCCAAATGCAACAAATGCTATTTCGCTATATCGTTGCTCAAAATTCGATCATTCAGCTTCGGTCGAATTTCATTTATGGGTTGGTTTTCGCAAATGAAGGCGCTGTTACCTGCGGCGGGATATTCCGTAATTAACCTGGTCTCCCGTTTCGGTATGGCAGGTACTTGAAAAACCACCGCGGCCGCGGCAGTTCCATTTTGCGCTTACAAGAGCATTTCCCTGATGACTCGCCTTGGCTCAATTCCCTGCGAAAGTGCGCGTCGGGCGTCCTTGGTGAGCTGATCGAGGGCTTGCTCCTCGAATGCCGCAGCCATTGCGCTGGCCTTCCTGACAATCAGTAGCGCCAGCTCCGGCGGAAACACCACCTTGTCGGCGGGTAGATAATCACAGTCAATAACGGACACGGCTCTATCCTCGGTGCGCGGTTGATGCTGGCGCCGGAATGAAGCGGGGCCAGCAGATGACATGCAGATGTTACCAGCGGAACGTGAGCAACTACCTGGAAACTGGGGGTTGGCCAAGCTGGCAAGTCGACCGGCTTCCGCTCCAGGGGGAGCAAATCGTTCACCACCTGCTCCGACCTGCTGTCAGGTCGCTGGAAACCCCGGAAAATACTTGACGAGCATCAAGCACCAGCATGCCACCTTTGATGCTGGAAGCGGCACATTGCTTGGGCTGCGGGCAATTGACTCTTGTTCTGTCGGCGAAAATCCGTCTAGGGCCTGTCTAGTATTGCCTGGCGCGCTAAGGATTTGTCTGGCCCGGTATTTCACCACCCCATCCCGGCTGGGTGGGCCTTGATATTGATCGAGCAGCTACCTTGACGGGTACTTCTAGAATTCTTGACGAGGCCGGTGCTGGCCAAGCTGCAAGAAAGCCCGCAAAGCCTTGACCCGCATGGCTTTCAGCGATCCATCTGCTGGTGGCGCCAGATAAATCCGTCAAGACCTGTCAAGAATTTCGTCAAGGCTCCGTCAAGGATGGTCAAGGGTTTCGGACGTGTCTCCTGATCATGGAATAAGCCCCAGGAATCGCCGTACAAGGTCAGGGGGCGGCCGAATTAATGGAGCACAGGCCCGCTCATTCATCTGGAATCTCTGATTCCCACGATTGCGGCGAGGCGCTCGGAGGCTGAAAATTTTCCAATGCCAGCACCGAGCCATTGGCGAGTTGCCACTGGTAGAAATCAGAGAAGTCCTGCCTGGCTAATGCCCTAATGGTCTTGGCAATAAAACCATGAGCGACTATTGCTACATTTTTCCCGGAATGCATTTCATGCAATTGCTGCAAGGTTGTGTGAACCCTGCTGACTACTTCGAAAATCGATTCCCCGCCGGTAGGTGCAAGTGCCCAGTGCCGAGTAACATTGAGACTCCATAGGTCCGGGTGACGCTCGCGTGCTTCGGCCTGGGTCAGTCCCTCGAAGACACCGACATTGCGCTCGCGCAGGCCTTGAAGTGTCTGAACCTGAAGCGCTCGGGAGTGATTAAGTATCTCGGCGGTCTGCTGTGCCCTCAATAGCGGCGAGACGGCCAGCACCGATAATTCTCTAGGCAACTGTGCGTCAAGCGTTTGGGCCTGCTTGCGGCCCCTCTCAGTCAACTCGGGATCAAGTGCGCCCAGATAGCGGCTTTCTATATTGGCCCATGTTTCGCCATGCCGGACTACATAAAGATTCATTCCTGAAGCTCCAAAATAGTAGAGCTCAAACCCTACCATGACATGGCGTAACTTCGAGTTGGCATCTCTCTGCTTCTGGACGAGGTAGATTCCGGCCGCCTACGCGATCTGCCTCCAGCCCATACTGGTTTTGGCTTCTGGGCCGAGTTGGATGAACTGCGGCCACTCCGGCCGTCCAGAGCCTGTCCAGAATCCTAGCCTGAGTCACGACTGCCCAGGCTGCCGGCGACGGTCAGCTCAGCAATGCCCTGGCGAATGAACACCAGGTTCTCGTCTAGCGTTTCCAGCGCGCCGCGCACGTTGTTGGCAATGTCTGCCGATCCGCGCTGCTCGACCCAGTTGGAAAGCTCCTCCACCGCGGCGCCCAAGGCGAGATGGTTCTGATTGAAGCGGTCGAACAGGTTGGTCTCCGTCATGGTGGTTCTCCTTGTTTCGAAAGAGCGTAGCACCGCCGCCGTGAATGCCTGGAATCACCTTTAGGTGGTTTGCGTCTGCCGGCGGCAAAGTACTCTGGCGATGTGATACGGGATTTCCCCGCATCTAATGCGTGAGCACCGCCCGCATGGGCTGCGGCGCGTTCTCAGACCGCCACGCTCGCCGAATTTGTCTCATGCCTGTCTCACATTCGCCAGCGATTCGGTAAAGGCCAGGTAAAAGTAGGCGGCCCGAAAGCGCCGTGTCCGTCTGGGGTCTGTCAGGGGTATCAGCGGCCACGGTGCGCTTGTTTGACGGACTGGCCACGCGATAAGCCTCAGACGCCCACCCGTCGTGGTTTTGGTCTGATGCCTGTCTCGCATTCCCTCAAAGCTTAGTCAAAGTGGAGAGCCAGGTTTTACGCGCATTGCGAAGCGCCGTGGGACCGTATGAATCTCCAAGGCCACACCCCATGCTTCCACCACCTCATCAGCGGAGAGCAGTCCGGTTGAGCTGACGCTTCCAGTCGCCTGGATCGTTATGTCCCCCAGCACAGCCATGTAGGCGGCGATGGTTTGTGGCAGAACTAGAAGACCGGAACCATGGCTGTCGTGAACCATGAGTTCGTCCCGGCCGAGTGAAACACTGTGGAGAAGTGCCCGATAAGTGCGATGGGTGAATTTGGACAGTTCCTGATAGAAGACTCTGCGTTCAGTAGCCGCTTCCACTCCGTCTAATGCTTCGATCAGTTTCCGGATTTCGCCATGAGAAATCGTGTCGTTCGCGTACCACTTCTTCAAAGCCAATTCGGCCTTTGGGGATTCCGCGTGCAAATAGCGCATCACGTCGATCGCTTCAACTGCGTCACGGAAGACTCGCGCAACTGGGCGGTGCCGTGTCTCCTTCAGTAAGGTCACGCAGTCTAGGAGTGATGCCAGCAAGTCCATGGTGATCAGCCAAGTCGCCTTTTGCAGCGACTGCTCGTCGCGATGGTATTTCAGTGTGTGCGGCCTGAGGCGTTTGATGATTTCGCGAAGCAGGGCACCGCATTCCCTGAGGAATTGCCGTTGGGCTTCGTGCTCATACGGGTTGTCATAGGCCTCTTGGGGATGTCGGCCCCAAACGATACTTGGCATTTTGTTCTCTCTGAAGGTTCCGATGTTCAATCATGGGAGTTTCCCCAGCTGGGGTAAACGTCTTGCACCAGACAGCCAGACAATATTCCGGCGGACGCTTAGGTTGCCAGTCAAAAGGCCTGCGTTTGGTGGAAACCTCAGTGGAAACCAGCGCCTGGCAGCCGTGAATTTTGATAACAGGCCGGCGGCCTGGTTCGCGTAAGAGGTTGCGAACCAGAAGTGCGAACCTCGGCGCGAACCTGCCTCAGGTGCGCACCCAGAATGCGTACCAACCGTGCGTACCGGTCTGCGTACTTGCTGTGCGCAATTTGCGCAGTTACTGCCCAACCAAGTAACAGGCGATGGTTTGCGTTAGATCATCTACATAGCGCCGGCCTTCAAGCGGCCCCAATTCATGGCTATACGGTTTGAAGCCTTCCGAGGAAGGCTTTGCAAATTGCCGCGCTCGGGACTTTTCTGATGGGGCACCGATCTGCTCCAGAACTCGCATCGTCAACTGGTAGCGTACTGTGCAGTTATATGCTCAATTGGAAGCAGGTCAGCACGGCATATCGCCATTGCGTACGAGCAAAATTTGCACGGAGCAGTCATGAGAATGAAGGTAGCCTTAGCGGGCTGTGTTTTAGCACTTTTGTCGTTTAGCGCATCTGCCTTAAATGTAGCGATGAGTGTGAGTTCTGACGGTGACGGAAAGCCAACTATCTCCGGGCAAACTAACCTGCCTGATGAGACTGAATTGATAGTTGGCATCCAGCTGGTTGGTGGAAAGTACTTCGCGCAATCTGAGGCAACCGTTAAGGGCGGCAAGTTTTCGGCCGGAAAATTCTCTGATGGTGACGCCGCCTTACCTCTAGGCCTTTACACCATCGAGGTGAGTGCAGGGATGGCGGCAGTTCAGCCGGAAAGCGTTCAGTCGGTTTTTGGTCATGAGGGTGAGAATCTCAAAGGGCGATATGTGAAAACCCTAGGTGTAGGTGGTTCCTACGTTAACTTCAGCACCAAGATGCAGTTGCCTTAGACCGCGTCAGTACCGGCTTGAATTCGAGATCAGTTGCACTTCGATCATTGGCGCCTACCTGGTTGTGTAGAGCGTTGGACCAATGCCAACCCGTGGATACCAGAGTGGATACCGCGCGATCTGGTCAGCGCCAGCGACTTAACAAAACGTAACCTTTTTTCAGGTCGAGAACTTGTCAAAACTTGACATCAAGCGCGCACCAGAACCTGACAAAACCTGACATTGGATCGAGTGCGGGGCCTGGCTCGATGTTGAGAAATGTTGAGGTCAGATCGGCCTGGAGCTGATGGCAAAGCCTGCCGCCTGTTAGCAGAAGTGAGTCACTAGGGAGGATGGCCGAAGTGGTAAGGCAAATTTCAAACCTTCCAGCTGCGGCTATCATTGCGCTTTCAAGTGGGCGGCATGGTTCGTCGACAAATCCAAGTTTCTCAAGATCGCGAGGAGCCGCACGGTGGGACTTTTTTTTGAACCATACCAAGCTGACCTCTGCTGCCTGTGTGGCTCCTCTGCATCGCTCACGGGAGAACACAAGGTAAAAGCTTCTGCTTTACGAAAGATCTTTGGGAAAGAACCTATGGTCATCGGCAGTTTTGATGGCGCTAGCATTCCTCGTAGCGCGCAAGGTCCAAAGTCCCAAGCCTTTCATTTCTCGGCTCGCATATGTGCAATATGTAATAGCACTCAAACCCAAGCTCCTGATCACGAGTTTGACCGGTTTCATGCCGTGGTATCTGAGCTGCTTTCGCAAGGTAAGGCTCCAGAAACAGTATTCAGCCTGCCGCAATATGATCTGTGCTCCACGCCGTACCTCAACGTATTCCGCTACTTCGCCAAACTTCTATGTTGTCACGTTGCGGAGTCGGGTGGCCCGCGCCCATTAGCTGTCAGCGAATTTTCATTGGGTCGCACGGGTATTAACGCCGTAGGTTTGTATATCGATGCTGATCCAACGTATGAAACCTTTCATGAAAGTTTCGGAGAGCATAAATATGCGGCGCACGGAGGGCTCATCGTGCCTGTAGATCCAAAAACACAGCTTCCTACCAGCTTTCGAAGTTCGCTCACTCTAGGTGCAGTTCGCTATATATTTTGGTTCAGGTTTGGCCTGCTGGCCGGAGTAGCTCTTCAAGTGTTTCACCGGGCTTTCTTCGAAAAGTGCGAAGCGGCATATCGTGAAGCGCTAGAAAACCCATTGTCAGCTCATGAGCGGCGTCGCCTAGGTATCTAGCAGACGAATATTTCTTTGACGGATGGTAACCAGGTGGAATCGTTACTTTTGGTGGTCACCGTGCCTGGACACCGCCCGGGTATCCATCTTGGATCAGCGTCAATCCGTGGATACCTAAGTGGATACTGGCAGGCTTCGGCCCATAGCGGCTCCTCACGGCTGGTTAACGCTGAGGCTTTAGCTAGATAAAAGTAATGTGAAATTTTAAACAGTTGTTAGAGCATTATTCTTTCCGGTAACAACTCGTAAACCTGCGCGCCATTTGCCCATTTTTCAGGGAGGTCCTCATTATCTAAGGCGGCCAAAACGCCTTGCGTTAATTCGGTCGGGTGCATGACACACCCTTTAGACTTGTATTTATTAACAGTCTCATTAGTAATTACGTCGTGGAGGTATTTTATTTCTTGGACTTCCTCAGCGTTGCGCGTTGAAATGCACGCCTTTACGTTAGTCGATATGTTTGAACGGCATTTATGTGGGCGTACAGAATAAATCTGGCATTCCCCACTTTCTGATAAAAAAGCACATGCCTTATTGTATGCATGAAAGGTTTTGTCTTTAGCATATATGGCATGTTCGCGTAGCTTGCTTACCAACGGCTCTCTTTGTTTAATGGGTAGTGATTTTACGTGATTCGCGATTAGAAAAGCCTCAGGAGGTAGAACTTCAACTCTCAGGTTGCAGCAATGGTGGCATCCTCTTCTGCACTCAACTCTAGTTTTTGTCGTTGAAAGGATATTTTTTGTAATCGAGTCAGTCTCCAACTCGAACTCCGAAATTGCGGCTACTAAAATCCTGGGGTCTTTCCCGATGCGGATTTTTTTCTTCAGTTTTGAAGAGTATTTTTTAATGTTGTAAGTCACTTTTGCGTACTCGAATGATTAGGCTGTAGCGCCGTTCGACAGAGCATCCGAAATAGGGAGGCAGACGAGAGTTTCGCCCGAGGGTAGCATTTCGCCATCAAGTCGTCGAGCGACTGCCTTTGGCCAATTTCTCACGTTTGGTCAGCGCCAGCGACGTAAGCGTTCGGTAATTACACATATCAACTTTGAAATGCCTGTGCGCTACCAGCACACGTTGACTCCGGGCGGCTACAACTGGCCGGCTAATGTGCAGTTCAAATCATACTGTTCAGCCATGCTGACAACCCTGCGCGTGCTTATTGCCACTGAGCCCTCTTTTGTCCATAGGAATGGGTAGAAAGACACGCACTGATCACCGCTCACACACTGAATGTCGTCGTGCCAGGATTCCCAACGCAGGCCCTCATAGAAGGCCGCCGTACGATTGCTCACAGCCCATTCCAAGAAGGCTGTATAACCGATGCCCAATGGCTCCCAAAGCAGATTGTCGGGCGCCCAGTAGTACACCGCTCCCACATCATCACCCAAGCCGCCGCCGTTGATGGAAAAGCATCCACCTGCCGCGTCATCTGCCACCAGCAAATGCCCTTGCGCCCGTCCCTCGCTCCACCCCGTCAGGGTTCTTGTGAGTTTTTGATGACCTGAACCAAGAATACGAAGCCAGCCATGATCAATCAGTATCCCGCCAGTCTCAAATGCTATAGCGCCCAAAGTCGACTTGGTCGTTACCTGTAGCTGTACGAGGACACTGGTGTTTTTAGGTGAGGGGGGAAGCAAGTCGTAGGGGCGGTCGGCCTGCTCCAGCATCTCCCGTATGTAGATCATGGCTGGGTCATTAATTTCAACCAAATCTTCTATGCCTTTCATTAGCCAATCCTTGATAGCAAGAATTCTGAGTTAGACGGACACCCACTGATGCGGCAGTAATTGCACGATCTCACTGGCCCGCTGTGTCGGCAGCCGTGTCAGCACATCCTTGAGATAGGCATACGGATCATGCCCATTCATACGCGCCGACTGGATCAGGCTCATGATGGCCGCCGCCCTTTTACCGCTGCGCAGCGACCCGGCAAACAACCAGTTTGAGCGCCCGAGTGCCCACGGCCGTATCTGGTTCTCGACCTGGTTGTTGTCGATGGGCACAGCCCCATCGTCCAAGTAGCGCGTCAGCGCTACCCAGCGTTTCAGGCTGTAATCGAGGGCCTTGGCCGTTGCTGATCCGCTGGGCACCAGGTCGCGCTGGGCCAACATCCAGTCATGCAGTTTTTTGATGATCGGTACCGCCATTTCCTGACGTATTCGCCAACGGTCTTCATCACTCATGTCCCGTGCTTGGCGTTCGACTTCATACAAACCGCTGATGGAGTGCAGCGCTTGTTCGGCCAACTGACTTTTGTTCGCCACATGCAGATCGAAGAACTTGCGCCGGGCGTGGGCCATGCAGCCGATTTCAGAGATACCTTGCTCAAAACCGGCTTTGTAGCCAGCGAAGTCGTCGCAGACCAGCTTGCCGTTCCAGTCGCCCAAAAAGTTGCGTGCATGTTCGCCGGCACGGCTTGGACTGAAGTCATACACCACTGCTTTGAGCGCTGAAAGCGGTGTGCTGCTGTAGGCCCAGACGTAGGCCCGGTGGGTTTTCTTCTCGCCTGGCGCGAGCATTTGTACCGGTGTTTCATCGGCGTGAATCACGCCCTGGTTCAGCACCGCTTCACGCAGTGCATCGACCAGCGGCTTGAGCCGCACGCCGGTTTGTCCAACCCACTGAGCCAAGGTCGAGCGAGCGATTGCCAGCCCGGCGCGACCAAAGATTTTCTCCTGTCGATAAAGCGGCAAGTGATCGGCAAACTTCGCCACCATCACGTGGGCCAACAAGCCTGCGGTCGGGATACCTTTGTCGATAACCTGCGCCGGCACCGGCGCCTGGATCAGTGTTTCGCACTGGCGGCAGGCCCATTTGCCACGTACATGTTGCTCGACGGTAAACACGCCCGGTGTGTAATCCAGCTTCTCGCTGACGTCTTCGCCGATGCGCTGAAGTTGGCAGCCACAAGCGCACTGAGTGTTTTCGGGCTCGTGGCGAATCACGGTGCGCGGAAACTGCGGCGGCAATGGCGCACGCTTGGGCGATTGCCGTGGCTCGGCCTGTGACGAAGCGGGAAGAAGCTGTTTTAGCTCTGCCTCGATAGCTTCAAGGTCTGTATCGAGCAGGTCATCCAGCAAGCTGCCTTGTGCCGGGCTGATTTGCTCGCTGCGCTTGGCAAATTTGTGGCGTTTGAGCAGGGCGATTTCGTACGTGAGCTGTTCGATGATGGTTTCATCGTTCTGGATCTTCCTGCTCATCGCCTCGACCTGGGACTGCAACTGCAACGCCTGTGCCGCCAAGGCACGAAGCTGTTCCGGGGTCATCTGGTCGAGGTTGGGCGAGAAAGTCATGCCGCCGATTGTGCCAGAGCAGGCCCGAAACGACGACAAGCAGACCGGTCAAATGGCCGGCGATTACAGCATGCTGATCACACCGCCTGCGCCGACTCGCTGCCACGGCAAGCCCAGTACCAACGCCTTGAGTTGTTCACTGTCGAGTTCGACCTCGCAACCATGGCGAATGCCGGGCCAGTGAAACTTGCCTTGATTCAGTCGCCGCGCGGCAAGCCAGACACCCACGCCATCGTGTACCAGCACTTTCATCCGGTTAGCCCGGCGATTAGCGAACAGATAAGCGCAGTGCGGCTTCGCCGCACCAAACACCGCGATCACCCGGGCTAATGCGGTCTCGGTACCGGCGCGCATGTCCAGCGGTTCGGCGGCCAGCCAGATCGCATCGATGCGGATCATTGAGTGACAGCCCGGATAAATTGCGCGCAGCCCTCAGGATCTGAGGCTGGCCATTTCACCGTGATCAGTCGCCTGGCGATGGGCAGTTCGATGACCACTGAGGCATCGGCTTGCCGTTGACGTGCGGATTTTAGCGGGACGAAGGTTGGCAGTGAGGTTGTTGCGGGCTGGTCTCGATAGAGCGGCATCCATTTGCGGATGACGTTGGCATTGATGCCGTGGCTGATGGCGACACTGGACACAGTTGCGCCAGGTTGCAGGCATTCCTGAACGACCTGGGCTTTGAACGCTTTGGGATAAGAGCTTCGTTGGCGCATGGAAATCCTAGCGATAAGGGTGATCGCGTCCGCTTAAAAAAACGCGGACACCATCGCCCTTAAAGCTGGAGTTCGGAAGGTGAGTTCGCAGGACACTTACGGTTGGCCAACCCGTTACCCTGTTAACAATTGTCAAGCTTGGCGGGCGTCGGGCGACTCGGTGACGGAGATCACTGTGATAGATGGTAACCAGGTGGGTATCGAGTCACGAGTTGAGCGGTAATACACCGTTTACACCCCAGTCACCTAGCAATGCGGGCGACAATGTCGCTGCGGATGAAGCCTCCTGCGGCCAAGCTTTGAAGCTTTTTCACCAGCACTCCTCTCTCAATTTTCGACGTTACCGGGTCGACAATTTGATATTGACGATCGCACCACTGCTCAACCTGACGAAGCCAGAAAGCCTTCACAATGTGCTCTGTGTCCAGCCGTTCCAACAGATATGCCACCTGTTGCCATCCCGGTTTTAATTGAAGTATCGCTTGGCGGCGGGCTGTCGACAGTTCATGCCAGTCCAGATCTAACTTTTCGTCTAATCCCGCGCGCACGGAATTCCATGGTTGTTTGTCTAGCGCTGTCACCGCAGCACGAAACACTTTGTCCGACGGATCATCAAGCGCCTCAAAAAGTTCGGGCAATTGGTCATCCCCGAGCAGGCGCACAGCCGCATGCCGCACGGTGGAATAACTAGAACGTAGCGCTTCTGTCAGCCATCGCTCGTCGAGTTCGGCGTTGAGCTCTGCTGCCAGGCCAAGAACACCGAGCCAATCACGTTTCCCTGCGGGCACATCTTGGTTCACTCGTTCTGATAGTACCTCCAGTGTGTTGACGTTATTACGTGGTGCCTCAAAGCGTGCCAGGCTACGGATCGAGGGCGATGCATCCAGCAAGGCCTTGCGTAAAAGTGGCCTTGGATTGTCGAGCAATGGGAGCAGCGCTCGTAGTACGCAGACCCGCACTTTGGCTCCTGGCTGTGACAGGGCTTCAAGCAGCAGTGGCGAAGCTTGCGCAACTGGCATATCCCGGCAAGCAGACACGGCTGCTAGCCTTACGGTCAGCTCACGATGAGTTAGAGCGCTACGGAGAAGGGCTTCTGGCGCGGTATTTTTTTCCAACAAAAGCGCAAACAGATAGCGCGCAGCTTTTCCTTGTCGAGTAAGGAAATTTGCGTAGACCTCATCTTGGATTTCGGGCGACTGTAGTACATCGCGTACGGATTTTAACGTGGGGCCATGATCGGCTCTCTGCCGTGCAGCCAGCGCCATAAGAGGCTCCAGCGCAAATAGCAACGCTTGAGTCTGCGAGGCCGACAGATAGAGATTCATGCCTACTAACGCCAAATCGCGAATCTGCGGAACCCAATCATTCAGCCGATCTATCAAAGCCACTAACGCTTGTGGAGAAGGGTGGCTGCACAATTCCCTGACTGCGACTTCTCGAATGAAGCCGTTGTAGTGGGTGCTGAGTTCTACCCAGGTCTCTTTACTCTTGGCATTTTTGAGTAGTTCCAAGGCTTCGTTGCGTCGATTTTCAGACCATGAGGAAGCAGGTACTTGTTTGTTCCTCAGTCTATCTAGCCACTTCTCTATGGAGGTCATGCTTCAACCTTTTCTATACGCCTGTGCGGGCGTTTTGATAGATGGTAACCATACGAGGTGGTTACTATTGGTGGTTACCAGAGTGGTGACTGCCCCGATCGGGACACCACCAGCGACTTAACAAAACTTAACCTTTTTTCAGGTCGAGAACGTGACAAAACCTGACATTGGATCGAATGCGGGGCCTGGCGCGATGTTGAGAAATGTTGACATCACGCCGGCCTGGAGCCATCTGCAAAGCTCTCTGTCTGTTAGCAAAAGTTAGTCCCGTGAGCGGTTGCCCAACCCCTAGCCTGTTAACAATTATCAAGGTTGGCGGGCGTCGGGCGACTCGGTGAGGGAGGTCTAGTTGTTCAACGGCACGAATGGCTGGGTAATCGGAAGCTTGAGTAGGCTTCGTGTTCGATCTACTACGGAGGCAATCTCTGAAGTAAATAATTTTTGATCATGAGCCATCGAAGCCAACTGCGCCGCTCGGTCCCGTAGTGATCTCATCCATTGAGCCTTGGGCTCTTCTTTCGCAATTCTAGAAAACTGATATTCCGCGGTCTCGGCATTACCAGACAGGCCGGCCGCTACTCCCGCATGAAAGTAGCCCCATGGAGCATTCAGTGCATGGGTACACAGATGTTCTGCGCAAACTTCGATCGTGGGATATTTTAGGCGCAGTTTCAGCACTTCTTCCCTGGCACTCTTGGCTAGATATGTCGCATCCTCAGCAAACTGCTGCGCATTTGTGAATTCTTGAAATGGCTTCACTCTGTGGCCATCATCAAACGAAAAGTAGTCCTTTTCGAACCATAGCCAACACGCTCCTACATTCAGGTAGCTGCCGCGTGCTCCGGAATGCGGCTGGAATTCTACCACGCCAACCCACCAACCATGATCATCCAGCCAGGTTCTGGACCTGCCTTTTTGTGAGCAGCCTATGGGGGCGAGCTCAAGCTTGGCGGCTTCGGATATGAGGCGATTATGCGCGGTAGGCTTCATGATCTAAATTTCCTTTCAACAGCATCATCTGCGAGGTGGCGAAACAGACTCCAGGCCGGCCAATGCGGTATCGGAAAGGGGGAGGCGTTTTATCTCGGATCGCTTCATTTGGGCTTGTATCCCCTCGGTTCAATTATTAGTCGAGGATATACAGGGGGATACACGGAGGGAAGGCATTGGGGAATACAAGGAGAGATAGCCAGAAACAAGAAAGCCCGCACGAGGCGGGCTTCTTGAGGTGATTCATAGACTGCTGTAGACATCTATGGATCGGTACTTGGTGGCTACACAGGGACTTGAACCCCGGACCCCAGCATTATGAATGCTATGCTCTAACCAACTGAGCTATGTAGCCAAGTGGCGCGCATTATTCGCGTAGAACGGAAATGCGTCAAGCGTTTTTGTTGAATTTTTATCTACGCTTTCAACTGTTTAACCGAAAAGCGCTGCGACGGCGACGAATGGCGAGGCGGGTGCAGGCTTTATAGCGTTGCAGATCTAAGGGGCGCGCGGGCTTGCTCGCCATAGCGCCGTCCCAGCCTGTACCTCCACCCATTGAACAGCAAGCCTGCTCCTCCATTGGGCTTTCGGTGATTTCCAGAGCGCGTTCTTGGCGATGGTGGTGTACGCACAGGAATCGGTACCAGACGATGTGGGGGGGGATCGCGGGGGGGGCTTTGGGCTGCTGGCGATTTTTTTGCCACGCGCGGAAAAGGTCTGAATCGGTTGGGCAGATATCCCTGCCGCCCAACGGTTTCCAGCTAGGCTGGCTTACGGGTGCAGTGGGTTGTGGGTGACGCGCTTGAGTTGTTCACGCGCCCGTGACAAGCGTGAGCGCACCGTGCCAATGGGGATGTCCAGGGCGTCGGCAGTGTCCTGGTAGCTGCCGTCGGTCTCCAGTGAGGCGTACAACGTTTTGCGCATCTCCGCCGGCAGGTGCTTGATGGCGATCAGGGTTTTTTCCAGCCGGCGGTTGATCTCGAACTCCCAATCCAGGTTGTGGTTTTCCTCTTGGCCATGCCACAGCGCTTCATCGAATTCGCAATGCACCGGTTTGGCGTACAGGCGCCGAAAGTGGTTGCGAATCAAGTTCTGGGCGATTCCGCACATCCAGGTGCTGAGGGTGGCCTGGCCGCTGAAGCGGTCCCTGTTGCGCCAGGCTTCCAGGTAGGTGAGTTGCAGAATGTCGTCTGCGTCTTCGGGGTTGAGCACACGCTTGTGGATAAAACGTCGGAGTTTTTTCTGATGGTCGTCCGTCAGGTGGAGCATGAATTGAGGCGAGCCGCTGACAAAGTGAGCTAAAGCACCAATAGGGATATCCATGATTTTTTCCTCAGGGTAGACGCTATCGAAATGGTTTCGACGGAAAGCCCTTTAGCACTGCCTGTGCCAAGCGGAAAAAACACATAACTAATTGATTTTTATAAATAAATATTCTGAAATCAGCCTGCTTTGCGCAAGGCTTTGCAAAAAGGCGCTTGAGTCCGTGCCGGTCTTTTCAAAAAGCCGGTCAAGAGGGGTTTCAATGGAACCGTAACGGGATTGTTTGCCACACAAGCACACACTTCCTGTCCTGGCACGCCCATGAAAGTCGAATCCCTCCCTGATGTGCAGAAGCTCCAAGGCCTGGATCAATCCGCCCCTGCTAACGCCACCCGCCCCCAAACGCCTGCCGTGTCATCAGATGTCGACGCTCTCGCCAACCTCTTCAGTCAGGAAGTGGTGTCTAACAGCAAGGCCCTGAGTCAGCGTTCAATGGGCGTTCGAGTCACCCCGATGGAGCAACTGTCCCAGCTGTATGACCAGTTGGGGCATCCGGCCCAGGCTACCCTGGCCTCGGTTTCTCGACGTGTCAGGCTGCAATTGCTGCAGCAACCCAGTGTCGGCAAGCTGCTGGAACTCACCGGCAACGATCCGGCGCGTACCTACGTGGTACTCCAGCAGATAACGGCACAGGCGGAAGCCGAGGTGCGCAAGACCGAAGCGGCATTGGCACGTGATGCCCTGGCCAGGCTGGAGATGCGCTACAAGCGAGAGATCCAGGCCGGCCTGAACATCGCCATGGCCTTGCAGGCGGCCAGTGATGACCCCCAGGAACGTCAGGCAGTGCGCGCGTTGTACTACGCCAGCGTGGTGGTGCGCCAATCCCTGGCGAGCATGATGCAGTCCCTGCTGGGCGTGTACGGCGGCGAGCAGTTCGCGACCGGGCTCAAGGTGATGCGTCGCGCTCTGGCGGACGATATCGCGGCCTGCACTTCGTCGGTTCCGACGGCGCAGTTGCGCACGCTGCTGCAGGGGCTGCAGAGCTGTGGTCAATTGAGCGGGGTGTTGTGCAACTGCCAGTCGTTGATCCTGCGCCTGAAGGTCGAACATGACGCCGTGGTGCTGCTGCAGCGTCTGTTGGGGTATGCCGCAAATGGTATCGCCGCCTCTGAAGTCCAGCGCCTGGGGGAGGCATTGGTGGGGGAGGCGTCGAGCGGCAAGTTGGCCTCGCTGAACGCGCTCTACCCGATGCTCAAGGGGTTGCCATTAGTCCTGTGGCGCGATAGCCGTGGGCGCCAGGAAGGCCTGCATAACTTTTTGCTGGTGATGGATGAGCTTACCCGTCTGGAACAACTGCCGCCGCGACTTGGCGATGACGCGAGGGCCAAGGCGTGACGGCGCTGGCGTCTATCAACCGGGTGCTGCTGAAGGTCGCACAACGTGCCGAAGTGTTGGGCGCCGTGGTGGTGATGGCCATCGTGTTCATTTTTATCGTGCCGTTGCCCACCTGGCTGGTGGATATCCTGATCGCGCTGAACATCTGTATTTCCTGCCTGTTGATCGTACTGGCGTTGTACCTGCCCGGGCCGTTGGCGTTTTCCTCGTTTCCGTCGATTCTGCTCCTGACCACCATGTTTCGCCTGGCGCTGTCGATCGCCACCACACGCCTGATCCTGCTGGAGCAGGACGCGGGCGACATCGTGGAGGCCTTCGGCAATTTCGTGGTTGGCGGCAACCTGGCGGTGGGGCTGGTGATCTTCATGATCCTCACCATCGTCAACTTCCTGGTGATCACCAAGGGCTCGGAACGGGTGGCCGAGGTGGCCGCGCGCTTCAGCCTGGACGCGATGCCCGGTAAGCAAATGTCCATCGACAGTGACCTGCGCGCTGGCCTGATCGATGGCGCGCAGGCCCGTGACAAACGTGAGCAGCTGTCCCGTGAAAGCCAGTTGTTCGGCGCCATGGACGGGGCAATGAAGTTCGTCAAAGGCGATGCGATTGCCGGCCTGGTGATCGTGGTGATCAACCTGCTGGGCGGCTTTTCCACCGGGATGTTCCAGCACGGCATGAGCGCCGCCGATTCCATGGCGCTGTATTCGGTGCTGACCATCGGCGACGGCCTGATCGCGCAGATCCCCGCGCTGCTGATCTCCTTGACTGCCGGCATGATCATCACCCGTGTCGCCCCGGACGGACGCCGGGGCGTGACCAACATGGGCGCCGAAATCGCCCGGCAGATGACCAGCGAACCCAAGAGCTGGATGATCGCGTCGGTGGGCATGTTGGCATTTGCCGCATTGCCGGGGATGCCGACGGTGACGTTCATCATCATCTCTTTGATGACTGGGTCGATTGGCTACTATCTGGCGTACGAGCGTAAAAAACAGGAGCAGCAAGAGGGCTCGGATGGCGACGCCATCGCCCCGGAGCAAAACGGTGAGGAGGACCTGCGTTCGTTTGACCCGTCGCGGCCCTACCTGCTGCAGTTCCCCGCTGCGCTCAACGGTAGCCGCCTGGCGGTGGAGTTGATGCAAAGCATTCGCCAGACCCGTAATGGGCTTGTCGCCAACCTGGGCTTGACCCTACCCCCCTTTGAAATCGAGTTTTCTACGGTGCTGGCTGAGGATGAGCTGCGCTTTTGCGTACATGAGGTGCCTGTGCTCAGGGCCACTCTGGGGCCGTGGCTGGCGGTGGAATATGCCGCGCTCAGCGAGGTGCCCCATGACGGTGTACGCGGGCAGGTAGCACGGGAAGAAGAGGAGTGGGTGTGGCTGGCAATGGATCATCCGCTGCTCACCGATGAACATCTGGAGCGGGTCACCGCGCAGAACTTGATCCTGGAACGCATGGAGCGCGCGATGATGCTCAGCGGGCCCCAGTTTCTTGGGGTACAGGAGAGCAAGTCGGTCCTTAGTTGGCTGGAAATAAGCCAGCCGGAACTGGTGCAGGAGTTGCAACGCATCATGCCGTTGTCGCGCTTTTCGGCGGTGTTGCAGCGTCTTGCCAGTGAAGGCGTACCGCTGCGGGCTGTGCGTTTGATTGTCGAGTCGCTGGTCGAGTACGGCCAGCATGAGCGCGAGCCGGATGCCCTGGCCGACTATGCGCGCATTGCCCTCAAGTCGCAGATATTCCATCAGTACAGCGAAGCCGACGGCCTGCATGCCTGGCTGCTGTCGCCCCAGACCGAGAACATCCTGCGTGAGGCGCTGCGTCAGACCCAGACCGGGGTGTTTTTTGCCCTCGACAATGACAGCAGCGCGGTGCTGATCAGCCTGCTCAAGCAAGCCTTCCCCATGCGCTTCAAGCGCAAGCGCGTGCTGCTGGTCGCGCAGGACCTGCGCAGCCCTCTGCGGACCCTGTTGTTGGAGGAGTTCAATCATGTGCCGGTGCTGTCTTTCGCCGAGTTGGGGAGTGCCTCGAAGGTCAAGGTGCTGGGGCGTTTCGATCTCGCCGGCGATGGTCAACTGCATGAGGCGGTGGCATGAGGCAGTGGCATGAGTGTGCGCGGTGATGACTGGCCATTTTCAGCGGTTTCGAGGGCCTGACCATGTTTGAGTTGCGCGTACTGAACGGCTTGCACCAAGGAGCCGCGTTGCCGTTATTTGGCGAGCAGTGGTGCATCGGCTCCAATGCGGAGGCCGATCTGGCGCTTTACGACCCGGGTATTGCCACGCGCCATGCCTGGCTGCGCCAGGTGGAGCAGCGCTGGTGCGTGCAGGCAGAAGAAGGGTTGCTGCACGACGACCAGGGGCAGGTGTTGGCGCAAATTGTTGACCTGGCCCTGGACCGGCCGTTTTCCATCGGCGCCATTCGGTTGTGTGTGTCGCTCACCGATCAGCCGTGGCCTGCGGAGCCTGCGCCTGAACCCAGTGTCGAGATGTTTGAGGTGCCCGCTGAGGCGCCGCCGGAGCTGCGCCTGAGCACCCTGCGCGGGCCTGCACAAAAACGCGTGATCAGTGGGCTGGTGGTATTCGCGGTGCTGGTTGCTGCGGTGGGCGTGATGAACGCCGGCGATCAGGATGTCCAGGCTTCACTGATGCCTGCGCCCGTGCAGAAAATTGATCTGGCCACCGTCGCTGAAGTGCGCCAGCAGTTGCTCAAGATGCTGAGCGAGCGCGAGTTGGCGCAACGGGTCAGCATGCAGGTGATCAATGGGCAGATCTCACTCAACGGTGACGTGTCATCGGAAGAAATGGCGCTGCTGTCGCGCATGCTCGGCCGTTTTGCCGAGCGTTTCGACACCCCCGTGCCGGTCATCAGCCGGGTGAGAGAAGGCAATAGCCAGCCGCCGTTCAAGATTACCCAGATTGTCGGTGGCCCGAACGGTCATGTCGTACTGGAGGGCGGACGCAGGTTGTTCCTTGGGGATGAAGTGGACGGGTTGCGCCTGGTCTCCATTGATAATGCCAAGGTGGTGTTCGATGGCCTGCGCCGCTATGAGGTGCGCTGGTGAGCCAGGACCTGCAGGACCGCCTTGACGCGTGGCAGGCACGCCAGGTCAGTCATCTGGCCAGCTTTGCGCCGGTGGCGGTGCGCGGACGTATCCAGCGCGTCAACGGCATGCTGTTGCAATGCCGGCTGCCTCAGGCGCGCATCGGCGACCTGTGCAAAGTGGATAAATACGGTGATGACAGCATGCTCGCCGAAATCATCGGCTTTGATCACCAGGATGCGGTACTCAGTGCCCTGGGCAACCTCGAAGGCGTGCAAGTGGGCGCCAGCGTGCAGCGCCTGGGCGTGCCGCATCGTGTGCGGGTCGGCCATGAACTACTGGGGCAGGTACTCGATGGTTTCGGTCGGCCGATAGCGGGCGAGGGGCCGGGGGCGTTTGTCGATGATGCCGACACCAAGGACGCGACCACGGTGCTGTGCGAAGCGCCGCTGCCCACTGAGCGCCCGCGTATTCATCAGGCGCTGGCGACGGGCGTGCGCTCGATCGACGGCTTGCTGACATTGGGAGAAGGCCAGCGCGTGGGGCTGTTCGCCGGTGCTGGTTGCGGCAAGACCACCTTGCTCGCCGAGATTGCCCGGAATGTCGAGTGCGATGTGATTGTGTTCGGCCTGATTGGTGAACGGGGCAGGGAGCTGCGCGAGTTTCTTGACCATGAACTCGACGACCAATTGCGGGCCAAGGCGGTACTGGTATGCGCAACGTCCGATCGCTCAAGTATGGAGCGGGCGCGTGCCGCCTTTACCGCCACGGCGCTGGCCGAAGGGTTTCGCCGCAAAGGCCAGCGGGTATTGCTGCTGATCGACTCCCTGACCCGTTTTGCCCGGGCTCAGCGTGAAATCGGTCTGGCTGCGGGTGAACCGTTGGGGCGCGGTGGTTTGCCGCCGTCGGTCTACAGCTTGTTGCCGCGTTTGGTGGAGCGCGCTGGCCTGACTCGCGAAGGCGTGATCACGGCGATCTACACCGTGCTGATCGAACAGGACTCCATGAGCGACCCGGTGGCCGATGAAGTGCGCTCGCTGCTCGACGGGCACATCGTACTGTCGCGCAAGCTTGCCGAACGCGGGCACTACCCTGCGGTGGATGTGCTGGCCAGCCTGTCGCGGATTCTGAGCAATGTGGCCGAGCCTTCGCACATACAAGCCGGTACCGCGCTGCGGCGCCTGCTGTCGGCGTACCAGCAGATTGAACTGATGCTCAAGCTGGGGGAATACCAGGCTGGCAACGACGCCCTCACGGACATGGCGGTAGACAGTCGGCAGGCAGTCGATGGTTTCCTGCGCCAGGATTTGCGCGAGCCTTCGCCACTGGCGTCCACCCTCCAACAACTTTCGGAGCTGACGGCGTATGTCCCTTTCTGAACTGGAGACCCTGCGCCGCCTACGCAGGCATCGCGCCGATCGCGCCGAGCGCGCGTTGCGTGAAGCGAAGCGGCACCAGCGCGCCCTGCAGGCGCACATCGAGCAGGCCGAGGACGCGCTGGAGCAGACACGGCAGCAGGAGGCCAGGCAAAGCGCGCAATTACTGAGCGAGCACCAGGGGCAGGTGGTGTCGGTGTGCATGCTCAAATCCTGGACGGCCAAAGAACACACCCTGTCCGCCGACACCCGCCGTGAGGAGGATCGTTTGCAGGGGCTGCATGGGCAGAAGGAGACGCATGTGATTGAAGTGGAACGCGCACAAAAGCAGGTCAACCAGTGCTTGCGCCAGGTCGAAAAACTCCAGGAGCTTTCTGCTTTGTTGACACGGGAGGTGCTATGACACAGGTCCCGGCAGGCAAGCCTGAACGCCCCCGCCCATTGCGTGACGAGCGTGAGGCGACGCCAGGTCTCGTATTCCTGTGGGAGCAGGGCCGGCTCTTTGCGAACCTGTGCGCCGGCGAAGGCGGCGGGGAGGGGTTCGGTAGTTCGTTGCACGCCACGCAGGCATCTGCCGATACGGCGATGGTCGAGGCGTTCGCCGAGCAATTGGTACCGCGCCTCAATGCGGCGTCTCAGTGGCCTTTGCAGGCAGTGTTCTATTTGCCGCGGCTGGGCCGCATCGACGTCAACGTACGGCGAGAGATGGGGGCGCTGCAGATTGAACTGGACCCGGAGGAAGAGCGCACGCGGTCGTGGTTGGGGGATATGCGCCAGCGATGCGAGGACCGCTTGAGCGCTGAGTTGAGGCGGCCAGTGCAGGTGTCGGTGACCCTGTCAGGCTGCCTATGATGATTTCGCCTTTGACGCTGCCTGTGGTCGACGGCGCCATCGTTGCCGCCTTGCGACGGCTGGGACGGGGGTTGCGGCTGTCGTATCAGGTGGCGGGCCAGCATGGCGAGCTGTTGCTGGAGCCGGGCCATATGCCCCGCGCGAACGGCTCTTTTGTTTTCGATACCGCCTGTGGGGCGCTGGCGTTCGGTAATCCTGGCCCGGTCCTCAGCTTGCTCGGTGACTGCCCGGTGACATTGGCTGAGCACGGCAATGACCCTGATGCGTGGTTCTGGGCGTTGTTTCAACATCAACTCAGCCCTCAAGTGCAGTCGTTACTGGGGTATCTGCGCTTGCAGGAAAGCGAGCAGCCACACGATTTCAGTTGTCGCCTGACGGTGAGGTTGGGCGAATCCCGAGTGGTGGACCGCCTCTCACTCGCGCCCGATACCTTCCTTGCTCTGTGCGATGCGGGCCCCTGGCAATCGCTTGCCCCGTCGTTACCTCATTCGCTGACGCTCTCGGTGTCGGTGCTGCTGGGGCATTCGCAACTGCCTATCAGCCAGGTGAGCAGCGTACGCCCCGGTGACGTACTCATGTTGAAAAACCCGATGTTCAACGCCAACGGTGACGGGCGTTTGCGCGTGGGCCGCCAGGGCTTGCAAGGGCGGCTGGACCATGACACCGGGGTCTTGCGCTTTACTTTTTTTTCTATCGAGGAAATGTGTGTGGATGAGGTTTCAGCAGACCAGAACCAGGGCTACGAGTGGGCCGATCCGTCGCCAGCCACCGATCAAGCGCCTGTGGATATATTCGGGCGTGAGCCATTTGACGAACTGGCGATGGGTTTGAGCGTGCGCTGTGGCACGTTGCAGCTGACCTTGGGTGAGTTGCACCAACTCGCGCCTGGTGCCGTGCTCGGCGTCTCGGGGTACGCGCCGGGCATGGCGGGGCTGTATTACGGCGACCGGCCTATAGGGCATGGGCAACTGGTGGATGTGGATGGTCGCTTGGGCCTGCAATTGTCCCGCGTGATTTTTTCCCGATGAACTTCCAGGGGATCGACCCGCTTCTGCTCGCGCTGTTCCTGGGTGCCCTGTCATTGATGCCGATGTTGTTGATCGTGTGCACCGCGTTCCTGAAGATCGTGATTGTGCTGATGATCACGCGCAACGCGATTGGCGTGCAGCAAGTGCCGCCCAGCATGGCCATCAACGGCATCGCGCTGGCGGCGACGATGTTCATCATGGCGCCGGTGGGTTATGAAATCGCCGAGGCCGTCAAGGTAACGCCGGTGGACTTGAGCAGCGTGCACGCGTTTGAGCAGACCAGTGTCAACGCGATACAGCCCTTGAGGGCTTTTATGATGCGCAACACTGACGCGGACATCCTGACGCATTTGGTCGAAAACACCGCGCGCATGTGGCCCGCGGAAATGGCCCAGGCCGCACGTCGTGACGACCTGATCCTGCTGGTGCCGGCCTACGTACTGTCGCAATTGCAGGCGGGGTTCGAGATCGGGTTTCTGATCTATATCCCGTTTATCGTCATCGACCTGATCGTCTCCAACCTGCTGCTGGCGTTGGGCATGCAAATGGTTTCGCCGATGACCATTTCGCTGCCGCTCAAGCTGCTGCTGTTCGTGCTGGTTTCAGGTTGGTCGCGGTTACTCGACAGCCTGTTCCTGTCCTACCTCTGAGGCGCTTATGGACCCGATCATGCTGTTCAAGCAGGGCATGCTGCTGGTGGTGGTGCTGTCGGCGCCGCCGCTGATCGTCGCGGTGATTGTCGGTGTGCTGACGTCCCTGATACAGGCCCTGATGCAGATACAGGATCAGACGCTGCCTTTCGGCATCAAGCTGGTAGCGGTCGGCATCACCCTGGTGTTGACGGGACGTTGGATTGGCCTGGAGTTGATCCAACTGATCAACCTGACCTTCGACATGGTTGCCCGCTCGGCGCTGAACTGAGGTAACACCTGTGCTGCTTTATCTTGATTACTTGCCCAGCCTGGTGATCGCCATGGCGCGTATCTATCCCTGCGCGATTCTCGTACCGGCGTTTTGCTTTCAGCACATTCGTGGCATGCCGCGACATGTCATTGTGATGGTTGTGGCGTTGATGCCGGCCCCTGGGATTCATGCTGCGTTGGCGGGTGCGGATTATTCGCTGTTGATGATCGGCGCTCTGGTGCTGAAGGAAGCGGTACTGGGCTTGTTGCTCGGTGTGTTGCTTTCGATGCCGTTCTGGTTGTTCGAGTCGGTCGGCGCGTTACTGGACAACCAGCGCGGGGCCTTGACCGGTGGCCAGATCAATCCTTCGCTGGGGCCGGACGCAACGCCCATCGGTCACATGTTCAAGCAACTGGCGATCTTCCTGCTGATGGTAACCCTTGGGCTTGGCGTCCTGACCCAGGTCATTTGGGACAGTTACCTGATCTGGCCTCCCACCGCATGGTGGCCGGTGCCGGCGGTCAATGGCTTTGGCGAGTTCCTGGGGCTGCTGGGCGATACCTTCATGCATATGATGCTGTACGCCGCGCCCTTTATCACGGTGCTGTTGCTGCTGGAATTCGGGGTAGCGTTGCTCAGTTTATACAGCCCGCAATTGCAAGTGTCATCGCTGGCGATGCCCGTCAAATGCCTGGCTGGGCTGGCGTTCCTGCTCTTGTATTTGCCTCTTCTGCAAGACTTGATCATGGGCAGGATGAGTCTGTTGGGCGACCTTAAGCATTCTCTGGGCTTGATGTTCCAGGGGGCGCAGCCGTGAGTGACTCTGGGGAGAAAAAACACGCCGCGACTCCCAAGAAGCTGCGTGACCAGCGTAAGAAAGGCCAGGTTGCTCAAAGCCAGGACGTGGCCAAGCTGCTGGTACTGACGGCCTTGAGTGAAATTGCACTGTTCACCGCCGAAACCAGTATGCAGCGTTTTCAGCAACTGCTGGTGTTGCCCATGGCGCGCATGGGGCAACCTTTCGTGCGCGCACTGGAAGAGGTCTTGTTCGAAGGCTTGCTGGTGTTTTTCTCTTTTGCCCTGCTGATGGTGGGGGTGGCGATCGCGGTCAAATTGATCAGCAGCTGGATGCAGTTCGGTTTCCTCTTCGCCCCGGAAACCTTGAAACCAGATTTCAATCGGCTCAACCCCCTTAACCAGGCCAAGCAGATGTTTTCCGGCCAGTCGGTGATGAACCTGTTGATGGGGTTGGCCAAGGCCGTGCTGCTGACGCTGATTTTGTACGTGGTCATTGGCCCGTCGTTGAGCGCGTTGGTGAGCCTGGCCAGTGGCGACCTGCAAAGTTATGTCTTGGCGCTGATGACGCTGTTTCGACACTTGCTGCACATGTGCCTGGGCTTGCTGCTGGTGCTGGCAATCGTTGACCTGGCGTTGCAGAAGTACTTTTTTGCCAAGCGCATGCGGATGACCCAGGTGGAAGTGGTCAAGGAGTACAAGGATATGGAGGGCGACCCTCACGTCAAGGGCCAGCGCCGTCAGTTGGCCTACGAGTTGGCGAATGAGGAGCCCAAGGTCAAGCTGCCCAAGCTGGAAGAGTCCGACATGCTGGTGGTCAACCCGACGCATTTTGCGGTGGCTTTGTACTATCGCCCTGGCAAGACGCCGCTGCCGCAGCTTGTGGAAAAAGGTACGGACGCCCAGGCCCGCAAACTGATCGACCGATGCAAGTCGGCGGGCATACCCGTGATTCAGTGTGTCTGGTTGGCGCGCACGCTCTACAAGCAGAAGTTGGGGGGCAACATTCCCCGTGAGACGCTGCAGGCCGTTGCTTTGATCTACCGTACTTTGCGTGAACTGGACGATGAGGCCAAGCGAGAGACCCTGGAGTTGCCCGAACTGGACCAGCGTTGAGCCATCGTGTGTTCAACGATTGCAGTGTCGATCCAGGGCTTCAAGTTCTGCGAGCGAGAGCAGGCGGCTGAGGATTTGATCCAGGGGAATATCGGTAGATACCACCGGGTGCCAGAGAATCAGGGCTCCCCCGGCATTCGAAAAGACAAAGCAGCCATCGAACGCCAAGGCCTGTTCGAAGCGGCGTTCCAGCACACGCTGGAACTGGCCGGCCTGTAAGACACGCGGTGCAATTTGCAGGGCCAGGCCGAGCTGTTCCCCGGCTTTCAGCGCAGACAGGTGGATGCCTTTTGACAGGTGCAGGTGAGTGGCAGCGCCACTCACCAGGTCATTGAGGAGTACCCGACGATGTTCGGCGTCTGTGGGTATTTCCATAGGGGTCATCGTTCCAGCGAAACCGTCTGGTGATCCGAACGTTCCCCGGAGGGGCCGGGTTGCACACGCATGTGTTCCGGCCACCAGATCACCATCTTGTCGGCGCTCGATTGTGGACGTGAGCACGAGTCACCCCGGCAGGTGGGGGTGCAACCGGCGACAAACAGCACCAGGCTGATCAATGTAAAGCTGGAGAGTAGGCGAGTCATTCTGGTTTCTTTCCGTTAGGTGCGATCAACGAGGGACGAGAAACGCCAATGTGTTCGTCTTTCACCACAGGGCGCATGGCGATGAACACTTCCGCTTCTTCACCCGGTTTGAGCCAGGCACGCGGCCAGGCGGTCACTGCCAGGGTCTGCGAATTGCTGCACTCTTTCTCATCGATGCGCACATGGCGGTCGTACTGGTTGCGCAGTACCACGACGGCGACGTTGAATTGCGGGCCGACATACCATTGGCTGCGTTCGGTATTGAGTGCGAGCAGGTCACGGGTGGTGCACAAGGTATCCAGGCCCAGTGGCATCGGGGTCGCCTTGAAGGCTTTGGGGACTTGCCCGGTGACGAGTGTGGCCATGGCATGGATCAAGTCGTTGCGCTTGATTTCCGGTGCGTGGGGCGTCATGCGCCGTGCCAGTGGTTTGAGGGCTGTTTGCAGTTCCAACTGATCGGCCTGGGGCAAGTAGCGCGAAGGGTCGGCCTGGTCGCCAATGACCCTGGGCGTGATGATGAACAGGCGCTCGCGTCGATTGTTTTTGCGTTCAGTGGACGAAAACAGCGCCTTGCCCAGCAACGGGATATCACCCAGCAGGGGAATCTTGTTGAGCTGGTCAGTGTTATCGGTGACGTGGAAGCCACCCACCACCAGCGAACGTTTTTCGGCCATGACCGCTTGGGTGCTGACCGCGCCCTTGCGCACATCGGGCCCGATGCGGTTGGGGTTGGATTCGTCGAAATTGCCGTCTTCGATATCGACCGCCAAGTGGATCTGATGGCTGCCACGCGAAGTGATTACCCGTGGGACCACCTGGAAGCTGGTTCCCACGGTGATCGGCAGGATGGTTGCCACTTCGGAGCCGGCCGTGAGGTACTGCGTGCGGTTGAAGTCGATCACTGCCGGTTGGTTTTCCAGGGTCAAGACGGATGGGTTCGACACCAGGGTCGCCAGGCCACGCCGCTCCAGCGCCCTGACAGCGGCAAAGAATCCATCCCGGTTATTGATCGCCAATTGCGACGAGGTGCCTGGGGCGATGTTGTTCACGCCGCCCTGGAAATTGCCATTGCGAAACCCCCAGTTCACGCCGAGCTCACGCATCTGCGTGCGTTCGATGTCGAGGATGATCGCGTCGATTTCCACCAACTTGCGCGCGACGTCCAACTGGGTGATCAGGTCGCGGTACATCGCGTGGCGTTCCGGCAAGTCGTAGATCATCACGGCGTTGTTGCGCACATCGGCTTCGACGCGAATTCGCCCGGGCGAGACCCGTGCGCGCGGGGTCAGGGACATGCCCGGGTCGGCGGTCGCCTGGCTCGTCGGCGGGGTGAGCATCTGGCCCAATAGAGGGTTGCCGAGCCGGGGAAAGCCCTGGGCCAGGGGCGATATTACAGGGGCGCCTGACGCGGCTGAGGGGCGCTGGGTAACCTGCGCGGCAGCTGAGGGAGAGCGAGGTTCAAGCAAACCCTGCAGCATGCTGGCGATACCGGGGATGAGCATTTTCTCGCCGCGATAATCGATCTGGCGGTCTGCCGCATTGGCGAATTTCAGCGGGTAGGTCAGCACGCTCTGTTTTTCGTCGGTAGAACGGCGCTGGCTGCTGAATTGTTTGATCTGTTCTATGTAGCGCTTGGGGCCGGACACCAGCACCACGCCGTCCTCGGGCAATTCGCCCCAGCCGAAACGGCTATCGAGAAGGCCGATATCGGTGAGTGCCTGCTTCAGGTCGGCTACGGTTTCGCTCGACACTTCCAGGCGCGCGGACTCCTGCTGGTCCAGGGTGCTGATGTAGAGGGTGTTGTTGTACAAGTACCACTGGAAGCGGTGTTCAGTCCCCAGGCGGTCGAGCAGTGACTGCGGGGTATTCGCGCGAATCTTGCCGTTGACGTTGCCTTCCAGCAGGCCTTCGATCTGCAATTGCGTGCCAAACGTCTGGGCGAAATCATCGAGTACTTCGCGCAAGGGTTTGTGCTCGGCCTCGTAGGCGTAGGCGGTGTTTTTCCACTCTGGGGGGATGGCGGCAAGGCTGCTGTGCAGCGGCGCCAGCAAGAAGGGCAGGGCCAGCAGGCAACGCCACTGAGTGGGTTTTACGGCTGCAACGGGCGAGCATGAGCGCAAGCGGGGGTGCTTGTGGATCTTGTTAGGCATGGCAGGTTCTCGGTTTCAGTACGGCAACTTACGTAGCGAAAGGGACCTGGACGGGGGGCCAGGCCTTGCCAGGCGCGCGACTACGCTGCGCCAGGTGTCGCGTTGGTTGAAAAGCGCTTCAAGGGATTTCAACAGGTGCTCCTGACTGCAATCCCGAGGCAGGCCTTGCAGCAGCCAGAGGTGGCCGGTTGCGGGAGCCAGGGCCAGGGCGCCCTGGAAATGCGCGAGACTGGACTGACCGAGACGATGCCAAGACTGCAACGAGTAATGTTCGAGGCGTGAATGCGTCAGTTGAACGCCCAGAAGTACGCGGTGTTCAGAGCATTGCACGCTGACTTCATCGTCCTGTTCAAACAGCAGCACATGCTGTTCGCGGCCAGCCAAACAGTCAGCCAGTTTTTGCTGGCAACTACTGGATACCATTGATGACGGCTTTTATCGTGTCGTGCTTGTAGCTGAGATAGCTTGAGCTTGTGGCAAAACTGGACACCAGGTTCGACTTCACCTCGATCATCTGTTCAAAAAGCCGTTGAGCCTCTTCACCGCCTTCGCTGTTATCAACATCGGCGCTGATTTGACTGAGCTGCTTTTCGGCCTGGGCCTGCTGCCGGTAGTGCCTTATGAGTAAACGGTCATCAAACGTCATCGGGGTTTCTCCTCGTTGGGGCTACCCCTGAGTGGCAGCCGATTTGTGACAAGTTCCATCCACCGATTTATTTGTTTTAAAAAACAACCCGCCCTCGCCAAGTCGTATCGTTACTTGATATTGGCCTTGGGGGAGGGCGTCACCAGGTTGTCCAGGGTATCGGTCCAATTGATGTGAAACCCACCGTCTTCTGTTTCCAGGACCAGCGATTGGGCGGCGAGCGTGCTTTCGACTCGAAGCGTCCAAGGCACACCGCAATGGCGGCTGAGCCACTGTTCGACAGGCTCGCGGTCCAGTGGATTGCACAGCAAGCTCGCCTTGATCGGCGGCAACTGGGCATCCAGCAGCTTGTTGAGCAGCGCGGTGAGGCGTTGAGCGGGTAGGGTTTCTTCCAGGAAACTTCGGATCGCTGTGTTTATGACTGACGTCGCGACCTGCTCCAGCTTTTCGTACATCGCCTGGCGTTCCGATTCCCAACGATGCAGTTGGGCGTTGGCGCGCTGCCAGAACTCATGCCCAGCGCTTTCCAGTATTTTTTCGCACTCTGCCTGTGCTTGGCAGGTGAGTGCCTGTGCGTGGGCTTCTGCCTGTTCGATCAATTGACGGGCCTGCGCATAGTCAGCCAGCATTTCTCTGGGAATCAGCGCCATGGGCAGGTTGGGCGTGAGGGTGTGCAGCTCAATCGTGTGGGCGCAAAACATGGCGGGAGTTCTCGCGTGGGGCGTGCGGGGCATCATCGAAGGGAGCAGAGGTGGCGCGCCAGAGAGCGGCTTGCCACAGGGTGTCCAACCGGCCTTGACTATCCATCAGCTTGGGCTGCCGCTCGACTTCAAGTACCCGTGGGGGGGCAAAGCTCAAGCGCAATCGTCGCCAGATGGCGGGGGCCACCCATGCGCGCAGGTAGTGCAAAGGGTCGTCGATGTTCATCTGTGTCGGGTCGGGTGCCAGTGCCTTGGCCAGGCGCTGGCACCAGAGAAGTTGTTCCTGGTTCAAGCGGCTGTCGTTGGGCGCGTTGTAGACCTCATTGACCAACACCAAGACGAGGTCTCGTTGGGGGGCGCTGGCGAGGACCAGTTGCAGCAAGGCGGGCGAAGGGGCAGGGGGGAGCTCGGGTTCGATGTCGAACAGGAGGCTCATCCTGCCATGATGACTGCGTGAAAGCGCTTCTGTTTGTTCAACGCCCGTATGAGTACGCCAATCCGGGTGGGCATGTTTCCAAGGCGAGGCCCACCATCGTACCCAGGCCAGATCCTCACTCATGGGCGTGATCGATTGCCGGTTTTGAGGTGGGAGCATGCATTGTCCTGCGCCGCCAGATCACCCATCCAGCGCCTGCCAGTACCAGGGCGACAAGAGGGGCGGTAACGCTGGTACGCCAGAACCCGAGGTCTTGTTCCGGCACCAGGAAGGGGCCGAGATAGGTCAGCTGTTGCTGCTCCTGATAGGCTGCCGCCGGTACGAAAACGACGGTCAGTTTTTGCGTATTGTCGATGGCCGACGTCATGCCGGGGATGCTGCTGGCCACCATCCTGCGTACCCTGGGGCGAATATTGTCGGGGTCCAGCCGAGGGTCATGCTTGATGAAAACGGAGGCGGATGCCGGTTGCACCGGTTCGCCGGGCGCCACCCGCTCCGGCAGCACTACATGGACGCGCGCAACGATGACACCGTCTATGTTCGATAAGGTCGCCTCCAGCTCCTGGGACAGCGCATAGATGTAGCGGGCGCGCTCTTCCAACGGGGTGGAGATGACACC
>JABXJR010000013.1_pt1 | contig 32891 bp, 38 predicted proteins | sample 7431291 | NCBI WGS metagenome assembly JABXJR01 (sample SAMN14395756, study PRJNA613071) | wetland metagenome | isolation source: water samle H3 from high-altitude wetland | place: Chile: Salar de Huasco, high-altitude wetland | collected 2015-11-10 | reverse complement strand
AAGCGCACCGGCTAAAAACCTGGTTGAAGACATGGCGGCAAATCCCTCTGATAAAACCGATGACGATGCTTGCTATCGCACGCCCCAGACGGGCAGTCGGGGCATACGGTTTCATAAGATGGAGGGTAAGCGCAATATTTTTATCCGCAATGGGCGTTCGACCCGCGCCTATCCCGACAGCGTTCTGTCAGTTGGCCTGGCGCAGCTTGTCCGCTGGTTGTCGGCCGGATCCTCCTGGCTCGGAAATTGTGATCCCGCTATCCGGCTTCATAGGAAGCCGCACCTTGGGTGCGCGAACCGGCAAACAGCAAACCTGTCAATCCGAGGGTGACAACACCCAGAACCATGATCTGGAGTCCGGTGACGGTTTCGTTGAAAAGCAACGCCGACAGGACCATCGTCACCGCAGGCGCGGGTACGGTGATGGAACTGGCCACTGAAACGTCGATATGGCGGACGGCGTAGAAACACACGATCAGTTCAACATAATAGGCAAGTCCCATCGCCACCGCGAATATCTGGAACTGAAAATCCAAACCTAACAATGGGATACTGTCAAAACCCTCGAGTGAAACTGCAAGCACCGACAGAAAGATGGTCGAAACGACCAGGCGCGACGTTGTGACCTGGCTTGGCGTGATCGGGGTCGATAGCAAGGCCTGCCTGACGATGATGTGAGCAACACTCCAGACCAGCGGAACCGCGAGCGCCAGCAGGAACCAGAATGACGGCCCAGCCAGCTGCCAGGTGCCCTGCGTGGCAAGATAATAGAGTGCGACGACCACCAAAAGCATGAAGCCTAGCTCGAGAGCACTCTTGCGGCGGCGCAGGAACACCGCTTCGAGCGCGGCAGCAAAGAGCGGATAGGCCTGCAGGGCAATCGCCGCATTGACCGCTCCCGCCTTTTCGAAGGCCAGGACATACATCCAGGTGGACAGGCTGAAGAGCCCGCCGGTGAACAGCGTAACGCCAAGCACACGCCATCGCTCCGCTCGGGGCATACGTTCACCGAACAGGCCATGCTCGCCCGATTGCCACTCGAGTGCGAGCAGTGGAAGCGAAAACAGGAGCTGCCAGACCGATAGCCAAAGCGCGAATGAAAGCGCACTGGAACCAGCGGGGCGGCCGATTGCGATGATCGGCATCAGGCCAAGCACGACGAGGCAAATGAAAGCGAGCGTTATGCCGGTGCCGCGCCGCGGACTGAAGGGCTGGTCCATGCAGAGCTCCGGATGCCGGCGTCGCCTGAAGGTTGGCACCAGAGGTCAATACAGAGATACCGGCAGCCAGCCATAGAGGCAGCTCGTGATGGATTCTGCTCCAGCCAACACGTCATCAGCCCGGTGTTGGGACGTGACTATCGGCTCGGCTAAAATCGCATGAAGACAGTGCCATCGGGACCGAATGTCACGACATCGTAGGCTTCGGGTTCAACGCCCGGCATCTCCATGCCCGGCGAGCCGACTGGCATGCCCGCAACCGCGAGGCCCTTGATGGCCGGCCGTTCGGCGAGCAGCTTCCGGACCGCCTTGGCCGGCACATGCCCTTCGAGCACATAGCCGGATACCAGGGCGGTATGGCATGACTGCAAAGCCTGAGGTATCGCCTGCTCTGCCTTGAATGTCTCCAGCGTCGAGCTCTCCACGACCTTCACTGCGAAACCCGCCTTCGCCATGTGATCTGCCCATGCGCCACAGCAGCCGCATGATGGGTCCTTGTAGACCGTCACCAGCGCCTGCTCCTCAGCGAAGGCCGACGGGCCTGCCAGCAAAGCCGCGGTCGCGATGAAAAACGTCCGGCGTCTCATTACCATCTCCTTTGGTACGATCAGCATGGAGCCAGACATCGGCTCCATGCTGATCGGTTGGTCTAGCGATAGCGCTTACTTGGCCTTTTCGATCCTGGTTACCGTCAGGCGGCCGTTGACGCGGTCGGCCTCGAATTTGACCTTGTCACCGACCTTGACGGTTTTCAAAGCTGCCGGATCGGCTGCCACGAAGACCATGGTCATCGCATCCATCTCGAGGTTGGTGATCGGGCCGTGCTTCAGCGTGATCTTGCCTTGAGCCTGGTCGATCTTGGTGACCTGACCGTCGACCGGTGCTGCCTGGGCGGACGTGACCAGCGCGATCAAGATCGCTGTGGCTGCTGCTAGTTTACGCATCGTGTTTCTCCTTCGTTGCGATGGTTATTTGACGACAATGGTGCCGGCCATGCCGGCTTCGCGGTGCCCGGGGATGAGGCAGGAAAAGTCGAACTCCCCCGCCTTGGTGAATTTCCAGACGATCTCGCCGGTTTTCTTTGGAGCCAGACGCTTGGCGTTCGGATCGTCGTGTTCCATGTCGGGATTCTTGGCCATCTGCTCGCCGTGCTTAAGGTTCTCGGCCAGTGTGCCGAGCACCAGTTCATGGTCGAGCTCGCCATTGTTGCGCAGCATGAATTTGACCTGCTCACCAGTCTTGATCTCGACACGGTTGGGCAGGAACTCCATGCGGCCGTCGGCCTCACGCATGACGACCTGGACAACGCGCGCCGGCTTTTTCGGATTGCCCGGTTCACCGTAGGCGCGCTCACCATCGTGGCCCGCATCGGCAAAGGCCGCAGCCGGCGAGGCCAACATGGCCAGGGTGGTAACAAGGACTCGGATATTCATGAACAGACTGTCCTTCAGTGGTTGTTGTGCTGGTTCTTGGAGGATGGATGACCGCCGGGTTTCACCACGGTGACTTCGGCAGTCTGCGACTTGTCGAAGGCGGGAGCCTCACGGCGTTCCGCCTTCTGGCTTTGACCGGTCCACTCGTAAGCGACCGTACCCGACGGGTGCTGGTACCAGCCGGGATCCTTGTAGTCCCCGCGAGCCAGGCCCTCGCGGACCTTGACCACCGAGAACATGCCACCCATCTCGATCGGCCCGAACGGACCGAAGCCCGTCATCATCGGCAGGGTGTTGTCGGGCAGCGGCATTTCCATCTCTCCCATGTCGGCCATGCCGGCGGTGCCCATCGGCATGTAGTCCGGCACCAGGCGCTTGATCTTCTTGGCCACCTCCTTCTTGTCGGCGCCGATGAAGGTGGCGAGTTCGTGTCCCATGGCGTTCATGGTGTGGTGCGATTTGTGGCAGTGGATGGCCCAGTCGCCGGCAAAGTCAGCCACGAAGTCGAAGGCGCGCATCTGGCCGACGGCGCAGTCGATGGTCACCTCGGGCCACGCCGCGGCTTCGGGCACCCAGCCACCATCCGTGCACGAGACCCTGAAGTCGTAGCCGTGCATATGGATGGGATGGTTGGTCATGGTGAGGTTGCCGAAGCGGACCCGCACCTTGTCGCCCCTGGCCACCACCAGCGGGTCGATCCCCGGGAAGACACGGCTGTTCCAGGTCCACATGTTGAAGTCGGTCATCTCCGCCACCCGCGGCACATAGGCGCCGGGTTCGATGTCGTAGGAGGACATCAGGAAGACGAAGTCGCGGTCGACGCGGCGGTAGGCGGGATCCTTCGGATGAACGACGAAGAACCCCATCATGCCCATCGCCATCTGCACCATCTCATCGGCGTGCGGGTGGTACATGAAGGTGCCGCTCTTCCGCAGCTGGAACTCGTAGACAAAGGTCTTGCCGACGGGGATATGCGGCTGGGTGAGCCCGCCGACACCGTCCATGCCGCTAGGCAAAAGCTGGCCGTGCCAGTGGATAGTCGTGTGCTCAGGCAGTCGATTGGTGACGAAGATGCGCACCTTGTCGCCTTCCACCGCCTCGATGGTCGGCCCCGGCGACTGGCCGTTGTAGCCCCACAGGTGCCCGACCATGCCCGGAGAGAACTCACGCACCACCGGCTCGGCGACGAGATGGAATTCCTTCCACTCGCCATTCATGCGCCAGGGAAGCGTCCAGCCGTTCAGTGTGACGACGGGATTGTAGTCGGGTCCGCTTGTCGGCACGAGCGGCGGCTGCATTACGGCCTCTGTCATCGTCGGTGCCTCCGGTACCGAGGCAAAGGCCGTACGACCTGACACCACACCGGCGCCGAGCAGCGTCATGGCGCCGGTCGCGCCGAGGAAGTTGCGACGGGAGACCGTCATGGCCTGTTTCTCCTTTGGATTACTCATCGCCACCTCCCGCGCCACCACCGATGATGGCACTCTGGAAGTCGACACCGGCGAGGAAGACATCGCGTTGCGCCTCGATGGCCGCGACATTGGTCTCGATACCTTCGCGCGTGGTCGTCAAAAGCTCGAACACGTCGATCAGCATGCCGTTGTATTGAAGCTGCGCTTCCTCGGAGATCACCTTGCGCAACGGTATGATGCTGGCGCGGTACTGCCGGGCGATATCGTTGGACGCACGATAGGCAAGCAAAGCCGACCGAGCCTCGGAGCGGACGGCGACCGCCTTGGCCGCGAAGCGGTTGACGGCCTGCATGTAGGTCTCGACATTTCGCCGTCTGGTCGTCTCGCCGAAATCGAAGATCGGGATCTCCAGTTCGAGATCGAGCGTGCCGCCTTTCGGATAGTCCTTCTCGACCTCGCCGTGATCATTCTTGCTGCGTTCGAAATTGGCGAAGCCGGCCAGCTCAAAGGCCGAGACATACCGGGTCGCGTTGTCGAGCTTGAGCGAACGGGCCAGAGCGTCGAGTTCGAGCCGTGCCCCGATCAGATCGACACGTTTGCGAATGGCTTCCGTTTCGGCCTGATCAGAGGTCTGCAGTTTCTTTGGCAGGGGCGGCAGCCTGTTCGGGATCTTGTAGCCGGCATCCACGCCCCACAAACCGAGCTCACGCGTCAGCGCCTCGCGCGTAACGCCTGCTTCAAGCCTGGCGGCGGCGAGTTGGCTTGAGGTTTCGGCATTGAAGGCACCCGCGCGTGCCTGATCCAGTTTGGTTGCCGCACCGGTCTCGCCAAGCTTGCGCGTGAGGTCGGCGGCTGCGTCCGTCGAGGCTCTCGCCTGCTCGAGATATGCCACCCGATGCCGGGCGGCTACGGCTCGATAATACGCCTTGCGTGCACTGGCCGCCTGACGAAACGTTGCCTCGACGGCGCGATATCGCGCTGCCTCGAATTCCTTCTCGGCAATCGCCTTGCGTGCAGGCAAGGTGAGCAGCGACAGCAGCGAACCGACCAGCCGGCGCTCGATCTCCAGCGATCCTTGCTGCAAGGTGCCGCCAAGCGAAATGCTCGGATTGGGCGGCAGGCTGGCTTCCACGAAGGCCGCTTCGGAAACACCCAGCGCATTGTACTCGGCCTGAAGGTTCCTGTTGCTCAGCAATGCCACCTGGACGGCACTGTCGGCATTCAATGGCTTGGTCAAAAGTAGCTTCACACGCGAAGCCGCCGCCTTGGCATCGGCCTTCGAGGCGATCTTCAAGGTTTCCGCGCCGATTGCGGACGATACCTGCGCACCCACCGGCTCCATGCCGGTGTCCTTGCTGAAGGTTGCGCAGCCCGCCAGCGTCAGCGCAAGCAGGCTGACACCTCCGAGTTTGACGAATTTGCCGTTCTGGACAGCCGGCAAGACGGAAGAAGCAAAGGAGACGATCGGCATCATTTGCCTTTCTCCTTCGGCGCCACTTGGCGATTGCTGTCGACCCAGGATTTCGGCGCAACGGGCCGGTAGTCGACTGTGCCGGCGAGCACCGGCGTATACCGTGCAGGCGGCACGGCAACGGCAGGGTCGGCTGCCGACGGCCCTGTGCCGATCTTAGGCAAGGCCGTGCAGGCGGAAAGAATGATGGCGGGTGCCATCACGAAGGGAGACCTCATGAATGATCCTCAACGACGGAGATGAATGGAGAGACGCGGGCCTGACGGAGCACGGGCTCCGGGCCAGGACACACGACGAGTGGCGGGAGCCGCCATGCCGGTTCTCCGTGAGGATTCCGGGCACTGACGCTCAGTCGGCGCACGATCTCGCCGGCGCTTGGGCCGGCCCGATCTCAAGGTCGATCAGAAACAGGAACTGGGTGCGTCAATCGAGCGGAGACTTCCGCCTGGGACGCAACAATCCAACCTACGCCGACGTTTCAGGCGTGGGCCAGACGGGGAGGACGTTCAAGCCGGAGGGTTGCAGAGCCTTCCAGCACGTCGGCCAGCTGGCGGTGCTTGATCTGCCAGGTCAGGAAGCTGACCGGCGCGACACAATCGACGGAAAGAATGGCGGTGTGGCAGGCCATGGCGCAGCAGGTTTGCGCCAGATCCTGCGGTTGATGGTGCGAGCCGCTGCAGCTGCCGCCCTTGCAAGCGGCCGAACTGTTTTCTGGTGTGCCGCCGCCATGGTCGTGGTTTCCGGCGCTCGGATGGTCCATGGCCGAGGCTTCGCCGACCACGACGTCACCAGTCGCCGGCAAGACCGCGCTTGCGGCCCAGCCCGTGCTACTTATCGCCACCGCCACCATGACAAGTGCAACCGACAGCATTCGGCCCATGCGCACAAACACAGGCAAAAGACCGGCTTCAACACTTGCAATGGCTTGGCGAACAGTCATCAGGCGCAGTTCCAACGACCTTGGTTTCTCACCTCAACGCCGGAGTTCCGACGCGGATCAGACAACAGCTACCTGATGAGGGTATTGCCGCGCTCTCGGAGGGCCAACAAGTTTTTTTATACATATTTGTATTCGTCTCTCGTCGACCGGCACGATGCGTGGTCAGCCAACCCGACACCGTGAGAATCATCAACCCGACAGCGGGTTGCAAGCGCGACTTTTGTGACGGCGGTCCAGTGGCGCGTCAAGCAGCAGATGATTGCTAGTACAGAACCGTCACGACGTTCGACGTCCATGGTGACAAGAATCACAAAATTGTAAATCGGGCGGAAAGTGACGGTGAAGTCACGCGCCTAGCCTCTGATCGTCGGGCCCCCAAGACGCCCGCGTTCGACAAGAGGAACAATCATGCACAAGACCATCGGATATGCTTTGATCATCGTGGCCGCCACGGCGACCGGCGCTTTTGCCAACAGCGGTTCCAATCCAACAAATTCCGAGCTCGACAGGATCTTGCAAGGCCATGGATCGGCTGGCGAGGCGGCCGGATCAGTGTCGAATCCGGACATCTCCTACAGGGTTCTTGCCAACGGAGACCTTGAAAAGACCAACACACGTTACAACCGCGTCGAGATCGTGAAGCCCTCCTGGTCGCAGGGCCAGCGTGCCAGCTGGGCGGGACGGAGGTAGCCGTCGACACCGTCCCTCCCGCGGAACGATTTGAAACTGGGGGCGACCCTTTGGCGATCCAGCCGACGGATCGCCCCTGAAGTTGCTTCCTGACACACCGGTTCATGGCCTGTCTGTCGACCGATACAGCCAAGCTCACGACAGCATTGGGCGAAGTTGCGACGTTGGAGATCGTCACCAATCCGTGATCGCAGTTCCACAATCTGCCTGGCTGACGACCCAGATTGAACACAGTTGTTGCAGATGCCGATAGCCATCGGCTGGAATCGAACCAGCTTTCAGCAGCGTAGAGTGATCAGATGATACGAGTTTGGCGGAGATACGAGAACCAACGCGACCGAACGAAACGTGTATCAGCCAGCAATCTCCGCCGCGGCACAGAGCAATCCTGAGCCGCGATGCGACCATAACAGGCGTCGAGCGGGAATACCCGCCGTTCCACAATTCATTGAGACATGGTTCGTGCAGGAAATGGACGAACCGAACCAACCTTTGAGGTCATCAACGCTTGGACACCCAAGCCAGATGAGAGCCATTCGTCATGAGAATTCTTCTGGTCGAAGATGATGAACAGATCAGCCAGTACATCCAGAACGGACTGAAATCGTCCGGCCATGTCGTCGATATCCTGAGCGACGGGCGCGACGCCCTGTCGGTAGGACTGCGTGAGCCCTTCGATGTCGCAATCGTCGACCGGATGATCCCGGGGCTTGATGGTCTTTCGCTCGTGCGCGGCCTGCGCGGTGCCGGCGGCAAGGTTCCGATCATCTTCCTGACCTCGATGGGCGGGGTTAACGATCGCGTTGAAGGTCTGGAGGCCGGTGCCGACGACTATCTGGTCAAGCCGTTTGCGTTTTCGGAACTGCTGGCAAGGGTGAATGCCCTGTCGCGCCGTCCGCCGATCACCGCCGGCAAAGCCAAGCTGCGCGTGGGGGATCTGGAACTGGATCTGTTCAGCCGGCTGGCCAGCAGAGGCGGCACGAGCATCGAATTGCTGCCGCGCGAATTCGCCCTGCTTGAACTCCTGATGCGAAACGAAGGTCGTATCCTGACAAAGACGATGCTGCTGGAACGCATCTGGAACTTCAATTTCGATCCGCAGAGCACGGTCGTGGAAACCCATATCAGCCGCTTGCGCGCCAAGATCGACAAGCCCTTCGACGTGCCGCTGCTGCACAATACGCGCAACACCGGCTACAGCATTCATGGCCAACGCTAGCATAACGCGCAGTACGTCAATCCGACTCGCCGCCTTCTACATCTTGCTTTTCCTGCTGTCGTTTCTGGGCGCGAATGCGGTGGGTTACAACATGGTTGCCTCCTATCTCTACGAGCGCCTGGACTCGAACGTGATGGAGCGATTCAGGGAGATCGAGACCGCCTACGACAAGAACGGGATTGATGGCGCGGCCGCGATGATCCGAAGCCATGGTCCGGCGATACGTGGTCAGGAAACGCTCTATACCCTCAAGGATTCTGGCGACACCGTCCTGATCGGGAACATCGACATGGTTGACGTGCCGCCCGGTTTCTCGACACGGGCGCCCACGAGCCACGACAAGCCCCCGACCAATTATCGGCTCTATCGCAGGAACCTCGACCAGTACGACCTGACCGTCGGCGTCAGCTACGACGATACCAACCGCCTGCGCTGGATCGCACTTGTAAGTTTCGGATGGGCGACGGCCATTGTCCTGGCAGCCGGCCTGGGTGGCGGCGCAATACTCGCCTTCCGCACGCGTCGCCGGATAGCCAGATTCTCGGAGGCCATGAAGGCCGTCGGCGCTGGTGCACTTGCCACCCGACTGCCGATTTCGAAGCGCCATGACGACATCGACGCTCTGGCAATCGAGGTCAACGACGCGCTGGCGCAATTGCAGGCAAGTGTCGCGGCCATGACCCAGGTCACGACCGATATCGCCCACGATCTCAAAACGCCCATCGGACGGCTGTACCTGACGCTTGAGGCAGCTTCCGAAAGCAGGGATCAGGCATCGGCGCTACCGCTTATCGAACGAGCGATGAATGAAGTCGCGCGCATCACTGCGACGTTCGAGGGACTGCTGCGCATATCCCAGATTGAATCCGGCGCACGCCGGTCGCGATTTGCCAAAGTAAACCTGACGGCGCTGGTTCGCGACATCGACGATATCTATCGCGATATTGTCGAGGACAGTGGGCGTTCGCTCCGCTTTTCAGACGACAAGCGCAACACCTCCGCCTTCGTGTGGGGCGATGCCGATCTTCTGAAGCAGATGTGCGTCAACCTGATCGTCAATGCAATGCGTCATACACAGGCGGGCGCACGCATCGTTGTCGGCGTCAGAGTTCGGGGCGGCTCGTGCGTGGTCATTGTCGGCGACAACGGACCTGGCATCCCCGAGCTTGAACGCCAGAAGGTATTCAAGCGCTTCTATCGGCTGGAAAAGAGCCGTACGACGGAAGGCACCGGGCTGGGGCTCAGTCTCGTCAAGGCGATAGCCGATATCCACGGCGCCAACATCTCCCTGAATGACAACAACCCGGGCCTGATCGTTTCGATTTTCTTCCCGACCGTCCACTAGAGCCGCGGAACTGCTGCGCATTTTCCTGGAAAATCTCCGCCCGTGGAGGTCAGACGCACGGGCGGATAGGCAGGCATGCGTTTCGTCATTGAGACGCTCCCTTGATAAGGCGCCGCCTTTGAGCCCGTTTGAGCCGGGATATACAAATCTGTAATTCGGCTATTGCCTTCCCCGCTCGGTGCATCGTTTTCTCTGGAGCATCACCGACCAGAAGCCGGCAAACAAATGTTGCGAGCAAGCAACAGTTGCGGTCGTCCTGCAACACTGCGTGTCGGTCTTACAGATATGTAAGCCTCGTGTTCGGCGCAGGAAAAACTCGTGCCCGCAGATCAATTCGGCCGCACCGACGACCGGTACGGCGTTACTCGAATTGAAAAGGTGGGAAATGAAAAAATCTATTCTGTCGGCCGTACTCGCCGTGCCGGCGCTCGGTTTCAACGGTGCCTATGCCGCTGATCCGGCAATTGTTGCCGAACCGGAACCAGCGGAATTCGTCAAGATTTGCGACGTCTATGGCGCCGGCTTCTTCTACATCCCCGGGACCGAAACCTGTCTGAGGATCGGAGGGTACGTCCGCTACGACATCGGCTTCGGCGAAAACCTCGGTTCGGATGTCGATGCCGATGGGCTCGGCGACACCTACTACAAGCGCGCGCGCTTCTCGCTGCAGACCGATGCGCGAAGCCAGACCGAACTCGGTACCTTGCGCGCCTATGCCAAGATCAACTTCGACCGCGACACCAATGGTTCGATCTGGAACTACAACTCGTTCGGCTCGCCGGTCGGCGACAACATCTACATCAACGATATTTATGTGGAACTCGGCGGTTTCCGGATCGGCATGACCGACTCCGTCTTCACCACGCTGACGGACTATGCCGGCAACGTCATCAACGATTGGCTGCTGGGCTACGGACCATTCCGTACCAACCAGGTTTCCTACACCTACACAGGCGGCAACGGCTTTGCGGCCACCGTCGCGCTGGAGCAGGGAGCAGGCTCCTACACCATCGACAACTATGTCCCCCATGTCGTCTTCGGCGGATCTTACACCCAGGGCTGGGGCAAGGTTTCGGCAGTTGGCGCCTATGACAGCGTCAACGAGGTCTGGGCGGGCAAGGCAAGACTGGACATCAAGGCAACGGATGCCATCTCACTGTTCGTGATGGCCGGCTACAAGTCCGACAAGAACATCCAGAACTACTATGGCAACTGGGGCGGTTCATGGGCTGTCTGGGGCGGAGGCACGGCAAGGGTGAACGACAAGACCAGCCTCAATCTGCAAGTCGCCTACGACGACAGCAAGGCCTTTGCGGCGGTTGCCAATGTCTCCTATGCGGTTGTCCCAGGTTTCTACGTGACGCCTGAGGTCGTCTATACGAGCAAGCTCGACTACATAACCAACGGCAAGGGCTCCCTCGGCGGCTTCCTCCGCTTCGAACGCAACTTCTAGTCGATCGGCCTGCTGTCCGGAGGGGCAGCAGGCCTTTCGGTCACCCGAGGATCTGGCTGAGGAAGAGCTTTGTGCGCTCGTGGCGGGGATGATCGAAGAACTCCACCGGCGTGTTCTCTTCCACGATCTGGCCCTGATCCATGAAGATCACGCGGTTGGCCACCTTGCGCGCGAAGCCCATCTCGTGCGTCACGCACAGCATCGTCATGCCCTCTTCGGCAAGACCGACCATCGTCTCCAGAACCTCCTTGATCATTTCCGGATCCAGCGCCGACGTCGGCTCATCGAACAGCATGATGCGCGGGTTCATGCACAGCGAACGTGCGATCGCCACGCGCTGCTGCTGGCCACCCGACAGCTGGCCCGGATACTTGTGCGCCTGCTCCGGGATCTTGACCCGCTTCAGGAAATGCATGGCGGTCTCTTCCGCCTGCTTCTTCGGGATCTTGCGCACCCAGATTGGCGCCAGCGTGCAGTTCTCAAGGATCGTCAGGTGCGGGAACAGGTTGAAGTGCTGGAACACCATGCCGACCTCGCGGCGCACTTCATCGATCTTCTTCAGATCGTTGGTCAGTTCCTTGCCGTCGACGATGATCTTGCCCTTCTGGTGCTCTTCCAGGCGGTTGATGCAACGGATCATCGTCGATTTGCCCGAACCCGAAGGACCACAGATGACGATGCGCTCGCCGCGCATCACCTTCAGATTGATGTCCTTCAGCACATGGAACTCGCCATACCACTTGTGCATGCCGACGATTTCGCATGCAACCGAACTGTCGGAGATCGGCGGAAGCAAGGTCAGGTCGGTCGTCATATCCGAAAATGCCGTCATGGGGTGCTCAATGGGAAACCGGGCCGCGTCTCTCCAGGAAGTCGGCGAAACGGGCGAAGGAGAAGGATAGCGCAAAGAAGATCGCGCCGATGAAGAGGAAGGTTTCGGCAGCTGGCGAAGGCCACTCTGGGTCGGCCAGCGCGGCCTTGCCGGAGCTGATCAGATCGAACAGGCCCACCACCAGGACAAGGCTGGTGTTCTTGATCATCACGATGATGGTGTTGGCAAGAGCTGGAATGACCACCCTGATCGCCTGCGGCAGGATGACGAGGTACTGCGTTCGCCAGAACGGCAGACCAAGCGCCGCCGCCGCCTCGTATTGACCCTTCGGGATAGCCTGAAGACCACCGCGGATCACCTCGGCGAGATACGCGGCGGCAAAGATGGTCAGCGCAACCAGGGCACGCACGAACTTGTCGGGCAGGAGCGCCTCGGGCAGGAAAAGCGGCATCATGATCGAGGCGACGAACAGGATCGAGAGCAGCGGCAGGCCACGCACGGATTCGATCAGCACGACAGCGCCAATCCGCACCATCGGCATTGCAGAGCGCCTGGCCAGGGCAAGGAGGATGCCGATCGGGAAGGCCGTGCCGATGGCGACGACCGTCAGGATCAACGTGACCGGCAAACCGCCCCAGGAAGAGGTGGGCACCTCGACGAGGCCCAAGCCACCCCCCATGAGCCAGACGATCAGCGCGAATGCAGCAATCCACAGTGCAAGCAACCGAGCTGTCCAACTCGCCGGCCGAACAGACCAGGCCAGCAGGGCCACGATCAGCAAACAGACGATTGCAGGGCGCCAGCGTTCATCGACCGGGTAGATGCCGAAGAGCAACTGCCCGGACTTGGCGTAGACAAAGCTCCAGCACGCCCCTGTGGCTGTACGGCAGGCGTTGGGGTCTGGATTGAACCACACGGCATCGATCACCAGCCAACGCAGCATGGGTGGCACTGTAACAATGAGCAAGGCGCTGAATGCCAGCGTGAGGGCGGCGTTGAGCGGCGAACCCAACAGAAGCCTGGCGAGGCGCTGCAAGGCTGCAAAGCGCATATTGCGCGGCAAGGTCTCGGGCGGCATGGGAAGGGATACTGCCTTCATGGCTTATCGCTCCACGATGGCGATGCGGCGATTGTACCAGTTGGCCGCGCTCGACAGGGTGAGATTCAGGGCGAGATAGACGCCAAGGATGATGAAGACGCCTTCGATCGAATGGCTGGATTTGCTGATGATGGTGTTCATGACGGCCAGGAAATCCGGGTAGCCGACAGCAATGGCCAGGGTCGAGTTCTTGACGACGTTGATGTATTGGCTGTTGAGCGGCGGCACGATCACCCGCAGCATTTGCGGCACGACGATCAGGCGCAATATCTTGCCACGCGGCAGACCGAGCGAGTTGCCGGCATCCCATTGCCCGCGACCGACCGACAGAATGCCGCCGCGCACGATCTCCGCCACAAAGCCTGTGGTGTAGATGGTCAATCCGACGAGGATCGTGCTGAGCTCCGGCGTCAATTCCTTGCCACCCTCGAAGTTCGAGCCGGCAAAGGTCGGCCAGTCGACCACAAAGCGCACATCGGCAAGCCACAGTCCCGAAAGTCCTGCGACCAGGACAGCAGGCACCATCCATGGCCGTGCCCTGCCTTTGCGCGTCGCCACCCACGCCGTGACAAGCAAGACAAGGGCCGCCAGCAGAATGGCCAGGCCAGTCGTGCCGATATCGACGCCAATGGCGGGCACCACGAAACCGCGCATGGATGCGTAGATGCCTGGCAGCGGGTTGAGCGCTTCGCCGACTGGCGGCAGCACCTTCCACCATAGGGAGTAGAGAAAGATCAGCAGCACGATCGGTGGTGAGTTGCGCGCCAGTTCAACCCAAACCCGGCAAGTGCCTGCAGCCAAAGGGTTGCTGCTCAATCGGGTGATACCGACGATGAGACCGAGCACGGATGAAAAGAGAATGACCAGGACGGAAATGAAAACCGTGTTGGCCAACCCGACGACGATTGCCCAGTAGTAGGGATCGCGCGACTTGTAGGTGAGGATCGCCTCTGAAATGACGATCCTCGATGGCGTCGTCAGAAAATCGAAGCCAATCGGAATCCCCCTCGCCTTCAGATTGTCGAAGGTCGTATCCACCAGCAGGGCAACGAAGGCAACGAAGGCCAGAACCAGAATAGCCTGGATGATCGTTGATCGGGTCTTGGCGTCGCTCAGCATTCCGGCCTCGCAGGTTCACAGCGTTCGGAGGTCAAGGGGAGCAGCGCCCCTCTGGATGCGGCTCACTCCCAGGGATAAGGATAATTGAGACCGCCATCCTTCCAGAGCTTGTTGAGGCCACGATCGACCTTCAGTGGGCTATCCTTGCCGAGATTACGGTCCCAGATCTCGGCGTAGTTCCCGACCTGCTTGATGACGTTGTAGGCCCACTTGTCGTCCAGCCCGAGCGGTTTGCCAAAACCGGCCTCCCCTCCAAGGACGCGCTTGATGTCCGGCCCGCCGGAAGCGAGCTTCTCATCGATGTTCTGCGACGTGATGCCGTTGAGTTCCGCCCAGAACAGCGCATTCACCGTCCAGCGTACAACGTCGAAGAGCTGGTCGTCGCCACGTGCCACGGCAACACCGTTAGGCTCGGCGCCATGGCCTGCCTTGATGATGTCGTAGTCGTCCGGGTTCTTGGCAACGGAGGCACGCTGGCCGGCCGCGGCGGTTCCGTCGGTGACGTAGGTGTCGCAGCGACCACCGAAGAAGGCGTCACGGGCCTGGATGGTCGAGTCGTAGTAGACCTTCTTCATGGTGATGCCATATTCCTCCTCGGTCTCCTCGATGGCCTTTTCGGTCAGCGAACCGCCGCTCTGCAGGCATACCGTCTTGCCATCCAGTTGCTTTGCCTCGGTGATGTTGTCGGACTTGCGCACCAGAACACCATCGGTGTCGTAGAGCGTGATCCACACGAAGCGCACGACCGAGTCACGGCTGTAGGTGATCGTGGAGGTGCGCGACAGCACGTCGATCTCGCCGGTCTGCAACGCCGGGAAACGCTGGCCGGCATTCAGCGGCACGTAGCGGATCTTTTCCTTGTCACCGAGGATTGCCGTCGCGAAGGCGCGGCAGATGTCGGAATCGAAGCCGCGGTAGTAACCCTTCTCGTCCGGCCGGGAGAGGCCGGGCACGCCTTGGCTCGCGCCGCAGCTCAGATAGTCGCGCTCCTTGATCTTGCCGACGACGCTCTGCGCGCTGGCAGCTTCTGCACCCGCCACGAGCCCAGCGAGGCTGAGCGCCATCACGGCAAACCGTTTGAAGTTTCTCGCACACATGTTCATTCCCCTTGTTCTTGTGTTGTCATTGTTCTTCGGCGACGCTGTCGTGAGCCAAGGCAGGCTGTTTTTTCGCGAACAGCTCGAAAGCGTGCATAAGGTCGGTCAGAAGGTCGCTTGCTGCCTCGAGACCAATCGACAGTCGCCAGACCGGACCGGGTTTCAGCCAATCGAGGCTAGTTCGCCCCTTTCGCGGGTCGTTGACCGCGATCAGCGAATGCACTCCACCCCAGCTCGCGCCAAGTTTGAACAGGCGCATGCGGTCGAGCGCTTCGGCCTGAAACGGCGCCAGGTCAGGCCGCAGCACGAGGGAAAAAACACCTGCCGCACCCGCGAAATCCCGTTTCCAGACGCCATGCCCCGGATGCGCCGGCTGGGCCGGATGCAGGATCTGAACGACTTCGGGTCGGGATGCCAACCAGGCCAAGATTTCTCGCGCCGTGGCATCGGCCTGTCGCATGCGGACCGGCATGGTCATCAGCCCGCGCTCGCACAGCGCGCAGTCATCCGGCGAAACCCCGTAGCCAAGGAAACGCGCTGTATCTTTCAGGCGCCTGAACAGCGCGTCGTCACGAACGGCGACGGATCCCATCAACAGGTCGCCATGACCACCGACATGCTTGGAGAGAGCCTGCATGGAAATGTCGACGCCATGATCGAGAGGCTTGAACAGGAGATGCGAAGCCCAGGTGTTGTCGGTAGCGACAAGCGCGCCGGCTTCGTGAACAGCGGCGACAATGGCCGGCACATCCTGCACCTCGAACGTGGCGGAGCCCGGTGACTCCACCCAAACCAGTTGCGTCCTTTCATCGATGAGTCCGACAAGATCTGCGTCAAGCCGCGGATCGTAGGAAACGGCATCGATCCCCAATGGTCCAAGGAACCGCAAGGCCATGTCGCGTGCCGGTGCATAGAGGGTCTCCGGCACGAGCACACGGTCCCCTCCCTTGCATGTCGCCATGGTCGCCAGGGTGATGGCCGCCATGCCGGAAGGCACGACAAGCGCGCGACTGCCGCCTTCCAGCGCGGCGATGTGATCCTCCAGCTGGCGGCTCGTCGGCGTGCCGTAAAGCCCGTAGCTGAAACCGTCGTAGAGGCGTTCGGTGCGGCTTTGGAAGGCTTCCAGATTGTCGAAGACCACAGTCGACGCACGCTCGACCGACATGGCCAGCGCCCGGAAGGGCTCCCAGGAGCGTAGCGGAGGATGAATGTGTGCGGTGTCGTCCTGTCGGGTCATGGACGAAACCCTAGTCGACTCACCCATTGCCATCTATGGCCATGACGATAGAGTTCATCCACTTATGATATGAGCTGTTCATGAACCCGCGCGATATCGACGTCTTCAATGCGATCATGATCACGGGAGGTGCCGGGGCGGCCGCGACGCTGCTCGACACTTCGCAACCAGCGATCAGCCGCTCGCTCGCCAAGCTGGAGGCCGAACTCGATTTTCGTCTGTTCGACCGCATTCGCGGCAGACTCGTGCCGACGCGGGAGGGCGAACTGTTCCATGCCGAGGTCAAAGCCAATCTGGTCGGGCTTGATCGGCTCAAGCTGCGGGCAGCCCAGATCAAGGAAGTCGGCACGGGTACGATCCGCGTGGCCAGCCTATCGGCATTGGGGCATGGGCTGGTCCCACGCGCCATCGTTGCTTTCTCGAAAAAACACCCGCAGGTGCGCATCAGTTATCAGGTCCGCACCTCCCATGTCGTCCGTGATCTTGTAGCGTCCGGCAGTTTCGACATCGGGCTCGCTGCGGACGAGGTGGACACCACAGGTGTGCTGCACAGTGTCTTCACCACACCACGCGCGGTCTGTGTCATGCCAAAGAACCACCGACTGGCCGGAAAATCCGTCGTCACGCCTGCCGATCTTGCCGATGAGGGCTTTCTGGCCCTGTCGCCGGAGGACACGGTGCGGCTGGCGATGGACAAGATCTTCGTTGAGCACGGCGTGCGGCCCCGCGTCCTCATGGAGACACCCTATGGCCTCACCATTGCCATCCTCGCCGCGAAGGGCATGGGGGTGGGACTGGTCAATCCCTCTGTCATAGCCGACGGGATGATCGCAGGCATCGTCGCCAGGCCATTCGAGCCGGCTGTTCATTTCCGCGCGCTGATCCTGCGTCCACCGGATGGCATCAATTCCGCGCTTGTCACCGACTTCACCGCGGAACTCTATGCCGCGCGCAATGCGTTGGGCGGCTAGACGCCCGGTCGTTGCCCGGCTCTCGACCGCAAGCCGCTTACGACTTCCTGAGAGAGACGAAAGGCACGCTTCGTCAGGCCTGACGCAAAGCCGTGCTGCGCAGCGCTCCAAGTGCCACGAGGCAGAGGATCGAGACCGGAAAGACGATCCATGCAAGCATCGACCAACCCCAGGCGTTGTAGACTGCCCCGGACATCAGTGAGGCAAACGCCACCGAGCCGAACAGGATCAGATCGTGGAAGCCCTGTATCGTACCCTTCTCCTCAGGCCGATAGCTTTCCGTCACCATGGCGGTTGCGCCGATGAAGCCAAAATTCCAGCCTAGGCCAAGCAGGATCAGCGTGGTCCAGAATTGCCAGAGCTGGATGCCTGACAACGCGATCACCGCACATCCGATCAAGAGCACGAAGCCGACGGCGACGATGCTTGGTGCGCCAAAGCGGTGGATAAGCCGACCGGTGAAGAAGCTCGGCCCGAACATCGCCATCACGTGCCAGGAGATGCCCAGCGTAGCTTCATCGGAGGAAAAACCACAACCGACCATGGCCAGAGGCGCGCCGGTCATGACGAAGGTCATCATCGTGTAGGAGCCGACGGCACAGAAGAGCGCGATGAAGAAGCGCGGCTGGCTGATGATCTCGGCGAGAGGCCTGCCACCATGGGCGGCGGCGTGTTCGGCTTGCGACGGTCTTGGCGTGTTGAGGAAAAACAGGATCGCACCGCCCGCCACCGAAAGGGCAAGGACAGACGCGAAGGCGCCGGCAAAAGGCACCGGGGCCAGCAGGTCCTTGGTGAAGATCACCACCTGCGGGCCGAGAATTGCCGTGACGATACCGCCCGCCAGCACGAAGGAAATGGCACGTGCCTTGAATTCCGGAGGTGCATTGTCGGCGGCAGCAAAGCGGAACTGCTGCACAAAGGCGGCCCCCACCCCTATCACCAGCAGCCCGAACACAAAGATCCAGAAACTCGACTGGAACAGCGCCAGTGTGGCAATCAGGCCGCCCAGCGCGGTCACGACGGTGCCGAGGAGAAAGCCGTCGCGATGGCCCAGGCGGCGGATCAGCGCAGCAGAAGGGAGCGCGCCCACCGCCAGGCCGACGGAGAACCCTGTGAGCGGTGCCGTGGCAAGCGACTTGTCGGGGCCAAGCAGGAATTCGCCCGCCAGCGCGCCGAGCGCGAAGCAGATCGGGCCGGCCGAGCCCAGCACCGCCTGAGCCGCGGAGAGGATGAAGGCGGTACGGCGCGCCTCGTTTTCAGCGGCGGCCGTCACGACGCTCATCGTGCGTCCTTTCCCCTGCCCTCGCCGCGCACGCGGCGTGCGACACGGTCGAGCACCGCATTGACCAGCTTGGGCTCTTCTTCGGAGTAGAACGCCTTGGCGATGTCGACATATTCCGAGACGATCACCGCGACCGGCACGTCCTCGCGCTTCATCAACTCGTAGACGCCGGCGCGCAGGATAGCGCGCAGCGTGGAATCCAGGCGGGACAGCGGCCAGTCTTCTGTCAGCGACTGGCGGATAACCGGATCGACAGTCTTCTGGTTCTCGACCACACCAGCCAGGATCGCACGAAACCACTGTGCGTCCGCCTCACGGTAGAGCGCGCCGTCGACTTCCTTGCCGAGCCGAAACGCCTCGTATTCGGCGGTGATCTCCAGCAAGCCGGAGCCGGCGACATCCATCTGGTAGAGCGCCTGCACTGCTGCCAGGCGCGCAGCACCCCGCTTGTTGGCCTGGCGCGGAGCAGAATCGGACGGTTCGGTCACGATGGCGCTCCCAGTTTTTCCTTGAGCGCAATCATGGTCAGCGCTGCGCGCGCCGCGAACCCGCCCTTGTCGCCTTCGCTCTTCTTGGCGCGTACCCAGGCCTGTTCCTCGTTTTCGGTGGTCAGGATACCATTGCCGATTGCAATCGACTCCTGGACAGAGAGATCCATCAGCGCACGGCTCGACTCGTTCGCCACGATGTCGAAATGATAGGTATCACCGCGAATGACGGTACCGAGCGCCACGAAGCCGTCATAGATCTTGCCGCCCTCGGCCATGCCGTCGAGCGCGAAGGCAATGACGCCGGGGATTTCGAGCGAGCCAGGAACGGTCACCACGTCGTAGGTCGCGCCCGCTTCGCCGAGTGCGCTCGCGGCGCCGTCAAGCAGCGCGTCCGCGAGGTCGTCATGGAACCTCGCCTCGATGATGAGAAGGTGGGCGTTCTTCTGCGGCTGAATGAACGCCTTGCCGTGTTGGGATGTGCCAGCCATGAAGGTCTCCGGAATTGTCGGTGACTTAGGCCGAAGCGACGGCGGGCGCAAGCGACGTTTGAGCATGCCTGCCATCACATGCGCTCACCGACAGCCATGCGCCGACGCCGGGACTTCGCAGGGACACCCTTTTATTGTTTTAGGGATAAAATATAATCCCGCGCCAGAACACATGACGGACGAAGGTATTCCATGGAGAAGCGGGCAGACAGCTCAGAGACCGCAAGGCCACGACGCCCGCGGCTCGACGAGATCGAGGCAGCGCGGACTCGGCTGGCAGCCTACATGCCCCGCACGCCGTTGCTTCAGCTCGATCTCGGGCTGCCGGATCGGCGCATCTTCCTCAAACTGGAAACACTCTCCCCCATAGGGGCCTTCAAACTGAGGCCGGCACTCAACGCGCTGTTGTCGCGTGACATCAAGACCTTGCGCAACGGCGTTGCGACGGCAAGTTCCGGCAACATGGCCTATGGCATGGCCTGGGCGGCGCACAGGCTTGGTGTCCCGATGGCCGCCTACATGTATTCGGGAGCACCGCGTGCCAAGATCGACGGCGTCCGCAAGCTCGGCGGCGAGGTCCGCTTCATCTCCATGGAAACCTGGTGGCGTTATATCGTCGACGCCGAGCGTCCCGAGCTCGACGAGCTTCTCATCAATCCGGTGACGGATCAGGCAGTGCTGATCGGTAACGGCACGATCGGCCTCGAGATCGTCGAGGATCTACCCGAGGTCGATGTGGTGGTGACACCCTTCGGCGGTGGCAGCCTGACGACGGGTGTCGCCAGCGCAGTCAAGGCTTTGTGCCCGGGAACGAAGATCATCGCCGCCGAAGATGAACAGGCCGCGCCTGTCACCGCTGCTCTTGCTGCCGGGCGCATTGTCGAGATCGACACAAGGCCGTCCTTCGTGAAGAGCATTGGCGGCCCGTCGCTCGTGCCGCAGTTGTGGCCGGTTGTGCATCCTCTCATCGATGGAGCTGTTGCCGTCAGTCTCGACCAGATCACGGATGCGATGCGGCTCTTGTTCTCGAAAGGCAAGATCGTGGCGGAAGGTGCCGGCGCCGCTTCGCTGGCGGTTGCCCTTGCCAGCGACAGCATCAAAGGCAATGTGGTGTGCGTCATATCGGGCGGCAACATCGACACGAGGGCTTATTCGCAAGTGCTGGCTGGTGTCATTCCGGAGCCATGATCTGCGATCCACCTAAACAACCGGGCAGCCGACAGACAGCGATGAATATGCAAGGCCTGGACGCCTAGCGCTGTGCCGACCGGACTGTCATTGCGACAGAAACCATGTCACCTGCAGTCAGATCGAGTTCTCGCCTTACCTTGTCCTTCAAAGGCAGAAGATAGCCCTCGTTCTTTGGGAACAACGACGAGGAAAACGTGAAACCACGGATCGTGGCCTCGACCGGGATCATCCCCCAGCCATAAGTCACGAACTTCGACATTTGCCGTATCTCTTCGCCGCAATGTGGAGGTACCGGCGCAAAGAAAAACGGAGACGGGCCTCGCCAGTGAATTATCTGGGCTTCGAATTGAAACTCAGACATGGCGCTCCCTCCGGTAAAAAGGGCTGGAACCCCTCAAAGCCCTTCTTTTGCCGCCTCGGCCAGCCGCGCCGCGTAGCGTGCCATGGTGTCGATCTCGATGTTGATGCGATCGCCCACCTGCCGATCCGCCCAGGTCGTCACCTGCAGTGAATGATGGATCAAAAGCACGTCGAAATGCGTGCCCTCCACCTTGTTCACGGTAAGCGAGGTACCGTCCAGCGCCACGGAACCCTTGGGCGCAATGAATTTGGCCAGTTCGCGCGGCGCCTCGAGCGTGAAACGCACGGCATCGCCCTCGTCCTCGCGCGCCACGACCAGTGCGGTACCGTCGACATGGCCTGACACGATATGACCGCCCAGTTCGTCGCCTATCTTCAACGCGCGCTCAAGATTGATGCGGGTGCCGGCCTTCCAGTCCGACGCCGTGGTGAGCCTCAGTGCCTCCTCCCAGGCCTCGACCTCGAACCAGCGTGCGTTGGACCCCTGCTCCGGCAGCGCCGTCACCGTCAGGCACACGCCGCCACAGGAAATCGAAGCGCCGATGTCGATGGTCGCCGGATCGTAGCTGGTATCGATGCGCAGGCCGATGCCTTCCTTGCGCGGAGCAACCGCGGCCACAGTGCCAATATCGGTGACAATGCCGGTGAACATCAGAGATTATCCCTTACCCATTCTGCGCAACGATCCTCGCCGAAGCTGGTCTCGCGCAATTTACGGTATCCTGCCGGAATGCCGGTCGCGTCGATAGGCGACGCAATTCCATCCGCGCCGATCGAGGCAGGCCCGGTGAAGAGAATGATCCGGTCAACCAAACCCTCGTCCAGAAATGCCTTGGCGATCTCCGCGCCGCCTTCAACCAGCACGCTCGCCATACCGAGCGCGGCCAGGTCCTCCATGAGTTCTGGCAGCGCGATACGGCCATCGACCGTTTCAGTGCCGATAAAGCGCACGCCGCGCCGTTCCAAGGCTGCCTTGCGCTGAGTATCCACTTCGGCGCAGGCGGCGATGTAAAGGGGCACACGGTCCACATCGGCCAGGAGCTTGGCTGCTTCCGGCAAACGGATGTGACGATCAAGCACCACCCGCGCCGGCGAGCGCCCTTCCAGCCCAGGCAGGCGCACAGTCAAAGCAGGATCGTCCTCGAGGGCCGTACCGATCCCGATCAGAACCGCGTCCGCTTCCGCGCGGATCAGATGCACCTCGCGGCGCGCTGCATCACCGGTGATGGAGATCTGGCCGGCGCCTTTGCGGCCGATCATGCCGTCCGCGGAAAGGGCAAGTTTCAGAATCACTTCCGGGCGCTTCCTGAGAGAGCGCATCAGGTAGCCGGCCATCTGCTCGCCAGCCTCCGTGGCCATCACATGCTCGATCACTTCAACGCCGGCATCACGCAGGATGGCATAACCCTTGCCCGACACGCGCGGATCCGGGTCGCTCGCTGAACCAACCACCCGCTTGATGCCTGCGGCAACCAGTGCGTTGGCACAGGGTGGCGTGCGGCCATGATGGGCGCAAGGTTCGAGTGTCACATAGGCGGTCGCACCGTTGGCCAGCACACCCGCCTCGGCCAGAGCCTCGGTTTCGGCATGCGGACGCCCGCCGACCGCGGTCACACCGGTGCCAACGATCATCGGGCCGGCGCCATCATCCCGTACGATGATCGTGCCAACCGAAGGATTGGTAGCCGTGCGGCCGAGATTGCGTCGCGACAGCCGGATCGCCGCGGCCATGAAACGACGGTCGAGAGCCTGCTGTTCTGGACTGCTATGCGACGTCACGTCTTACTCAGCGTCCTCGTCGCCCTTCAGTTCGCCAAGCACCTCGTGGAAGTCCTTGGCTTCGCGGAAATTGCGATAGACCGAAGCAAAACGGACATAGGCAACATCGTCCAGCGACTTCAGCGCGTCCATCACCAGGCGACCAACTTCCGCCGACGGGATTTCGGTCTCACCCGAGCTTTCCAGCTGACGCACGATACCAGTGACCGCGCGGTCGATCCGATCGGGATCGACATTGCGCTTGCGCACCGCGGTCTCGACCGAGCGCGCAAGCTTGTCACGATCGAATGGCACCTTGCGGCCTGATTTCTTGACGACGACGAGGTCGCGCAACTGCACGCGCTCGAACGTGGTGAAGCGGCCGCCGCAATCGGGGCAGACGCGGCGACGGCGGATGGCGGCGCCATCCTCAGCGGGACGCGAATCCTTCACCTGCGTGTCTTCGGACTGGCAATAGGGACAACGCATGGCGGGCCTTGGCTAACGATTCTGATTGGGCGCGAGGCTAGAGTGTTTCCGACAAAGTAGGAAGCGCGGAAGCAGAATCCAACACCATCCTCTACCTCCAATTTTCCTGACCGGGACAAGTCGTTTCACACCCGACCTCCTTTGAAGAACCGGCTCAACCCGAGGGCGTGATGACATAAACAAGAACTGGCGGTTTTCATCATGAAAACCGCCAGTTCCCCGGCACCGAAATGGTTTTCGTTCTGAAATTCACGGCAGGCGCAATGTCAGATGCTTTACACTCCAGTCAGTAGATCGATCGGCGCCCTTCCCTGACCGCCGGGAAGGGCAAAGTCTGCTCAGTCGGCCAGCTTCAGCGCATCACGGATGGTGAAGAACATGTCAGTCTGGTCCGTCAGGCCGGCAAAATTGGCCGCATGCGGACCATAGGCCGCGACACGGAGCTGCGCACCAGTATGTTCCTGATCGTTTTCGTCTTCCGACGTGCCGTAGTTGATGGTGAGGACCGTGCCATCCTTGGTGTTCAGAGCCTGGGTCAGACCGGTGGACTTGGTCTCGTTCGGAATGATCTGGCTGGTGTGGGCGTGGTCGGCGGTAACGATGACCAGTGTCTTGCCGTCGGCCTTGGCGAAGTCGAGCGCAACCTGCACGGCTTCGTCCAGATCGACCGTCTCGCCGATCTGGCCGCATGGATTGGCAGCATGATCCTGCTTGTCGATCGAAGCACCTTCGACCTGCAGGAAGAAACCCTTCTCGTTGGTCTTGAGCAGCTCGATCGCCTTGGTCGTCATCGCGGCCAGCGTCGGAACGGTGGCGGCGCGTTCGCTGTTCGGTTCGCAGGTCACGACCGGTTGGTCGATGTTGCCATGGTGGGTGGCCTTCGGGCCCTTCCAGCGCACCGGCATGTTACCCTCCGAGAACAGGCCAAGCACCGGCTTGTCGTTGTTGGCGGCGGTCAGAGCCTTGAGTTCGTCGGCATTCGTCACGATCTGGAAACCGCGCTCCTTGGCCTGGTCGAGCAAGGTCTTGTCCTTCCAGTCGCCGGCCTTGGCGGCCTCGGCAAAGCTCTTTGCACCACCGCCCAGCACAACATCGGCGCGGGTGTTCAGCAATTGCTCGGAAATCGATCCGAGGCCACCGTTCTCCAGCGCATTGGTCGGGCATTTTTCGGTGGTCGCTGTCGGGCCGTAGCATTTCCGCTGCGTGACGTGGGCGACCTGCACCGCAGGCGTGGCGTCCTGGATCTCGGCGGTCGAGACGTTACCCGTGCCGATACCCGCCGCCCTGGCCAGCTCGATCAGGGTCTTGTGAGACTTTTCCTGGATGTCGACGGAGATGGCGCCGTTGTAGGTCTTGGTGCCCGTTGCCCAGGCCGAGCCTGAAGCCGCGGAATCGGTGACATAGCTCGGCTTGCCGCTCTTCTTGTCGAGCGCATAGTGCGTGTACTGACCGGTAACCGGCAGCGCATCAATGCCCTTGAAGAACCCGCCGGCGCCTTCGGCAACATTACGCGCCACCGTGATTTCGGAATCGCCCATGCCGTCGCCGATGAGAAGGATGACATTCTTCACGTCACCGCCCTGGATGTATTTCTGAAATTCAGCGGTGGCCTCTCCGGTCAGACGCCGGGCACCACCCTGCTGGGTAATGTCACCCTTGGCGCCGCGCTGCAGAAAGGCATCGGCAGCACCCTGCCCGTAAACGGTGCCGGACACGAGAAGCGCCGAAAGCGCTGCGGTAGCCATCAGCGAACGCCTGATGAGATTGGTCATGGTCATCCATCCTTCAAAACGGTGATAAGGTCCCCTGAGACCCGCCCCCTTACCCGTTTTGTTGGAAAGCCATGACCGGCGGATGACAGACGGGCAATGGCTGGATGATCATCCCCTGTTCCGCGCTGAAAAGCCGATTTCAGGCTGACGCGCCAACCGCAAGTGATGCAGTCTCCAAAAACAAAAAGGGACCCACAAGGGGTCCCTGAATGTCTTCGACTGATCCTAACGGATTAGGCCGCTTCGGTCTCGGTCGCTTCGGCTTCGACGCGAGCGCGGTCGGCAGCGCCCTTGGCCGAGGTATCGCGGTCAACGAACTCGATGACCGCCATGGCAGCGTTGTCGCCCTTGCGGAAACCTGCCTTCATGATGCGGAGATAGCCGCCGTTGCGCTGCGCATAACGCGGCGCGATCGTGTCGAACAGACGCTTCACGACCGGCTCGTTGCCGATCTGTGCGATGACCTGACGACGAGCGTGCAGGTCGCCGCGCTTGCCGAGCGTGACGAGCTTCTCGACGATCGGACGCAGGTCCTTCGCCTTCGGCAGAGTGGTGACGATCTGCTCGTGCTCGATCAGAGACACTGCGAGGTTGGCGAACATCGACTTGCGGTGGCTTACGCTGCGGGCGAAGCGACGGCCTTTGAAACCGTGGCGCATGGCTCTTTTCCTTCTTCAGTTGTTCAAGAGGCCACGGCCTCTGATGGTTTTCCGCATGACCGTCGGATCAGCGGCTATCGCCGCCGATCCTTGGAATTCATGCTCAATATTGGTCTTCGTAACGCTTTGCGAGGTCTTCGATATTTTCCGGCGGCCAGTCCGGCACTTCCATACCGAGGTGCAGGCCCATCGCCGCCAGTACTTCCTTGATCTCGTTCAGGGACTTGCGGCCGAAGTTCGGCGTGCGAAGCATCTCCGCTTCCGTCTTCTGGATGAGGTCGCCGATGTAGACGATGTTGTCGTTCTTCAGGCAGTTGGCCGAACGCACCGACAGCTCCAGCTCGTCGACCTTCTTGAGGAGCGACGGGTTGAAAGCGAGTTCAGTGACGGCCTCGGCAGCGACTTCCTTCTGCGGCTCGTCGAAGTTGACGAACAGCGAGAGCTGATCCTGCAGGATGCGTGCAGCGAAGGCCACCGCGTCCTCACCGGTAACCGAACCATCGGTCTCGATGGTCATGGTCAGCTTGTCCTTGTCGAGTTCCTCGCCGTGGCGGGTGTTCTCGACCCTGTAGGAGACCTTCTTGACCGGCGAGTAGAGCGAGTCGACCGGAATGAGCCCGATCGGCGCGTCTTCAGCGCGGTTGCGCTCAGCCGGCACATAACCCTTGCCGGTGTCGACGGTGAACTCCATACGGATCTCCGCGCCCTCGTCGAGGGTGCAGATGACGTGGTCAGGGTTCAGGATCTCGACGTCGCCAACGGTCTGGATGTCACCAGCCGTGACGGCACCCGGGCCCTGCTTGCGCACGACCATGCGCTTCGGACCATCGCCTTCCATCTTGATGGCGATTTCCTTGATGTTCAGCACGATGTCGGTCACGTCCTCGCGCACACCGCCGATGGACGAGAATTCATGCAGTACGCCGTCGATCTGCACGGCGGTAACAGCCGCACCACGCAGCGACGAAAGCAACACGCGACGCAGCGCGTTGCCCAAGGTCAGACCGAAACCGCGTTCCAGCGGCTCTGCGACCAGCGTCGTCAGCGTCTTGCCCTTCGACGAAAAGTCGATCTTGTTGGGCTTGATCAGTTCCTGCCAGTTCTTCTGGATCATTTTCTACCCTTCCGTTTCCCCACCACCATCCAATCGTGGTGGGCGACCTGGAAACCATTCGGGAACGCGCGAGGCGTTCCCGGTGGCATTCGAAAAGCTGTTAGACGCGGCGCTTCTTGCGCGGACGGCAGCCGTTGTGCGGGATCGGCGTCACATCACGGATCGAAGTGATGGTGAAGCCCGCAGCCTGCAACGCGCGAAGCGCCGACTCACGACCCGAACCCGGACCGCAAACCTCGACCTCGAGCATACGCATGCCGTGTTCCTGCGCCTTCTTGGCGACGTCTTCGGCGGCCATCTGGGCAGCGAACGGGGTCGACTTGCGCGAACCCTTGAAGCCCTGGGCGCCAGCCGACGACCAGGCAATCGCATTGCCCTGTGCGTCGGAAATGGTGATCATGGTGTTGTTGAAGGTCGAGTTGACGTGAGCGACACCCGACGAAATGTTCTTGCGTTCGCGGCGACGGACGCGTGCGGCTTCCTTGGCCATGGTAGTCCTTTCAGTTGATCTCTACACCGCCGTAATGCCAGCGGCTCCACCTGGAGGCAGTCGGACTTCGGCAGTCGGCAGTCGTGTTATCCGACTGCCCATTGCCTACTGGCGACTGCCGCCAAATTACTTCTTCTTGCCGGCGATCGCCTTCGCCGGACCCTTGCGGGTGCGGGCGTTGGTGTGGGTACGCTGACCGCGCACCGGCAGCGAACGACGGTGACGCAGGCCGCGGTAGCAGCCGAGGTCCATCAGACGCTTGATGTTCATCGAGACTTCACGACGCAGATCACCTTCGACCTGATAGTCGCGGTCGATCGTCTCGCGGATCTGCAGCACTTCGGCATCGGTCAGCTGGTTGACGCGGCGCTCGGCCGGGATGCCGACCTTTTCGACGATCTCCTGAGCGAACTTCTTGCCAATGCCGTGAATGTACTGAAGCGCGATGACGACGCGCTTGTTGGTCGGAATGTTAACGCCGGCTATACGAGCCATGTCTTCTCTTTCTCCATTTGGGCCGGACGACGACGTCGAACCGGCGCTTTGCGTGAACCCGCGTCCGGTGGAGGCCGGCCCATGCGGGAGTTCCTGTTCAAAGCGGCTGCCTTGTCCTCACGGACAAGCAAAGCTCATGCCCGATAGGGAGACGGGCCGCCTTACTCCAGCAGCCCGGCCCAGTCAAGCTTAATTGTTCATTTCTGGACAGCCGTTGCCAGAATGGTCTCGATCTGACCGGTCACGGCATCGATGTCGGCCATGCCGTCGACGCCTTTCAACATGCCCTTGGCATGGTAATAACCGATGAGCGGAGCAGTCTTCTTGTAATATTCGCGCAGACGCTCCTCGAAGACTTCGGGGTTGTCGTCCTTGCGCACCGGCTGTCCGGCGGCCGCTGCTTCCTGCGCGCGCTTGACGATTCGGCCGACAAGCACCTTGTCGTCGACAACGAGTTCGATGACGGCGTCCAGCTTCAGCTTGCGCTCCGCCAGCATCGCCTCCACAGCGTCGGCCTGCGCCAGCGTGCGCGGATAGCCGTCAAGGATGAACCCTTTGGCGCAATCGGCCTGGTCGATGCGCTCGGCAACGATGGCGTTGACGATAGCGTCGGACACCAGTTCACCGGCGTCCATCACGGCCTTGGCCTTGAGACCTACGGGTGTTTCCGCCTTGACCGCAGCACGCAGCATGTCTCCGGTGGAGAGTTGCGGAATGCCATGTTTTTCAACCAGTCGCTGCGCTTGCGTCCCCTTGCCCGCACCAGGCGGGCCAAGCAATATCAACCTCATCTACCCCTCTTACCTCCGCGCAGCTTCGACTTCTTGATCAGACCCTCGTACTGATGCGCGATCAGATGACCCTGAATCTGCGCAACGGTGTCGAGCGTTACACTGACCACGATCAGAAGCGAAGTGCCACCAAGGTAGAACGGTACGCCAGTCGCCGAAATCAGGAATTCCGGCATCAAGCAGATGACAACCAGATAGATGGCGCCGATCACGGTGATGCGGGTAAGCACGTAGTCGATGTACTCGGCAGTCCGCTCTCCCGGACGGTAACCGGGGATGAAGCCGGAATGCTTCTTCAACTGGTCGGCGGTGTCCTTCGGATTGAAGACGATCGCCGTATAGAAGAATGCGAAGAACACGATCATGGCCGCATAGAATGCCATGTAGAGCGGCTGGCCGTGACCCAGCGACGCCAGCACGGTGTTCGCCCAGGCCGGCAGGTTGGTCGTGCTTGAGAACCCGGCAACGGTCGCCGGCAGAAGCAGCAGCGACGAAGCGAAGATCGGAGGAATGACGCCCGACGTATTGAGCTTCAGCGGCAGGTGCGACGTGTCGCCCTGGAACATCCGGTTGCCAACCTGACGCTTCGGATACTGGATCAAGAGCCGGCGCTGGGCCCGCTCGAAGAAGACGATCAGCGCGATGACCACGACAGCCAGGATGATGATGGCCAGGATAAGCGGAGTTGACAGCGCACCGGTGCGGCCGAGTTCCAACGTGCCTGAAATCGCGCTTGGCAGGCCGGCGACGATACCGGCGAAGATGATCAGTGAAATGCCGTTGCCGATGCCGCGTGCAGTGATCTGCTCACCCAGCCACATCAGGAACATGGTGCCGCCCACCAGTGTAATCACGGTGGAAATGCGGAAGAACATGCCCGGATCGGTGACGATGCCGTTGCCGTTCTCGAGCCCCGCCGAAATGCCGTATGCCTGCACGATGGCGAGCAGCACTGTGCCGTAGCGGGTGTATTGATTGATGATCTTGCGACCCTGCTCGCCTTCCTTCTTCAGCGCTTCGAGCGACGGAATGACCGACGTCATCAGCTGCATGATGATGGAAGCGGAGATGTAGGGCATGATGCCCAGCGCGAAGATCGCCATGCGCTGCACGGCGCCGCCGGCGAACATGTTGAACATGCCCAGCACGCCCTTGGACTGCGACTGGAAAGCCTGCGAGAACGCGGCTGGATCGATGCCTGGAAGCGGGATGTACGTGCCAAGGCGATACACGAGGAGAGCGCCGATCGTAAACCAGATGCGCTTCTTGAGATCCTCGGCCTTGGCAAAGGCCGCGAAATTGAGATTGGACGCCAGTTGTTCAGCAGCCGAAGCCATGGAAATTTCTCCGCCAGATGACGCGGGAGCGCCCGCTTCGGGCAGCGCCTATCACCGAGCTCCGGACATAGGCTCGGCAATGCCAAGATGCAAGCGGCCGCGTCGTGCGCGGCCGCTTGTCTAAGATATTATTCGGCAGATGCCTTTTCGGGCAGCTTCACCGAACCGCCGGCCTTCTCGATCTTCTCGATGGCCGCCTTTGAAGCGCCGGCCACGTCGAAGCTGAGCTTTGCCTTGAGTTCGCCATCCGAAAGGACGCGCACGCCATCCTTGAGGCGGCGAATGACGCCGGCCTTGACGAGTGCCTCACCGGTCACGGTTTCCTTGGCATCAAGCTTCTTGGCATCGATCGCCGTCTGGATACGGGCGAGCGACACCGTGGCGAAGCTCTTGGCGAAGATGTTGTTGAAGCCGCGCTTCGGCAGACGGCGGTAGAGTGGCATCTGGCCACCCTCGAAGCCGTTGATGGCAACACCGGAACGGGCCTTCTGACCCTTCACGCCGCGGCCAGCGGTCTTGCCGGAGCCCGAGCCAATGCCGCGTCCGAGACGCTTGCGAGCCTTGGTCGCGCCGTCCTTGTCACGCAGGTCGTTGAGTTTCATGATTCTTCTCCTGCGGCTTACTTCTCGTCCACAACGCGGACGAGATGCTGGACAGCCGCGATCATGCCGCGCACGGAAGGCGTATCTTCCAGTGTGCTCTTGCGGTGCATCTTGTTGAGGCCGAGGCCGACCAGCGTTGCACGCTGTTCCTTCGGACGACGGATCGGCGAGCCGATCTGCTCAACGGTGACAGTCTTGGTAGCTTTCTTGGCCATGTTGGTGGTCCCTCTAAGCTATCGACTATTCATCAGCCGCAACGGCATTGCCGCGGCGGGCCTGAAGGGTCGAATACTTGATGCCACGCGCAGCAGCCACATCCTTCGGATGCATCTGGCGCTTCAGGGCGTCGAAGGTGGCGCGAACCATGTTGTAAGGGTTCGACGAGCCCATCGACTTGGCGACGACGTCATGCATGCCGAGCGTCTCGAAGACAGCGCGCATCGGGCCGCCGGCGATGATACCGGTACCCTGCTTGGCGGTGCGCAGCAGAACGCGGCCGGCGCCCCAGCGTCCTTCGACGTCGTGGTGCAGCGTGCGGCCCGAACGCAGTGGCACGAAGATCATCTCGCGCTTGGCGGATTCGGTCGCCTTGCGGATTGCCTCAGGCACTTCGCGTGCCTTGCCATGGCCGAAGCCGACGCGGCCCTTCTGATCGCCGACGACGACGAGTGCGGCGAAGCCGAAGCGACGACCACCCTTCACCACCTTGGCGACGCGGTTGATGTGTACGAGCTTGTCGACGATGCCGTCGTCGCGCTCTTCGCGGTCACGGCCACGCTCGCGGCCGCCTTCCCTACGTTCCTGTGCCATATCCTAGTCCTTGTTCTTTTCCGGAAGCACGGGTTGCTGAAATGCCGGCGCCTCTTTACGAGGTCGCCGGCGGCGAAAAACTTGTGCCTTCTGCACGATCCGTTCCGAAATGTCAGCCCCTTTTCGAAGCCGGCTTTCGGAAAGGTGCGAACTTAGAAGTTCAGGCCACCTTCACGGGCGGCTTCGGCCAGCGCCTTGACGCGGCCATGATAGATGTAGGAGCCGCGGTCGAAGACGACATCCTTGATGCCAGCCTTGATGGCGCGCTCGGCGACGAGCTTGCCAACGGCAGCGGCAGCTGCTGCGTCGGCACCGGTCTTCTTGGTCGCCTTGAAATCCTTCTCGAGCGTCGACGCAGCAGCGATGGTGTGGCCGCTGGCATCATCGATCACCTGGACGTAGATGTTCTTTGAAGTGCGGTGTACCGAAAGACGCGGGCGGCCGTTGGCGACTGCCTTGATCTGGCGACGGATGCGCGACGAGCGGCGCAGAGTGGCTTCTTTGGTTGCCATGGTCGTAGTTCCTGCCTTGTAAGACGGGGGTTGCCCTGTGCGGTAGGTTTTTCTCCTCCCGCGGCAACATCCCGTGGCGTTGCATTTCGTTGGTCCGGCCCTGTGCGAACAATCCGTTCAGGGCCGAGCCGATTACTTCTTCTTGCCTTCCTTGCGGACGATCTTCTCGCCAGCATAACGCACGCCCTTGCCCTTGTAGGGTTCTGGGCCGCGGTATTCGCGGATCTCAGCAGCGACCTGGCCGACCTGCTGCTTGTCGATACCCGAAACGGTAATTTCGGTCGGCTTGCCTACCGTGATCGTGATGCCCTGCGGGGTCTCATAAACCACATCGTGCGAGAAGCCGAGCGCGAGCTGCAGGTTCTTGCCCTGCATGGCGGCGCGGTAACCGACGCCGGTGATCTCGAGCTTCTTCTCGAAGCCGTCCTTCACACCGGTCAGGATGTTGACGATCTGGGTGCGCGACATGCCCCACTTGGAGCGTGCGTCCTTCGACTGATCCCGCGGTTCGACGGCGATCTGGCCTTCGTCCAGCTTGACCAGGACTTCGTCGTTGACCACGAACTTCAGTTCACCCTTCGGGCCCTTGGCTGTCACGGTCTGGCCGTTGACAGAAGCGGTTACACCGGCCGGTACCGAGACGGGTTTCTTACCAATACGAGACATTTTCTCTCGTCCTTCCTATCTCAACTCGCCGATCAGAAGATCTGGC
>JABXJR010000011.1_pt1 | contig 33533 bp, 33 predicted proteins | sample 7431291 | NCBI WGS metagenome assembly JABXJR01 (sample SAMN14395756, study PRJNA613071) | wetland metagenome | isolation source: water samle H3 from high-altitude wetland | place: Chile: Salar de Huasco, high-altitude wetland | collected 2015-11-10 | reverse complement strand
CCTCAATACGCCGCTGGGCCGCTACTTGCTGACGTTGGTGACGGTGGTCGTGCTGACCTGGACCGCTATCAACCTGGTGCGCAGCCAAGTCGGGCGCAACTGGATGGCGATCCGCGACATGGACACCGCCGCCGCCGTGGTCGGCATCCCCGTGGTGCGCTACAAGCGCCTGGCGTTTGCGGTCAGCTCGTTCTACCTGGGCATTGCCGGTGCGCTGTGGGCCTTTGCCTACCTGGGCACGGCCAGTGCCAGCAGCTTCGACATCAACCGCTCGTTCCAGATCCTGTTCATCATCATCATCGGTGGCATGGGCAGCATCGCCGGCAACTTCGTCGGTGCGGCGTTTATCAGCCTGTTGCCGATCTTTCTCAGCCACGCCGGGCAAGCCTTGTTCGGCGGTTCGGTGGATGCGGGGCAGTTGCAGAACCTGCAGAAAATCATCTTTGGCGTGTTGATTATCGTGTTCCTGATCAAGGAACCCGAGGGCTTGATTCGCCTGTTGCACAACCTGCGTGACCGTGTGCGGCAGTGGCCGCTGCGTTTCTAACCCCACAAGAGAATCCTTCATGCGTGCATCTTTGAAACGTTCCTTCGCCGGTGCTGCCTTTGCACTGGCGGCATTGGCCGGCGCAGTGCCCCAGGCCGTGGCTTCGCCAGACCAGCAGTTCATTCCCCTGGCCACCTACCGCGTCGGCGCCTATGCCTCCAGCGGCGTGCAGGTGTGGGCCGGGATGATCGACTACCTGCGTTATATCAACGAGGTCGAAGGCGGCATCAACGGCGTCAAATTGGTGTGGCAGGAATGCGAGACCGAGTGGACGGCAGAGAAGGGCATCGAGTGCTACGAGCGCTTCAAGAATGGCCTGGATGGCGCGCCGGTGGCGGTGTACCAGCCCAATGGCGCGCCGGCAGCCTATGCGCTGAGCGAGCGGGCGGAAGTGGACAAGATCCCGTTGATCACCCTCGGCTATGGCCGCACCGAAGCCACCGACGGCACGGTGTTCCCCTACAACTTCCCGGTGATGCTGACCTTCTACAGCGAGGCCTCGACCTTGGTGAACTACATCGCCCAGCGCGAGGGCGGGTTCGACAAGCTCAAGGGCAAGAAGATCGCCACGGTCTACCACGACTCGGCCTACGGTCGCGAAACCCTCGGCCCGCTGAAATTGCTCGCCGAAAAGTACGGCTTTGAAAACATCCAGATTCCGGTCGCCGATCCCGGCAACGAGCAATCCGCGCAATGGCGCCAGGTACGCCAGGCCAACCCGGATTGGGTGTTCCTGCGCACCTGGGGCGTATCCACCCCCGTCGCCGTGAAGACTGCCGCACGCTTCGGCTTCCCGGTGGACCATATCATTGGCGATATCTGGGCCAGTTCCAGCGAAGACGTATTGCCTGCCGGCGCCGCTGCCAAAGGCTACCTGGCGCTGACGCCGTACCCGGCAGGCAGCGACTTCGAGATCCACAAACGCCTCAAACAGTACGTCCTCGACAAGGGTCACAGCGACCTCAAGGATTTGAAAAACTTCGGCAGCGTCTACTACAACTCAGGCCTGGTGAACGCCGCCGTGGCGGTGGAAGCGATCCGCACCGGCCAAGCCAAGTTCGGCAAGCGCCCGCTCAATGGTGAAGAAGGCCGCTGGGGCCTGGAGCACCTGAATATCGATGACGCACGGTTGAAAGCCATGGGCTATCTGGGCCTGATGCAAAACCTCAAGCTCTCGTGCCGCGATCACGAAGGCGGCGGTTCGGCAAGGGTGCAGCAGTGGGACGGGGCCAACTGGACCCTGGTGAGCGAGTGGATTGCTGCCGACCGCGCATTACTGCGCCCGCTGATCGATGAAAAATCTGCCGCGTTTGCCAAGGAAAAAGGCCTGACGCCACGCACCTGCACCGGGGATGAGTAAATCATGAGCCAGCCCGCCACCGACGCTGCGAACCCGTCGCTACTGACCGTCAACGACATTGAGGTGATCTACGACGGCGCGATCCTGGCGGTGGCCGGGGTGTCGTTGCAGGTGCCCAAGGGAGCCATCGTGGCTTTGCTCGGTGCCAATGGTGCCGGCAAGAGCACGACCCTCAAGGCCATTTCGGGGTTGGTGCGGGCTGAGCGCGCCGAGGTCAGTCGAGGGGTGATCGAATATGCAGGCCTGGACCTGGCGGGTGTCGACCCCAGCCAGCGCGTGCGTCAGGGCATGGTCCACGTGTTGGAAGGCCGCCATGTGTTCGGCCAACTGAGCGTGGAAGACAACCTGCGCAGTGGCGGCTTTGTACGGCGCTTGAGCCGCAAGGACATGGAGCACGATCTGGAGCGGATCTACGCCTGGTTCCCAAGGCTCAAGACCAAACGTCACACCCGCGCCGGCCTGACCTCCGGCGGCGAGCAGCAAATGGTCGCCATTGGCCGTGCGTTGATGACCCGTCCTACTTTGGTACTGCTCGATGAACCGTCCATGGGTTTGGCGCCTATGATCGTGCAGGAGATTTTCGCGATCATCGCGCAGCTCAATCGCGAGCAGCAGGTGAGCTTTTTGATCGCCGAGCAGAACATCAACGTCGCGCTGAACTATGCGTCCCACGGCTACGTGCTGGATACTGGCCGAGTGGCCTTGAGTGGTAGCGCCGCCGAATTGCTGGCGCGGGGCGATTTGCATGACATTTATCTGGGTAAACAGTAAAGGCGAACTTGCATGACTGAATCCATCCGCAACGCTGATGTCCTGATCATCGGCGGCGGGCTAAGCGGCACGATGCTCGCGGTACAACTGTTACGCCTGCCGGGCCAGCGCAAGATCCTGGTGATCGAACCGCGCGCCGAGCTTGGCCGTGGCGAGGCCTACAGCGCCGTCGAACTGGGCCACACCCTGAACGGCAATGCGGCGCGCATGAGCGTCGATCCCGACAACCCCGACGACCTGACGCAATGGCTCACCGACTACATCGGCGCCGGTGGTTGGCCGGAGTCGGACCAGCAGCACGTGCCGATCAGCGAATTGTTCCCGCCTCGCGGGATCTTTGGCTTGTATGCGCAGCAACGGCTGGCCGAAGCCAAGGCGCTGTCGGCGTCCACGGTTGCGCATGTGCGCGGCGAAGTGGTCGACCTGCAAGTCGATGAAACCTCGACGCTGCTGACCCTCGATAACGGCCAGCAACTGCGTGGAGCGTTTGCTGTATTGGCCACCGGTATGTTCCCGGCGGCGCGCACGCCACAGACCGAGTCCAGCGGTTTGAACGCGGCGGCTGTAGACCCATGGGACGTGCAAACCATGACGCGGATCGACCCGCACGCCACGGTGCTGATCATCGGTTCCGGGCTGACCATGGTGGATGCCGTGGTGTCCCTGGAACAGGCTGGGCATCGCGGTCCAATCGAGATTTTTTCGCGCCACGGCCTGCTGCCCCATGTGCGTCGGCAGCCGCCGAGCTGGGTCGACTTTCTGGGCGAAGACCACAGCCTGCGCAGCCCTCGCCAGTTGCTGCGCGAGGTGCGCCGCCAATGCCGGATTGCGCAGGCGCAGGGCATTGATTGGCAGTCGCCGCTGGACACGGTTCGCGCGCATATCGGCCGCTTGTGGAGCCAGGCCAGCGAGCGTGAAAAACGTCAGTTCGTGCGGCATGTGCGACCGTGGTGGGAAAGCCACCACCACCGTTCGCCGCCGTTGAGTGCGCAGTTGGTGGCGCGGTTGCATGAAGCGGGGCGGTTGCGGATTCGCGCTGCGTCGTTCAAGGGGCTGGAGCCTTCGTCCGACGGCGTGACCATCCGCTTGCGCCACCGTGGCGAGCACGCCATTACGCAAGTGTCAGGTGCCGCGCTGATCAATTCCAGCGGCATCGAATACGACTGGCGCCGCGTGGCCCGGCCGTTGCCGCAGCAGTTGCTCAAGCGTGGGTTGATCCAGCCCGGGCCGTTGGCGTTGGGGATTGCGGCGGATAAGTCGGGGGCGGTAGTGGATGCGGCGGGGCAGGTGAGCCAAAGACTGTTTGCCATGGGCCCGCCGTTGCGTGGGGTGTGGTGGGAAAGCACGGCGGTGACCGATGTGGCGATTCAGGCCAAGGCGCTGGCCCTGAGGCTGACAGAAGTCTGAATGTGGGAGCGGGCTTGCTCGCGAATACGGTGTGTCAGTCAATGCATCTGTTGCAGAACCACCGCTTTCGCGAGCAAGCCCGCTCCCACATTTTGATCTCCATTTACCGTGAGGTTTTCACAAAGCCGGGTTTCAGGCCAAACACCTCGACGCCTTGCGGAGTTGACTGTCCAGTAGTGACTTTCACCCGCTCCACCGGCTTGTCCATCGTCTCCCGGTATTCCACCTCACCGCCCGTGATCGCTTGCACCGGTACTACAATCGCCTGCTCATTGTTGTAGGTCACAATGGTCAACCGCGCGCTCATGCCCAGCCGCACGCGCTGCAACTGCTGCGGCGTGAGCTTGGGAATCGACAGGGTCACCGGAAACTGCGCACTGCCCGGGCTATCGTTGGCAATCGCCAGCCCACTCACCACGCTGACAGACCCCGTCAGCCGTTCGCCATCGAAGCCGTCACCCAGCACTTCCACCGCCTGGCCCTGGTGCAGCTGGTTGATGTCCAGCTCCGACACCTTGGCGGTGATTTTAAGCCGCTCGATATTGGCCAGGCCAAACAGCACCTGACCCTGGCTGACCTTGCTGCCGGCCTGGACCGGGGCGTTGTTGTTGCCACCGCCCTGGGACGAGGAGCTATTGCCCGGTGCAGGCACCACGATGCCGGAGAACGGCGCCTTCACCTCCCGGCCATCAAGCAACTGGTGCAGCGCGTCGTATCGCACGGTGGCGTTGGTCAATTCCATGTCGGCGATCTGGCGGTATTCGCCCTTGCCTTGGTCGAGGGCCTGTTGCAGCTCGCTGCGGGCCGAGACGAGGTCCAGCTGTTGTTGCTGGGTTTGTTGCTTGAGGTCGTCCAGTTCGTTGCGCGGGATGATGCCGCGCTGGAACAGGTTTTCACTTTCGGTGAGTTTGCGCTGAGTGTTGCCGGCGGTCATTTCGGCGGTGCGCAGGGTGCGGCGGGCGCGGGCGACGGCGGGGCTGCTGTCCCAGTCCTGCATCTCTTGCACGATGCGCCGCGCCTTGAGCTGGGTGGAAAGGGCGTCACGCAGTTGCACTTCAAGGGTGGACGGGTCCATGCGCAACAGCACTTGGCCGGCCTCGACGCGTTGGCCTTGCTCCACTAGGTTGGCCTGCACATTGCCGTCGAACGGCGCGGTGAGGGTGATGGTGGTGTCGGGCTCGATCTTGCCCACCAGGCCGATCTGGTGCACCAGCGGATCAGGTTTGACTGCCAGCCATTGCTCGGCCGTGTTGGACGATTCGGTGGCCGGACTGCGCAGGCCGAGCAGCCCGACAGCGACAAGCACTAGCACTACGGCAGCGCCGAGCAGGCGTTTTTTATTAGTAGTCATTGAGGGCAATTTCCCAACTTTCCAGCGTCATGCCCAGGGTCAAGTCGAGCTGGGTCTGGGCGTTCAGATAAGCGATCAGCGCATTGAGCTGCGCGTTTTCGGCGTTGCGCAAATCAGTCTCGAAACTCAGCACCTGGAAGTTGGTGGAGCGTCCGGCGCTGAGTTTTTCCCGTTCGATCTCGATCTTGCGCCGTGACAATTCCACGGCGCGCTGGGAGATTTCATATTGGCGCCAACGCGTGCCCAGGTCGCGCACCACGTCGTTGACGTTGCGTTCCAGTGCCTGGCGGGCGTCGGTGATGCGGATCTCCTGGTCTTCCACGTTGACGCGGGCGCGCACCTCGGCCTGGCGCGTGCTGATATCGCCGATGGGAATTTGTACCTGTACACCGGCATAGCTGTCCCAGGTGCGATTGTTACTGCTGCCGGCATCGTTGTTGTAGGCATCACGGACCTGGTTTGCACCCGCCACCAGGTCGACCTGCCAACGCCCGGAATCCTTGGCGATCACCAGGTTGAGGTCGGCTTGCTGGCTGCCGAGCAGGGCGGCGAGGTATTCCGGTTGCTGGTTTTGCGCCAGGTTGAACGCCTGGCGTTTGTCGATCTGCATGGGCTTGGCTTCCAGGGCTTCGCTGGCGCGAACCGGCGTGGACAGGTCCAGGGCCAACAGTCGCAGCAGGGACAAGCGGCTGGTGTCGAGTTGGTTCTGCGCTTCTTCCACACCCAGTTGCTGGGTGGCGATATCGGCCTCGGTCTGAACGATTTCAAATTCGGCCATGCGCCCGGCGGCGATCAGCGCCTTGTTCACTTCCAGCAAGGTGCCCGAGCGTTTGAGCGCGTCCTGCACGATGGTCAGTTGTTCTTGTGCGCGCAATAGCTCGCGGTAGGTGGCGATGATCTGGCTGATGGTCTGCGCCACGGTGGCCTTGAGGTTCAGCCGGTTGGCCTGCTCCGACAGGCGCGACAGGCGCAGCGGCGCGGTGGTGGCGTCCCAGCCGGCGCCACGCATCAACGGCTGGATGATCGCCAGGTCGAGGCCATCGCTGCGGTAACGGCCGGCGCGGTCGGCGTTGTTCAGTTGCTGGGTCCAGGCCATGCTCAGGCGTGTGCCGTACTCGCCGAGCAGGCTGGTAGCGGGCGCCACATTGGCGTTGCGTGCGTTGTCGGCGGAGCCACGGCTGCTGCGGTAGTAGCTGTTGAGGGTGAGCTTGGGGTTGAAGGCGTCTTCGGCCACGCGCAGGTCGAATTTCTGCGCCACCCGCTGCAGGTACGCGCTGCGAATCGCCGGATTGTTGCGCAGGCCCAGGTAGACCGCATCCCCCAAGGTCATGGTGGTGACTTGGGCATTCAACGACACGCCACGGTCGTAGCCGCTGCGGGTGCTGCTGGGCGCCGAAGGGTTGATCACCACGTTGGTGGCCATGGCAGGCAGGCTTGCAAAGGTCAGCAGCACGAGCCATTTATTCATCGCGCAGGGCCTCCACCGGTTGCAACCGTGAGGCCGACACCGCCGGGTAGATGCCAAAGAACAATCCCACCAGCAAGGTACTGCCCACCCCCAAGGGCAGCGCGGCGACCGCCAGGGAGAACGCCCAACCCGACAGCCAGGCGTAGAACCACGCGGCGGTCATGCCCAGCACTGCGCCGCACAGTGCACCGACGGCGGTGAGCGTGACGGCTTCAAGCAAGAACAGGTTGCGGATATCCCGCTGGCGCGCACCTAGGGCCATGCGGATGCCGATCTCGCGGCGACGCTCCGAGACGTTCATCAACATCACATTCATCACCCCGACGCCGCCGCCCACCAGGGAAATCGCCCCCAGCGCCAGCAACAGGTAGGCGAAGGTTCGGCTTTGGCGGGTCATGCCGTCGATCATTTGCTGGGGCACCTGGATGTCGACCGTGTGGTCGGGGAGTTGGCGTTGCAACGCTGCCGCTGCGTCCTCTGCCATGCGTTCCATGTCTTGGCCGGGCAGGGCGCGGATGATGACGTTGCCGATCTGCGGGCTGGCGTAGATGCGGCGCATGCCTTCAGCGGGCATGAACAATGATTCGCCGCCCTGAATGGGCATCAGCAGCGCGCGGGGTTGGTCGTGCAAGATGCCAATAATCAGGAACAGGTAATCGTTGATGCGCACTCGGTCGCCCAGCTTCAACGGGGCGCCGGGGGAGCTCAGTGCTTGAGCGACCTGGGCACCGATCACGGCGTAGGTTTCATTGGCGTCGAAGTGCGACAGGAAGCGGCCTTCGCTCAAGGTCAGGCGCATGGCCTGTTGGATGTCGGACGTGCTGCCGACAAAGTTGGCATTGGTGGTGCGTCCATTGAACACAGCCGGCCCGCTGAACAGGCTGATTGCGCCGATATGGGCGATGCCCGGCACGGCTTGGCGCACGGCGTCGAGGTCCAGGTGCGTGCGCATGGGGCGGTTGCTGCCGACTTTGCTAGGGAACTGTGCCACCAGGGTGTCGGTGCCCATGTCCTTGAAGATCATGGCGGCATCCACCGCCGCGTTGTGGCCGATGTTGATCAACGCCACCACCGACGAGCTGCCGATCACGATGCCCAGCAGGGCCAGTACCGAGCGCTTGCCCAGGGTGCGCAGGCTGACGAACGCTTCATGCAGCAATTGGCTGAGGCTCTGCTCGACCCGCAGGCTCATGGGCGTGCGTCCTCGTGGACGACGCCGTTGCGCACCAGAATCTTGCGTTCCAGGCGCTCGGCAATATGCGGGTCGTGGGTGACGATGATCAGTGTGACCTGTTGCTCACGGTTAAGCGCCAGGAGCAGGTCCATGATGTCCTGCGCGGTGGTGCTGTCGAGGTTGCCGGTGGGTTCGTCGGCGAGGATCACCGAGGGCTTGCCGACTAACGCGCGAGCGATGGCGACCCGTTGGCGTTGGCCGCCGGAGAGGTCGGCAGGGCGATGATGGGCGCGGTCGGCCAGGCCGACCTGATCGAGCATGCGCAGGGCTTGCTCCACCGACTCATGGCGTGACACGCCGCGATAACTCAAGGGCAGGGCGACGTTGTCCAGGGCGCTCAGGCGCGGCAGCAGGTTGAAGCTCTGGAACACGAAGCCGATCTGCTGGTTACGAATCGCGGCCAATTCATCCGGGGTGGCGTTGAAGATATCGTGGCCGGCAAAGTGGTACTGGCCGCAGTTGGGCAAGTCCAGCAGGCCGAGGATATTGAGCAGGGTACTTTTGCCCGAACCGGAGGCGCCGAGGATGCCGCAGCTGTCGCCACTGTCGATAGACAGGCAGACGTCATTGAGAATGGATAGGTGTTGCCCGGCCAGCTGATAGCTTTTGCCGATGCCTTGCAGGGAAATCAAGCCTGGGTGCGCGGGGTTATCTGTCATCATGACTACGCCTTCAGTCTCGACGGTGCCGTCATGCCCCCGGTAAAGGCTTGTAACAAGTTCGGGAGCTGCCTGGTACGCGTCACGGACTGGTTTTATTTCTTGTTTTTAAAATATTGTTTGAATAGTAACCGCCTTCCATGCGGTTCGCCAGCCGTGGAGGTAGAGCGGTTTTACCCTTTGAAACGATTTTTCCAGGGGCGTTACGGGCCTTCCAAAACCCCTTCGACTACCCTCAGCGAGCCCGCAGGCAAAGGCTTTGGATAATATGGCGGTGTGTCACTACTTGCTTTCGACGGACGGCCCCGGTATAAAAAATCAAATTATTTTTTAAAACAATATTTCCGTCGTGGAACTCTTATGGTCGCGAAGAAACTCAGCGCTCCAAACGTTACCAAAACTCGATTGCTGGATGCGACTGAGGCCCTCTTCATTAAGTACGGATACGACGCTGTTTTGTTGCGGCAGATTACCGAGCGTGCCCAGGTCAACCTGGCTGCGGTGAACTACCACTTCGGGGACAAGGATTCCCTGATGCAAACCCTGCTGAAACAGCGCCTGGAGCCGCTCAACGAGCAGCGCCTGGAACTGCTTGCGCGCTGCGAGGCCGAGTCCGATGGCCCGCTGGACTGCGACACACTGCTGGGTGTGCTGTTTGCCCCGGCGATGGGCCTGGAGCGTAGCGATCCGGCCAGTGCCAACGGGGAAGGGCGTTCGTTCATCCGGTTCCTGGGCCGTGTCTACAGCGACACGTCGCCGTTTATCCAGGAATACCTCAAGGTGCACTACCATCCGGTGTTCCAGCGCTTCTTCGAAGCCTTCGCCCTGGCTTTGCCAGACCTGCCGCGTAACGAACTGGGGGTGCGCCTGCAATTTGCCCTCAAGGCGATCTCCGGCGTGATGGCCGGTACTGAGCTGCGGCTGTTGATGAATTCCATGAGCCTGGGCCGCCCGGCTACGGATGCCGAGGTGATGGCCAAGCTGATCACCCTGGTGTCGGCGGCGATTCGCGTGCCACAACAAAGCCCGGAAGCCGAAAACGCGTTGGCCAAGGTGCTGGATACCCAGCGAGCTATTCGTGAGCAAGCGGCGGCGCCCACCGCTGTAAAGGCGACGCGATAAGCCAAATTCGAGGCAAAAAAAACCCGCTGGGGCGGCGGGTTTGATGTGCAACGTTTGTAACGGATGAGGCTTCACACTACGTTCCGGGATGTGAATAAAACGTGAAAACTTTGTAAGGCAAAGTGTGAAAAATTTGAGAATTGTAAAAAAGTCGGAAGTTTACGATTGCGCCTGTCGGGTTCAGATTTTCCAGTGGCCAGCGCTCTTGGCCAGCCGCTGGCGCATGCCATCCACATTCTGCGCCAGCTGCAACGTCAGTAGCCGGTAGCCATCCAACGCGCTGTAAACCGGCGCATCCAGCGCGGGTTCAATGGCGGCATGACTCGGCCGCTCCAGCCGCTCCGTCACTCCCGACTTCAACGCCCGCGCCATTCCCACCAGTTGCACCCGGATCTGCCGGTGCTCGGCTTTCAGCATCACCTGCATCCGTGCCATTGCCTGTTCGTCCCGAGGGTCTGGGCGCGTGTTGCCGAGAATCTCCAGGGTGCTGATGCACATGCGCAGATGGCGTTGGATGGCATCCAGCTCCGTCATGGAGATGCGCACTTCCTTGGACACCGAGGGCATCAGCGAACGTAGTTGCAGCATCGCCGCATTCAAACGGTTGAGCAGCTTGAAGTGTTCATCATCAGTCACCGACCGGCCACTGATGATCCGGCTATAGATTTCGGCGCAATCACGCAATGCACTTGCCAGGTTGTAGCGCCACGAATACACGGCGTACAACGGCAAGGCGAACGAGAAGGCCAGGGCCAACACAATGCCGATCAGGATATCCACGGTGCGCCACAGCCCGTCCGACACAGGGTTGTCGCCATGCCCGGCGACGATAAACACGGTAATCGCCGACAGCAGCGCGATGTAGCCGCCCTTGCCGATGGCGTGATAGGAAAAGAACCCGCACACCACAGACATCAACAGATACGTCAGCAGCGGCTGGCCCAGGTACGCCTGTTGCACCACCAACAGCAGACCCACGCTGGCGCCGATCAACGTGCCATAGGCGCGCTCCACGGCTTTTTTGCCAATGTTGCCGTGGTGCTGCAAGCCGCCGATCACGATCAGCATGGTCACCGACGCCCACTCGCCGTGGGGCAGGTTGATGCCGGTGGTCAGCAGGATCGTCGCCAGCAGGCCGATGGACACGCGCACCGCGTGGATCAGCTTGGCATGGCGGTAGCGGCGGTACGGGTCGAGCAGCGGGCGCAACAGGCGCCGGGCAAACATGGGCAGGTTCATCGGTAGTAAAGGGGCCTCGATATCAGGGATGTGCTCGATCTAATGTGGGAGCGGGCTTGCTCGCGAATGCGGTGGCTCTGTCACTGATGTGTTGAATGACACTCCGCATTCGCGAGCAAGCCCGCTCCCACATTTTCAATCAGCGTCGCACTCAGAATATGTAGTCGGTCGTCAGGAAGCTCGAGTCACGGTTTCGCAAGATATCGCTGACCAACGCCTTGTTGCTCTCCTGGAACTTGGTCGCCACCAGGGTACGGATCGAGAACACGCGCAACGCGTCATGTACCGACAGCGTGCCTTCGGCCGAGTTCTTGCGGCCGTTGAATGGGAAGGTGTCCGGCCCGCGTTGGCACTGGGCGTTGATATTGATACGGCCGACTTGGTTGGCAAAGGTGTCCACCAAGCGCCCGACTTCCTCAGGGTTGGTGCCGAAAATGCTGAGCTGCTGGCCGAAATCGGAGTCCAGTACGTATTCGATCACCGTCTCCAGGTCACGGTAAGGCACGATCGGCACCACGGGGCCAAACTGTTCCTCGTGGTACACACGCATCTGTGGGTTCACCGGGTACAGCACCGCCGGGTAGAAGAACGAGCCTCGGCTGGTGCCGCCATTGTCATTCACCACCTGCGCGCCGTGCTGCGCAGCATCGGCCACCAGGCCATTGAGGTAATCCACCTTGCCCACTTCCGGCAACGGGGTCAGCGACACACCGTCTTCCCAAGGCATGCCGGGCTTGAGTGTGGCCAGTTTCTTGTTGAATTTCTCGATGAAGCTGGCAACCACGTCTTCGTGCACAAACAGGATTTTCAGTGCGGTGCAGCGCTGGCCATTGAACGACAGAGAGCCGGTGACTGCCTCGCTCACGGCATTGTCCAGGTCCACCTCGGGCAACACGATGCCAGGGTTTTTCGCGTCCAGGCCCAATGCCGCGCGCAAGCGGTGGGGCTTGGGGTGCAGCTTTTTCAAGTCACTGGCGGCCTTGTTGGTGCCGATAAACGCAAAGATGTCGATCTTGCCGCTAGCCATCAACGCGCTGACGGTTTCGCGGCCGCTGCCGTAGATCACGTTGATCACCCCGGCCGGGAAGCTGTCGCGGAACGCTTCGAGCAATGGGCGTATCAACAGCACGCCCAGCTTGGCCGGCTTGAATACCACGGTGTTGCCCATGATCAGCGCCGGGATCAACGTGGTGAACGTCTCGTTCAGCGGGTAGTTGTAAGGGCCCATGCACAGCGCCACGCCCAACGGCACGCGACGGATTTGACCGAGGGTGTCCTGTTCCAGTTCGAAGCGGCTGGAGCGGCGGTCGAGTTCCTTGAGCGCATTGATGGTGTCGGTGATGTAGTCGCAGGTGCGGTCGAATTCTTTCTGCGAGTCCTTGAGGTTCTTGCCGATCTCCCACATCAGCAGCTTGACCACCGCGTCGCGTTGTTCACGCATGCGGCGCAAGAACGCCTCGACGTGCTGGATACGATCGGCCACGCGCATCGTCGGCCACTCTCCCTGGCCTCGGTCGTAGGCGCGCACGGCAGCGTCGAGGGCGGTGAGGGCTGTCTCGGCATCCAGCAGCGGCGTGCTGCCGATATGCACCCGTGTATCGCCAAGCTGCACCGGGCTCTGCACTTGGGCCAACGGGCCGTTCCACACCTGCAACTGGCCGTCGACCAGGTAATCACGCTGTTCAATGGGCGCCGCCAGGCGAAATTGTTCGGGAATATCGGCGGCGGAGGCTGGAAACAGCTGGGCGAGCAGGTTGCTGGTGGTCATGTCGCTACCCCTGGAATAGTTGCAAAACATGACTAGAGAGTCACCCAACACAGGGCTCTATGGCAAGGCTTGTGCGCTTTCTCCTACGCAGCGCGCTGTGCGCCGGTTAAACTGCGCGGCTTTCTTGAAGGAGTTCACATGAGTCACTACCAGCCGGGCATTCTTGCCGCACCGGTGCCGTTGCAGGCACGCCATCTGTTTTTTGCCGTGGATTCCCTGGCTGCCGTACCGGCTGCGCTGGACGCGCTGGTGCAGTTGACCGATTCGGCGGCAGTGGTTGGTTTTGGCGAGCCGCTGGTAACCGCACTGGGGGCACGCATCGATGGCCTGCGCAGCTTCCCTGCCGTCAGTGGGCCCGGCGCGCATAACCCATCCACCCAGCACGCGTTGTGGGTGTGGTTGCACGGTGTAGACCGCGGTGAACTGTTGCTGCGCAGCCGCGCGTTTGAAAAAGCCCTGGCCCCGGCGTTCAGCCTGGTGCAGATGACCGAAGGCTTCCGCTACAAGACCGGTTTCGACCTCACCGACTACGAAGACGGCACCGAAAACCCCCACGACGATGCCGCCGTTGAAGCCGCCCTGACCGACAGTGGCGCCAGCTTTGCCGCGATCCAGCAATGGCAGCACGACCTCGACGGTTTCGCCGCACTGCCAGCCCAGGAGCGCGACCACATCATTGGCCGCCGCCATGGCGACAACGAAGAACTCGACGACGCCCCCGAATCCGCGCACACCAAGCGCACCGCCCAGGAAAGCTTCACCCCGGAAGCCTTCGTGGTGCGCCGCTCGATGCCATGGGCCGAGAACGGCCAGGCCGGGTTGATGTTCCTCGCGTTCGGTCATTCGTTTGATGCATTCGAAGCGCAATTGCGCCGCATGAGCGGGCTGGAAGACGGGATCGTCGACGGCCTGTATCGCATCAGCACGCCGTTGACCGGTGGTTATTACTGGTGCCCGCCGATCAACGCGGGGCGCCTGGACCTGAGTGCACTGGCAAGCTGATCACTCACCCCCAAGCCATAAAAAACGCGCCATGACCCCGACGGTCATGGCGCGTTTTTTTATGGCTGTGTATCACACTGTGTCCCCGGGCCCCTCTGATACACCGCCATGATCTTGCGGGCGGTTCGCGACACAGACCGGATACACGCCTGGCTTTAAATCTGCCTACCAGCTGGCGCACCTACCGCGCCCTGGTTTCTTCAGACAAGCCAGGAGACTCACCCCATGAAGCGTCCTTACGCTGCCCTCGCTGCAACCCTCGCCCTGTCCCTCAGCGCCTTCGCGGCGGTGGCCCATGCCGATGAGGCCAAGCCCCAGGAAAAATGCTTCGGCGTGTCCCTGGCCGGTGCCAACGATTGCGCCGCCGGTAAGGGCACCTCGTGCGCCGGCACCGCCACCGCCGACTACCAAGGCAACGCCTGGGTGCTGGTGGACAAAGGCACCTGCACCCAGATCAAGACCCCCAAAGGCTACGGCAGCCTGACGGAGCAACCGTGATCCAGCGGCTGTTGCCCGAAGCGCTGCTGTTGCTGGTGGCGCGCGTGGGGATCGCGGCGGTGTTCTTCCTGTCGGGGCGCACCAAGGTCACCGGGTTTCTTGAGCTCAAGCCGTCGACCTACACGCTGTTCCGTTCGGAATACGCCTTGCCGCTGATCCCGCCGGAGTGGGCGGCGCACCTGGCGACCTACGCCGAGCACCTGTTCCCACTGCTGTTGGTGTTGGGGCTGCTGACCCGCCCGGCAGCCGCAGCGCTGCTGGGCATGACGCTGGTGATCGAGGTGTTTGTGTACCCCGATGCCTGGCCGGTGCACCTGACCTGGGCGGGCCTGTTGCTGCCGTTGCTGGCGAAGGGCGGTGGGGCTTGGTCACTGGATCGCCTGTTAGCAGGCAAACGTTTATCACTTTGATGGAGACTTTTTATGCGCATGCTTTCTTCCCTGGCCCTAGCCGTGGCCATGACTGTTCCCGTACTGGCACAGGCCGCTGATGCACCGCAGCCCGGCACCGGTAAAAGCGTGGTGATCGTGCCCGGCTCGTTTGTCGACGGTTCCGGCTGGCGGGTGGTGCACGACATCCTGATTCACAAGGGCTACAAGGTCACCGTGGTGCACCAGGGCCACGAGAGCCTGGCCGCCGATGTGGCCGAGGCGCGTGAGGTGCTGGAGCAGCAAGTCGGCCCAGTGGTGCTGGTGGGCCACAGTTCCGGCGGCGGGGTGATCTCGATTGCCGGCGACCGTGGTAAGGTCAAGTCGCTGGTCTACGTCTCGGCCCTGCAACCGGAAGTAGGCGAGAACATGGCCCAGTTGATCGGCTCCATGCCGTCCCCAAGCGATGACATCAAGCCGAGCCGTGACGGCCACCTGTTTTTCGATCGCGCCAAGTTCAACGCGGATTTTGCCGCCGACCTGACCACCAACCGCACCGACTTCATGGCCGCTTCCCAAGTGCCGGCCACCACCACGCTGTTCGGCGGCACCGTGTGGGCCGCCGCCTGGCATAACAAACCGACCTACGCCGTGGTGTCCACCGAAGACCGCGCCCTGAGCCCCGACCTGCAGCGTTGGATGTACAAGCGCGCCGGTTCCAAGGTCACCGAAATCAAAGCCAGCCACGCGGTGTACATCTCCCAGCCTGAGGCTGTGGCGAAGGTCATCGAAGACGCGGCTTCCGTTATCAAATAACCCATCACACCCTGGAGCAATACCCATGAACACTGCACTGAAAACCCGCTTGAGCCTCGCTGCTGCCGCTGCCTTGATCGCCATGGCGTCTGCGTCGTTCGCCACGGCTGCCAGCGCCGCCGACCAGCAGGAAAAACCCGGCCGTTGCTACGGCGTCAACACCTGCAAAGGCACCAGCCTGTGTGCCACCGCCAAGAACGACTGCAAGGGCCTCAACAGCTGCAAGGGCGAGGGCGTGATCGTCAAGACGCCGTCCGAGTGCCTCAAGGCTGGTGGCACCCTGACTGAGCCCAAATAACCAAACCTCCACCAGGGGCGGTTTTTTGTGGTGAGGGCGCCACAAAGGGCTCGCCCCTACAGGTTCAATCGAGAAACCCTCATGCCGACACCCAACCCACACTTTTCAGGCTACGGCCTGGGGCTGCGCAAGGAGCATTACTGCGATTTCCTGGAAACCACCGTGCCTGTGGATTTTGTCGAAGTGATCTCCGAGAACTTCATGGTCGCCGGCGGCCAGCCCCGGCACATCCTGCGCCAGGTCCGCGAGCGCTACCCGGTGGCGCTGCATGGGGTGTCGATGTCCATCGGCACTGCCGAAGGACTCGATGCCGACTACCTGCGCCGCCTCAAAGCGTTGGTCGATGAAATCGACCCGCTGTTTGTTTCCGATCACTTGAGCTGGTCACGCAGTGGCGGCTTCAATTCCCATGACTTGCTGCCCGTGCCTTATACCGACGAAGCGTTGGACCGGGTGTGCGCCAATATCCATCAAGCCCAGGACCTGCTGGGCCGCACGATGCTGTTTGAAAACCCGTCCAGCTACCTCGCCTTCGAGGGAGCGTCCATGAGCGAGTGGGAATTTATCGCCGCCATGGCCAAACGCACCGGCTGCGAACTGTTGCTGGACGTCAACAATGTGTTTGTCAGCGCCAGTAACCATGGCTTCGATGCGCTGGCGTTTCTGGATGGCATCCTTGCCGAGCGGGTGCGCCAGGTACATCTGGCTGGGCATAGCCAGGGCCGCGGGCTGTTGATCGACAGCCATGACAGCCCGGTGTGCGCAGGCGTCTGGGAACTGTATGCCCAGGCCATGGCCAGGCTGGGCCCGGTGGCAACCATGATCGAGCGCGATGATGAAATCCCGCCACTGGCGGAGTTGCTGCAAGAGCTGGGCATGGCCCGTGCCTTGGGAGCGCAGCGATGAACCTGGCGCAGTGGCAACACACGTTTCGCCATTGGTTGGTGAGTGCGGCGGATGAGTCTGCGCAGAGGCTAGGCAACAACGCTGCAGGCCTGGCGGTGTACCAGAACAACTACCGCGCGCAGTTGGTGGGGTGCCTGGAGCAAGCGTTTCCTAACGTGCGGCGTTGGGTTGGCGAGGAGGCGTTTTTGGCAGCCTGCATTACGCATATCGATCAGCAACCGCCCCATGCCTGGACGCTTGACGCCTATCCCGAAGGGTTTCACGCGACATTGAACGTAGTATTTCCCCGTAACCCGGACGTACTGGAGTTGGCCTGGATCGAAGGGGCATTGAATGAAGCGTTTGTCGCCGCCGATGCCCAGGCCTTGCCGCTGGAAACCTTGGCCAGCGTGGATTGGGATACGGCAGTGTTGCAACTGACTCCGTCGCTGCGTTGCCGCGCCTTGACCACCAACGCTGAAGCCATCTGGTCGGCGCTGTGGCAGGAAGCATCGGCGCCCGACGCAGTGATGCTGCCGCACGCCGGTGGGCTGCTGGTCTGGCGCCGCCAGTTCACCTCGCGCCTGCGTCAGGTGGATGCCCTGGAGTTGCAGGCCTTGTTGCACCTGCAGGCCGACGGTAGCTTCGCGGGCCTGTGTGAGTTCCTGGTGACGTGCCTAGGGGAAGAGGCAGGCGTAACGCAAGCCGGTGAATACCTGGCCACTTGGCTGGGCAGTGAATTGATCGTGGGGGTGAGTCATGTTTGATCGTCGTGGTTTTTTGCTGTTGGCCGCCGTGGTGGCAGCAGCACCGGCATTGGCGGAGCAGCGGGTGAGTACCGATGATGACCGGGAGATCCGCTATGAACAGTTCGGACCGGAGGAAGGGCGCGCGATTATCCTGTTGGCCGCAGATGGGCAGGTGTTTGCCCAGGTGACTGCACCGTTGGCAGCCCAGGGGTTTCGGGTGATTGTTCCGTACCTGCGTGAGCAGGACGATGCGGTGCTTGGCCAGGATGTGCTTGAACTGATGAACGCCCTGCATATCCCTGAAGCCGTGCTGGCCGGAGCCGGGCAGGGCGGGCGTGTGGCTACCCAAGCGGCTGGCCTGAAACCGAGCCGCTGCGTGGCGCTGTTGACGTTGAACACCGTACCCCAGGCGGGTTTTGCCGAGGCGGTCGGGTTGATGGCCAAGGCCGGATACTGGCGGACCTGATTAGGCGATCAACTCCACGGCGCCGCTGTGCAGCCGGTAAATGCCGCCGACGATCGTGAGCTTTCCTGCGCCAGCGTTTGGCAGCGCCCCCGGCTACAGCAGGGCCTCGGCGCTGGCAGTGGCCAGGTGCTAGAAGTTTCGACGCTCGTCAGAAGGAGCCTTGTCGCGATTGTTACGCATCGGTTGGGTTCTCGGGGGGAGAGGGAAACGCGCCAAGGTTGCAAACTATGCTGGGCAAAAAATGTAGGGGGTTTCCTTTAACAAACGCCAAGGGCCATATGGCTTGAACATGAAAAATCCGACAGCCAAGCAATCCCTCACTGAAAAAAATCCCGACTCCCCGTAATCTAATGGCCTTTGTTACCTGCGCGGACCATTCATGTCTTCTGTTGCCGATGGGTTGCCCCTGAACAAACGCCTGCCGGCTGTTATCGCGATCTCTCTGGGGATCGGCATGGCGACCCTGGACACGGCCATCGTCAACACCGCATTGCCTACCCTGGCCGAGGGCATCGGTACGGACTCCGCCTCGGTGATCTGGGTGGTCAATGCGTATCAGCTGGCGACTATCGCCATGGTGCTGCCGTTCGCGTCGTTAAGCGAAGCGCTGGGCCATCGCCGCGTGTACCTCGGTGGGCTGCTGGTGTTTATCGTCGCATCGCTGTTCTGCGGGTTGGCCGGCTCGTTGGTCACCCTGACCGTTGCCCGAGTGATGCAGGGGCTGGGGGCGGCGGCGATCATGAGCGTGAACACTGCGCTGCTGCGGCATATCTACCCGACGAAAATGCTCGGGCGGGGCCTGGGTTACAACTCGCTGGTGGTGGGGCTGGCGTTTACGCTGGGGCCGACTGTTGCCTCGGCGATTCTGTCGGTCGCGACCTGGCACTGGCTGTACCTGATCAATGTGCCGTTGGGGTTGCTGGCGCTGGTACTGGGCGTGCGCTCACTGCCGGCGCTGCCGATTACCGGACACGCGTTCGACCGTTTCGCCGCGTTGCTGTGTGCCGGGTTGTTTGCCCTACTGGTGCTGGGTTTGGGGTCTGCGGTGCATGGCGCCCAAGGTGCGTTGACGCTGGGCCTGATCGCTGTGGCGCTGGTGTGCGGCGTGTTGCTATTGCGTCGTCAGGCCGATCACCCGGCGCCGATGTTGGCCGTGGACCTGTTCAAGCGGCCGGTGTTTGCCTTGTCTTCCCTGACTGCGATTTGCGCATTCAGTGCCCAAGGCCTGGCGTTTGTGTCGTTGCCGTTCCTGTTACAGGCGGTGTTAGGGCATAGCCAGGTGGAAACCGGTTTTCTGATGACGCCTTGGCCGGCCGTTGTTGCGGTGATGGCGCTGGTGGCGGGTCGCCTGGCGGATCGCATGTCGTTGGGCGTGCTGTGTGGCATCGGGTTGCTGCTGCTCAGCGCGGGCATGGCGACGTTGGCCACGTTGGAAAGCGGCGCCTCGGCTTTCGATATCGGTTGGCGCATGGCGTTGTGTGGCGCTGGTTTCGGCTTCTTCCAGTCGCCGAATCTCAAGGCGTTGATGACCAGCGCACCGCTTGCCCGCAGTGGCGGGGCCAGTGGCATCGTGGCGGTTTCGCGTCTACTGGGGCAGACGTTGGGGGCATCGTTGGTGGCGCTGTGTTTCCACTTGTCCCTGGGCAGCGGCCCGCAATATGCCCTGTGGTTGGGCTGCGGATTTGCTCTGGTGGGCGCTGCTGCCAGTGGTTTGCGCTTGCTGCCCTATGGGAAAAGGGCGTGATTAAGGCTACCGTGGCGGCCTGAATATTTCGGAATGTTTCAGAATTATGACCAGTCAGGCCCTCCGCACCGCCGACACCCAGTCCCGCCGCGCCGCGCTGACCCTGGCGTTGTGCTTACCCAGCGACGTGTTGCTCTACCTGCTGCTGCCCATGGAATCCCAGGCCTTCGGTATCACCTTGGCCCAGGCGGGTGTGTTGCTGGCCGCCAACCGCCTGGTGCGGATTTTCGGTTACCGGCATGTGCTCAATTTCTACGCGCGCAACGGTGACCGTCTCACCTGCATGATCGCCGCCGGCGCCGCGACGCTGTGTGCCGTGGGTAATTCGATGTTGTCCGGCTTCGCCGCGTTGCTCGGCCTGCGATTGGTGTGGGGCCTGTGTTTTGCAGCGCTGAACCTGTCGACCCAGGTATTGGCCACTTCTGAACCGACGGGCGCCGCACGTCGAGCCGGGCGTTCGCGGGCATTGATCGCCCTTGGGCCGATGCTCGCGCTGCCCCTGGGTGGGTGGCTGACGCTGTGGGCCGGGCCGCGTCCAATCTTTCTGATCCTGGCGGGTTGCTGCCTGGTGGGTTTGTGGATGGCGCGCGGCTTGCCGACACTTGGCCACAACCTGCACAGCACGCCGGGACGGCGCTTCAAGTGGCCGGACAGCGTGGCAATGTGGTCGTTTATCGAAGGCGTGGCGCTGGATGGGCTGTTTATCTTCGGCCTGTCGATCCGGGCGCAGAAACTACTGGGCGGTGATGCGGTGCTGATCGCCGGCGGCTTGATGGCGTTGCGGTATGTCTCGGAAATGCTCTTGAGCCCCTTGGGTGGCAGGGCGGCACAGCGCTTTGGCGCCACCTCGATGCTGTTGCTGTTTTCGTTCCTAAGCGCCCTGGCCCTGAGCGCATTTGGCAGTTACTGGGTGATTGTCGGCGCGGCGGCGGTGCTGGTGCTGCGCGCGTTGCAACTGCCATTGGTGACGACGTTGGTGGCCGAGCGTAACCCGGGGTCGATGCGCGTTTCGGCACTGGCGTCCAACGCGGTCTGGCGGGATATCGGTGCGGGCCTGGGGCCGTTGCTGGCCGGCGTGCTATTGCCGATAGCCTCGGCACCCTGGGTGTTCGGCCTGGCCGGCGCAGCGATTGCCGTGAGCGCGGTGTTCTGCTGGCAAGCAAAGGTTCCCACGGTGTAAGCCACTCAAAAATGTGGGAGCGGGCTTGCTCGCGAAAGTGGTGGGGCAGTTAGAACATCTTTGACTGACCTACCGCTTTCGCGAGCAAGCCCGCTCCCACATTTGGATTAGCGTACATCAGGCAGAGCATTCAAACGCTTTTCAGCGTTTCGATCCATGCGGGGTCAAAGCGCGTTTGCTCGGTATCGATGCCCAGCGCCTGCATCTTCTCCTTATGCGCCTCGATCTCACCCACCATCTGCGCCTGGGCGCTGGAGTTGGCGTCCAGTTCGTGCATCTGCGTCAGCCCCAGATGATAGAAACGCAGCACTTTGATCGCCGTCGGATCATTGGCCTGCACCCGCTCACTGACCTTGTGCATCACATTGGTCACGCTCATCAGGCAGCGCTTGAGCTGCCAGCCATACACCGCCGCCGCCAGCCACGGCTGTGTCCAGAACGGGCCCCGTACCAGCGCCACGGTAATCAGCACGCCGGCAAATACACCGCCCACATTGAAGCGAAAGTTATCGCCGCCAGGTTCACCGAACAGCATGACTGCCAGAGTCGACAGCACCATGGCCAGCACCAGGAACAGCACGGCCACGATCAACGTGCTGCGGCGGGTTTGCTGGCGGAAAGTGACGGGGTCGCAGGGTTTGAGTTCGAACATCCGGTTCAAGTCTCCAGAAGGGGCGGGGTGGCATCTTCGCATGTCTGGGCAAACAAGTTGAACGATGCCTCATCGCGGTTTCTCTAAACCTGTGTAGACCCATTGAGGTGAACCATCATGGCCGAATACAAACAGCCGCCACCCGGCACCCCGAATCCTGACCGCACACCCGGCGAAGAGGAGCGCGACAACGATGCGTTGCGTCCCAACGACCCGGCGGAGCGTCAGGACGACGACGTGGAGCAAGTTGAGGAAAGCCTGGAAAACCTGCACGACAAAGCCCGTCCACTGTAAGCGAGGAGATTGCTGTGAATAATCCTGCGAAAGGCCCGCATTCGGGTGAGCATGGGAGTGGCAAGGATGAGCTGGGGTTTGATCCGGATTCGCCGGATGTATCCGATCCTCAGGTGGACCCGGTCGGTCCGGCCATCGCGCCGTTGGACAAGCAACAGGCGCCTCAAAAAAAGCCGCCCTACGATCCGTTGGGCGACCTGAAGAAGTAAGCCAAGCCCCGCCGTCGTGCGGGGCTTGTGGTTCATTTAGGCGCGATCCACGTGACCTCGGTAATCCCAAACTTCTCCGCCCAAGGTCGAGTCGTTTTCTTCACCTGTTCATGCCCAACGCGTCCCACGCGGCTCACATGCGCAATATCCGCATCGACCGCCGCCCAGTGCCAGGCCTCGGCGTTGTTCATCACCTCGGCGCGCACCACAAAGGACTTCGGTTGACCGTGCAGTTGATAGTTAATGGTGTAGATTTTTGCGGTGCTCATGTTGCCTCCCTGTGTTGTTATCAATGGATAGGAGGGCGTTCAAAAAGGTTCATTCAAAATGACAATCTGCACGCAGGCGCGGCATAGTGATGCCTTCGCCCCGTGCCCAAGGATTGTGCAATGTCCCGCCTGACCCATCGCTCGCTCTACCTGCAACGCCTGGGCTACGACGCGCCGCCGCCGCCCACCCTGCAAACCCTGCAGGATCTGCAACTGCGCCACGTCTGCACCTTTGCCTTTGAAAGCCTGTCGACGCTGCTGCACCTGCCGGTCCCCATCGATCTGCCCAGCGTGGAGCAGAAAGTGCTGCTGGATGGGCGGGGCGGCTATTGCTATGAGTTGAACCAGATGTTCCTGACGTTGCTGCAGGAACTGGGTTTCGACGCCCGTGGTATCACCGGCCGAGTAGTGATGGGCGGTCCGGCAGATGCGCACACGGCGCGTACTCATCGCCTGAGCCTGGTGACTCTGGACGGTGCGCGCTACATCACGGATGTCGGCTTTGGCGGCATGGTGCCCAGCACTCCGTTGTTGCTGGACAGCGAAGCGGTGCAGCCCACGGCCCATGAGCCGTATCGGCTGACATTCGACGGCCAGGGCAGTTACACCTTGTGGGCGCAGGTCGCCGAGGAGTGGCGGGGGCTGTATGTGTTCGACCTGCAAGTGCAGGCGGATATCGACTACACCATCGGCAATTGGTACGTGTCCATGCACCCGGAGTCAGCGTTCGTAGGCCAGCTCAAGGTTGCACGCTTGGCCGAGGGTAAACGCCATACCCTGAACAATGCCAACTACGCCGTGCACTACCTGGATCGACCGAGCGAGAAACACACGGCCCAGAGTGCCGATGAGCTGCTGACCTTGCTGCAGGAGACTTTTGGCATTCGCGTGCCGGAGCATGCGCAACTGCGCCAAGCCTTTGATGGCTTGGTGCTGGCTAACTCCTGAGAATATTGAATTAGAGCCATCGCTGAACCGTTTTATCTCCAAATCCGTGCAAATTATTCCGAACCTTTTCCCTTTACCTGGGCTCGAAGCGGTTCCTGAATAATTTGCTCACCAGACAAGGAGATGTAAAACGATGTCCAAGCTATTCGGAAAAGTCCTCAAGGGTTCTTCGTTGCTGGCGCTGGTCGCTGCGCCAGCCGTGGTGTTCGCCGCACCGTCCACCGCGCCGATTTCGACCTTTGGCCTGCTGGGCAGCTACAACGACTTCAAGCTTGAAGGCGGCAGCGAAAGTGACAAGGACGACATGCCCGAAGTCGGTCTTTTCTATAACTTTGGCAACAAACTCACCGCCGAATCCGGCTTTATCTACCAGGCCGGTATCCAGGCCAAGTACGGCAAGAAAAGCGACAACAAGCTCAAGGACGGCCAGGCCGACCTGGACCTTGGTTGGCGCGCTGCGCTGGATGCGCGCAATTCGGTTGACGTGATTGTGGGCGGCGGCTACAGCTGGACCCGCTACGAGCTGGACTCCAACGATTACGACCTGGAGCTCACCAGCAAATCGCCCTTTGCCAAGGCGGCCCTGGGTTACAACCATCAGTTCGATGACATGACCCTGCGCGTCGAAGCCGGTGCGCGTCGTACGCTCGACAGCCGCGCCAAGATCAAGGTGGACGGCTTGGGCAGCGACACTGTTGACCTCAAGGACCGCACCAACCCCTACGCCGAAGTCAGCCTGCTGATGAACCGCAACGGCGACCTGCCGGTGGTGGCGGGCCTGTACTACACGCGTACCGAATACAAGCTTGATGAAGACTCGGACGTGGCGGACAACACCAAGCTCAAGCGTGATGAGTATGGTTTCAAGGTGGGTATCGCGTTTTAAGACGCCTTCCTGGATGTGAGGGGAAACCCTCGCGTCCTACTGGTGCCATCAGTCGTCCTCGGGAATTACTACAACCCGGATAGTCAATTCTCACGTTCACGCAAAGTAAAATCCGACAGTTCTGCGTGAATCCGCTTACATTTCTTCGTGGTCCATTGCCCTATAAATCTTCGCAAGTTAGTTCTGCTTCCAGAGCAATTTGAATGAGTGATTTGCGATGCACCTGCCTAGTGAAGCTCCACCACTGGATTTGACCGCGCTTGCCCAGCCTTTGGCCGAGGCGTGTGGCGGTGGCCGCAACATCGAATATGCCCCCGAATTCCTGGAACTGGAAGAGGAGGTCTTGGGTAAGCCCGAGGTGCAATACGGCGACACCATCACCCAGGCCATCTACCCCAATTGGCAGCGGGTGACACTGCTCGCCTTGCCGCTGCTGGAGCGCAGCCGTGACTTGCGACTGGCCATCTGGTTGACCCGTGCGCAGCTCAACGTGCACGGCATTGCGGGCCTGGCTGCCGGCCTGCAGTTGATCCATGGGTTGCTGGAAAACTGCTGGGACGGCCTGCACCCCCAACTAGACCCCCTCGACAATAACGATCCGCTGCTGCGCATCAATATCCTGGCGTTCCTGTGCGAGCCCGGCGGTCTGCTGCGTGATCTGCTGGATGCGCCACTGGTTCGCGCCCGCAGTGTGGGGACCCTGAATCTGCGGCAAATCGATCTGGCCATTGATGAGCAAAACTGTGATCTCAGCCCGGCCATGCTTGAGGGCGCCCTGGCCGAGGCCGACCCTCGGGAGCTGAGTGCCACTGCCCAGGCTTTGACACAGGCCCTGGCCCTGAGCATACATATCGAACATTTACTGACGGAGAGGGTTGGTGTCGATCGCGCCATCGATTTGAGCCGTCTGGTCACTCTGTTGCGGCGTGCGTTGCACGTCACTCGGCGTGACCCACCGCCAATCGATGTGCCTGCGATTGGCGCTGGTATGCCGACGACGCCGCTCATCCGTGGCGAGATCCATAATCGCGAAGACGCGCGTCAAGCCATCGACCACGTGTGCCGCTATTTCCAGGCTCACGAGCCTGCCAGCCCGGTGCCGTTCCTGCTGCAGCGGGCCAAGCAGTTGATCGACAAGAACTTCATGGAATTGTTGCAGGACCTCGCTCCCGATGGTCTTGCCCAGTTGGCGGTGGTCAGCGGTACGCGTGACAGCGACAACTGATCCATTTGATCAATCTCACTCAGCGGAGCCAGTCTTGTGGCTAAAGAAAGCAGTCAGAAGTTCATCGCGCGCAACCGAGCGCCACGTGTCCAGATCGAATACGACGTGGAGGTTTACGGCGCGGAAAAAACCGTGCAATTGCCCTTTGTCATGGGTGTGTTTTCCGATCTCTCAGGCAAACCCGCCGACCCTTTGCCGCCGGTGGCCGAGCGTAAGTTCCTTGAGGTCGATGTCGACAATTTCGACGAACGCCTCAAGTCCATGAAACCACGCGTGGCATTCCAGGTACCCAATACCCTCAGCGGCGAAGGCAACCTGCCGGTAGAGATCACCTTCGAATCGATGGACGACTTCAGCCCGGCCGCTATCGCCCGCAAGGTGCCAAGCCTCAACCAATTGCTCACCGCCCGTAGCCAATTATCCAACCTGTTGACCTACATGGACGGCAAGGTCGGCGCCGAGGCGCTGTTGGCCAGCGTGCTGGCCGATCCGAGTGTGATGCAAGCCTTGAGCGCTGCGCCCAAGCAACCGGAATAACCGACTGACTGCTCACCTTGCCGGAGCCTCTTTTGCCCCGGCACGAGGACGCTTTTGCCAAAAATTGAAGGATAACGTCATGTCCGCTACACAATCGGAACAGACCGGACAGTCGCCAGTCACAGCTGAGTTCGACACCGGCGACTTCGCAAGCCTGTTGCAAAGAGAGTTCAAGCCCAAGACCGACAGGGCCCAGGAAGCCGTGGAAACTGCCGTACGTACCTTGGCTGAGCAGGCATTGCAAGGCACCTGCCTGATACCCAATGACGTATTGGGCACTATCGAGGGGTTGATCGCTGCGCTGGACCAGAAACTCACCGAGCAGATCAATCACATCCTCCATCACGCGGAATTCCAGGGCGTTGAAAGCGCCTGGCGTGGCCTGCATTACCTGGTCAACAACACCGAGACCGACGAATCGTTGAAGATCCGGGTGATGAATATTTCCAAGAGCGAAGCGCACAAGACCCTGCGCAAGTTCAAGGGTGTGGCCTGGGACCAGAGCCCGCTCTTCAAGAAACTCTATGAAGAGGAATACGGCCAGTTCGGCGGTGAGCCCTACGGTGCGTTCGTCGCCGATTACTACTTCAACAACAGCGCGCCGGATGTGGAGCTGTTGACCCAGATGGCGCGCGTCAGTGCTGCGGCCCACTGCCCACTGATCACCGCCGCCGACCCCAGCGTGATGCTCATGGAGTCGTGGCAGGAACTGGCCAACCCGCGTGACCTGACCAAGATCTTCCAGACCCCGGAGCACGCAGCCTGGCGCAGTTTTCGCGACAGTGAGGACTCGCGCTATGTGGGCCTTGCAATGCCGCGCTTTCTCTCCCGTGCGCCTTATGGTGCCAAGACCAACCCGGTGGACGCGTTCGACTTCGAAGAAACCACCAGCGCCACTGGCGCCAAGGACTTCACCTGGGCCAACGCCGCCTACGCCATGGCGGTGAACATCAACCGTTCGTTCAAGCACTACGGCTGGTGTTCGCAGATTCGCGGCATCGAATCCGGTGGTGTCGTGGAGGGGCTGCCGGTGCATACCTTCCCGACCGACGACGGCGGTGTGGACATGACCTGCCCAACCGAAATCGCCATCAGCGATCGGCGTGAAGCGGAGCTGGCGAAGAACGGCTTCATGCCCCTGGTGCACAAGAAAAACAGCGACTTGGCAGCCTTTATCGGTGCGCAGTCGATGCACCGACCCGCCGAGTACGACGACCCAGACGCCAGTGCCAACGCCAATCTGGCCGCGCGCCTGCCGTACCTGTTTGCCACTTGCCGTTTCGCGCATTACTTGAAGTGCATCGTGCGCGACAAGATCGGCTCGTTCAAAGAGCGTGACGACATGCAGACCTGGCTCAACAACTGGATCGGTCGCTACGTGGAGCACAACCCGGCCACGGCCTCCGACGCTGATAAGGCGCGCAAACCGCTGGCCGGTGCCGAAGTGGTGGTGGAGGAAACCGAAGGCAACCCAGGCTACTACAGCGCCAAGTTTTTCCTACGCCCGCACTACCAGCTTGAAGGCCTGACCGTGTCGTTGCGCCTGGTCTCGAAGCTGCCATCTACCAAATCAAACTAACCCACCTGAAAGGTAATCCGCATGATCCTGATGAACTTCACTGGCACCCCAATCAAAGCCACCTCCACCGTTGACGCGCACAAAGACTGGATCACCCTCGACGCGCTTCAAATGGGCGTGGGCCGGGCTATTTCCACCAGTGGCGGCGGCGACCGCGACACCAGCAATCCATCGTTTTCGGAAATCTCCCTGACCCGGGTTACCGACCTGTCCTCTGCCGATCTGTTTATGCAAGCAGTCTGCGGCAAGAGCCTGGGGGATGCCGAAATCCACTTCATCCAGACTGGCGGTTCGGACAAGAAACAGCAGGTGTTTCTCAAGCTCATCCTGGGCGGCGCGATCATCAGCGCCTACTCCGCCAGCAGTAACGGCGAGCGCCCGACTGAAAGCATTGCCATCAACTTCACCACCATCAGCTACGAGTTCAACGCCTTCGCCGGCGACACCGTGAAAACCGGCACGCCGAAGAAGTGGGACCTGGAAAAGAACCAAACCATCTGAGCCTTGTAGTGAGCGGGCTTGCCCCGCGCTGGGCTGCGAAGCCGCCCTAATTTGGCAGACGCGTTCTGCCAGGTAGAGCCCAGTTTTCCGGTTTTGGGGCCGCTTCGCACCCCAGCGCGGGCGGTGCGACGATTCGACAAGCCCGCTCACTACAGGAGCAATCAATCATGGGGGAGCTAACTAGCCGGGAGCGCCTGCAACCGTCGTTGCTTGACCGTCTGAGCGATGACGACCGTGAGCAGGTCGTAGAGCCACGGGACAAACGCGTGTTGTCCATGCGCGATTTGCGCAAGGCGGTGCTGCGCGATCTCGGCTGGCTGCTCAACAGCAGCAGCCTGGGCAGTTTTCGCGACCTCAGTGCCTACCCGTTGGCCAGTCAATCGGTGCTCAATTTTGGCCTGTTGGACTTGGCCGGCAAAACCGCCGCCGGGTTGGATCGTGAAGCATTGGGGCGGCGTATTCGTCAGGCAATCTGGGATTTTGAACCACGCATTTTGCGTGACAGCGTGCGCGTGATACCGGTCGCACCGTCCGGCAAAGCAGCGGGCCCGAACCAGATGGCCTTTGAAATTCACGGCGAACTGTGGGGCCAACCGTTGCCCGAGCGCCTGTACCTCAAGACCGAACTCGACCTGGAAGCAGGTGAGGCTCGGCTATTCGATATCGAGACAAGGGACGTGCGGTGAACGCCAAACTGCTGCGCTATTACGAACGTGAACTGGCTCACCTACGGGAGGGCGGTGCCGAGTTCGCCCGTGACTACCCCAAGGTCGCCGGTCGCCTGGGCCTGGAAACCTACGCCTGCGCCGATCCCTATGTGGAGCGCTTGCTGGAGGGGTTCAGCTTTCTGGCGGCGCGGGTGCAGTTGAAGATCGATGCCGAGTTCCCGCGTTTTACCAATCACCTGCTGGAACTGGTTTACCCACAATACCTGGCACCCACGCCATCGATGGCGGTGGTGCAGCTTCAGCCGGATCTGAGCGAGGGTAGCCTGGCCGCCGGTTTCAAGGTGCCCCGTGGCACTGCACTGCACAGCCAACTGGGCCAAGGCGAGCAAACGGCTTGCGAATTTCGCACCGCCCACGACGTGACGCTGTGGCCAGTGGAACTGGTAGAGGCGCGCTACTTTGCCTGTGGCAGCCAAGTCGCGGGTGTCGACCTGTCGCGTCTGGGCCCGGTCAATGCCGCCTTGCGCCTGCGCCTTCGGACCGGTGCCGGCCTGGTATTCAGCGACCTGGCGCTTGATCAGTTGCCGCTGCACATGCGTGGCGGCGATGCCATGCCCGCGCGCATCCTCGAACACCTGCTGGCCCAGGCGGTCGGGGTGTTGGTGATGCCCGTACAGACGCCTGTGGACTGGCACCACTTCTTGCCCAAAAGTGCGATTCGCAGCGCCGGGTACAGCGATAGCGAAGCGTTGCTGCCCTGCGGTCCGCGTTCGTTTCAGGGCTATCGGCTGTTGCAGGAATACTTCGCCATGCCCGAGCGTTTCATGTTTGCGCAGGTGACCGGGCTGGCAAGCAGCATCAGCCGGTGCACCGCAGAGCAACTGGACGTGATTGTGTTGTTCAAAAAGCTCGACCCGTTGCTGGAGCAAGGTCTCAGCGCCGCCAACTTCGCCTTGTACTGCACCCCGGCGATCAACCTGTTCCCGATGCGCGCCGAGCGCGTGCACCTGTCTGATCAGCAAGCGGAGTACCACGTGGTCCCCGACCGTACCCGTCCGATGGATTACGAGATCTACCAGATCGATGGCGTGACCGGTTATGGCAGTGATACCCAGGCCAGCCAAACCTTCGAGTCGTTTTACCGCGCCAATGACCTGCAAGGGCACACACCGCCGAACGCCTATTACCAGGTGCGCCGCGATGCGCGCGTGTTGTCCGAGCAGCAGCAACGCCAGGGCCCGCGCTCCAGCTACCTGGGCAGCGAAGTGTTCCTGTCCCTGGTGGACGCGTTTGACGCCCCTCACAGCAGTGATCTGCGCCAGTTGGGTATCGATACCCTGTGCAGTAATCGCGACTTGGTGCTGAGCATGCCGGTGGGCGGGGGCCGTACCGATTTCAGTGTTGAGTCCGGCGCGCCAGTGCAGGCGGTGCGTTGCATGACCGGGCCCACGATGCCCGCGGCATCCTTTGCCGAAGGCGAAACGGCATGGCGGCTGGTCAGCCACTTGTCCCTCAATTACCTGTCATTGCTGGGCCAGGACAAGGAGCAGGGCGCCAACGCCTTTCGCGACCTGTTGCGGCTGTATTGCCGTGTCGAAGATGAGGTGGCCCACAAACAGATCGAAGGCCTGTGCTCAGTGACCGCCCAGAGCATTGTGCGGCGCCTGCCATTGCCGGGGCCGATCACTTACGGGCGGGGTTTGCAGGTCTGCGTGACCCTGGACGAAGCGGCGTTTGAAGGTGCTGGCGTGTTTGTCTTGGGGGCGGTGCTGGAGCAGTTTTTTGCCAAGTACGTGTCGCTTAATTCCTTTACCGAAACATTGATCAAAAGCACCACGCGTGGAGTGATCATGCAGTGGCCAGCACGGGTGGGCCGATGCGAGATCCTCTGACCTTGCTCGATGCCCTTGAAGCGCACCCGGCACGTTTTGATTTCTATGCTGCTCTGCGCCAGTTGGAGTGTGCATTCCCGCACTTGCCGCGGATCGGTCAGGCTGCGCGTTCTGCGGATGAGGCGGTGCGTTTTGGCCAGCAACCGTCACTGGCGTTCGAACCGGCCATACTCGCAGCGCTCAAGCCGGGTAACACGCCTAAGCTGCTGCTGAACTTCTTCGGCCTGATGGGCGCCAATGGCCCCTTGCCGATTCACTTGACCGAATACGTTCGTGACCGCCAGCGCAATCGGAATGACCCGACGCCTGCTGCATTTTTTGATGTATTCCATCACCGCATGATCAGCCTGTTCTACCGCGCCTGGGCCAGCGCCCAACCGGCGGTGAGCCTGGACCGGCCAGGGGCAGATCGGTTCGCCCAGCACCTGGGGTCATTGATAGGGATCGGCCAGGCATCGTTGCTGGGTCGCGACACGCTGCCGGACGTGGCCAAGCTGCATTTTGCCGGACGCCTGGGGCCCCAGGTGCGCAATGCCGAAGGCCTCGCTGCGTTGCTGGGTGATTACCTTGGGATGCCCGTGCAGGTGAAGCAGTTTGTCGGCCACTGGATGACATTGCCCGCTGATGGCCTGTGTCTGTTGCGCAGCGGCCCACAAGCCGCCGTACTCGGCCAGGACACGGTCATGGGCAGGAAGGTCTGGAATGCCCAGCACAAATTTCGCCTGGAGATCGGCCCTCTGGACCTGGCACAAACCCGGCGCCTGCTGCCCGGCGGTGACAGCTTGCCCTGGGTGCGGGACTGGGTCCGCCAGTACGCCGGCCTGGTGATGGACTGGGATCTCAACTTGATCGTCAAGAAACAACACCTGCCAGGCTTGCGCCTCGGTTCCGCGCCCTTGGGCCGCACCAGTTGGCTGAGAAGCAAGGCCCCTTTGGCAGATGACCGGCAGTTGTTGATCAATCCACGTCTCTCTTTCACTTCACAAGGACCTGCCCATGGCTGATATCAGTCGCGTTGCGCTGTTCGGCAAACTCAACAGCCTGTGCTACCGGGCGATTGAAAGCAGCACGGTGTTCTGCAAGCTGCGTGGCAACCCCTATGTGGAACTGGTGCATTGGCTGCAGCAGTTGCTGCAACTGACCGACTGCGACCTGTTGCGGCTGGTGCGTCACTACGGCATCGACACGAGCGTACTGGCCCGCGACCTGGCGGCGGCTCTAGACCGTTTGCCCCGTGGTTCTACGTCGGTCACCGACCTCTCTTCGCAGGTGGAAGAAACTGTTGAACGCGCGTGGGTCTACGCCACCCTGATGTTCGGTGATACCCAGGTACGCTCCGGTCATTTACTGCTGGCAGTGCTGAAAACCCCGGCCCTGCGCAATGGTTTGTATGGCGTGTCCCGTGAGTTCAACAAGGTCGGCGTCGATGACCTGAGCGAGCAGTTCGACACCTTGCTCAACTGCTCTCCCGAAGCGTTGATGGAGGCACGCGCCGGGCATCAAATGCCGGGCGAAGACCTCGGGGCACTGGCTCACGCAAGCCAGCAGGCAGCGTTGAAACGCTTCACTGTCGACCTCACTGAGCAAGCGCGCAACAGTAAGATGGACCCCATCGTCGGCCGTGATCCAGAGATCCGCCAGGTGATCGACATCCTCATGCGCCGCCGGCAGAACAACCCGATCCTGGTGGGCGAGGCGGGCGTGGGCAAGACTGCCATAGCTGAAGGGCTTGCCCAACGCATCGCCCGTGGCGATGTACCGCCCAGCCTGAAAGACGTGCAACTGCTCGCCCTTGACGTTGGCCTGTTGCAGGCGGGCGCCAGCATGAAGGGCGAGTTTGAGCAGCGCCTGCGTTCAGTGATCGATGAAGTCCACGCCAGCGTCAAACCCGTGGTGCTGTTTATCGACGAAACCCACACCCTGGTGGGCGCCGGTGGTGCTGCGGGCACGGGCGATGCGGCCAACCTGCTCAAACCGGCACTGGCCCGTGGCACCTTGCGCACGGTGGGCGCCACGACCTTCGCCGAGTACAAGAAGCACATCGAAAAAGACCCGGCGCTGACCCGGCGTTTCCAGGTCGTGCAAGTGGACGAGCCCGAAGAGGCGCAAGCCCTGCTGATGCTGCGTGGCCTTGCTGAAGCCCTGCAGGACCATCACCAGGTACACATTCTTGATTCGGCGCTGGAAGCCGCCGTGCGCCTGTCCAACCGCTACATCCCGGCGCGGCAGCTGCCGGACAAGGCAGTCAGCCTGATCGACACCGCCTGCGCCCGTGTTGCCATCAGCTTGCACGCCACTCCGGCTGAGGTGGACGACAGCCGTCGACGTATCGATTCCCTGGAAACCGAGTTGACGATCATCGAGCGTGAGACGGCCATTGGTGTGGACACCGTCAGCCGCCGCACTTCGGTGCAAGCGTTACTGGCGAGCGAGCGCCAGCGTCTGGATGAGGTAGAAGAGCGCTGGAATAACGAGCGGGCCCTGGTGGAGCAGATTCAGCACCTGCGCCGCCAACTGGGCGAAGCCAATGATTGCGCCGACGGCCTGGCGCAACTGCGCCAATTGCAGGACCAACTGGCAACCCTGCAAGGCGAGCATCCGCTGGTGCTGACCTGCGTTGACGAACAGGCCGTGGCTTCGGTGGTGCAGGACTGGACGGGGATCCCAGTGGGCCGCATGGTCAAGAATGAAATCGACAACGTGCTGCGCCTGGCCGAGCGCGTGGGCCAACGTATTATCGGCCAGGACCACGCGTTGGAGATGATCGCGCGACGCATCCAGACCTCCCGCGCCGGCCTCGATAACCCCGGCAAACCCGTCGGTGTGTTCTTGCTCGCGGGTACCTCCGGGGTGGGCAAGACCGAGACCGCCCTGGCCCTGGCCGAGTCGTTGTATGGCGGCGAACAGAACGTCATCACGATCAACATGAGCGAGTACCAGG
>JABXJR010000008.1_pt1 | contig 37336 bp, 37 predicted proteins | sample 7431291 | NCBI WGS metagenome assembly JABXJR01 (sample SAMN14395756, study PRJNA613071) | wetland metagenome | isolation source: water samle H3 from high-altitude wetland | place: Chile: Salar de Huasco, high-altitude wetland | collected 2015-11-10 | reverse complement strand
CGGCGAAGAAGGCGATGATCAGCCAATAGTCATAACTGTGCATAGCCCGCTCCTAGTTCCGATCCGCGCGTAACAGCGCAACCAGCAGATAAATGAACAGCGCCACGGCCAATAGCAGTGACACCCCGTCCAGAACGCTCATGGAAGTCTCTCCGTTTAGCGGCGAGTGCCGCGTGTGGGGCAATTGTCGGCAGGAGTGGTGTAAAGGAACGAGAGCGACGGGGTGGTCGGGGCGTAAAGACGGCGTAAAGAGTGGGTTTATGCGGGGTTTACAGGGGGGGTTGTGCTGGATTGCAGGGCCTCATCGGGGGCAAGCCCACTCCCACACTTGGCCTGCGTACACCGGTCAAAATGTGGGAGGGGGCTTGCCCCCGATGAGGCCCTCCCAGCCACCCCCGCACTTATCTGGTGCAATACCGGAAAATTTCAAACGCCAAACCATCCCCCAGACGACAGTTGCGCCGCTTTACGACACGGTTGGGAGGCATGGCATGTCCGCTGCAACACCTTGAATCACATTCCAAACCGTTCACGGAGCGCATCACGATGAACACACAACTCAAACCCACCCTAGGCACCCTGCACTTATGGGGCATCGCCGTCGGGCTGGTGATATCCGGTGAATACTTCGGCTGGAGTTATGGCTGGGGCGTTGCCGGGACCCTGGGCTTCCTGGTGACCTCATTGATGGTCGCGGCGATGTACACCTGCTTTATCTTCAGTTTCACCGAGCTGACGACGGCGATTCCTCATGCGGGTGGGCCGTTTGCCTACAGCCGTCGCGCCTTTGGTGAGAAAGGTGGCTTGATCGCCGGGCTGGCGACCCTGATCGAATTTGTCTTCGCCCCGCCCGCCATCGCATTGGCCATTGGCGCCTACCTGAATGTGCAATTTCCAGCACTGGACCCGAAACACGCGGCCGTCGGCGCCTATATCGTCTTCATGGGCCTGAACATCCTCGGCGTGAAACTCGCCGCCACCTTCGAATTGGTGGTGTGCGTGCTCGCTGTCGCCGAGCTTCTGGTGTTCATGGGCGTGGTCGCCCCGGCCTTCAGCTTCAGCAATTTCGCACTGAACGGCTGGGCCGGTTCCGACACCTTCGGCGCCCCGGCGATTGCCGGGATGTTTGCCGCGATCCCCTTCGCCATCTGGTTTTTCCTCGCCATTGAAGGTGCGGCCATGGCGGCTGAAGAGGCAAAAGATCCCAAGCGCACCATTCCAAAGGCCTACATCAGCGGCATCCTGACCCTGGTGATCCTGGCCATGGGCGTGATGTTCTTCGCCGGCGGCGTGGGTGACTGGCGCACCCTGTCGAATATCAACGACCCGCTGCCACAGGCGATGAAAACCGTGGTGGGTGAAAGCTCCGGCTGGCTGCACATGCTGGTATGGATCGGCCTGTTCGGGCTGGTGGCCAGTTTCCACGGCATCATCCTGGGCTACTCGCGCCAGTTCTTCGCCCTGGCCCGTGCCGGTTACCTGCCGTCTTTCCTTGCCAAACTGTCACGCTTTCAGACACCGCACCGGGCAATCATCGCTGGCGGCGTGGTCGGCATCGCGGCGATCTACAGCGACGGCCTGATCAACCTCGGCGGCATGACACTGACTGCGGCGATGATCACCATGGCGGTGTTCGGCGCCATCGTGATGTACATCATGAGCATGCTCAGCCTGTTCAAACTGCGCAAAACCGAGCCGCTGCTGGAGCGCACCTTCCGCGCACCGGGTTACCCGATCGTGCCGGGCATTGCGCTGATGCTGGCGGTGGTATGCCTGGTGGCCATGGCCTGGTTCAACGCGCTGATCGGCTTGATCTTCCTGGGTTTCATGGTGGCGGGTTTCATCTACTTCCAGTTGACCGCGCAGGATCGTGCGGATGCGCCAGCGGACGCAATGTTGACCGGGCTCTAAGGTTAATGAGGCGGAACAGGCCTACACTGAACTACTCAGAAAGCCTGTTACTCAAAGCAGTTATTACCGTGGGAAAACTCTCCCACGGCAATCTGCCTCAAGGAGAGCGTTATGCCGTGGTACGCATGGTTGATTTTGGTGGTTGCGATCGGGTCGATCGTCGGTGGGTTGATGATGCTGCGTGACAGCGCCAACAAGGTGGAACTTACCGACGAACAACGCAAACGCGTGGCCGAACGCAACGCCCAGGCCGATGCCAAGGATGCGCAGGATCGCTGAACCTTGGGTTACTCCCAAGCCGCCTTGGCAATATGCAACCCGTGCTGCCCCTTATAGGCAGCACGCTCCGGCTGGCTCCAGCCGTTCAACAACTCATCCTCCAACCGATAGATCTCAACCCCCAGCGGCCGGCACACCGTCAGCGGGTCCTGTGCATCCGGCCCCCACATCGGCAACGACAGATCGCCACCCGGGCAGGTCGATAGCGCACACAGCAAATCAATCTCGGCAAAAAACTCCAGGTAATCGCCCTTCTGCGCTGGGCAGGCTTTCATGAAGTACATATCGTCGTGATTGAGGCCTGTGCACTGGAAAATATTCAGTACGTCATGCACGTCGAATTCCGTCAGGCCGTGGGGCAGCACCGCGCGAGTCAGGTTTGAGTGACAGTGATGATGGAAATCCTCCCCCGTGAGCATGCGGTTCACATAGGGATCACAGCGCGTGCCGAGCAAATCGTGCAGGCGACCGCCATGCTCGTCGATGCCATAACTCGCCAGGCTGTCATCGGTGATGGTCACCAGGGGTCGCAGGAATGGCAGGTTCGACCATAGCCGGTCATGGGTGGTGACATGCGCGCCCTGCAATTGACGCGTGCGCGCCGCCCACAGACGTTCGCGTGGGTCGTTGGCGTTCCACACGTTGAAGTCACCCACCTGCGGCCCCACCGGCGTGGTGACACGAAACACATGCCCGGCCGGCACCTTCCACGCCCTCCCCGTGCGAATCGGCACCTCGAACTGCTCGATCAACGTACGCTGGTCTTTTCGTTCACGAATGCGCTCGTAAAATGCCACGTCGACCTGCAACGCCGAACCTTTGCTGACCTGATAAGCGGCCGGATAGTCTTTGTACATGATTCAGATCCTCGATCAGGGGTGGGTAAACAGGGCCAACGACAGGCGTTCCGAATCCTCCAGGTACACGCGCATCGCATCACCTGCCGCGGGTTTATCGCCTTGGACCAGTAACGCGTAGATCTCACGATCGCGCTCCAGCCAGGGCGACTGGAAGCGCTGCTCATCGGGCGCCGCGCAAAACACCAGGCGCAACTGAGCGATCACCTGGGCGAAAAACTCATCGAACAAAGGGCTGCGCATCAGCCCGACAATCTGTTGATGGAACAACAGGCTGTGGGTCGCCACCGCCCGCCAATCCTCGCGCTCGCGAGCCAGGGTCGTGGCCTCGATCGCGTTCTGCATGCGCTCGGATTGATCCCCCGTCAGCACGCCGCTCTGGACAATAGCCTGCAACTCCAAGGTGCGGCGGACGACAAACAGATCACGCACTTCCTCGCGCTCCAACCGGCGGACCATCACCCCTTTGTTACGCACATAGCGGGTCAAGCCCTCCTGCCCCAAACGATGCAACGCCTCGCGAATCGTATTGCGCGACGCGTTGTAGGCCCTGACCAGATCCGCCTCGACCAACGCCATCCCTGGCAAAAGCCGGCCACCGATAATGTCGGCCCGCAGCTCCAGGGCAATCTGGTCAGCTAAAGACAAACTGAGCGTCATCATCACCTCACGATTGTTGAACAATCCATGCGGAAGACGTAATCACGTTTCATGCCAAAGCCTATAGCGCCGAGTAGATGTGTAAAAAGAAACAACTTTCGTTAAAGTGCCGCCACGTCTCACGAGGCAACCTCATGCGTTACTCACCCGACCGTAAAGCCCAGACCCACCAACGCATCATCAAGGAAGCCTCCGCACGCTTTCGCCGCGACGGTATAAGCGCCACCGGCCTGCAGCCGCTGATGAAAGCGCTGAACCTGACCCACGGTGGGTTCTATGCGCACTTCAAATCCAAGGATGAACTGGTGGAGAAAGCTCTGCAGGCAGCCGCGGCGGAGTTGGATGCCCATTGCGAAATGCTGTTCAGCCAGGAACGGCCGCTGCAGGCATTTATTGATAGCTACCTGTCGGAATGGCACCTGACCTCACCGGATCAGGGATGCCCGCTGCCCACCATGTCTTCGGAACTGGGCCTGAGGGGCCAACCGAGTACAACCACCGACGACGTGCTTGGCGCAAGGCTCAAGCAGATTGAAACGGCGTTAGGTGATGGACGTGGCGATGCGCAAAGCCTGGTGATGATGTCGACCCTGGTGGGTGCATTGGTACTGGCCAGGAGTGTCGAGAATACGGAACTGTCCGCGCGCATCATGGAAGTGGCACGTGAGAGCCTGAAGGCGCAGATTCCAGAAAACGAAAAGGCCGGTCAGTGACCGGCCTCCTCCCCTTAGTTGATCGAGAGCCTCTCGCGGTTCTTCTCCAACAGCGCCTTGCCGATGCCCTTTACCTCCAGTAACTCATCCACCGCCGCGAACGGCCCGTTGCTTTCGCGGTAGGCAATGATCGCCTTGGCCTTGGCGGCACCGATGCCGAAGAGATCACGACGCAGGGTTTCGGCGTCGGCGGCATTCAGGTTGACCTTGGCGGCTTGCTCGACCTGCACCATCTGCGCCGCCATGGGGGTTGGGGGTTCGGGTTTGATCGACGGGGCAGCGGTGGTGGTGACGGAGAGCGTGGTGAGGAAGGCGAAGATTAGGGAGGAGAGGTAGGTGTTTTGCATTGGTGACGCTCCATGACATTGGTAAGAGAAAAGCAGCTTTCCGAAGCTGCTTTTCTAAATTAGGTGATGTTGGCAGGCCGTCAAAAAAGACTCGGTTACAAGACATGTAGAACCGCGAAGTAGACGCTCGTTCACTGGCATGCTCAGCGGCATGAATGCATCGAGCGTTGAACGATGCGAACGGCACAGTAAAGACCTTTCAGTGAAAAATGGTCTCGAGTCATGGTATGAGTTAAAATTTGTCAGGTCCCTGATGTGGGGTAAGCTATGGCGTTGGGCATGCGGCTAGGCTGAGTGAAACACAATTTTATGATTTCAAGTTTGGCTCAACCACTCTGGATAACAGCCGCAACAACTCGAGCCCCAAACGGAGACCGTTTTCACGATGGGACTAGAAAAACACAGCCAGTATGCAAAAGACGCTATCACGATGCTGTGGTGCCCGTCGCTATTAACAACCTGAAATACTTGAGATAGACATCATTATTCAGGCGAACATCCATTGGCAAAGTCAATACTCAAAGTTTCGAAAACAATTATGGAAGAACAAATGATTAAGAAAGCACTCATTACCGGTGTTACAGGACAAGATGGCGCTTATCTTGCAGAATTCTTACTGAATAAAGGTTACGAAGTTCACGGTATTAAACGCCGTAGCTCACTATTCAACACCGCTCGAATCGACCATCTTTTTCATGATGTTCACGACAAAGGGTTACCTTTTTTCCTCCATCACGGAGACATGACCGACTCATCAAGCCTGACCCACATAATTCAGAAAGTTCAACCGGATGAGATCTACAACCTTGCAGCGCAAAGTCATGTGGCGGTCTCGTTTGAAGAACCTGAATATACCGCAAACTCAGACGCACTCGGCTCCCTGCGTATCCTAGAAGCAATTCGGATTCTTGGCCTCGAGAAAAAAACCCGGTTCTACCAAGCGTCAACCTCAGAGCTTTATGGCTTGGTTCAAGAAACACCACAGAAAGAAACTACGCCTTTTTACCCACGTAGCCCTTATGCAGTCGCGAAGCTGTATGCCTATTGGATCACCGTCAATTATCGCGAAGCTTATGGCATTTACGCTTGCAATGGTATTTTGTTCAATCATGAAAGCCCGATTCGCGGTGAGACTTTTGTAACACGTAAAATTACCCGTGCTCTCTCCCGCATCAAACTTGGCCTGCAAGAATGTCTCTATCTAGGCAATATGGATTCGCTTAGAGACTGGGGCCACGCCAAAGACTACATCGAAATGCAGTGGTTGATGCTTCAACAGGAAAAACCCGAAGACTTCGTCATCGCAACGGGCGTCCAATACAGCGTACGTGATTTTGTAAACGCTGCCGCTAAAGAGCTGGGTATAGCCATCACTTGGAAAGGTGAAGGCGAGGATGAAAAAGGCTATGACGATGCTGGCAAATGCATCGTTGCAGTTGATCCACGGTACTTCCGTCCTACCGAAGTTGAAACGCTGTTGGGTGATGCGTCTAAAGCGAAGGAGAAGCTTGGCTGGAGCCCAAAGATCACGTTTGCTGAACTCGTCAATGAAATGGTACATGAAGACCTGAAAAGTGCCCAACGAGATGAGCTGATCAAACAGCACGGATACCCTACATTCAGCTATAATGAATAACTGTATTTGGCAATCTATTAGATGAATAAGATACGAATATTGTTGACCGGTGGCAGCGGCATGGTGGGACGAAATCTCCTCGAGCACTCCTGCATTGACAATTTTGAAGTGCTCGCTCCGGCAAGTAGCGAGTTAAACCTACTTGATTTCAATGCAGTTCAGGAATATCTCGAGCGATATGAGCCAAACTTGATAATCCATGCAGCGGGTAAAGTTGGTGGTATTCAAGCCAATATCAGAGAGCCTGTAAGGTTTCTTCTGGACAACCTTGATATGGGTCGTAATATCGTATGGGCAGCTCGCACGGCTGGCGTAAAACGCCTAATCAACCTGGGTAGTTCCTGCATGTACCCACGCAACCATTCTGAGCCTCTTAGCGAAGATATGGTGTTGAAAGGCGAGCTGGAGCCAACCAATGAGGGATACGCGCTAGCTAAAGTAACTACAGCTCGCCTATGTGAATATATCGCGCGCGAGAATGCTAACTTTCAATACAAGACCTTAATCCCATGTAATATTTTCGGCCGCTTTGACAAATTCGAGCCTTCACACTCACATCTACTGCCTGCGATCATCCATAAGATTCACATAGCAAAGATGAATAATGATCCAACCGTGGAAATATGGGGCGACGGCACCGCTAGGCGTGAGTTTATGTATGGTGGAGATCTGGCTGACGCTATCATGCAGGCAACAAGCAAATTTGACTCGCTCCCCTTAAATATGAACATAGGCCTAGGACACGACCACTCAATTAACGAGTATTATCACGCCGCTGCCGCAGTGATGGACTACAAAGGCCAATTCATGCATGACACTACTAAACCCGTTGGAATGGCTCGCAAACTAGTGAGTATTGAACGCCAGTCGCTGTGGGGCTGGAAGCCGCGCCATACCCTGCAAGAGGGCATTGAAAAGACCTACAGCTATTATCTGGAGCATCAACAATGAGCATTAAATTTCCTCTAGCTGCTTCTTCCTGGGAAAAAGAAGAACTCGACGCAATGCAACGTGTCATTGCCACCGGTATGTTCACAATGGGCGAAAACGTAAAAGCATTTGAAAAAGATTTTGCGCAGTTCGTAGGCAGTAAGCATTGTGTAATGGTCAACTCCGGATCCTCCGCAAACCTGCTGATCGTCGCCGCCCTTTTTTATACTAAAAACGCTGATTTGAAACTGCAACGCGGTGATGAAATCATCGTGCCTGCCGTATCATGGAGCACTACCTATTACCCGCTTTATCAATACGGCTTGAAAATCAAGTTCGTTGATATTGATCTTCACACCTTAAATTATGATCTTGAACAGCTGGCCCTTGCGGTAACTGATAAGACTCGAGCCATTATGGCCGTAAACCTTCTCGGCAACCCAAACGACTTCGAACGCATTCAGGAGATCATCGGTGACCGCAAGATTGTTCTGATTGAAGACAACTGTGAGTCTATGGGAGCAACTTACAACGGCAAACAAGCTGGCACCTTCGGCGTCATGGGTAGTTTCAGCTCCTTTTTCAGCCATCACATTTCGACGATGGAAGGAGGCTTGATAGTCACCGACGACGAAGAGCTGTATCAAATTTTACTCTCCCTACGGGCCCATGGCTGGACTCGAAATCTGCCCAAGCAAAACCTTATATGTAGCGAAAAAAGTGATGATCCATTCGAGGAGTCATTTCGTTTCGTTTTGCCTGGCTACAATGTCCGACCACTGGAGCTCGAGGGCGCGCTAGGCGTAGAGCAGGTCAAGCGTCTTCCAACACTCATTCAGGAGCGGCGCAAAAACGGCGCTCTACTACAAGCAGCCATGGCAGCTCACCCGGAAATCATTATTCAAGAAGAGATTGGCGAATCCAGTTGGTTTGGTTTCAGCTTAGTAATACGTCCAGGAAGCAAGTTGACGCGCAAGACTCTTGTAGAAAAGCTGAACGAACTTGGATTTGAATGCCGCCCTATCGTGGCCGGAAACTTCGCTAAAAACGAGGTGGTAAAGTATTTTGATTCTGAGGTTCATGGTGAACTGAAGAACGCCGAACATATCGATAAATTTGGCCTGTTTGTTGGCAATCACCACTATTCGATCTCGGAGGCATTCTCACTGCTTAACAGCATCCGAGCCTGACTCAATTTTAAAGCACCATAACACGCCAGGAAAGGTGCAGGATTTTACAGCCACGACAATCATAATTGTCGTCTGTAAACTTTCCCGCACCGGTCGCTGAAAACCGCTCGAAAATCAAACGCTTCATCGCCCGCAATTTCGGAATTTCACCTAACATCGAAGATGCTTTATAGAATCAAGAAAATAAAGATCCGCCTTGGGTAACTTAAAATTTCCGAGACCTGCAAAGTTCTCATACATTTTACTTTTCATGCTCAAGCGATGCCCCAACCAAAACTCAATCTCATAGCCACACAGGCAGCTAAATTTCAAGGTTCGAATCGACGCTGCTGATAAATCCAATCAACGATTTCCCCATCTGGTGCATAACCGCTGACTGTTTCACGTAGTAGCTGCCGAACACGGGCATAGTCATCTTTATCCACCGCCACAAGCAAATCAGCGAGTTTAACCTTAAGGGCCTCCCAAGATAAATAATCTTCATTGGCTCTCATAATCATCGGGTGCTGCGTTGCGACGACGTTGTCACCAATGAGCAACTCTTCGTAGAGTTTTTCTCCAGGTCGCAAACCAGAGAATTCAATTGAAATATCTCCATGAGGTTTTTTCTCTGAGCGAACGCTCAAACCAGAAAGATGAATCATCTTCTCGGCTAGTTCGATAATCTTTACTGGCTCTCCCATATCCAAAACAAAAACATCCCCGCCTTGCCCCAAGGAGCCTGCCTGGATCACCAATTGGGCGGCTTCGGGAATCGTCATAAAATAACGAGTGATTTTCGGGTGGGTGACAGTGAGCGGGCCACCCGATTTGATTTGTTTGTAAAATAACGGGATAACTGAACCAGAAGAACCAAGAACGTTTCCAAAGCGAACCATAGTAAAACGCGTCTTATTGACCCGTGAAATGTTGGACATTTCCCCGAACAACACAGGAGCCAACTCCTGACTAAGAGCTTGCAGCGTCAACTCAGCTAGGCGTTTTGTGCTACCCATGACGTTGGTAGGGCGGACGGCTTTGTCAGTAGAGATCAGTACAAAATTCGCGACGCCCACCTGCAATGCTGCCTGGGCAGTGTTGAGTGTCCCAATTACATTATTTAATACGCCCTCTGCGATATTGTGCTCAACCATAGGCACGTGCTTATAGGCAGCAGCATGATAGACTGTGTCAACGCGCCAGGTCCTCATAACGTCCACTAGTTTTTTCTCATTACGCACAGAGCCCAAAATTGGAAGCAATTTGACAGGCAAAGACTCCCTGGTAATTCGCAACTCCAATTCGGACAAAATGCTATATAAGTTAAACTCACTGTGCTCGAATAATAACAATGTTGTTGGGTGTAAATTCAGTATCTGTCGACAGAGTTCAGAGCCAATTGAGCCTCCTGCCCCTGTAACCAATACACAATGCCCCTTGATACAGCGCTCCAGCAAGTCGCTTTGAGCCGGCACTGCGTCCCGTCCAAGTAGATCCGCTATATCAACTTCCTGGATGTCATCTACTTTTACACGCCCACTGGCGAGATCCATAAATCCTGGAACACTTCGAACATGTAAAGGGAAACCTTCGAGAAAACCCAGAATTTCCCGTCGGCGACCGCGATTGGAGGAAGGAATGGCGAGTAAAATTTCCTGAGCGCCTGTTGCATCAATCATGCGCTGAATATGTTTGGGCTTATAAACCTGCAATCCAGAAATTACTCGGTCGGAAATACTGGTGTCGTCATCAATGAAAGCGACAGGACGCATGACACGCCCCATGCGCAATGCCGCAACCAATTGGTTACCAGCGGCGCCCGCACCGTAAACAGCAACCCTGGGCAGACCATCCTCACGGCTGGTGAAGGGCATATGCTGCGCTGCAGCAAACCAATCCCCAAGAAAATACTGGCGCATTGCCATTCGCAGCCCGCCGACCAGGATCAAGCTGAGCCACCAGTAGTTAAAAACGATAGATCTAGGAATCACATTCTGGTGGTTACTATACCAATAGACAACAACACCCAGAATTAACGACGATAAACTGACAGCCTTGATAATGGCAATAAGTGCGTCGTTACCAAAATAGCGCATAACAGCGCGGTACATTCCAAAGCGTATAAAAAGCGGGATCGCTACGATAGGTGCGCTCAAAAACAACCAAAAGTGCGTAGTAAAGGGATTGATCAACTCATCCAGACCCAATCGCACCAAAAAAGCCATCCATAGCGCGACCCAGACCAGCAAAATATCAGCTACAACTTGGAGGATGCGCTTTTGCCTACGTGGTAGGCTCAGCAATAACTCTCTGACTTTTTCCATAATTTTCAATACCTTATGAGCCCCCTGAATCTAATGCAACAAGCCATTGATTCCTTTGAACCAGCATCTCGACGGTCACTCGAGAAATGATAAATCTCGCTCAAGACGTCTAACCATCTATTTTACCAGCACCATACTTATAAGCTAAGACTACCAACGGCAGATAAGCAATAACGACTCCCAATAGACCATTTAGTCCAAAGACAGCTATACAAATAGCTATTGGGAACAGCCATAATATATTGATAGCGGCAACAATCCCGGTCACCGACAAGTGATTACCGGCTTTACGTGCCGCATGCTGGTAAGCATGACTCCGATGAGCCTCATACACCCTATGCCCTTGTAACAAGCGAGAAAATAAAGTGAACGTTGCATCAACTACAAATACACCTAAAAGAACCAACCATACCCACAGAAAAACCGGGCTTTTCCAAGCAGCGTAAAGCGAGAAAACTCCCATCACCGCCCCCAAAAATCCGCTGCCTGCATCGCCCATAAAAATACGTGCTGGCGGGAAATTCCAGACAAGAAATCCACTGACGGCCATTGCCAAGAGCAAAGGCGGCCCAATTAAACCTGCAAAGCCGGTTAACCAGTAAATAATACAAACCCCAACACAAGTACATATAGCCTCTACGCTTGCGAGTCCATCTATACCATCCATAAAGTTATATAGATTCAACAACCATACAAGGTAGAAGGCAGACACAATTACGCCGAACCATTGCAGATCAATCACGCCCCCCCAAAACTCAATTGGGGGAAGGCCTCCCAGCCAGTACAATGCCCATACGGCACACAGAAAGTGACCAAGCAGCCGCCAGCGGGCCGCAATATGACCATGATCATCAAGAAATCCTAGGGCTGCGACGCCTAAACCTGTTCCGAGCACGGACCAGATCGCGGGCCATTCCAAATCCCCTATTACACCGAAGATAGGCACGAACAGCAAAAAAACCAGCACTATCGAGACTCCACCGCCTCTAGGTGTAGGAACCGAGTGCGAACTGCGTGAGTTAGGAACGTCGATGAGGCTTCGACTAAGGGCGTAACGGCGAAGGCCACCAGTCAACAACGCGGACGAAACGACAGCAAGAGGAAATAAAAGCCATACACTCATATAAAAGTCACGCCCTTAAAGCTACAGAAAGTTAATTTCATGGCCTTAGCGCCCGAAATGCGCGACCACATTCTTGCAGAGCAAACCCGGGGAGCAGCGGCGGGACCCAGTCGAGCAGAGAGTTGGCTTTGCATGAGTCAATAACCAGAGACTCACATAACTGTGTATACATACCCGGCCTGCCAAGCATATTTGCCCCCCATCGCATCAACACCGGCGGACAAGGAAGCAAACGAGTTTTCACGCCCATTCCAATAGCTAGGTGCGAAATTATCTCTGCCGTTGACAGTGCAATGCCGTCAGAAATGAGAAATAGCTGATTCGCAGCACCCGGGTGAGTGATGCATTGGCGCAAAAAGTGCGCCAGATTCTCTAGGGAGATCATACTTCTTGAGTTTTTCACCGAAGCAAAAGGCAAAGGCAAACCGTATGATACCAATTTAAGCAGTCGCCCGAAGTTCCCAGGAGCCTGGGCACCATAGACGAGTGGAGGCCGAACAATCACCCACTCCATCGTAGAGCCTTGAGCTGTTTGACGTAGTGCCTGCTCGGCCTCCAACTTGGAAACGGCATAGTCTGCATGAGGTGTGGGGATAGATTCCTCCTCAAATGGTTTATCGATGGTGCGAGCACCATTGACCCCAATCGAGCTAATGAGGATAAAGCGCTTCACCCCGGCATCACGCGCTTGTCTGGCAAGCGCCGTGGTTCCTTCAAGATTTACGGCCCTAAACTTTGCAAGTGCGTCCGCAGCCGCCTCACCTATGACATGCGCCCGACCGGCCAAATGGACAACTACATCCACCCCCTCAAGCGCACGTGTCCAATCAACCCCTTCGCTGATGTCTCCCATGACAACAACATCAACGTGCGGCTCGCTGTAGCTCTGAGAGTTACGCAGCGCGGCCACTATATCAATCCCGTCAGAATCTGCGCACGCACGAATTAAACCGCGCCCAACGAATCCAGTGGCTCCCGTTACCAGAACACGCATATCACACCTTGGTCACGTCTGAATAAACGTTGATTGTTCGCTGAAGCATCAACTCAAAAGTGAAATCATTAAAAAATCTCGATTTAGCCACGATGCCCATCCTCGCACGCAAATCTCGCGAACCGATTAAAGTGCTCAATGCGGATACCAGGCCATCATGATCATGCTTGTCCACCAATATTCCGGTTTCATGCTGCGTAACAGCCTCAGGAACGCCACCTACGCGCGACGCGATTACCGGCAAACCAGAACGCATCGCTTCTAATACAGTTAATGGCAGCCCTTCCCAATTTGAAATAAGGCAAAAAACATCAGATTTAGACAACCGTTCAGAGACATCAGAACAAGCTCCTGGGAAGAAAATTTTATCCTCCAAACCCAGTTCAGTTACGAGGCGTTTAACCTGCGGCATAGTCGGGCCGTCCCCCACGAAATCCATAGTCCAATCACTGCGAGCCAATGACGCCAAGGCACGGACTAAAAATACATGGTCTTTGGGTATATCAAATCTAGCGACCATTATGAGCCGCGTTACATCGCACTCTCTCACGACGGAAGATTTTTCCTTTAACGAAGGCATTCCATTATGAATCGTGACAATTAGATCTGCATCGCCCACGCCTGACCTTAGCGCCAAAGAACGATCATAGTCAGAGACGGTAATAATTTTACTGGCGAGGTTCGCAACCGCACGCTCAATACAACGATACAAAATGCGCCGGGACCTTGATACACCTTCGGTAAAAGCCCAACCATGGGCTGTAAAAACACATGGAATGGACAGTGCTTTTGCAACCAAACGCCCTATTATTCCGGCCTTTGAAGAATGCGCGTGAATAAGGTTTGGCTTCCATTCCAACACAATACGCCTTAGCTCCAAATAAAAGCGAAAATCGCTGATTACATTCAAAGGTCGAACCAGATGTGTCGCGCTAATGCATGCAAGCCCTCGCTCTCTGGCCCGATCGACAAAAACCCCGAAGCCGCCGACAACGATGACTACGTCATGTCCTGCAGCTTGGGCGCCGGCGGCGAGATCAAGAAGGTGGACACTCGCCCCACCAATGACATCGGAACGGGTAATAACATACAAAACTCTCAATTTTCTTCCTCCCCACCATAACCATAGGGATTCAGAGTTTGCCAACGCCAGGAATCTGCAACCATTGCATTCAAATCCAACGATGCGACCCAACCCAGGTCTCTTTTTGCTTTGGACGGATCGGACCAGCACTCGGCTAAATCACCAGGACGACGCGTAAGGTATTGAAAGGGTATATCTACTTGGCTAACTGTAGAGAAAGCGTTGATTACCTCCAGAACCGAATAGCCACTCCCCGTACCCAAATTCCACAAGAAGCAGCCGCTATGCGTATCAAGATAACTCAAGGCAGCCAAATGTCCCTTGGCCAGATCCACGACATGGATATAGTCTCTAATACCGGTGCCATCGGGCGTCGGATAATCATTGCCAAAAATAAACACGGAGGGACGTAGACCAACAGCAACCTGGCTAATGTAAGGAAACAAGTTGTTAGGTGTACCCTTGGGATGCTCTCCTATCAATCCGCTTGCGTGAGCACCTACAGGATTAAAATAACGCAGAATGGCGATAGACCATTGTGCGTCGGAATGAGCCAAATCGAACAACATCTGCTCGACCATCAACTTAGAGCGCCCATAAGGGTTGATGGGCAAAGCGCTGCGAGAGTCTTCCCGAAGCGGCATTTCACGAGAATCGCCATATACGGTCGCAGAAGAGCTGAATACCAACTTATAAACATTCATACTGGCCATGATCTGACAGAGCACAATCGAACCAAGCACGTTATTAGTATAATACTTCAGAGGCTGTTCAACACTTTCGCCTACCGCTTTAGCGCCTGCAAAATGAATCACAAAATCAATCGAGTAGTTGCTAAATAGTTTAGTGAGTAACTCGGCATCGCAGACACTCCCCTCAAAGAAGATAGGGCTAACACCGGTAATATCTTTGATTCTAACCAGCACTTCACTAGAACTATTACTTAGATCATCAAGGACAACCACTTGGTAGCCCACTTGAAGACACTCTACAAGTGTATGAGAACCAATATAACCGGCCCCTCCAGTAACTAAAACCGTTTTCAAGACACCACCTCACACCCGAACTATTTTTTTGACTTTAAAAAAACTTTAAACACCGACAAAAACACATTGAGCAGCCTACTGAGACTAGGCTCGATCAAAAACTCTCTCAAAAAATATGAAGCAACTTCTGCGTAGGCCTGACGGCTGCCTTTTGATTGAAAATCGGAAACCCTATAATCAATCATTGGAAATGACGTAAATACACACTTTACATCAATACGCTTCGCCAAGCGTATCCAAAGATCATAATCCTCACTCTGAAAACCACCCAAGTACCCTCCGACAGATAAAATCAGGTCCCTCCTGATTACCATCGCCGGATGGACAAAAGGGTTAGAGTAAGAAACTTTAGAACGCCAATTGTGCTCTTCCAACACGCGAGCGCCGATGACTCTACCAGCAGCATCAATTATTCGGCAAGATCCAGCAACAATATCTGTAGCAGGATCCTTTAGAATAAGCTTATAAGACTCCTCAAGCCTATCCACATGGCAGATATCGTCACTATCAAATCTAACTATATACTTACCCTTCGCACTATTGACACCAAAGTTCAAATTAAAGGATAACTGACCTATTTCTGTACGAAGCAATAAAATTCTCGAATCTTTTATCTCGACAACAGAATCATATAATTCATCCGAACACCGATTCAAGACGATAATAAACTCAAAAGAACTGAAACTTTGCGCCAAAACACTTTCAATCGCCTGATGAATATACCCATCATCGCGATTACAACACATTACAACACTGAAAAAAGGCTGCTGAGCATCGTCAAACTCCGCCATTTCAACACCGCCCGTAACTATCTGAAAACCTGACAATATCATCCTCTCCGAGGTAGGACCCCGACTGCACTTCAATAAGTTCAAGTGGTATGACCCCCGGATTTTCCAGCGCGTGGACTCCACCTATCGGGATATAGGTAGATTGATTTTCAGTCACGAGGTAAGTCTTTTCTCCATTTGTAACTTTTGCAGTACCACTGACGACGATCCAATGTTCAGCACGGTGGTGGTGCATTTGTACTGATAACTTGTGCCCTGGCTTAACCGTTATTCTTTTTACCTGGTACCGCAGACCACTATCGATAGCATCATAGACTCCCCAAGGTCTGTAGACCTCGCGATGAGACATATGCTCTTTCCTTCCGTCCGCCTTCAATTTTTCAACTATTTCTTTTACATCCTGAACATGATCTTTATGAGCTACAAGTACCGCATCTTTGGTTTCGACAACGATAAGATCATTAATACCAACCGTTGAAACCAAGCGGCTTTCCGAATAAACATAACTGTTAGAAGTGCCTACCGAGATCACATCGCCTGTCAGTAAATTGCCATCTTCGGAATGAGTACCAGCCTCCCACAGGGCCGCCCACGAGCCGATATCGCTCCAGTTTGCATCCAGTGGAACCATGACAGCTTGCTGAGTTTTCTCCATCACTGCATAATCAATCGAATTATCAGGGCATTGCGAGAACGCTTCGCGGTCGATCCGAGTAAAATGCATGTCACGCTGCCCCTTCGCCAGTGCCTCACGACACCAGAAAAGAATGTCGGGCTCGAAGGCCTGCAACTCCTCCAAATAACGGCTTGCCCTGAACATAAACATGCCGCTGTTCCAATAATAACCGCCGTCAGAAAGGTAGACCTGCGCAGTTTCGGTGTTGGGCTTCTCAACAAAACGAGTAACTTCAAACCCTCCATTTCCAACTGAAGGTCCCTGCCGCAAATAGCCATAGCCGGTTTCAGGCCTTGTGGGCGTGATACCGAAGGAAACCAGTTTACCCGCCTCAGCCAATACCATCGCAGTCCGTATCCCATCATGGAAGGCTTCAATATTTTGGATGAGGTGATCAGCAGCCAATACCAACATCAGGGGGTCAGCGCCTTCGGCCGTCACCTGAAGCGCCGCCAGAGCAATCGCTGGAGCCGTATTACGGCCCATTGGCTCAAGCAGGATATTAACATCCTGGAGCCCAAGCAGACGTAATTGCTCTGCCGCCAAAAAACGATGCTCTTCGTTGCAAATCAATTGCGGCGATGCGTGGGTCAGGCCAGCCAAGCGCTTGATCGTGGCTTGCAGCATCGAAAATTGGCTATCTACCAGTGGAAGAAACTGTTTTGGGTGAAGCTGACGAGACAAAGGCCACAAGCGAGTGCCCGAACCACCCGCCATAATAATTGGAACAAACATTGATATCGTCCTTTGATTACCTTCGAGGGGGCTTATGACGTCGCATACGAAACCGAGCAGCGTGGTGAGATGGGATCTACAGTGAGCATGCCAAATGTCGCTGATCAGCAAAAATTTATGAAACCTGTGAATGGATGCAGACACGACGTAACTGACCCATTATGCGAGTATGGTGGTGGTTTTCAAGCAAGAGTTACGACCCTTCGTGTTGACGAGCAGACAATGATCCACGTGTAACCTGAGCACGCCACCTCAATCATCGAAAACGCGTCAATTCTGCCCCCAGAGCATCAGCGCTTAACTCGGCAGTCAAAGAAAATGAGTTCACTCTAGCGAAGAAGTTCGACTCAATCGCCCGAATGGCACTCAACGTCGCAAAGGCCCCCCCACAAATAAACAGCTGGGCAGTCTTGACCACAAGAAAACACCGTCCATCCTCTCTATCAACTAGGTGTCAAAATTACTGGGTACTACTCACTCAAAATATAATTCCACCCAATTAGCTGATTACTTTCTTCCGACTGAAATGGAAGTTTTACGCGAGGCATATAAACCATCGGATTACTGTTGAAACTTAGAAACGCAGCCCACCAGGCGAAAGTGCTGGTGCCTATTATATAATCCTTGCAACAAATCAAGCTCAAAAAATCGGCAATCGCAGGCTTGACATCAGTCCCAAGCAAGCCACAAACCTCAAAGTCCTGTCCCTTGAAGACTGCCTCGCACCAATCTTTATCATCCGTAAATATAACGAAGTGACGGCCTTTGAACCTTTCAATCGCCTTGAAATAATAGTCTTCATCCATCACCTTATGATGCGGATCTGTTGATAACAGAAAATCGCCTCGACGAACATGAACGCCAACACTGGTGGAATAGAGCTCTTTCCCCTCAGCGAGCAACGTAACATGCTTCTTAAGTATCAGCGAGCGAAGCTCTTCTCGAAAATACAAAGCACTTTGAACATACTGAAAATATCCAAAATGAAACTTAGAATTTATCGCATTGCATGCCTGATCAAAACTTGTATCCGCATCGTAATCATAAAGCAGGTGACCACCCAACTGACGTATATGCGCCTTTCTGAAAATCAACCGGACAATTTTTGCAACGATACCGTTTTCAAAAAAAATGCAGCTCTCCGACGACTGACTATGATCAAAGTCAATCAAATCTGATAGCCGTATACCACCATGAATACCTTTGCCGAGAAGCATCTCGCTGTTACACGATACCGTGTCAGCTGAAACAGATTCGATATACTTAGCCCACGCCAACTGGAACAGCTGATTACCCAAACCACCCTGAAGCAAAACGGTCATATGCATATTCACCTAGGTACTCCGCGATATCTTTTAACGTACGCCAAGACGATTGCCATGACCACCAGCACTATTGCAACCTGTAGGAATTTTAGTAAAAACTCATACATATTTGAGCGAGAGAAATATACAAGATTCGGCAAAACTGACAGAACTACAAGAATCCCCCCCCCGTGTTTCTCTGATGCCATATTGCTTTCTTTATACATTGCGACCACTCCGTCCAACGTGCGAACCAAGCACCCAAAGAGGAGACACCAAAACAGATAGAACAACCATCCTCGATAATAAGCTTCAGCAAAAAAGCTTGTAGAAAAACCGCCACTAACGAAATTTATACGACGAGCCTGATCAACACATACACCAAACGACTGATTTGTAGAGTTCAAACAGTCATTCACCGCACCATCGAAATTTACAGCCCCGTACAAAACCTCGAACGATGCGCCTTGTCCATGCAATGTTTGAGATATCTTAGCCATCACACCATTTGCGACTTGAAAGCCCAATCGATATTCAAGCAATATATTTGCAAAAAATAGTGATAATACGCCTAATACCAATAGAAAAAAATAATTTATTCGTCGTTCCAGACCATAAACAAATACGAACAAAAACAAATATGCAAAAAAGTAGCCTCGAAGACCGATCATTAAAAATCCGAGAGCAAAAAAAACCCACACAAATGAAATAATCAATAACCGATTAGGATGTCGCCCAAAAACCCCCCATAACAACAAAATATTTTTCGCAATAAAAAATGTAATAATATGAGCATGAAACTCAGGATTTTCCAATGCAGCAAAATAATCACCCACCATATACTTTTGAGCAACGGCAAATGATTTGGCTAAAAAGAATATCCCGCTGCATAGCGCAAGAAATATGAAAGCACCATTGGCTAGGCGAGGCAACTTATAAACTGGAATTCTTATCAGACCTTTTGCCAGCCTAAAACTTAATCTCCGACTAAAAAGGTATCCAGAAGCTATAAATATAAATCCCAACGCCAGAATAACGATAGATTTACGGACTGAGCTTTCGCCCAACACTATTCCAGCCTCAACCACATCCTTGTCAAAAAACAATGTCAAAAATGGACGAGCCCACATGAAAAAAAATATCGAAATTGACACAAGCGAGGCGATACTCAACGCGCCCTTATAGTTACCCTGAAAGCAAAACAAAACTAAAAGCGCTGTCACAGACACCAAAAATACATTAAATATTAAATCACCAATATAACTATTCACGTCATCTGAAGCTAGAAACACGAAGACAGCCAAGATAAAGTTAAGCAACAAAAACAAGCCAAATAAAAGCTCACGTCGATTAACAATTATCATAAAGACCGCCTCTGAAGTGCCTTAGCGACTGCTTTTAACTTATTCAGCAAAAACAGCTCAAAAGACCTCACATACATTATGCGTGAGGGGGAACTTTTCTCCGCCAAATCAAAAATTTTCTTAAAAACCAGTTCAGCATCAAAGAGTTTAGAGTATTCGTACGCCGCGCATGAAATACCATAGGCATCGTCGACAAATTGTTCGACCAGAACTTCCATAGAACTTGATTGCTGTACTGGCTTTACACCGGCATAGCTTAACTCACCTAATGAATAACCTTTAGACTCAGACACCCATCTATATGGAGGAACCTGACTGTCATTTCTGCGCGCTCTGGGAGGAACGACTATGGTAGGAATTTTATTTTTGGCCGCCTCCAACGATGAGGTTCCCATAGCGAACATCAGGTCGATGTTCTCACGGATAAACCCGCTAAGCTCGTCTTTATCAACCGAGGGAATAAGCTGGTATTCCATACTTAAATCAGAAAACGTAAGTGCCTTCAGAGCATCAATAGCATCACCACTGCCGACCACATAGAAAACAATCTTACTATACCGTTTTAGCGATTTTTCTCGAAGAGAGCGAATATCAAGTATAACTCGCTCTAAGGCATGAAATTTAAAGTCCATGTCGACACGACCAACCCAGCCAAGTCGAAGCACGCTCATTGGAGCACTGTATTCAAAATGCATGACGGGGCTCTTATCTATGACGATCGGGCAAATGATATCTTGTATATTTCTTTGAATAGCCAAGTCGCCAAGATCAGCAAATGCCCCAACCTCATCGGTAAATACTACTGATTTACACTTAAGGAATGTAGCCAGCGCACGCTGGGCCCTTCTTTTCAAAGCCTCGATCACTCTGACTTTGAGGCCTTTCGAGCCAATATTCTGGGAGTATTCTTCATCAGAAATGGATATGTACGATCCGCGAAATGCTGCATAGCCCATACACCAGATGCAGACATGTTTAAATTTTACAGACGTTACTGAAAAAAACCAAAGCCGACTGATCTCGGAGGTTGGAAGAAAGACAATATCGTATTCCCTCAATCTCGCTGTCTCAGCAGGCGTGACAACGTCAACATCGTAATGATTCAATTTCAACCAGTTACTGAGACGTGCGAGAAGGAAATCCGTCCCGCCGAAACGTCCTTGAGTTAAAATCAATACTGTCCTTTTTGCCGCCATGTATTACTCCGACTTCACTCACAAAACTTTCAACTAGACTAACAGCTAATCTTATTGTCCATAAAAGCTTGCTGATCCAGCAGATTACGCCAAACAAAAAAAGCCATGACCAACCAGTAAAGCAAATAATTCACAGCATGTGCTATTGCGACCCCCTGAAAACCGAATATTTTGGTAAACGCCCAAGTGAAGACCACAAAACCAGCTGCAAAAATCACCTCTGAAATGATAAAGAGTTTCACCATAGCCTTACCTAGCATAAGATAAGCCAATATCCACCCACCTATCTTTAAAGTATCACCGAGCATTTGCCAGGCGAACAACTCGCGCATGGGTAGAAAATCCCTGGTAAACAAAGTAATAATTATAAAATCTTTCAGCAGGTAAATAATCAACGCGCTAACAGCAGCGATCGGCAAAATAATACGATAGCCTTGCATTATTTCGACTTTGATTTCGTCCACGCGCTTAAGCTCGGATAGTCTGGGGAGGTAATATACACTCAACGTTGTTGTCACGAGCATCAAATAGGCCGCACTCAAACGCCACATCGCCTCCCAATAACCGGCCGCCTGCAAACCGAACGTATTGCCGAGGTATTCGCGTACGACCATATGACTTACTGGAACGCAAGCAGCCGAAGCTAATGCCATCAACGCATACTTACTCAAATTTAAAGCAATAGATACATCAAAACCCGAAAAGAAATATGCAAACTTAAACCAAGTTGACCGACAACACAGCACAAGCGTTACTATAAATGCGAATGACTGATAAACCGCAAGAGCGACTAAGGCACCATACAGCCCAGAGTTAATAGCCATAAACGAGGTGATAACGAGGGAAAAAACACTTCCCGCTATATTAGCAAGCACATATCGAGCTATTTCTTTTTTTCCGTTCAAAACAGCCAGCAGAAGTGTATTAAATGAGAAAAATACCAGCGAGGCAGCAAAACATATGAATACACCTCCATACTCTTGGCTGTTCAAAAACCATCTCGCCAACGTTTCATTGCACGTTACAATTATAAGTGCGCCCAATAAGGATCCGGCAATAGCTAATGTACCGGCGGTCCCCCACACCTTGCGCTGTGCTATCTCGTCATCGATGTACTCAGCGGTATACTTAGTGACTCCAGTATTAATAGCGCCACTTGCAAAGGTCGTAATCATTTGTATAGCGTTCTGAAACTGCCCAAGCGCGGCATATCCATTAGGCCCAACGTAGATAGCAAGAACCTTATTGATCCCCAAGAGCGTCAAAATTTTTATTGTGACAGCAATGCTATTCAACAACCCCGTCTTTATCAGTGTCATTAGCAGCTGCCGATACTAAAGCTATTACATGCTGATACGACCTTTTGCGCCTCTTCCAGAGTCAACGTAGGACCTAAGGGGAGGCTTAACACTTCTTCATGGATGGCTTCAGTAATAGGCAAAGACAATTCTGAAATTTCGGCATACGCTTTTTGTTTATGGATAGGTATTGGATAATGGATCAGCGTTTGAACACCCAAGCCTTGAAGGTGCTTTTGAAGCGCCTCACGATGGGCTGTTCGAATGACGAACAAATGCCAGACATGTTCTTCGAACGCCATCACCCGAGTACCCGCAGACAATGGCAAAACTATTTGGGTATTTTTGATACCTTGCAAATAAGTTTGTACGATTTCACGACGCTGTGTTACCTGAGCATCCAAGTACTTCAGCTTTACAGATAACACAGCGGCCTGCAGCTCATCCAGGCGGCTGTTTACACCTCGATACAGATTCTGATACTTCTCGTGCGATCCGTAATTTCGAAGAGCGCGTAGCACTTGAGCTAGCTCCTCATCGTTAGTCGTGATGGCTCCTGCATCGCCGAGCGCCCCCAAATTTTTGCCAGGATAAAAGCTAAAACCTGAAGCATCTCCCCAAGCCCCTGCCTTTCGCCCCTTATGGCTTGCACCATGCGATTGCGCAGAATCTTCCAGCACCAAAAGCCCATGTTTTTTTGCAATTGATAGCAATGCAGGCATATCAGCAAGCAACCCATAAAGGTGTACAGGTAGCAGGACCTTCGTTCTCGGGGTAATCGCTTGCTCAATATTGTTTACATTCAAGTTATATGTCGCCGGATCTGGTTCGACCAAAACCGGAACCAGACCATTTTCGGTAATCGCAAGAACACTTGCAATATAAGTGTTAGCCGGAACAATTACTTCATCACCATCTTGAAGGCGGCCCAGTTCTTTCCAGGCACGTAATGTCAAACTTAAAGCATCCAAACCATTAGCGACGCCCACACAGTGCTTAACTCCACAATACTCTGCAAACTCTTGTTCAAAGCGATGCAGCTCAGCCCCGCCAATATACCAACCAGAGTCAATAACACGAGCGCACGCTACCAACAACTCATTTCGCAGATCGTGATTAATAGCTTTCAGGTCTAGAAACTTAATCATACTGTTAGATACCGAATTACTTTAGCTGGATTGCCGACCACTACTGAAAAATCGGGCACATCTTTAGTCACAACAGCTCCCGCACCCACCATAGCAGAGCGACCAATGGTAACACCTGGGAGGATAGTCGCATTCGCTCCGATGCTGGCGCCAAACCTGACAATAATCCCTTCAAACTTCCCTGGATATACTTTCGAGCGAGGCATTGAATCATTAGTAAATGTTGCATTAGGCCCAATAAAAACATTATCTTCTATACGAGTTCCATCCCACAAATACACACCCGACTTCAGGGTGACATTGTCACCAATGACGACATCACCTTCCACCAGTGTATGTGCACACAGATTGCAGCCTTTACCAACTTTCGCGCCTTCAAGTACGACACAAAATTGCCAAATCCGTGTTCCCTCGCCTATATCCTGGCTTTTTACATCTGCAAGCTCATGTATTTTAGGCACGATTCAAAAGCCCTATAAATTCTGAATAATCCCGAATATAGTCCTGCTCGTTATAAAAATCGCTGGCTAACACTAAAAGAACGCAATCTGATGAGAAGTCGTGCATCTCATGCCATATCATTTTATCTATAAATATAGCCTTACTCGAGCTATTTAGAATAACCTCTTCAATTTTTAAGCCATCATTCATCAGCATGCGACACTGACCCGAGACACAGATAGCCGCCTGCAGCAGCTCTCGATGAGCATGAAAACCACGCGATACGCCAGGTCGCGTACCCATGAGAAAATAAACCCGCTTAATGTCAAATGGGACATTTTTTTGTGCTTCTAGAACAACCAGCTGTCCACGCTCATCGCCTAGTACTTGCAGGTCGACCAAATCCACCAAACTCATTTAGATCCCTCTCAAAATCACGATTCATGCCAATTTGCCAGTACGACGTCAGATCGCAGAAAAATATTCATTATTAGACCACGAAAGACCCTGGATACCAAAAACCGACGCTTTAGCCCCCCTTTCCACCGCGCTCCGCAGATACTTGTTCCGCAATGACCTTGCCTGAAAGGCGCGGGGAGCATCCTGGCGCGATGGTGAATTGGCCAACTCTCTCCGGCAGATAGGTTCGTTTCGCCCGCGCTCAAAGGTGGGCTCAGGCAACTGGCGCGTGCGCAGCCTGGAGGACAGGCAGAGCGCTATGGTGGCTGGAGAAGTCTGGCTCAAGCAAACAACCTTTAGTCTGGAGTTCACACATTATGGCACGATATGCAGAACCTCTGACGGCGAAAGCGCCCAGGCATATCACACCAGACGGCGCAGGAGCAGAGCAACCGAAAGACGCCGCCGAGTATCAGACGCTCATCTGTTAGCAGGAGTCCTTTGGGTGCTCTGCTCATTGAAAAATACCCACAAGCAATTCCAGGTCGCATAGGGAAGTTCTTATTGTTTGGCCATCGCGAGCTCCTGCCTTCGATGATCGCGGATAATTACTGATTTTCTACGCGCATAAAACTCAAACCGGTTTTAGCTGAGTGCAACGAAACATGCCCTTTCGTTACCCCCTCCGAAAAGCACTGTTGCTTTTGATAGCCTTCTACTTACTAGTAGTTTTCAGTTATTTCGAGTTCATATATAAGCACCTACCTTTTTCGAGGATTTTAAATATTTATTGATAGATTAGACATTTCGGCGCCGGTCAACGACCGCCTTCGCACCTACGCGTCCTAGTACTCCTTAAAAAGGAGCTTCGATTTAAATCTGTCTAGGTTATGACAGCAAAGCGCTGAAAAATAGGTGGGCGAGTCAACTTACCCCCACACAACATCGCGCCGCTTGATTTGCCTCCGCCCCTAACCGACCGGCACATCATCCGAACAGATCTGCTGCGTACGTCTCGCGACTATCAAGCGTTCGGCCGGAGACGTTGGGACATGTTCCGCCCTGCCTGCTGAACGACCGATCAATGCGCAAGCGCTCAAGAAGAGGCTGTATGGGGAGCAGCTAATTGAACCGGTAGCGCAGATGTTTACCCAAGCTGGTTGGAGCAACACGATGAGTTGCGATCCCGAAAAGAAAGACAAAGCTAGCGCCGCAAGCAAGAAAAAGAAAAAACCAAAAGAAGTCAATGTGTTGGTGTATTGATAAGTATGATGCTCAAGTACGGAGAATCCTGTAATATCTCGCCCGCGACGAGTTTGGGAGTCAGCCGTCACCCCCAAAATATCAAGTCATATGCCTCGTGAAAAGACAGTCATCAGATAGCAAATAATGGATTTTAGAAAAGATATAAATGGTTTAAGAGCGCTAGCTGTACTGGCTGTTGTCATTTACCACTTCAATGCGTTATGGCTGCCGGGCGGGTTTGCTGGGGTAGATGTGTTCTTTGTTATCTCCGGCTATTTGATGACGGCGATTATTTGCCGTGGGTTGAGTGGCGATGATTTCAGTTTGGTTCGTTTCTATATTGCGCGGGCTAAGCGGATCATTCCCGTCCTAGCTGTTATGTGTTTTGCGTTAATGGTGTTTGGTTGGTTCAACTTTTTAGCGACCGAATACAAGCAAATGGCGCAGCACGTTTATAGTAGTCTTGGGTTTTATTCGAATACTGTTTATCTGAAGGAAGTAGGGTATTTTGCCGCAAGCACTAACGAGAAATTGGCGGCTTCACACCTGGTCGCTTTCTGTTGAGTGGCAGTTCTATATTGTCTATCCAATTGTGCTACTGGTCCTGAGAAAAGTATTTGGACTTAGGGCTATCCGTTGGTTTGTGCTGGCGGCGGTTTTGATTGGATTTATTTACTCGCTCATACTTTCTCCACGGTATCCAGAACAAGCGTTTTATCTGTTGAAAACCCGCGCCTGGGAGCTTTGCGCCGGTGGGCTTGCGTTCCTATTCCCTCTCGCATTGGACAGGGCCAAAAGCCGTATCCTCGAATGGGCAGGGTTAGTGCTGATCCTGTGTGGCTATATCGTGATATCGAAAACTGTGGTCTGGCCCGGCTATTACGCACTCATGCCGGTCATCGGAACACTGATGGTAATCCTCGCCAATAGACAGAATTCTCGGTTGACCGGAAATTGGGTGTTTCAGCGCGTGGGCTTGTGCTCGTACTCGATTTACATTTGGCACTGGCCTGTCATGGTCTACATGACTTATTCGGGGCAGCTCGATGGTTTTTCCAGCGCCTTGATAGGTATTGTTATTTCACTGGCGTTCGGTTATGCCTCCTATGCATTGATTGAACGTAAGAGGGGCAAATCTAAGAGCGGCGCTCGTTCTTTGGCTTGGTGTGGCGGTTTCGTAAGTCTCGTGTTACTCAGTGTTTTAGTTTTTAAATCCGATGGCCTCAACTCGGATATAAGAGGTGAGAGCATCACTGAGAAAACAAAATTCGTGGATAGTTATGCAGCACTGCATAAGAATCTTGGTGAGGCATACTGGCTTAAATGTAATTCTTATGAGGTGTTTGCCGCTACCGGTGCTAAAAATATTGACGCTTCTTGCACTGAAAAGAAAGGGATGGGGGGCGTTTTTCTTTGGGGCGACTCGCACGCTGAAGCGCTTTCATTCGGAATTCGGAGCAATTTGCCTGCCGGTGTTCCTTTCTATCAAGTCACCTCATCTGCTTGTGGAGCAACCCTAGGTCAGAACAAGTCTCCTGTGGCGTTCCAAGCTACCTGCAATGCATCCAATGCCTTGGCATTAAAGGAAATTGCTCGGATTCAACCTGAGATGGTCGTGATGGCTCAACAGAATTCTCACGAGCTTACGGATTGGAATGAAATTGCTCGGCATCTCAAAACACTCGGAGTTAAAGAGGTCGTGCTGGTCGGGCCAGTACCGCAATGGCAACCGTCCTTGCCACTGGTGATCACTAAGCGTCACTGGAATTCCGCTGACAGTCAGATCGTCGATCAGGGGCTGGATCAACGGATCCTCAAAACTGACGCATTGCTCAAGGAAAAACTCGATCCGAGTGTGATCGACTACATTTCTGTTATCGGCGGTGTATGTAAAGGCTTGGCGTGTTTGGCCAAGGTCGATGAGGGGAAGTCGCTAATGGCGGTGGACTACGGTCACCTGACTCCTTCGGCGTCGTTGTACGTAGGACGAACAATTCTTGCACCGAAGCTTAAGCAGTTACTGCATCCCTCTAACAGCTGAGAAATATCCTGCAACCAAACCCGGCACTTGTCGGTTTTTTTGTCTGAAGAACGCCATGGAGCCAAACGAATTACAACACCAACACAAAACAACTTTGCAGGGAAAGCAAAATTTTCTGATAAGCGCTCATGAAGCCGTTTGCCAATTTTCATTAAACACTATTCTTTAACTTCGCCCAACAGAGAAGACCTAGGACGCCGGTTGTTCACCAAAATACCTAACAATGGCCCTAAAAGCATTCCAACAACCAACGCTACAACCACAAACACCGACACTGGCATCTGCCCAATACTGAAGCCCAGCAACGAAAGACACACATTCTGCTGATTTTCCAGCACAAATGCTAACACCAGCAGCGCAACAACCAGCACCATCAGCACTACAATGACGCGCTTAACCCTACGCATAACTTTCCCACCCTAAAACATTCAAACGCCTTCTTCCTCATCTTCGTTCACCCGGTCGCGCAATTCCTTGCCCGGCTTGAAGTGAGGTACGAATTTACCGTCGAGACTTACGGACTGACCTGTTTTAGGATTACGACCTACACGAGGCGCACGATAATGCAGCGAAAAGCTCCCAAACCCACGGATCTCAATCCGATCGCCGGTAGCTAGGCACTGCGACATCTGTTCAAGCATAGTCTTGATAGCCAGCTCTACATCCTTGGATGAGAGCAGCCCTTGATGGGTGACAATTCGTTCGATCAACTCCGACTTCGTCATATTTTTCCCTTCTTTTTCAAGCAGCTAGGAAAAGCGCTTCGAAGGTTTTAGCATGACTTGATGAATTTGAACAGCCCATGTATCAACTTATCTCCAGGATGGATAAACAGCCGCAAGACACCCATTGCGCCCTCAATTGCAGATCACCAACATCGTCCGAGTCACCGCCCCTGCCGGGTTCCAGCCGAACAGATAGTCACCCCCCTCATCCTTGGCGTCACTGGACCGGGTGATCACCTTGTAGCCCTGCATCTTGCACTCACGGGCGGCGCGCTTCTCGCACTTATCCCAGTTGTTGCCAAGGCCCGAGCAGTCGACCTCGATACCGCTGGCACCGCGCTTGGCGTGGGTCTTGGCGCTGGTGGCGGAGCAGCCTGCAAGCATTACCACTGCACATATGACGATAAGCCTGTTCATCCAAATCCTTATTGAGTCAGCAACACGGGGATCGCTTCCGAAGACTATAGCCACTTCAGACCGCCGCCAACACGTCTTGGTTCTAGATGGTTGATTCAACAAATTTCAGGCAAAAAAAGGGGCGACCGAAGTCGCCCCTTTTTATAGCGTTACAGAACTTAGTTCTGCTTAGCCATTGCTTCGCGCAGCAGGGAGGCCATGGTGGTCTCGCCTTTTTCAGCTTCCGGAGCAGCTTTCAGGCTCTGGATAGCTTCTTTCTCTTCCACTTCGTCTTTCGACTTGATGGAGAGCTGAATCACGCGGCTCTTACGATCAACGCTGATGATCTTGGCTTCTACTTCCTGGCCTTCTTTCAGAACGTTGCGCGCGTCTTCAACGCGGTCACGGCTGATTTCGGAGGCTTTCAGAGTTGCTTCGATATCGTTGGCGAGAGTGATGATGGCGCCTTTAGCGTCAACTTCTTTCACGATGCCTTTAACGATTGCGCCTTTGTCGTTCTCTTGAACGTACTCGGAGAACGGATCGCTTTCCAGCTGCTTGATACCCAGGGAGATGCGCTCGCGCTCTGGGTCAACCGACAGGATAACGGTGTCCAGCTCGTCGCCCTTCTTGAAGCGACGAACAGCTTCTTCGCCCACTTCGTTCCAGGAGATGTCGGACAGGTGAACCAGGCCGTCGATGCCGCCGTCCAGACCAATGAAGATACCGAAATCGGTGATCGACTTGATGGTGCCGGAGATTTTATCGCCCTTGTTGAACTGGCCAGAGAAATCTTCCCATGGGTTAGATTTGCACTGCTTGATGCCCAGGGAGATACGACGACGCTCTTCGTCGATGTCCAGAACCATAACTTCCACTTCGTCGCCGACTTGTACGACTTTCGAAGGGTGGATGTTCTTGTTGGTCCAGTCCATTTCGGAAACGTGTACCAGGCCTTCCACGCCTTCTTCCAGCTCTGCGAAGCAGCCGTAGTCGGTCAGGTTGGTTACACGCGCGGTGACGCGAGTGCTTTCTGGGTAACGGGCTTTGATAGCAACCCATGGATCTTCACCCAGTTGCTTCAGGCCCAGGGAAACACGGTTGCGCTCGCGATCGTATTTCAGAACCTTGACATCGATCTCGTCGCCAACGTTGACGATTTCGGAAGGATGCTTGATACGCTTCCAAGCCATGTCGGTAATGTGCAGCAGGCCATCCACGCCGCCGAGGTCGACGAATGCGCCGTAGTCGGTGAGGTTTTTGACGATACCTTTGACTTGTTGGCCTTCCTGCAGGGATTCCAGCAGAGCTTCACGCTCGGCGGAGTTCTCTGCTTCCAGCACGCTGCGACGGGAAACGACAACGTTGTTGCGCTTCTGGTCGAGCTTGATGACTTTGAATTCGAGTTCTTTGCCTTCCAGGTGCGTGGTGTCGCGCACTGGACGAACGTCGACCAAAGAACCTGGCAGGAACGCACGGATGCCGTTAACGTCGACTGTGAAGCCGCCTTTAACCTTACCGTTGATAACGCCCTTGACCACTTCTTCAGCTGCGAAGGCTGCTTCGAGAACAATCCAGCATTCAGCGCGCTTGGCTTTTTCACGGGACAGCTTGGTTTCACCGAAACCGTCTTCAACCGAGTCCAGAGCAACGTGAACTTCGTCACCGACATTAATTGTCAGATCACCAGCATCGTTGTAGAACTGTTCCAGCGGGATCAGAGCTTCAGACTTCAGACCAGCGTGAACGGTTACCCAGCGAGCTTGGTAATCGATATCAACGATAACACCGGTGATGATGGAGCCTGCCTGAAGGTTCAGGGTTTTTAGGCTTTCTTCAAAGAGTTCCGCAAAGCTTTCGCTCATTTTAATTCCTGTTGATAAGGGCGAAGAATACGCCCATCTCCACACCCCAGACGGTGTGGGTCAGTTTCAGTTAAAAGAAGCCACCGCAGGACTATGACTGGTCCCCTGCGGCCTTCTTGATCACCCGGCGATATCGCGAATGGCGATTTCACTCAAGATGCGTTCCAGCACCTGCTCGATGGACAACTCCGTGGAATCCAGCTGTATGGCATCAGCCGCCGGTTTGAGCGGGGCTACTGCGCGCTGGGTATCACGCTCATCGCGTGCACGGATCTCATCTAGCAGACTCGACAGACTAACACCATCGACTTTGCCCTTCAACTGCAAGTAGCGGCGGCGAGCACGTTCCTCGGCACTGGCGGTCAGGAAAATCTTCAGCGGTGCCTCAGGAAACACCACGGTCCCCATGTCGCGACCGTCTGCCACCAGGCCCGGTGGCTCCTGGAATGCCCGCTGGCGCTGCAGCAGTGCATCGCGTACGGCCGGCAGCGCGGCGACCTGGGAAGCCCAGGAACCGACTTGTTCATTACGCAGGTCGTCGGTCACATCATCGCCTTCCAGGATGATGCGCTGCGGATGACCTTCCGTCGCGCCGACGAACTGCACATCGAGATGCGCCGCCAGCAGTTTCAGGGATTCTTCGTTGGTCAGGTCGACGCCATGGTTGCGTGCGGCAAATGCCAGCAGGCGGTACAGCGCGCCGGAGTCCAGCAGGCACCAGCCGAGGCGCTTGGCCAGGATGCCGGCGATCGTGCCTTTGCCCGAGCCGCTTGGCCCGTCGATGGTAATCACCGGTGCTTTGATATTCACAATTGAGCCTCTTGGGCAACACGGATGCCGACTTGGGCACACAGTGTAAGAAAGTTCGGAAAAGATGTAGCTACATTGGCGCAGTCACGGATACGAATCGGCGCCGTCGCCCGCAGGGACGCCACGCTGAACGCCATGGCAATCCGATGATCGCCGTGGGCATGGACTTCACCCCCCCCCATCGGACCACCCTCAATGATAATCCCATCAGGGGTGGGTTCACACTTCACGCCCAGCGCCAGCAGACCATCGGCCATGACCTGGATGCGGTCAGACTCCTTGACCCGCAGCTCCTCGGCACCGCGCAAGACGGTTCGCCCAGTGGCGCAAGCCGCGGCGACAAACAGCACGGGAAACTCGTCGATCGCCAAGGGCACCAGCGCCTCGGGAATCTCGATACCCTTGAGTACAGCAGCACGAACCCGCAGGTCAGCCACCGGCTCACCGCCCACTTCCCGCTGATTTTCGAGGCTGATATCTGCGCCCATCAGCCGCAGGATATCGATCACACCGGTACGCGTCGGATTGATGCCCACATGCTCCAGCAACAACTCGGACCCCTCGGCAATCGACGCCGCCACCAGGAAAAACGCCGAAGACGAAATATCCCCCGGCACCTCGATGTGGGCAGCGGTCAGCCCATGGCCTGATTCCACCGACGCCGTCGCGCCCTCCACCACCACCGGATAACCAAAGCCGCGCAGCATCCGTTCGGTATGGTCACGGGTCGGCGCTGGCTCGGTCACCGACGTCTTACCTTCGGCATACAGCCCGGCAAGCAACAGGCAGGATTTGACCTGCGCACTCGCCATCGGCATCGCATAGGCCAGGCCTTTCAGCGTCTGCCCGCCGCGAATGGTCAACGGCGGACGCCCTTCCGGTCCGGTCTCGATCACCGCGCCCATGTCCCGCAACGGCTTGGCCACGCGGTTCATCGGGCGCTTGGACAGCGAAGCATCGCCGGTCAGGACGCTGTCGAAGCGCTGCGCCGCCAGCAAGCCGGACAGCAGTCGCATCGAAGTGCCGGAATTGCCGAGATAGATCGGCCCTGGCGCCGGCTTCAAGCCATGCAGCCCCACACCATGGATAGTCACGCGCCCATGGTGCGGCCCTTCAATCACCACGCCCATGTCGCGAAACGCCTGCAAAGTCGCCAAGGCATCCTCGCCCTCAAGGAACCCTTCGACTTCCGTCACGCCCTCGGCCAACGAACCGAGCATGATCGAACGATGGGAGATCGACTTGTCACCCGGCACCCGGATGCGCCCGCTCAAGCGGCCACCCGGGTTGGCGATGAAAGTCAGGTCATCGGCATTCACTGCGGTTTCCATATAGGCCCGGCGCGCCAGGATCTTGCTGAAATGTTCACGTGCCACCCGCGCACGGGTGAACACGCCCAATAATTGATGGCCATCCCCGGCATCCACCGCGTCGCGCAAGGCGTCGAGGTCACTGCGAAAGGTGTCCAAGGTGCGCAACACCGCTTCGCGATTGGCGAGAAAGATGTCGTGCCACATCACCGGGTCGCTGCCGGCAATCCGCGTAAAATCGCGGAAGCCACCCGCGGCGTAGCGGAAAATTTCCAGGTTCTCGTTGCGCTTGGCCAGCGAATCCACCAAGCCAAACGCCAGCAAATGAGGCAGGTGACTGGTCGCCGCCAGCACTTCGTCGTGGCGCTCGACCTGCATATGCTCCACATCCGCCCCCAACTCACGCCAGAGACGATCCACCACGGCCAGCGCGGCCGGGTCGGTTTGCTCCAGCGGCGTCAAGATCACTTTATGGCGGCGGAACAGCTGCGCATTGGAGGCTTCCACCCCGCTCTGCTCGGAACCGGCAATCGGATGGCCCGGTACAAAACGCGACGGCATGCCGCCAAAGGCCTGTTGCGCTGCACGCACCACATTGCCCTTGGCACTGCCGACGTCCGTCAGGATCGCCTGGCCCAGGTCCATACCGGCCAACAGCGCCAGCAGTTTTTCCATGGCCAGGATCGGCACGGCGAGCTGGATCACGTCCGCGCCCTGGCACGCGAGCGCCAGGTCCGCCTCGCAGCGATCCACGACGCCCAGTTCTACCGCCAGCTTGCGCGATTGCGGGTCGAGGTCCACACCCACCACTTCGCCACACAATCCACTTTCACGCAGGCCCTTGGCGAAGGAACCACCGATCAAACCCAGGCCGACCACCACCAGGCGACCGATCATAGGCACAACAGGTTGCAATGCAGTGACATCAACCACGAGCCAGAACCTTGGCCAGCGCCTCCAGGAAGCGACTGTTTTCAGCCGGCAAGCCAATGGTGATACGCAGGTGATTCGGCATGCCGTAGTTGGCCACCGGGCGAACGATCACGCCTTCGCGCAGCAGGCCCTGGAAGATTGGCGCGGCCACCTGGCCGAGGTCGACGCAGATGAAGTTGCCCTTGGACGGAATCCAGCCCAGGCCCAACTCACGGAAGCCTTCCTGCAATTGCAGCATGCCGCTTTCATTGGTGCGGCGCCCTTCTTCCAGGTACTCGGTATCCTGTACCGCCGCACAGGCCGCCGCCAGGGCGAGGCTGTTGACGTTGAAAGGTTGGCGCACGCGGTTCAGCACATCAGCGACGACCGCCGTCGACAGGCCGTAGCCGACCCGAAGAGACGCCAGGCCGTAAGCCTTGGAGAAGGTGCGCGACACCAGCAGGTTCGGGTAGGCCGCCAGGAAATCCAGGCCGTCCGGCAGGTCACTGCCCTCGGCGTACTCGATATAGGCTTCGTCCAGAACAACCAGCACGTGCTCAGGCACGTCTTGCAGGAAGTCATTCAACGCCTGCGCGTCGAACCAGGTACCGGTCGGGTTGTTCGGGTTGGCGATAAAAACCACGCGAGTCTGGGCGTCGATAGCCGCCAGCATCGCCGGCAGGTCGTGCCCCCAATCCTTGGCAGGAATCACGCGCGCCTCGGCACCGACGGCCTGAGTGACGATCGGGTAGACCGCAAATGCGTGTTCGCTGAACACCGCGTTCAAGCCAGGTGCCAGATAGGCACGCCCCACCAGCTCAAGGATGTCGTTGGAACCATTGCCCAGGGTGACCTGGTTCAGCTCGACCCGGCACTTTTGCGCCAGCAAGGACTTGAGGGCAAACCCGTTGCCATCCGGATAACGGGTCAGTTCGGCCAGTTCTTCACGAATCGCCGCCAATACCTTGGGGCTCGGACCCAGTGGGTTCTCGTTACTCGCCAGCTTGACGATCTTCGCCGGGTCCAGGTTCAACTCACGCGCCAACTCGTCCACAGGCTTGCCCGGAACGTAAGGCGACAGTTGTTGCACGCCCGGCTGCGCCAGGGCGAGGAAGTTGCCACTCATGTTAAAGCCTCACAAAACCGCTTTCGGGTAAGAGCCCAGCACCTTGAGTGCCACGGCTTCCTGACTGATCTTCTCCAGCACGCCTTTGACCAGCGGATCACGGTGGTGGCCGATGAAGTCGATAAAGAACACATACGTCCATTTACCGCTGCGCGAAGGACGGGTCTCGATGCGCGTCAGGTCAATCCCGTTGTCGTGGAACGGCACCAGCAGCTCATGCAGCGCGCCAGGCTTGTTGCTCATGGAGACGATGATCGACGTCTTGTCGTCGCCGGTCGGCGGTACTTCCTGGCTGCCGATCATCAAGAAGCGCGTGGAGTTGTCCGGACGGTCTTCGATTTTCTCGGCCAGGCGCGTCAAGCCGTACAGGCCAGCGGCCATATCACCGGCAATCGCCGCCGAATTCCACTCGCCCTTGACCCGCTTGGCCGCTTCGGCGTTGCTGGACACCGCCACGCGCTCGACATTCGGGTAATGGGCGTCCAACCACTTGCGGCATTGGGCCAGGGACTGGGCGTGGGAATAGATACGGCTGATGCTGTCGGTCTTGGTGTTTTCGCCCACCAGCAGGTGGTGGTGGATGCGCAGCTCGACTTCGCCGCAGATCACCATGTCGTGCTCGAGGAAGCTGTCCAGCGTGTGGTTGACCGCGCCTTCGGTGGAGTTTTCCACCGGCACCACGCCAAAGTTCACCGCGCCGGCGGCCACTTCGCGGAACACTTCGTCGATGGCGGCCATCGGCTTGCTGATCACCGCGTGACCGAAGTGCTTCATGGCGGCGGCCTGGGTGAACGTGCCCTCGGGACCGAGGTACGCCACCTTCAGCGGCTGCTCCAGGGCCAGGCACGACGACATGATTTCGCGGAACAGCCGCGCCATCTCTTCGTTGCCCAGCGGCCCCTTGTTACGCTCCATCACGCGCTTGAGTACCTGGGCCTCGCGCTCAGGGCGGTAGAACACCGGCACTTCGCCTTCAGCCAGGGACGCCATCTTCACCCGTGCCACTTCCTGGGCGCACCGCGCGCGCTCACTGATCAGCTCCAGGACTTTCTCGTCCAGGCTGTCAATGCGCACGCGCAGGGCCTTGAGTTCTTGCTCAGACATTAGCCGTGTTCCTTTTCGAACTCTGCCATGTAGGCCACCAGCGCGTTGATCGCGTTGATGTCGACAGCGTTGTAGATGGAGGCGCGCATACCGCCCACTGAGCGATGGCCCTTGAGGTTCAGCAGGCCACGCGCGTCGGCACCGGCCAGGAACGGCTTGTCCAGGCGGTCATCGGCCAGGCGGAACGGCACGTTCATCCACGAGCGGTCGGTCAGGTTGATCGGGTTGCTGTACAGGCCGCTGGCGTCGATGAAGTTGTACAGGACGCGCTTCTTCTCTTCGTTGAGCTTGCCCATGGCAGCCACGCCGCCCTGCTCTTTCAGCCACTCGAACACCAGGCCCGACAGGTACCAGGCGAACGCCGGCGGGGTGTTGTACATCGAGCCGTTATCAGCTGCGACCTTGTAGTTGAGCATGGTCGGGCACACCGAACGGGCACGACCCAGCAGGTCTTCACGGATGATGTTGACCAGGATGCCGCTCGGGCCGATGTTCTTCTGCGCGCCGGCGTAGATCATGCCGTACTTGGACACATCGATAGGGCGCGAAAGAATGTCCGAAGACATGTCGCACACCAGCGGGACATCCCCCACTTCAGGCACCCAGTCAAACTCCAGGCCACCAATGGTTTCGTTTTGCACGTAGTGCACGTAGGCCGCGTCCTTCGACAACTTCCATTCGTTCTGACCTGGAATCGCGAAGTAGTCGTAGGGTTTGGCGGTGCCGGCAACGTTGACATGGCCGTAGCGCGAAGCCTCTTCAATGGCTTTCTGCGACCAGATACCGGTGTCGATATAGTCGGCAGTGCCGTCTTCCGGCAGCAGGTTCAGCGGCAACTGGGCGAACTGCTGGCTCGCGTCGCCTTGCAGGAACAGCACTTTGTAGTCGGAAGGGATGTCCAGCAAGTCGCGCAGGTCCTGCTCGGCCTTGGTGGCAATGGACACGAACTCATCACTGCGATGGCTCATTTCCATCACGGAGAGGCCTTTTCCATGCCAGTCGAGGAGTTCACCCTGCGCACGCTGCAGGACTGCTTCAGGAAGCGCCGCGGGACCGGCACAGAAGTTATAGGCTCTCTTGCTCACATCCAATCTCTCTGATCTGGTGGGACTGAAATCAAACACTGTAGGCGTGAGCTTGCTCGCGAAAAACCCGAGAGCGCAAGGGCGTATCAGTCAGCCCGCGTTATCGTTGACGATTTTCGCGAGCAGGCTCGCTCCTACAGGGGGCGGCGTTGTTATTTCAAAGGGGACAAACAACAAGGGGGCGAATCTTCATCCGCCCCCTGTGTGTCCGCTTATTCCTGCGGTTCTTCTTCGTCTGCGGCGTTTTTCCTGGTGGCGGCGTCGATTGCCGAGGGGTCCGAGTTGTTGCTGG
>JABXJR010000006.1_pt1 | contig 42118 bp, 52 predicted proteins | sample 7431291 | NCBI WGS metagenome assembly JABXJR01 (sample SAMN14395756, study PRJNA613071) | wetland metagenome | isolation source: water samle H3 from high-altitude wetland | place: Chile: Salar de Huasco, high-altitude wetland | collected 2015-11-10 | reverse complement strand
GTACTGCTCCTGGGTGCCGGCTTTCAGCCCGCCGGCCTGGTTGATTAGCTCCACGGTGGTCCAGGGGCCGGTGCGGCCCCGGAAAATGCGGATACCCTGCTCGTGCAGGGTCCGCTCCACGTCTGCCCGTCGGGCATATCCGGTAATGCGCTTGAGGTCGTCGAATGTCAGCACTCGGGAGACTTCGCTCATGGCTGGGCCTCCAGTGTACTGCCGACGGCCTGTGGCCACCGCCGAGAATCGCAGCTCCGGCCTTCTCGCCGTACGTCGTTACCCATGCTCCCTCCCTAGCCATTCGTGGCGGCGACGCCACTGCTTGCGCATTTCCTCGATCAGCCGGGTGACGGCCTGCTCGCCGCGCTTCTTGAGGTGAGTTTCTTTCAGCTCTGCCACCTTCTCCGGCGTGGTGTTCCCACGCCGGAGCCAGTACCTGGCCTCGCATTCCAGCATGTGCTGGCGTTCGTCCTGGTCAGACAAGGCTCACCTCCACCCGGTCCGCCCTGGCCAGCGCTTTCATGCAACACCTCCGATGCGTGCCTTGGCCTCGATGCAGGTTTCCTCGTGGGTGTGGCAAATGCCGCAGTTTGGACAGTGCGCACTGTCGCTGGTGTTGGTGGCCAGCTCGCCGGTGTGTGTGTAGCGTGAGCAGCCGTAGCCGAGCCCGTCACGCTGCTGCTCCCGGAGCATGCTGGGGGCCAGCCCGATCTTGCGTGCCAGCGACTCAGCCGCCTGGGTCGGGCCGGTGGTGCAGCTTGCGGTTGGCTTGTGGCCATTGGCCTTGGCGATATAGGTGCCGGTGCTCTGGCGGACGTTGATGGTGATGGGCGAAGTGTTATTAGTTTGCATGGCGGCGGCCTCCCAGGGTTTTCTTGGCGGCGATGTTGTCCATGTAGCTGGCCCACTCTTCGCGCTTGAGTTGCTGGCGGGTGCGGCTGCAGGCGGCGTGCTTCCGGGTGGATCGTGCCTTGCCGCAGATGTCGCAGATGCTAGGCAGGTCTAGGCGGTGGCTGGCCATGGTTGGGCGGATGCGCTCAGTCATGGGCGGCCTCCTTGCTTTGCTCCAGGCGTGGGTTGACGGAAGTTGCCGGTGTGGCTGCTGCCATGGACATGATGCGGAAGTCACGCTCGGACATAGCCGGAGAGCTGTCGTCTCCAGGCAGGTCAGAGAAAAGTCGATTGGCTTGGACAAATGCCGAGAAGGCGTCCTTGAAATGCTCAGACAGGGCCTTGCGGAGGGTGTCGTAGTGGAGTTCAAACTCGATGGCTTCCGATGGGGTTACCTCTACGCCTACCTGTTTCGGGCGACTCTTGCTGCTATAGACTCCGGGGTTATCGGTGTTACACACCTTCGCCATGATCTGGGCGGCGAGCCGAACGTCGAACTTAGTCGGCGCAGGGAACCAGCGGGTGTCGCGGCGCTCATCTGCCAGGTCGTCCAGCGTGAGTCCGTGACGCGCGAGCAGCTTCTCCAGCATGCGCTTGGCGGTTTCTTTCTCTCCGCCCACGCCGCGCTCGGCAAGGGCCTGCAGCTTGCGCAGCTTGGCCTGTACCTTCTCGCTCAGCTGCTCTGCGCCGGGTAAGGTTGTTCCGGTCACTGTGCACCCCCTTGGGCAGCCAAGCGGCCGCAGAGGGGCGTTTTGCAGATGACGTCAGGCGGACAGGCGGCGTATGGGTTGGCCGGAGCGGCCGGCGTAACCGCTAGCAGGGGCCCCTGCCATTCGAATTCCGCGCTCAGTTGCTCGATGGTGTAGCCGTAGCCGAAGTTGGCTTCGGTGGTGGTGATATGTAGATTGCACCAGAGCTCGCCGTCATCGTGTTTCACCTGGATCAAGGCATCCTCCTGCAGGCCGTTGCCGCGTATCCAGTAGGCGCCTGGCTGGCTTGGTTTTGCATGTCCCCAGCCACTCGTGTGCTGGAGTAGCGCCTCGATCACCTTGAGCTGCTCCTGGGCACCGGTGACGTAGGCCGGGTCGAAGCCGCCCGGAATTTGCGGGCGGCAGCCGGCCAGCCAGATGACTTTTTGGCAGGCGTCCAGCTCTCGGTGGATCTTCTGTAGTTGCTCAACGGACACGAGGCGCAGATCAGCTGCTGCCGTGGTAGCCTTCTCGGCGCTGACTTCTTGGGGGTTCACTTGCATGGTGCTTCTCCTTGGGGTTGGTCGGTCTCGGAGGGTTGCCGCCCTCCGGGGCCATCTTTTATGCCGCCACGTAACCGGCGGCGGTCTTGCTTAGCAGGCCGGCTTCGGCAGCCTTCTGCATCAGCTTGGTGGCTCTGTCACTGCCTATCCGCAGAATCTTGGCGACCTGACGCACTGCCACCTTCGTTCCTCTTTCCGTGCTGGCTATGAGCTGCAGCAAATCGGCCGGCAGCCCTTCGCTGGCTGTTGTTACCTGCTCGGTTTTCTGGCGTTCCTGTTGCTGTTCCTCGGTCCGTTCCTGTTCCGCTGCTACTGGTACCGGGGCGCGTTCCTGCGCGGGTGCTGGACGTAGGGCGGAAAGGATCAAGGCCGGCACAATCTCCAGAGCAGCGGCAAAGCCGAGGCAGAGCAGGGTGGCCAGTTCAAGCGGCAGGCCGGCGGCCTTGGCTGGTAGGGCCAGCAGGGCGGTGAGCTCTTGCGACGACTGGTCCCGACGCACCTGGGCGCGCTCCCGTTCGGCGTCGATGCGTGCCATGGCGGCTGTCTCCAGCTCCAGGGCGCGGGTGACCATGCCTCGCTCGCGCAGTGCGTTGGCCTGCTGGTGGACGGCTGCCGCATCGCTGTCGAGCTGCTCGATGCGGGCGGCGTCTGCGTCGCGCTGTGCCACAAGGTCGATCTGGCGTTGTTCCTGGCGGGCGTGGTGCTCGGCGCGGCTGTTGATGATCGAGGACATGAGCCGGTCGTAAGTGGCCCAGCCGGAGACGGCGCCCAGGACCAGCGCGCAGGCCATCATCAGCAGCGCGCACAGGGTTCGGCGCACGACCAGCAGGCCGAGGGCCAGCGGCCAGGCGACGTACTTGAACAGGTCCAGGACCACCGCGGCCGAGGCGAACAGAACTGCGAGCAGGGTGTTGTCGATCAGCGCGGCGATGGACAGAGCCACCGACGTGGCGGTCACGCCCGCCAGTGCGGCGACCATGGCCAGTAACGGCCAGCGGTGGTGTTGTTGTAAGTGCTGCATGGTGCTTCTCCTTGGGGGTAGGCCCTGCCGAGTTGCCGCTCGGCGGGGCCTTCTTGTTTCGAGGCTTAGCCCCAGGCGCGTTTCAGGTGCGACCAGATTTCGTCGCCGTTCTCGATGTACTGGTGCACTTCCTGCGCCGGCCGCCGGTCCAGGCGGAGCACGGCGAGGCAGTCGTCCCAGAGGGCACTGTCGAGCCCGCGCAGATCGGTAAGCGAAAAGGGGAATGCGCTGCCGTTGTAGAGGCCCAGCAAGAAGCGCCCGACGATACGGCTCTGCCCGGTGCAGCGTTGGGCTACTGGCAGCAGTCGCTGGAGGGCCTCAACGCCGGCGGTGCGGATATATGGGCGCTCTGCCTCCTCCACCGCTAAGCGGTTCAGGTCATCCCGGATACGGTCTTGTGCGGTGCTCATGCGCTCTCTCCCAGCTTTGCTTTCCGCGCGGCCTCGTACTCGCTGGGGAGGATTTCCACGGCACCGTTGATCCAGCCGGACGTTGGTTTGCTGGCTGCGACGTTGGCTTCGTGCTGGGCCTGGTTGATATCGAAACCGAGGCAGAAGTAGGCCACGCCCTGGTGCTCAAACTTGATACCTCCGCAGAGCAGCAGGTTGCCCGTATTCACATTCAGCCGGCCCCAATAGCTATGGGTATCCAGGCGAGGCGGGCAGTGTTCCTTCCATAACTCGCGCAGGCGCTCGTGCTCGGCTCGAATAGCTGCACGCTGCTCCTTGGTGATGCCCTTGGGTGGCACTGCCTGTTGGCGGAGGCTGCGGTAGCCGTACTCGTCAGGGCGGCACCAGTGGACGTCCAGCTCGCGGCTGGCGGACAGCTTCACGCCGCCGGCGTAGTGGGAGGTGATGTCGCGCATTGGGGCGATGGCACCGCCGAACAGCTTGCCCAACTCGACCAGTTGCTCATTCAGCAGGTCTTTCGCCTGGTAGAACTCCCGGACGATGGCCACCACCTCTGGGGCTTCGGACTTGTAGAAGTAGTTCGACATGGTGGTCCCCTCAGTTCGCAACGACGGCGTGGATGGTCTGGTTGCCCGGCAGTCGGCGCGCCAGGACCTGTAAAAGTTCAATCTGTTCTTCGCTGCATTCGTCGATGCAGATGACATTGGCGCCTCGATTCGCGAGCCACCGTACCGAGCGCGCCAATGCGTCAGGTGTGCAGTGGCGGCCTACCAGAATCTCTTGCTCGCTTTGCCCGTCGGCCTTGGCGATCTGGCGCAGGCGAATGGTCTTGCCGGTGGCGGGTGCGCCGCGTTCTACTTTCAGTTGCATGGTGCTTCTCCTTGGGTTGGTTGCCCGGACGTTGCCGCGTCCGGGCGGTGGGTTTAGTGCAGTGCCACGGTCAGCAGAGACGGGGCGTAGTAGCCGGCCAGCGCGAGGGCCAGCAGGGTCAGGCCGCTGACGGCCAGGGTGACCAGCGTGTCGATGCGGTTGCTCTGGTAGAAGTGGTCGTTGTCGTTTTGCATGGTGCTTCTCCTTGGGGTTGATGCCGGCGTTGCCGCGCCGGGGTTGGGTTAAACGAGCTGGAACAGCCAGCAGCGCACTGTCCTCGCGGAGCCGTGGGTGTCGACGGCGATGGCTGAGTTGATGGGCTTGTTGGTTTCCAGGAATTTCGGTGACTTGCTGGTCTTGAGCACGCGCTTAAGGTCGCTGAGGTTCGGCAGCTGCTGGCGCTTGTTGGCCGCTGTCTCGACGAACTCGTTGAGATTGATGGCGAAGAAGGCCGACTTGCGGGAATGGTTCAGCTTGCCGCCGGCATCGGCCAGAGGGCCGTTGAGGAACTCGACCATGTCCCAGAACTCGCGCACGAGGGGATGGTCGGCGTTGATAGCTTCCTGTCGCTCCTGGGCCATGCGCGCTACCTCGGCGTGGACCAGATCGGCGCGCTCATCGCTCAACGGGACCACCAACTGGAGGGCATCCACCAGGCTGCGCAACTGAGCGTGGTTCTTGGCGATACGCACGGTACGGATACCCGGTAGGGCCAGCAGCTGCTGCTCGTAGCCAGAGGTACGCTCGTCCAGCAGCTTGAGGACTTGAGCCTCGGGCCGCAGGGCCTTGATCAGAAAGCCGCTGAGCTGCTCAACCGGCATGCGCTCCAACTGCTCGGCGAACAGTTTGGTTTCCGGTGTCTGGTGCTCGCGGGTCAGGTGCACATGACCCAGGCGCTGGAGGATCGGCTCCGAGGCGTTGACAGCGTTGTTCTGGGCGATCAGCAGGGCTGCCCGGAACGGAGGTTCGCGGGTGTCGTTGCCGTTGTTCTTCACGCCGGTGGAGCGCACGCTGCGCCCGTTGTAGGCGGTCTTGAGCTCGTCCCAGTCGAAGTGCTTCACCGGGGCGCCTTCCTTCTGCTCGCGCTCGGACTCGATCAGCACCACCGGCAGGTTGCCGACCTGGGCGAAGTTCCGCGCCCGACTGGCCGGGGTGGCTTTGGACGGGTCAAAGCCTTCGTACTCGATGCGTCCGGTGGTTTTCCAGAGCAGCTCTACCAACGTGGTCTTGCCGGAGCCGGCTTCACCGATCAGCTCCAAGAACAGGTAGGACTTATGTATATGGCGTATTTGCTCCGCGTACAGGGCTCCCAGCCACCAGGCCAGGACCACGGCGCCGCGCACGCCAAAGCATTTCCAGAACAGTTCGAACCAGCTTTCGTTGTAGGCGCTGAGGTCTGGATTGATGTGCAGCACAGGTGACTGGCTCTGCGACTTCACGCTCAGCTTACCGACGTCGAAGAAGTCCTCCTCGTTGAGCTTGTGCACCTTTCCGCCGGCGATGGCCAGGTCGTTGAACACGTAGACGCCGTGCTCGCGGGTGTAGCCAATCCAATCGATGGTGTTGACGGTCTTGAGGTTGTCCAGCTGTAAACCGAGCATGCGCTCCAACTGCTGCGGGGTGCCGGTGAACATGGCTCCGTTGCACTCGTTGAGCAGACGCTTTTTAAACTCCGGTGCGGCAGTTATCTGCGAGGCGGTGAAGGTTGTCTTGATGGCCTGGGTGTCTGGTCGATCCACGCGGAAGTAATACCAGGCCTCCTGGGTTACGTCGTTGCGCATGTAGTACAGCGCCTGGAAATTGCAGTTGGCGATGCGCACCACGGACGTACTTTGGCGCAGAGCCTTGTCCCGCCGTTGCTTGTCGCTGAGCAACTGATCTTCCTGGCGATCAGAGCCTTCCAGCTCACGTGCGGCGCGCTCGTACTTCTCCAGGTCCAGGTGGAACCAGTACAGGCGGGAGCGGTAGGTAAAGTGGAATTCCTTGCGCTCGTCCCACTCGTACATGAGCAGGCCCTTTTCCTCGGCCGAGTCGGCCAGCAGCATGGCGCCCTGGTGGCGAGCCTCGTCGAGGTCTTGCTCGATGCGCTTGGCGCGCTCGTCGTCGCCCTCAATGAAGGTCCAGCGCTGATGCAGGTCATTCCAGTCGACTTTCTTGGCGCCGCGCTGCGGGATGACAGCGGCGTCGCACTTGAAGCCCAGGGCGCGGGCCTCTTTGGCCCAGCGGCGCATGTTGGCCTTGGCCACTGGCTCGTTATCCAGCGCCCAGACCAGTCGTGGTAGGCGCTTGTCCGCTTCCTGGCATGCCTTTTTGAGGGCGCGGAGCGACTCCTCGGGGAAGGGGGCGCTGCTCATCATGGAGACGGCAGGGGTGTCGTGGTGCAGAAGGGCGATGGCGTCGAAGATTCCCTCGACAATGTACAGCTCGTCGACGTCCACCAGCGTGATGGAAGGCGGGCACCACCAGACGCCTTTATAGCTCTCGCCCGGTTTGAAGCGAGCCTTCTGTTTGCCGAAGCGCTCGGGGCGGTCGATCAGCCTTTCCCAGTAGCCGCCCTTGTCCAGAGGGAAGCGCACGGTGGCGCTACCGGCGCCGATATCGCGGCTCCAGTAGTTTTCCTGGGTGAACCAGCCGTCAATGAGCTCAAGGCGGAAGCCCCGCGCAAACTGAAGGTAGGCGCGCGCGGTGGCGGTCGGTTCCTCGGCTGTGGACGGCGCCTGCTCGCTCCAGTCGTTGAACAGGTCGCTGTACAGGTCCTTGACGTGGACGCGGTGGTTGCACGCTTCCGGCCGGCCGCAGATCAGCATCCAGGGCGAGTCGTGGAAGGTGTACAGGGTGTTCTTGCCGCACTTGTGCGCCGGGCATCTGCCCTTGCGCATGTAGTTGGTGCCGGTCATGTGCTTGAGACCGAAGTCGGACTCAATTCGGCGGAGCACCTCGCCCCTGAGTTTCTCTTGCATCGTCATGGAGTTGCCTTACTGATTGGCGGCAAGGGCGGCTTGCAGCGCGCCGATGGTGCGTTTGTGGCCGGCAAGGGCCGGGTAGTCGTCGAGGATGCGGTTGCTGCGCAGGCCAGCCGGCACGGTGCGGTAGCGGTCGTCATACCAGTGCTCGGTCATGCTCCGGCGCAGCTCGGCGCGCAGGCTGCTGAGCAGCGCTTCAGCCCAGGGCTTGGGCAGGTCCAGCTGGATCGCAACGGCGTTTTGCATGGCGCGTCCTCGGATTACGGATGCAACTTCCCCAAACCCACGGGAGTGGGGCTGGGCGTTTGTGGGTTAGCGTGGGGCCGGGTTGGCCAGGTCTTGCAGGAAGCTATGCAGCCTGTTCGAGCTCGGCACCTGAACGATCTTGTTGGCGCGGCGGTCGTGGAAAACGCAAAAGTCCGGGCCGCTGGCCATGTCTATGCCGATCCAGCGGCGGCCCTTGGGCAAACGCTCGGTCATGGCCAGGTGGACGAGGCGGTCGGCCATGAACACGGGCACGTCCCACACGTCGACCAGGTGGTTGACGGCGCGGTCGAACAGACTGTCGTCGTGCAGGTGTTCCTGCTGGTGGCGCTCGATGAAGGCCGCAGCGTTGCGCTGCATGCCGGTGCGATAGTCGTTTAGCTGCGTGGCTGTGGGCTGGGCGAGTTCCATGGTTTAGGCCTCCAGGATCGCGAGCATGTCGAGCTGGTTAGTTTTCTCAGCGCTGTCGCGGATGGCTTGCCTACGTTTTACCGAAGGGGCAACCGGGAGGCGGACGCGGGGCCGGTCCAGACCCGAGGTGGTTAGCTCGTACTCCCACGACAGGGACCCGCCATAGGTGGCGCCGCATCCCAGGTTGGTGCATTCGCCATACATGGTCTTGAAGATGGGCGTCTGCTCTTCCGAATTGCGGATACGCATCCTGCTGCCGCAGGCCGGGCATAGACACTTGTAACCGCCGCCGTGATTGGTGCTCATGAACTCTCCCCGCCGCGAGTGCGGCATTGGCCGAAGCCGAAAAATGCGACGCTTCGTGCGCCTACTTCTGTTCCTGGTTGCCCGGGTTTTTCCGGTGCAACGTGATAACTGCCCCCACCTCGGCATGCCGGGCGGCAATGTGCGCACGGTGGGCGGCGATGATGTCGGCGAGCTCGGCCTCGTCGAGGCGGCCATCGGCTAAAGCCTTGGCAATGATCTGGTCGACCTTGCCCTCGGCCACGTCGGTGACCAGGGAGCGCTGGTAGAGGTCCAGGTTGTCGAGCGGGGTATCGTCCGGCATGGGGACGAAAACACCGCCGTAGAGGCCCGAAACGTAGTCGGGCAGGAAGCAGGTACCGCCCACCCGCTCCAGCTGGCGGACCTGCTCGTCGGTCAGCGGGCGGTGGCCGGTGTTCTCGTACAGCTTGTTATCAAACTGCTTGAGGTCCAGCCCCAGGTGGGCGGCGGCGCACTCGCGGCCGCCCGGGAAGGCGCCGACGGCGGCCATCACGGCCTTGCGACGGCTATCAAGAATTGGGCGGGTCATGTTCTCGTTTTCTCCCTGAGCAAGCCGCACTACTGTGCGACCGTGCCCTCCTTGATGCCGAGCAGTACGGCAGCACGGTGGGCTTCACCGCGCTTGCCTTTCTTTCGACCGTTCAACAGATCGCTGACCAAATTCTTGTTCAGACGGTGTTTGCGGCTGAAGTCGGCAATGGACACGCCTTGGCGGTCCATCTGCTCGCGGACTTGATCAGGTGTGAGGGGGGCGGGCATAGTGTTCCTATGTGTTCAATCGTGTTCATGTGAGCTTCATTATGCCCAACTACTTGGGCTTGTAAAGGCAATTTGCTTGAAAAATTGTGCATCCTCGGATTTATCCCTATTGAGTGCAGGTGAGCGCCTGCGCGAAGAGCGCTCGCGGCTGGGCTTTAAGCAGGAAGAATTTGCGCAGCTTGGTGGCGTAAATCGAAACACTCAGGGGAGCTACGAGAAGAACGAACGCACCCCAGACCTCAACTACCTTTCGGCGATTGCGGTTCATGGTGTTGATGTGCTTTTCGTCGTTACAGGAGTCAGGCTGCTGGCGGCTGCCGGCTCGCTTAGCCCTATGGAAACGAGCCTCCTGGAGGCCTTCCGCGCACTCACCGAATCCGACCAGGACACGCTTACACGCATGGCCGCGGGCCTAGCCGCAGTCAGCAAAACCACCTAGCAAAGAAGGATCTAGAAATGGATTTCAAGGGTCACCAGACACCTGCCTGGCTTTCGCGTTTGCGCCGCTCCCTCGTAACCGCTGCATTGGTGATTACTCTGGCGCCGGTCGGCCAGGCTCCTGCCGCCGACTTGAAGCCGCTTCACTTCGCCACGGTCGGCGAGATGATCGAGGATTTAGGCGACTATGCGGCAGAGAACGGGACTTTCAAGCTGCTATCCACAGAGCCGCTAAAGATCCAGCTGGCACCATCTATCGTTCCGGGCGACCTGCCTGAAAACAATGCGCGCGAGATTCGGCGCGCTGCGCTGTACGGTGTTTATCGCACTTTGGTCCATACCGATGCCGACAAAGTGACTTCGGTAGCTGTGCCGCGAGAGGTCAATATCCGCGAGCAGACGTCCAAGGTGCTGAGCAAACCCTCGCTTTCAATCACGGTCACGCGCGCCCAGGCGCTGAAGGCTGCCGGCGTATTCCTAAAGGTGCAGTCGGCGGCGGACCTGGTGCGCCCCGAGCAGGCCGGCACCATCCAGCTGGATAACTGGGCTCCTAAGTTCGAAGATGCTTACATGACGGACAAGGGGCAGATCAGGCTGCTTGAAGCCATCAAAGCGGCTGGTGGTGACCTGGTGAACAACGGCTAAAGTAGCCCTGCTTGCATGTTTGGAATTGGCATTACCGTCGGAGTACTGCCAATGAAGGAGTAAGCAGATGTTGTTGGAATCGATAGCGGTTGACCGTCCGGATGAACTGAATTCAGCGTTGCCGAGGGAGCAATGCTTAACCCCTCAAGAGTGGCTGCTGATGAGACTCTATCGTCAGTTAGAAGAGCATGAGCAGTGGTTCATCCGCCGGGCGGTAGAGGGGCTTATCGCGAAGGGCTCAATGCCCGACTGATACAAGAAGGCCCCTTCACGGGGTCTTTTGCTTTTCCTGCATCCGCTTCCACTCCCGATCGAGGGCACGCTTGGCTGATGCCTTGCTCTGGTAGAGGTGGGTGAGGCGGCGGGGCTTGGTTTGGTCGCCCTCGGTGACCTTATGCTGCTGGCCGGTCTTCTCGTCGCGGTACCAGGTTACAAGGCCGGTGTAGTCGCCGTCGTCATCGGCCAAGTCGCTCAGTTCGTCGCCGTCTGGTAGTTGTGACTCAAGCTCCATAGAGGTGGTGAGGCTGTCGGGCGTGAAGCTGTGGCGCAGATTGCCGCCGAGCCAGATGATGGCGGCGATTTCAGCCTTGATGCCGGTGAGGCTGTAGGTCTGATCCGGGATAAGCTCCGGACGTCCTCTGGCCAGGGTGTAGCTGAGTGTGGCGGTACCGCGCTGCAGACGGTTCCACTCTGCACGGGCCGCCTGCAATGCGCTGGCCTGGTCTGTGAAGCTGTGGCGCAATTCCTTGATGTTCTCGCCGCCGCCGGCTATGGCCTCTTTCTTCTCCGCGCTGTTCACCTCGTAATAATAGGCCTTCACGCCGGTGTAGGAGTCGCGGTCTGCCTGCAGGAAGCGGTGCTGATCGCCGTCTGCCCTGGTGAGTGTGACGTGGGGCAGGGAAAGGCCGCTTGCGGTGGTGGCCTTGCCGGTGGGCAGGAACAGCAAGCGGTCTGCCTTTACTGTGGCGATGGCGTCATGCTCGCGGCCGAGGCGGCTGAGCAGATTGGCGTCCGACTCGTTGGCCTGGTCCAGGTGCAGCAACTCGATACCGGCGAGCAGGGCGCTAACCACTGGTGTGAGGCCCTGAGCGGTGGCGATGGCGCCGATGACCGTGCCCAGAGTAGTGGCGTCGAAGCTGCGCTCTTTCTTGGCCTTGAGGCCGCCGCGTAGGTCCGCGCTGCGGGCGCGGATGCTGAGTGTGTCCGGTGCGCCGCTGTGCTCGGTTTCGTCCACGGTGAAGCTGCCCTTGTCGATCAGGCCGGTGTCATCCCAGCCCAGCCAGAGGCGCACAGTGGCGCCACGAGGGGGGATGGCGAGCAGGCCGTCGTGATCGCTGAGGGTGATGTCGAGCTGATCTGCCTCCAGTCCGCGGTTGTCGGTGAGCTCGATGCTGACCAGGCGCGGCTGCTGCCCGCCGAGCAGCAGGGCGGTGATGTCGTTGCCGTTGACCACCACCTTGCAGATCGGCCGCGGGTAGGCGGTGAGCTCGCGGTACTTCTGGGCGGCTTGGCCGAGTAGCTCGCCGGCTTGGTTCAGCAGGCTCACCGTAGGCCCCCGAGGGCACCGCGCAGGATGCCGCCGACCGAGCCGACGAGACTGCCGAGCATGTCGATGCGGCCGTCGTCGATGCGCTTGAGGCTGATGGTGAACTCGTAGCGGCGGGGTGTGCCGTCCTCGAAAAAGACCTGCTGCGTCTCGCTGATCGAGGTGATAACCCAAGTGCCGTAGATGCGGCCGGTGCCGCCGATCAGGGGCCAGGCTTTGCCGGTGTCGGCCATCTTGCGTAGCACGTCAAGGCTGAGGGGCGAGCCGACCAGGCCGGGCAGCAGGGTGCCGGGTAGCGTGATGGTGTCCTCGCCGCGGCCTAGGAACTGACTGGCCGGGTTGGTACCGATGCGGCTGGTGGAGGAGTGGCGCCATTCGGTGGTGCGCTGGAGCTCCTGGTAGGCGAGCGTGGGCAGTCCGAAAACGAACATGCCGAGGGTCATCATCATGGTGGTTTACTCCTGGTCGCCCAAGCGCGAGCGGATGCGGGCGGCCTTGGCGCGCTCGCGTTCGTCCAGCAGCTGGTTGAGCATGCTGCGCAGCCCGTCAGTGTCGGTGCCCGGGGTGGCGCTGATGTTGATTTCGATGGTGTCGCCCTGGACAACGATGCCGCTGCCCGCGTTGGACGATAGCGGCGGACGGTTGTCCATGGCGATAGCGCCGCCGGCAGCCCCTAAGCCGATGGCCCCGGCCGCTACCAGTTGTTTGCCCATGTTAGTGACGGCCGCCAGTGGTCCCTGCTGGCCGTTGACGAGCCCTTGCTCCAAGCCAGCCATGGTGAAGCCGCCCAGACTGGCGAAGACGCGCGAAGGCGAGTGGATGCCGAGCTTCTCCTTGAACCAGGTGACGGTGTTGTCTGCGGCGCCGGTGATAGCGCCCTTCACTGCGGCCAGGCCATTGGTGATGCCCTGGACCATGCCCTGCATGAGCATGGTGCCGAACTCGCTAAACTTGCCGGGCATCTCGACGCCGAAGTAGCCCATCACTCCCGCGAAGGCGCGGTAGAACAGGCCCAGCGGGGAGAAGTTGAGGATCAGCGCGGCGATGCCGGAGAATCCACCGTTGAAGCCTTCCTTCACCTCTGCCCACAGGCCCAGGAAATAGGCCTTGATGGGGTCCCAATACTTGTAGATTAGGTAGGCGGCAGTGGCGATGGCCATAACTGCTAGGCCAATGGGGTTCATCAGCAGCGCACGGCCGAGCCAGAGTACGGCCTTGCCGGCCCACAGCAGCGCGCTGCCCATGCCCTTGACGGCAGTGACAGCCGTAAGGCTCTTGATACCGAGGAATGTGAGGCCGTAGCGCAGCATAGCGAATGGGCCGAGGAAGCTGGCCATGGCCAGAGTGACGGCGCCGAAGCCTGCAGCCAGCGCTGCGATACCGGCCACTGTTTTGAGGATTTGCCCGGCGAGCACAGGGTTGGCCTTGACCCATGCGGTAACACGGCTGGCCACGCTGTTGAAGCTCTCGATCAGCTCGATGAGGGTCGGGCGCAACGTCTCGCCCAGGGTAGAGCTGAGATTGAACGCCCTGTTCTTGGCCATCTCTAGACGGGCCGAGAGTAGCTCAGCGCGGATGTCCGCCTCGCGCTGCATGGAACCTTTGCCCGCTTCGTCGTTGGCCAGAGCAAGTTGGCGGCGGTACTCGCCCATGTTCTGTGCGAGCTTGGATGCGTCGTCGCCGAACTCCTTGCCGAACAGCTGAGTTGCGACACTGAGCTGCTGGTTTTTCGGTAGCTTGTTGATGGCGTCTAGCACGTTTTTCAGGGTATCGGTGGCATTGGTCGCCATGCCGTTCTGCAGTGCCTCAGCCTCAAGTCCCACTGCTTTTAGGCCTTCCTGGAAGCGCTTGGGCTGCTGGGTGGCGATAGCGAGCTCGCGGATCATCGCGTTGGTGGCGGTGCCAGCGACTTCGGCTGTAGCACCAAGACTCAGGAACGTGGAGCCCAGGGCTGCGGCGTCTTTGTAGCTCATGCCGACCGAGGCAGCGACGCCAGCGGTGCGCTGGAGGACGTCGATGATGTCGGCGCCTTTGGACTTGGCGTTGTCGTCCAGGTAGTTGATGGCGTCGCCGAGCTGGTCCACGTTCTTGATCGGCACCTTGTACAGGTCGGCGATACGCGCCAGGTTCTCGCCGATCTGATCGGCCGGTAGCTCGAAAGCAGTGGCGGCGTTTGCGGCGACCTTGGCGAAGCTAAGCAAGTTGTCCTTGCCCTGGACGCCCATGCGCGCGGCACCTTCCACCAGGGCGGCGATTTCTGTGGTGGCCATGGGGATACGTTCGCCCATGGACTTGATGGCATCGGCCATCTCGAAGTAGGTGGCTGTGAGCTGGCCATTATCGTCGCGCGCACCTGATACCTGCTTGGCGACGCCTGACATGGCGTCCTCGAAGCTCATGTAGTCCTTGACCATGCTTAGCACGGGTACGCCCATAGCCGCCCCGGCAGCCGCCGCACCAGCGCCGGCGCCGGCCATGCTGCCGGCAAGTTGTTGAGTTTTATCGTACCTGGCACGGGCGTTTGCCAGCCGCTTGGATTGGGCCGCCAAGCGCTGCATGCGCTGGGTCTGCTCGCTGATCTGTTGATTGGTACTTGCGATGCGGTCGCGGAGTTCGCGTTCGCCCTGCACGAGATTGCGCGTGCTGATACCGGCGGCGCTGAGCTTGCTGCGTAGCCCCTGCAGCTCGGCCTGCTGTTCCTGGTGCTGTTTCTTGAGGGTGGTTGCGGCGCGGATGGCGTCCTGCATGTCCGCCGTCATCTGCTTGGTCGGCGCGCCGGTGGCAGCCATCTGGCGGCCGAGTTCCTTCACTCGATCACGCGCGCCCTGGAGGGCGGTTCCGGTGTTGGCGCTGATGGCGCGCAGACGTTGCCAGCTGCTGACATCGTTCTGCGTTGCTTGCAGCTGCTTGAGCTGGTCGCGGGACTCCTTGAGTGCACGACCGAGGCCGACGCTTCCTTGCATCACTGCGCGGATGGGGCGGGTGGCGCGGTCGATAGCCTGGAGGATTACCTCCATTCTCAGATCATTGGCCATCGCTTTTCTCCCAGCGGCTTCTGGCCCGCTCGCGCCATTCCATCAGTTCCGACAGGGGCAACGGGTCCAAGTCCGCCGGCCCCCAGTGAAAGACCATGGCCAGATCGGCCATGGCGTCTTCTACGCGACGAGGACAGCTTCCTTCGCCGACTTCTGCAGCAAAAAACCTGCAATAGCCAACCCGCACTGGAACAGGTCCGCCGGGTCCATGCGGCCAACCTCGATGTCGGTGAGGCTGGGCGTGCTGATGCGCGGCAGCACCTTGCGCAGGGCGAGCACGTCCATCTGTGCCAGGTCGGACAGAGTCACGCCGCGCAGTTCGCCGCTCATGGGCTTGCGCAGTGTTACCTGATCAATCTTCTGCTCGCCGCGGATGATCGGGGTGTCGAGGTTGATGACTTCCTCGTTGGGATTCTTGGTCGGGGCCGGTGCAGCCGCTGCAGCGGTGGCGCTGTCGTCGTGCTTGGCTTCTGGAGTCTGCATGGGGTGGTGCTCCTTGGTTCAGGGGGAAAGCCGGCATGGGCGCCGGCGGCTAGCGGGTTAGAGACCGATGTTCTTGCGGTGCGCGGCGAGCAAGTCTTCGCCGTCCACGATGAACACGAAATTCAGAAGGTCGATTTCGGTGATGACCTCGCTGTCGACGGTGAGCTTGTAGTAGGTGCAGGTGGTGCTGATCTGGTGCTCGGTGTCTTCGCCCGGGGTCGACTCGCCGAAGTCGATCTCTTCATGCCGGCCGCGCACGGAGATTTCCACGGAGCTAGTGCGGCCGTCGTCTTCGCGCTGGACCGAACCGGAGAAGCGCAGAGCAATGCCATCGGCACGAACCGCGCCGAACTGGCGCAGGGCGAGCAGGTCCCAGCCGCCCAGGGTCCAGGCGAGGACGATGCCGTCATCGCCGAAGCCGAGGTCGACCTTGACCGGGCCGTCCATACCACCGCCGCGGTAGGCCTCCATCTTGCGGGCCAACTTGGGCAGGGTGACGGTCTTGGCGATGCCGCCGTAGACGTTACCGTCGTTGAACAGGTTGAAGTGCTTGAGCTTCTTGGCTAGGGCCATGGTGTGGCGCTCCTACAGCGCAGCCGGGGCCGCGCGGGTGAATGGGATCAGGCCTTGACGCTCTCGGCGAAGGTCATGAGGTAGCGGTCGGTGATGCGCTGGCGGAACAGCAGGTTTTCCAGCGGCGGGACGGGGGTGTAGTCGTAGTCCAGGAACAGCTTGCCGGCCTTGAGGGTGGTGGCGTCGTTGGCTGCCGGGTCGAACCAGCACTGCCCATCGATAATGTAGCCGCCGGTTTTCAGCTCGCGGAACTTGGCGTTGACGCCGTCGACGATGTCTTTGACCAGGCTGCCGTGCATGGGCTTGTCCACAGCCCAGAAGTGGGCCTCGGCCATAGTGTCGGCCAGCACCTGGGCGGTGCGGGTGTAGTTCTCGAAGGCGAACAGCGGGTCGGCGCTGGTGGTTCGGTTACCCCAGAAGCGGAAGCCTTCGCGACGGATAAGTGTGGTGACCTCCGCGGCGTTGAGCAGGCCGGCGTCGGTGGCGGGGTTCTGCAGGTCCCAGAAGATATCTTTGGACAGGCCCGAAACACCGTTGACCGGCACGTTGGACAGGGTTTTGTGCCAGCCGACTTGCTCGTCGATCTTGGCTCGCAGGCCCAGGGCGCGTGCGACGGCCGAGGCTGGGGCGTTGGCGCTGGTGGCGGTGTCCCAGTTGACGAAGTCCGGCCAGATGAGCATGAGCTCGCGGGAGCCGAAGCCTTCACGGTAGGCGATGGCCTCTGAGACGTTCTCGCAGTCCCAGGCGCTGGCGTAGGAGAAGGCACGCATCTTCTCGGCGATGGCCGCCAGTTCGGTGGTCACGGCCAGGTTGTCCAGACCCGGTACGCCCAGGATGCGCGGGCGCACGCCGAGCTGTACTTCGGCAGCCAGCAAGGCCTTGAGGCCGGTGTACTGACCCTGGGCGGTAACGCCGCCGATGATTTTGGTAGTTTGGTTCGCTTCCTTGGCGGCATCGTCGGCGCCTTCGCCGTCGGCCACGCGCACCACGACGGTGACGGGGCTAGCCTGGTCTGCAATGGCGTCCAGGCTGCGAGCCAGAGTGCCCAGCTCGCCGGCTTTGCCGGAAGCAGTGAGCACGTCGGTGAGCAGGACCGGGGTGTTGAGCGGGAAGGCAGCTGCGTCGGCGTCACTGCCGGTGCAGACCATGCCCACCACGGCGGTGGCGATAGTGCGAATGGGGCGGATGCCCTCGTTGATTTCGAGGACGCGAACGCCGTGATGGTAGTCGGTTGCCATTGGGCAGCTCCTGGTGGGCGTGATGCCGTTTCAGTGAGCCTTGAGGGTGACGCGCGCGCGCAAGCGGGGCGAGCGGCGGGCGGTGTAGCGGGGCGCGGTACAGGGCGGGCATAAAAAAGCCCCACCGAAGCGGGGCAAATCCTTCCCAAGGATTCGGTCAGGCGGAAGTGATCTTGTAGCGCTTGCCGCCTCCAATGCGAACACCAGCCCAGAACAGCCAGGCCCGCCAGCGTGCAACTCCCTCGGCACGCAGGCCACGGTACAGCACCGCGTCGGCCTGTTTGCGGGTGAGCGGGCCGGTGGTGTAGAGCCAGTCGTGCACGGTGGCCGCGTAGTTGCCGTAACCGGCGAGCAGTGCGTAAAGCACGAACAGGAAGATGTTGTGCAAGAACTGGATGCTGGCGAAGTCGGTCCTGAAGCCAGCCGGGACGGTGATCAGGCCGTGATCATCATCCTGTAGCGACAGATCGGCCAGCAGGGTTCGGTCCCACTTGCCGTCCTGTTCGGTTTTGAGGGTGTTCAGGAACTTGCTCATGTCGGCCACCACGCGTCGTCGGTGAAGTTTTCAGGAATCTCCGGCAGATCCTTCAATGCGCGACTTGCGTAGATCAGCTCCGACTTCCGCAGCGCTGCGGCTCGCCCGAACTCCACAACGGTCTGTGCGTCCATGGGTACTAGGGTGTTTTCGGCGCAGATCCAGGCGAAGTCCTTGTCGGGGTTTGACCAGCGCAAGTCGCCGGGTTGAACGCCTGCCACCACTGCCATGAACGCCATTTGAGCAGCTCCTGTAATGTTTTCTCGGTCGGTCGTTTTCGACTGATAGAGCACTCCATCGAACGTTACGCCCGCGTCGATCCGGCGGTCACGCTCTGCATCGACCTGTTCACGGGTGGGTGGGATCGACTCGGGATCTGTAGCGGTAATCGCTCCAGCTCCATCGATACGCCAAATCGAATCAGGCTGTTGGAGAATGCGCGCCGATAACTCATCGCTGATCTCGACCGCACCTTTCGGAATGGCATGTACGCCCTGGAAAAGCATGTGTTGAAACAGCCCATCGCCGTTGAATACAGCATAAATTTTTGACATGTCAGCGCCCCAATGCGAACCAGAAGAAAGAGTATGAGCCGGTGGCTGTCCAGCTCAGGATCATTGAGGTGGGCGTCAATGACTGCACGTTTGCTGCGACCGAGCTAGGGTTCCCGCCAACAATAGAGTTCGGTAAGGCCCAAGCAATCAGGCACTCAACAGGGAAGGGTGTGGCGAACGGCACCGATGTCCCCGAGGTGAAAGTTCTGTTACCCCACTGCCAGACCAACCCTCCCATCCAACTGGGGAAGTAGATGTGACCATTGACCGCCAGCAAGACCCGGAAGCCGGCGCGTAACTTCTTCGGCGTAACAATCGTCGCGTCATCAAGGCCTTGATCAACCTGACTTTGACTGGCGAGTTTTGCCAACCCCGCCGCAGCCTCGGTGGCTTGAACGAGTAACTTCGTGAGGCGGCGCGCAAGCTTCAGCGGAGTGACGGTTCGAGCATCGGTTGTGCCCTCATCCATGTCCTCGTCTTTCGCGTTGGCCTGAACGCCGGATTTGCTTTCCGTCGCCTCAACCCAGCGTTTTTTGAAGAACTGGAAAACGTTCAGCATGGTTGCGGGCTTTGTATTTTCTGTCACCTCATCAGCTTCAGCTTCGGCTTTGCTGGCCGTCTCGATCAAATACCCCGCTAACGTAGTCGGTGCCGTGCCAGCCAGAACCCGACCGAACTTATCGACCGTTACGCTCCTGAACACGCCTGCAACTTCCTTTGCTGTGGCTGATAGCAGTTCGAAATTAAGTGCCGTGGTGCCAATGACGACAGGACTGTCGGTGGTCAATGTCCAAACTGTATCGGCGTAAGTGTCGCCGCGCTCAACGCCCACGGACAGCGCAGAGGTCACTTTTGCGTTGGTATCTGCGTCTGGCGATCTGAACCACTGGCCAGCTGCCGCGATGTATATGCCGTTCTGACTTGCGGTCTGCTGCTTTCTTACGAGCACGCGAGCGCCCGCTTCCAAGGCAACGCCATCAATGGTTTGCAGGCCTCCCAAGGCAATACTGTTCAGGGTCGCAACGACGACTGACTGTTTTAAGTCGAGCTTGCCAATTTCTTCTGCAACCTTTACGTCGACGTACTCTCGCGTTGCGAGTACCACAGACGGATCAATTTTCAGCTCGATGTTGCTCGTACTGCTCACGATCAGATTGATCCTGATCACCTGGGTTCGCCCTGAACCTTGAGCGAGCAGCGGCTTATAGGTGGGGGCACAGTTGGCAATCGCAACCAGGTCCCCTGCCGCGTCATAAAGACCAATCTCGCGTACCCACCAACCACCAACGCTCTCCGGGATGATCTGTTCGGCAATGATCACACTGGCATTGCTTGGGTCGACCTTCACTTGATTCAACGGTGCACGTCGGCGCTCGTTGATCAGCTTGGTTTGTGTGCGACTGGGGATAGGGTCGGTGCCGTTGGCATCACCCACGGCCATCTGGGCGAAAGTCCAGGATGTGCCGAGGGCTGCGGCGTTCGCCTGCTTGGCTTCACCGACGGCGGTGAGAATCGCAAAGAACTGACTATTTTGGTCGGTCATGAGTAGATGTCCATCGTGTCAATGTGGTGTTCGCGGCCACCGGTGCGGTACACGCCGCTGACGTCGATATCGCGCTGGGTCGGTGGGTAAACGCTGAGTTCGTCGCCTTCGGAAACGCATGCTCCGATGTATACGGTGCCGGTGCTTTCGAGGCTGATAGCCAGCCCGATGAGGTGGCGGCTGAGCGGCTTGGCGTCGTCAATCAGCCAGGTCAGCTCCAGGTACATTTCCTCGGTGATGCCGGTGTCCAGCACGCCGACCTTCAAGGCAAACGTGCCGGGCACGCCTGCCGGTACGGTCTGCCACCACTCCACCACCTCGATCAGATAGCCCAGCGGCTCGACCACGCGGCGCAGCGCGCCGATGGTGCCCTTGCGGGAGTGGATGAAGTAGGAGGCCTTGATGGCGTTGCGCTTCGCGCTCTCGGGCCAGGACTGAGACCAACGGTCGACCGAGAAGGCCCAAGCCAGGTAGGGCAGCAGCGCCACTGGGCAGGCGTCTGGATTCCAGAGGTCGCGCAGAGGCACGGGCACACGCTCGATCTGCGCCAGGGCCTGCGCGGCTAGGCGCTCCAGTTCGGTGGCGTTGCCCGGCAGCAGACGCGCGACCATTACTCGGCCACCGTGACGCTGTAGGCGGTGCAGTAAGGTGCCTGGGTGAGGCTAGCCACGACGTCAGTCCAGCCGGGCAACTCAACGCGCTTGACGCCCTCGATGTGCAGGGCGGCGTCCAGGGCGGAGCGATTGACCTCCTGGCCGAGGCGGCGGCGAGCATTGACCAGGGTAGCAAGGCGGGTCTCGGCGGCGACGCGGACTGGCTCGGATTCGGGGCCGGAGCTATTCAGGTAAAGCACGGCCTCCACGGTGTAAGGCAGCTCCTGGGCACTCTGTACGGTGAGGCGGTCGGCCACTGGTCGGCGGTCCTCGTCGCTGAGGTAGGCGGCGACCACGGCGAGCAGATCGGGCGCTGCGGTGCCGTTGCCCAAGGCGCTCTGTACGGTGACGACGACCTCGGCCGGGGCCGGGCTTATCGCCGAAGCATCGGCGACGCGACCGTCTGCACTGCGAGCGTGGAAGATGTAGGCGTTGCGTGGGCCGGCGGTGCTGAGACCTTCCATGGCCATCTGGATGCGCTCGCGCAGGCTCTCATAGTCCTCCAGAACAGCCGCCACCGGAGGCACTGCGGACGGGTTGGCCGGGGTGATGACCAGGCGCACGACGTTGAAGCGGGCGCCGATCTGCTCCAGATCCGCGCCCTGGGCGAAGGGCAGCAGCACGGCAAGGGCGGCCTCGTTGACGCGCTGGCGGAGCAGCGTTTCGCGATATGCGCTCTCCTGGAGCAGCTTGGTGAGCGGCTCAGATTCCAGGGCGAGGGTGGCGGCCACCTCGGCCTGCTGATCGGCCGGCCAAAGGCTGACGGCGTATGCCTTGCGCTCGGCGAGGATCGACTCGTAGTCGATCTGCTCAACGACGACGGGCGCTGGCAGTCGACTGAGGTCGATAGGGGTAAAGGTGGTGGTCATGTGGAGGCCCCCAGGCTCAGCGGTACGCGCAGGCTGAGCGCTTCATTGGTGTCGGTTACGGTCCCCTCGATGTCCAGCACGGCGCCGCCCGGTACGTCGGTGGGTGTGAGTTGCACGCGGCTGAGACGGATGCGCGGCTCCCAGCGCATGAGGGCCATCGCAATGGCGGCATAGGCCTGCAGGCGGGTTGCGCTGTTGAGCGGCCAGTCCATGAGGTCGGCCATCGGACTGCCGTACTCCCGGCGCATGATGCGGCTGCCGAGCGGCGTGGTGACGATGTCGGCTATGGATTGAGCCAGGTGCTGGCGGTCGCGGAGGGTGCGCCCGGTCTTGGCGCTCATGCCGATCATGGTGTTGGCTCATCCGAAACGGCGGTGCCTCTGACGACGCCCTTGGTTCGGTGTTTGCGCAGGCTGATGTCGGCGGCGATGACGTCCTCGCTGACGTTTACGGTGCCGGTAACGTGCTGGTTGCCGGTCTGCGTATAGTCACCGGTGTGGTTGATAGGGCCGTCGATATTGATTCCACCGGTGCTGACCAGGTCGGTGACACCGCCGGCGGGCAGGGTTGCGCGAAGCACATGCGCAGCGAAGTCGTACTCGACAACAGCGCCGTCTGGATAGGTACGGCGATGCAGGCCCTCGCGGTCGCCGTTCGCCGGGTTGGCATCACTGAACAGGCCGACCAAGGCGACTCCCTGGGCAAGAACGCCGGATGGACTCAGCAGAACGACTTGCTCGCCGACGGTGGGCGGGTCCCATTCCTTAGAGGTGCCTGCGCGCAGTGCCAGCCAGGGCAGCCAGATGGTGGTGATGTCGCCGGATTTCACGCGGACGCGGGCCTTGGCGACGTCGACCTCGGCGATGGTGCCGAGGCGGACGAGGTTTTCGATGAGGCGGGCAAGTTCGGCGAGTTGGTTCATGCCGCTGATGCTGCAGCTCGCGCGCGCGGGGCGCACTTGATGTGGGCTGTAGCGAGGCGCGCTACAGCGCGAGGTCAGGCAGTGAGGTGGGTCAGGAGGCGGTCGCGGATCATTTCGAGGTCGGCGTCAGTGAAGCCGAGCAGCTCGCGGCGCTCGTACTGCACGTCGGCCTGGCCGCGCCCGGGGCGGTCGCGCAGACCGTACTGGTGGACACGGGCAATGCGGGAGACGCGGCCGGCGAAGGCGATGCCGATGGTATTGGGGGTGCTCTGCAGGCGCAGGTACTTGGCCTGGCGCAGACGGGTGAACATCTGGCGTTTGATGCGGCCGACCTTGCCGCGCAGTTGGCGGGGTTTGCGGGTGGCGTAGGGGGTGCCGTCCGGGTTGCGCTGGGCGGCGATGCGCTTTTGCTGATTGCGGCGCAGCTCGCGGCCGATGTTGTTGCCAAGTTTGCGGCGCTCGCCTGGGGAGAGCTTGGCGAGCAGCAGGCCGGCCCACTCTTCCAGGGCGTGGAGGTTGTCTGTCACAGCTCGAAGTCCGGCTCTTCGGGGTGGCTTATGTCGAGGCTACCATCGCCCAGGCGTTTGACGATGACGCGCTCGGTGAGTGGCAGCGTGAGGGACATATCGACCTTGCCGCCGTCCAGGATGTCGGCCTCGAAGGCGATGGCATCCTTGCCGAGCTCCAGGTTGGTGAGCAGCTCCGGCTGCTGACGGCGGAGCCACTCCAGCACCGGAATGAAAACGCTGTCCGGGTGACCGGCGAAGTCGGTGAGCAGGACCTGCAGAGAGTAGGTGTACTCGAAGGACAGGCCCTTAGCCGCGGTGCAGCGGACGCTGCCGGCGTCGATGAAGATGAGCAGCCGGTCGGGGTTCTTCTTGAGGCCTGCGACGGCGGTGAGCAGGTGCTCGCGGAGGCTGTTGGGTTTGTTCATGGATTGGCTGCCTTCTGCTGGCACTCGTAGACCATGTCGACCTTGGCTGCGCAGGCTGCCCAGTCGGCCTCGGTGATGTCCTGGTCGTCGAGGAGCTCGCCGTTGGTGGCCGGATCAGTCGCGCTCAGGGTGCAGCGCGTTACGGCCGGACAGCCAGTCACGATATGCGTCTGCTCCGGTGATGGCGGGACGCTGCCGCAGGCGGCGAGCAGCAACAGGCAACTGAGCAGCAGCCCATTCGCGTAGTTCAGCGTTTTCACGTTTCAACTCCTTGATCTGTTGCTTGCGGACGTCCAGCTCGCGGCGCAGGTCCTGGCCAGTCTGTTGCAGCGTGGTCTGGGCCTGGCGTTCGTCTGCCAGGTTGGTGCGCAGGGTGGTGATGGTGGTGGCGTCGCGCTCGACACGGGCGTTGACGGTAGCCAGCTTTTCCTGGGCCAGGGCGGTGCGCCCCTGCTCGGCCTGGCTGCGTTGGTGGAGTCCCCACAACAACAAAGCCAGTGCGCTAAATAACGCAATCACGGCCGCAATCTGGCGCAGTCGGCTCATGCGAACACTTCTCCCAGGCAGAGCCGGCGGAAGTCGTCGGGTGCATAGAATGCGCGCCACTCCTTTACATCAACCTCAGCATCGGAGGGCCAGTAGAACCGCTCGAATCGCCCTCCAGCGGCCTGAATGAGCTGTAGCAGTGTGTCGTCTTTGGATGAGCAATCACCGAGCTTGCGAAGGAAGCGCGCTGTGGTGGCGTAGTAGCCACCTGGTCTGACTTTGACATTCTTCAGCCAGTCAAACTCATCGTAGAACCAGGTGTAGGCATCGGCGTTCAGGCCGGCAGGGAAGGGCTTGCCGTCTTCAACGACCAGAGCATGCGGCAATACTTTTTGGATTTCCGGTACCACGCCACGGATGGTGACGAAGCACACCTTCCGTCCAAGATCCAGCTGCGCCTGGGCCAGCTTCACCAAGCGAGCGGTCTTGCCAGTCATGCGCGGGCTGATATCGAGATAGGCAATCTTTTTCATGCTACCTCCTGCCCACAACCGCAGTTTGCGTGCTGCTCATAGGCGCGTTCGAGCTTTACGTCGTAGAGGTTTCGGGCGTAAGCCGGGCCGTTATAGGCCTTGGCGAAGGCTGGCCACTTCTTACCCTTGAGAGCCTTCAGCAGGGCTGGGTCGGCTTCGATGAAGCGGACGAACGCCTCGAACTGCTGGTTTTCATCCTGGCTCATGAGACGGACGAACTCGTCGACGCTGGCGTAGCCCAGGCGCTCGGCGTGGTAGCCCATGATCTGGAAGGCGCCCCAGCTCGCCGACTCGTTGGCACAGAGCGTGTCGATCATGCGGGCCTGGGCCAGGCGTTGGTGCTCCCCGGCGCCGCCGATGTAGCCGCCGGGCTTGGTGTTGACCAGGGCTGGATACTGGGCGGCGAGCTCGTCGGCGTGGCGGCGCAGAGCGGCCTGGTCATCACCTTCGGCGCGCGGCAAGGCCAGGCGTCGGTGCATAACGTGGCGCTCGAAGAGGATCTTCGGCTTGCCGGTGGCCAGGAAGCCGGAGCCAACGCTCTCGACCTCGTTGACGGCGTAGATGGCGGCCAGCTCGACGCCCAGTCGCTTAGCCGCTGCCGCTAGGGTCGCATTGCGCAGTAGCTTGCTGCAGTCGGTGCCGCCTAGTGCGGCGAGGGTCTTCTCGCCGGCCTTGCCATCGACCACCAGGCCAATCTTGGCTTGATACGCGCGGACGGCCTTTTCGGTTTCGTCGCCGTAGTCGCCATCGGTGACCAGCTTGGAGCCGTGCGCGTTGAGTTGTTGCTGCAGGCGGCGGACTGCAATGCCTTTGTCGCCGTGTTTGAGGGCTTCGGTCATAGCTGGTCTGCCTTGCGGGTAGCGATGCGTTTGAGACTGGAGCGGACGTAGTCGGCGCCGAGCAGACCGACCACACCACCGAAAAAGGGGGCGAACTGCTCAGGGATGCCGAACAGGGCCAGGCCGTTGGTCACTGCCAGGGTGATGAGGCCGCAGATGAAGCCTTCGCCAAGGGCACGACGAAGGCTGCCGCCGGAATAAATGAAGCGGGCCGAGGCGAGCAACGCCGAGAGCACGGCGGCATATATGAGTGGGTGGTGCTGCTCCATCCAGGCGAGCAGCATGGCCCAGGTTTCGGGGCGATCAGGCATCTGTGACATTCCTTGCGTCCTGTGGAAGAGAGCGGGCGAGCTGCACGAATGGCAGGCGGCTGAAGAGGTTGTCTTCGCCTTTGTACGCGGTGAGGTAGATCAGTCCCATAGGTTCACCACTTGGCGCTGTTCGGGTTGAGGGGCGGCGTCCGGCAGGATGACGGTGGTGCCGTGGGGGATGATCGGGCCTAAGTCGGCGAGGCCTGGATTGGCGTCGAGGACGGCCTCGGTGACGCCCGCAGTACGGCCGTAGTAGTGCCAGCAGAGGCTGTCGACGGTGTCGCCCTGGGCGGCGATTACGGTGGCCATCAGTCGCGCCCCTGTTGTTCGACTTGGTCGGGATAAACCCAGGGGCCGTCCTCTGAGACGAGCGCGCCTGGTGATCGGCCGGAGTCGACTTCACGGGAAACGGCGTATCCCAGCGGGTGCATGATTTCGCGGTTGATCCGCTCCAGCAGCCCGAGGCGGGAAATTTCGTTCCAGTCGATGATCTTGGACTTGTTCATCAGAGCAGCTCCACGGTGGCGTGGCTGATGCCAAGGATGGTGCGCAGGGCCTTGCGCGCGTCGCGCCGCAGCTGATCGGGGCTGCTCTCTTCCTCGGTCACCTTCTGCTCGCCGCTGTTCGTCGCGTCGAAGCTGTTGTAGCGCTCGATCAGCTCTGCCAGAGCTCCGCAGTAGATGACGCGGCGGTAGAGGTGCAGCCACTGGCTTTCGCCCTTTATCTTCTCGGCTGGCACGTCGGCCAGCGTGGCGTGGCCTTCGGCTTGGCGCGCGGCGCGGTAGGTGGCGAGCTCGCGGTTCGCCTCGATCATGACGTTTACGGTGGCCACTTCTAGACGGTCGTCGGTGACGCTGGAGTCGATACGCATGGCGGCGCGCAGTTGCTGGCCGTCGATTTCTGGCCAGAAGTCCGCGTTGCTGATCGGGTAAGCGGCGCCGGTGTCGCCGCCCGCAATGAATCCGCTCATGTTCGGGCCTTGAATAAGTCGGCGGTGGTCGGAGCTTCACAGCAAGGCCAAGGAGTAAGCCTGCTGATCTACCCCGAGCCGCCGGGGTTGCGGGGGACCGCTCGGTTAGCTGGTTTGGCCAGCGTGTTTCTTGAGGAGGCGCTCTGCGCGCTCCAGGTCTTTCTTGCCGCCGCAGCTGTTGTGCTGCTTGATGGCGGATTTCAGCAGGTCAATACCGGCCTGAATTTGGCCGGGTTGGCCGGGGTTGTTCTCGTCCAGGCCGACCAGGGTGGAACGGCCCAGGGCGAGGGTGAGTTTGGCGCGAGCTTCGTCCGGCATGTCCTGCTCTGCGGTAAGCACAGCAGTGCGGGTCAGGATGTCGTGCGGGAATACGCTGCTGGCCTTCTGAGCCGTCAGTGCGGCTTCTGCCACTTCCTCGGCCACCAGGCAGCCGGTAGTGCGGTTGAAACGGTTCGGCGTCTGCAGGTTGTGGCGGAGGACGTACTCGGCGATGTCCAGACCGCCGACGTAATCGCCCGCGTCGAAGCGCCAGACCATTACGGTGACCAGTACATCATCCTGAGCGCCTTGGCCGCCGGAAAGCACGCCATCGACGTAAGGCACGTAGTCCGGGAGCAGCTCTGCTTTGAGTTTCGCCTTGTCCCGTTGCGATTGAACCTGCTTGAGGCGCAGTTGATCCTGCTGGAGCTTGGCGAGCATGAGCTCGTAGCTGGTAAGGCCATCCATAAGCGCGGCGGGCGCGGTGCGCGCCGCCTCCTGGGCGGCACGCTTGCGCAGTTGGGTGCGTTGGGCAAGGGTCAGGGCCATGGCTTATGCCTCAGTCGGGGCTGGGTAGGTCATGGCCTCGACGTTCTCCACCAGGGCAACCGCCTCGAAGTCCTCGATGACGTAGGCGTCATTGCTGGACTGGTAGTCAGCAATGCGGTCGAACTCCGGTTCGTCCTTCAGGTGGCGTCGGCGGGCGTCTTCCTGCCAATAGATGGAGAGGTTCTTGAGGAAGGTGACCAGCACGGTGCCCTCCGGGAAAAACGGAGCATCGACCACCGGCAGACCGCCGAGGCGGGCGCGGCTCACGATTTCCTGTGCGGCGTTCTCTTCCTGGTTGGAGGCTGCGCCTTTTTCTACGGCCTTGAGCAGCTTCTCGTGCATTAGGTCTCGGCTGACCAGTACCACCAGGTCGGGACGGCTGCGGTGCCACGGGGCGAGCATCTGGATGGCGTCGAACACCAGGCCGTCGAGGGTCTGGTAGTCGCCGCTGATTTCGGTGTTAACACCGGCCACCTTGATCACTTTGGTGCCGCCTACGGTAACTTTGCCGGCAACTGCGCCCTCGTCCATAACGTGATCCGCAGCGCCTTCCCGGATCTTCTGCAGCCAGCCTTTGTTGACGTCCTGCAGCAGGGGGTTGTTAGCGCGGTCGGTAGCCAATGCCGCGCTGGTACCGTTGAAGCCGATCATGATGCGGTCGAGGGACTGGCGCTCGATGATGGCGTTGGTCAGACGTACCTGGAAGTCGGGAAATTTGGCCCAGGCGTCGAGCAGCGCGTAGGGGAACGCGGTGTCGAAGTTGGTTTGTTTGCAGGCGTACGCGTCCTTGGTCAGTTGGGAGACGTCAGCCGGGTTGCGTCGGTTGCCCGCTGCGGTGTTGGTGCGGCTGGCAATGGGGCCATTGACCCCGGCGAGCAGGGCTTCGCCCGTCTGCTCGTTGACGCCGATCAGGTTGATGGCCTTGAGGAAGGCGCTGGATTCCTGCATGGCGGTTTCCAGCGTCTGCTGAACGCTGGGGGCGACGTTGAATTTCTCGGTTGCACTGGCAACGCCGTTGAGCAGAGCGATCTGCGCGGCCAGGGCGGTGAAAGCGAGGCGGGTTACGTTACGCATTAGGTGTTCTCCGGGTGCGGGCTGGGTGGTGTCAGAACTTGGTCAGCACTTTGCCGTCGCCGCCCGTAGCTGGTGGGCGGTGCTGCTGGCTGTGGTCTTCGGTGTCACCCAGGCGCTTGAGCAGGTCAGCGAATTCGCTGGCCAGTTTTTCGTGGGCGGTTTGCAGAGTGTTGAGTTTGGTCTGCTCGGTGGTGAAGGCTGTGCCCTGGTCCTTGGCGTGGTTGGCGAGCGCCTCAACGGCTTCCGTCAGCTCGGAGAATTGGGCGTCATCCTTGACAGACTTGTCCTTGCTCTTGCCGAGGGCATCCATGACCCGGTTAAACAGGCCCAAGGCCTTGTTTTCCGTTTCTGCGACTTCCTCGAATTTGATTTCAGCCTCCAGGGCCTCGGTGAACATCGAGGTCGCGGAGTAGTGCCGATCCTTGAATGGGCTGGCGTCTGGCTTCTGCGCAGAGAATGCGAGCACGTCGGTACCCAGACTTGCTGGCGAATCGGTCACGGCCAGGCCGACGATGTAGGCCTCGCCGCTGTCGGCGAAGCTCTCGTCGATTTCGATGGAGGTATAAATCTTCTGCTTGGCCTTGTTCATGGCCACCAGCTCAGGGGTTGGTTCGATCTGGGCGAACAGGGCGAGCTTCTTCTGACCGGCGATCTCAACCTCTTCAGTCTTGACCGCCGTGATGTCGCCGTAGGCTTTGAAAGGACTGTCCGGTAGCAGGCTGCGGAAGTGTTCCAGCCATACGCGTGCGCCATAGGTGTTCTGGCTGAAATTTTTGGCGGCCTGCTCCAGCCAAGTGCGCTCGATCTTGCGCTTATCGCTGGTGGCGCCTTCAACGGCGACACGAAACCAGTTAGAGCGGAATTTCTGGGCGGGGGCGTTGCTTGCGGCCATGTGGGCTGTCCTCGATGCGTTGGCGGCGGTTGCCGTTGCGTTGAGGGCATGGTCGACAGTGGAGGAACGCGCGGCAACGCTCTGAGCTTGTAGCTGGGCGCGCTACAGGGCGCGGAGTTAGGGGCTCGCGCGCGTGAGCGGCAGCATCTGCGTCATGAATGCAATCGCCCAGCCGACCACCGATCCGCGCCGCCACGCCAAGTTCCTGTATTGGACGGGCTGGCGCATCACCGATATCGCCGATTATCTCAGCGAGAAAGAGAAGACCCTGCACAGTTGGAAAGCACGGGACGAGTGGGACCGGGCGGACAACGTGGAGCGGATCGGCGGGGCGCTGGAGGCGCGCCTGGTGCAGCTGATCCTCAAGGATGGCAAGACCGGCGGGGACTTCAAGGAAATCGACCTGCTGCACCGGCAACTGGAGCGGCAAGCCAGAATTCAGCGCTACCAGGACGGCGGGAGCGAGACGGAACTCAATCCGAACATCGCCAAGCGCAACGAGGGGCCGAAGAAGGCTCCCAAGCGCAACGAGCTGGACGAAGGGCAGATCGAGACGCTGGTCGAGGCGTTCCGCGACAGCTGTTTCGACTATCAGCTCGACTGGCACCGCGCGGGGTCCATGCGCACCCGCATGATCTTGAAGAGCCGGCAGATTGGCGCGACGTTCTACTTCGCCCGCGAGGCGCTGATCGACGCCATTACCACAGGTCGGAACCAGATATTTCTATCGGCCAGCAAGGCGCAGGCGCACCAGTTCAAGACCTACATGCAGTCCTTCCTCAACGAAGTGCTGGGGGTAAAGCTCACTGGCGACCCCATCGTTCTGTGGAACAACGCCGAGCTGCACTTCCTTGGCACCAACTACCGCACAGCGCAGGGGCGAAGCGGCAATTTCTACTTCGACGAGTTTTTCTGGGTCCACAACTTCGCCGAGATCAACAAGGTGGCGTCGGGCATGGCCCTGCACAAGAAGTGGCGCAAAACCTACTTCTCGACGCCGAGCAGCATGGCGCACCCTGCGTACAACTACTGGACGGGCGAACGCTTCAACAAGGGCAAGCCGACGGCTCAGCATATCCAACTGGACGTGAGTCACGAGGCACTACAACAGGGTCGGTACTGCGAAGACCGCATCTGGCGCCAGATTGTCACCATCCTCGATGCGGAGGCCCGCGGCTGCGATCTGTTTGACCTGGACGAACTGCGAGAGGAATACGACGCGGCCGCCTTCCAGAACTTGCTGATGTGTCAGTTTGTCGATGACGGGCAGAGCATTTTCCCGCTGTCGATGCTGCAGCCGTGCATGGTGGAAAGCTGGGATTGGCCAGACTACAGCCCCTTTGCGATGCGGCCCTTCGGCGAGCGGCCCGTCTGGGTTGGGTACGATCCCGCCGAAAGTGGCGACTCTGCCGGTCTGGTTGTTGTGGGACCGCCCCTGGTGGCTGGTGGCAAATTCCGTGTACTGGAGCGTCACCAGTTCCGGGGCATGGACTTCGCCGCGCAGGCCGAAACGATCCGGCAAGTTACCCGCCGCTACAACGTGGCCTACATCGGGATCGACACCACAGGCATTGGCAGCGCCGTTGCTCAACTGGTGCGCCAGTTCTTCCCGGCGCTGAAGACGTTCTCCTATAACCCCGAGGTCAAGACCCGCCTGGTGATGAAGGCGTGGGACGTGATCAGCAAGGGGCGCCTTGAATTCGATGCCGGCTGGATCGACATTGCGCAGTCGCTTATGGCCATTCGCAAGACCATCACCCCAGGCGGACGCCAGTTCACCTATGTCGCGGGCCGCAACGACAGCACCGGCCACGCCGATCTGGCGTGGGCGCTCTTTCACGCATTGCATAACGAGCCGCTGGAGGGCCGGACAGCGGCCAACACCGGCATCATGGAGATTTACTGATGAGCACGAGTCGCAACCTCAGCCAGCATGACCTTGCGGCAACCACCCAGGATCGAGAGGCGGAAGTGCTGGTCAAGGAGCAGGGTGGCCAGTCGATGGCCTTCACCTTTGGCGATCCGGTGCCGGTGCTCGATGGTCGGGAGATCCTCGACTATCTGGAGTGCTGGGCGAACGGCCGGTGGTATGAGCCGCCTGTATCCCTGGACGGCCTGGCCCGCTCGACTAAAGCGAGCGTGTACCTGCAATCTGGGCTCAACTTCAAGCGGAACGCACTGGCGCGCACGTTTAAACCTCATCGGCTGCTGAGCCGGGCGGCATTCGAACAGATCGTCATGGACTGGGGATGGAGTGGCAACTTGTACCTGGAGAAGCGCGACAACATGCTGCGCCAAGCGCTCGGCCTACAGCCGTGCCTGGCGAAGTACATGCGGCGCGGTACCGACCTGGTGACCTACTACCAGGTGCGCGGATGGAAGGACGAGCACGAGTTCAAGACTGGGAGCGTTTGCCACCTGCGTGAGGCGGATATCAACCAGGAGGTCTACGGCCTGCCGGAGTGGCTGGCGTCTCTGCAGAGCGCGCTGCTCAACGAGTCGGCCACGCTGTTCCGCCGCAAGTATTACCAGAACGGCTCTCACGCGGGGTTCATCCTGTACATGACCGACGCGGCACAGAACGAGGATTTCGTCACTAACCTGCGCGACGCGATGAAGAGCAGCAAGGGGCCCGGCAACTTCCGCAACCTGTTCATGTATGCCCCGGGCGGCAAGAAGGATGGTATGCAACTGATCCCGATCAGTGAGGTGGCCGCCAAGGACGACTTCGCCTCGATCAAGAACATCAGCCGCGATGACCTGCTGGCGGCATTGCGCATTCCGCCCCAGCTCATGGGTATCGTGCCCCAGAACGCTGGCGGGTTCGGGTCGATCCGCGACGCCGCCCAGGTCTGGGCGCTCAACGAGCTGGAGCCGGTGCAGGCTCGGCTGGCGCAGATCAACGATTGGCTTGGAGAAGAGGTGGTGCGGTTCAACCCATATGAGCTGCCTGCTGCCGTCAACTGACTGTCGAACGCATACGAAAAAGCCGCCCTTGAGGCGGCTTTTTTTTGGTCTCCACGCGCGGAAGTTTGCGGCTTCTTCAACGTGAAAAACCCCAGCTAACACTACCACTCCCAGGCATTTCAAGCCAGCGTTTCGGGGCTGCGCGTCAGTGTTTCCGGGGCTTCCAGCGAGGCAGGCGACGAGCGGCCAGCAGGTGGCGCGACGCCGCGGGTGCGTGGCTGGTCGAGGGGGCTGGCCTGTGGCGTGGGGGGGGCGGCGAGGGGCTGCGGTCGACCCCTGTTTTCACCCGGCGCGCGCGCTCGTCCCCCCGCCACGCCCGCGGGCTAAACGTGGCGCATTTTCTGCGCCCCTGCAGACCACCCAGCGCGGCCAAGGCAGCGGGCTGGAGGCAGGGTATGGGGTGAGGCAAAAACCTGCGATTCCCTGCACTGGAGGGGCTTTTACGGGGTATGGGGTGCATCCAGCTTCGAGGGGGTGGTCGGGGGCGATTTTCTGAAAGAGTAATTTCAGCAACCTGCGGGCAAACCGACCCTGGAAGCCGCGCCGTCCGTGGGTTCTGACATTACAAACAGAGGTAACTTAGGAGTAATCAAAAAGGTAATTTTTTATAAGATGCTGATTTATAAGGCTTTTTTGTAGCCTCAATATCACCTTAATAAAGAGTAATCAGATTACCTTTTAGTTACTAGAAAGTTACCTTTGTCCGCTGCCGAAAAACCTTTGCAGTTCAAGGCGTTGCGCCTCTTTCCCGGCATGGGTTACAGAAATTACTCTTTTTGCGCACCCCCCACTACCTGAAAAAACATTCAGTCTGAGGCGTGTGCGTATGCGCGCGTTCTAAGGTTTTCTTGTGCACGTTCATGTCGCTTAGTGCGAATGAAGGTGAAGCGGGGAGGCTTGGTACGTGCGTTGGTACGTGTAGCGAATAAACGAAGGGCCTGCATCGCTGCAAGCCCTTGTTTTAAATGGTGCCGGCACCAGGAGTCGAACCCGGGACCTACTGATTACAAGTCAGTTGCTCTACCAACTGAGCTATACCGGCGTGTTAGGGCGACGATTATAGCGATTGGCAAGCATCTGTAAACCCCTGAATTCTGACTATTTTTACAAACCTTGCCGCGATCCCTTTTTCTTCCCCATGTCAGTAGGATTCATCCTCCACTGCCAGGCGCAGTCGCAAGCCTTTCCACCTAAAAGGAAGCTCCACATGAAACGGACTCTCTCCCTCATCCTCCTCACCATCGCCCTCGGCGCCTGTTCAACTCAGAAGCCCGCCAATGACCCGGCCCTGGTTGGTACTTGGAAGGGCTTGCGCACGCAAACCGATAAATGCCAGTTCCTGTCGTGGACCACCCACCTCAAGCCTGATGGGCGTTTCACCATTACTTTCTTCCGCGATGTACAGCAGACGCAGGCGATTCAGACAGAGCAGGGCACGTGGTCGGCGGTGAATGGCAAGAATGAGTTGCGCACGGATGGGGTGCGTATGCCGGATGTGTACACCTATCAGCTGGTGGACGCGGATACGGTGCGTTACGTGAGTGTGGCGGCGGGGCCTTCCGGGGATTGTCAGGAGGATTACGCGTTTACGGAGCGGCGGCTGCGTTAACCGCTGCGGCTTGCGCTAAAGGCGGGCGCGCCGTTATCGCGGTTGCACTGGGGTGGGCCGTTTTTGGCGTGCTGCTCGGGGTGAATAAAGGCAGGGCTGATTGACGGCCCGGCCGATGGCGGTTGTGGGTCTGGCGGCGCGGGTTTTGCTTCGCTGTGTGTCGGCGCTGGGGGCATCTGTGCAGGGGTACGGCGGCTGCGACTTTGCCAGCGACCGCCCGGCGGGTTTTGCCTTGAATCCGGCAGGGGTTTGAGTATTCTGTCGCGCGATATGAACGGTGGGTTTAATTACTTAACCGTGTAGGCAAATTTTCGAGACAGTGTGAGGCAACTGATTAATTGTTGAAGGCTATGTCAGATTTGTGCCGTTCTTGACCGGTCGGACAACAAGAAACCGGATAAATCAGTGCAAGTTCATGTTCTTACAGATAATACGTTTTTATCCGGTAAATCGTCATAAAAATGGCGCCACGCCGTTCGTCGGATAATTAAGAGCAAAAAGCATCAAAATACTGACACCATCAATGTGATATCACAGAATGCGCCTCACACCACATAACTAGAAAAATACAAGGTCAGCTCTTTGCTGACCTTTTTATCGCCTTTAAAGCGCAAATCAGGTGGGGAGGGGCAGTGAGTGAGTCGAGCAGATGACATTTCAAAACTATTCAACAAGCTGGGTGCCAACCCAAATGGCTACCGCGAAATCGAATTTGTCCATGAGTTCATTGAGGACGATGTAGAGGTCCTGGAAAGCCCGGCGCTTGTTAAGCCCCTGCCTGTCGCTGCGGCGCTTGTGGATGAAGCCCCGTCGGCGCCGCTGCTGCGCCTGCTGGAAGAGCTGAACCACGGCGAAGCCGACCATCTGCGCCCTGAAGTGTCTTCGGCGCAGCCCACACCGAAAGTCGTGGTGGTGGTCTCGGTCAAAGGCGGTGTCGGCCGTAGCACCTTGGCCGCGGCGCTTGCCAGCAGTTTGCAGCGCCAGGGGCGGCCGGCGCTGGCCCTGGACCTGGACCCGCAAAACGCCCTGCGTCATCACCTGTGCCTGGGTCTCGACATGCCTGGCGTGGGCGCCACCAGCCTGCATAACCAAAGCTGGGAAGCCTTGCCGGAATTCGGTTTTGCCGGTTGCCGCCTGGTGGCGTTCGGGGGCACTGACTACGAACAACAGCAGAGCCTGAATCGCTGGCTGGGCCAGGATGAGCAGTGGCTGAGCCAACGCTTGGCCGGTCTTAAGTTGAGCGGCCAGGACATCGTGGTTATCGACGTCCCTGCCGGCAACACGGTGTACTTCAGCCAGGCCCTGTCGGTCGCCGACGCGGTGCTGGTGGTGGTGCAGCCGGATGTGGCGTCGTTCAGCACCCTGGCGCAGATGGACGCGATGCTCGCGCCCTACCTCCAGCGCGAGAAGCCGCCACAGTCCTTTTATGTGATCAACCAGTTGGACGCTGCCCACCGTTTCAGCGTGGACATGGTCGAGGTGTTCAAGACGCGCCTGGGCAATGCCCTGCTGGGCACGGTGCATCGTGATCTGTCGTTCAGCGAAGCCCAGGCCTACGGGCGTGATCCCCTCGACCCAACCGTCAACAGTATCGGCAGCCAGGACGTCCACGCTCTGTGCCGCGCCTTGCTCGAACGCATCGACTCGGACCTTCCATGACCGACAATACGCTCTCCACGCCCTTCGTCGAAGGGCGCGCTGAACAGCGCCTAAATGGCGCCATCGCGCGCTTCAATCGCTGGCCTGCGGCGCTGCGCACGGTACTGGTCGTTACCAGTTGCGTGCTCGGCGCCTTGTTGTTGCTGAGCATTATCAGCGCGCCGCTGGACCTCTACAGCCAATGCCTGTTCGCCGCCGTGTGCTTCGTCGTGGTGCTGGTGCTGCGCAAGATCCCGGGGCGCCTGGCGATCCTGGCTTTGGTGGTGCTGTCGTTGGTGGCGTCGCTGCGCTACATGTTCTGGCGCCTGACCTCCACCCTGGGTTTTGAAACCTGGCTCGACATGTTCTTCGGCTACGGCCTGGTCGCGGCCGAGTTCTACGCGCTGATCGTGCTGATCTTCGGCTACGTGCAAACCGCCTGGCCGCTGCGCCGCACGCCGGTATGGTTGACCACCGAGCCGGAAGAGTGGCCGACGGTCGACGTGTTTATCCCCACCTATAATGAAGCCCTGAGCATCGTCAAGCTGACTATCTTCGCCGCCCAGGCGATGGACTGGCCCAAGGACAAGCTGCGCGTCCACGTGCTCGATGACGGCCGCCGTGATGAGTTCCGCGACTTCTGCCGCAAGGTCGGTGTGAACTACATCCGCCGCGACAATAACTTCCACGCCAAGGCCGGTAACCTCAACGAAGCGCTGAAGGTCACCGACGGCGAATACGTCGCTCTGTTCGACGCCGACCACGTGCCGACACGTTCCTTCCTGCAAGTGAGCCTGGGCTGGTTCCTTAAAGATCCGAAGCTGGCGATGCTGCAAACGCCGCACTTCTTCTTCTCGCCGGACCCGTTCGAAAAGAACCTCGACACCTTCCGCGCCGTGCCTAACGAGGGTGAGCTGTTCTACGGCCTGGTGCAGGACGGCAACGACCTGTGGAACGCCACCTTTTTCTGCGGCTCGTGTGCGGTGATTCGCCGTAAGCCGCTGCTGGAAATCGGCGGCGTGGCGGTCGAGACCGTGACCGAAGACGCCCACACCGCGCTCAAGCTCAACCGCCTGGGCTACAACACCGCTTACCTGGCGATCCCGCAGGCCGCGGGCCTGGCCACCGAAAGCCTGTCGCGCCACATCAACCAGCGGATCCGCTGGGCGCGGGGCATGGCGCAGATTTTCCGCACCGACAACCCGCTGCTGGGCAAGGGCCTCAAGTGGGGCCAGCGCATCTGCTACGCCAACGCCATGCTGCACTTCTTTTATGGCCTGCCGCGCCTGGTGTTCCTCACCGCGCCGCTGGCCTATTTGATTTTCGGCGCGGAAATCTTCCACGCCTCGGCGCTGATGATCGTCGCCTACGTGTTGCCGCACTTGGTGCATTCCAGCCTGACCAACTCACGCATCCAGGGGCGTTTCCGTCACTCGTTCTGGAACGAGGTGTACGAGACCGTACTGGCCTGGTACATCCTGCCGCCGGTGCTGGTGGCGCTGGTCAACCCCAAGGCCGGTGGTTTCAACGTCACCGACAAGGGCGGCATCATCGACAAGCAGTTCTTCGACTGGAAACTCGCCCGGCCCTACCTGGTGCTGTTGGCGGTGAACCTGATCGGCCTGGGCTTCGGTATCCATCAGTTGGTCTGGGGCGATGCGTCCACGGCCGTGACGGTGGCGATCAACCTGACTTGGACCCTCTACAACCTGATCATCACCAGCGCCGCCGTGGCTGTAGCGTCCGAGGCGCGCCAAGTGCGTTCCGAGCCGCGCGTCAGCGCCAAGCTGCCGGTGAGCATCATTTGCGCCGATGGCCGCGTGCTCGATGGCGTCACCCAGGACTTTTCGCAAAATGGCTTCGGCCTGATGCTCAGCGACGGCCACTCGATCACCCAGGGTGAGCGCGTGCAACTGGTGTTGTCGCGCAACGGCCAAGACAGCCTGTTTGAAGCGCGGGTGGTGTTCAGCAAGGGCGCGCAGATCGGTGCCCAGTTCGAACCCCTCAGCCTGCGCCAGCAAAGCGAACTGGTGCGCCTGACATTCTCGCGTGCCGACACCTGGGCCGCCAGTTGGGGAGCCGGCCAGCCCGACACCCCGCTGGCAGCCCTGCGCGAAGTCGGCGCCATTGGCATCGGCGGCCTGTTCACCCTCGGCCGCGCCACCCTGCACGAATTGCGTCTGGCCTTGCGCCGCACCCCTACACAACCGCTCGATACGCTGATGGACAAGCCATGACCTCGAATATGTTCTCTCGTCCTCATCCGCGCCGTGCACTCGCGCTGATGATCGCCTCGCTGATGGGCCTGAATTCGCTGGCGCAAGCTGCCGAGCAAGCCGTCACCACGGTACCGGTACAAAGCACCGACACCGGCTACAGCCTGACGCTCAAGCAACTGGGCCGTCGCGACACCATGAACCTGCAAGGCGTGGAGTCGTCCGACAGCGTCAACTTCGACATCCGTGCCGATGAAGTGGTGAAGGGCGCGCAGTTGTTGCTCAAGTACAGCTACTCGCCGGCACTGTTGGCGGACCTGTCGCAGATCAACGTGCTGGTCAACGGCGAAGTCGCCGCCAGCCTGCCGTTGCCTAAAGAAGGCGCGGGCACCCAGCAAGAACAATTGGTGCAGATCCCGCCGAAGTTGATCACCGAGTTCAACCGTCTGAGCCTGCAGTTCATCGGCCACTACACGATGTCCTGCGAAGACCCCTTGCACAGCAGCCTGTGGGCAAAAATCAGCAACAGCAGTGAGTTGAAGGTGCAGGTCGAGCCGATCGTGCTCAAGGACGACCTGGCTGTATTGCCGCTGCCGTTCTTCGACAAACGTGATGCGCGCCAGGTCAGCCTGCCGTTCGTGTTCGCGACCACCCCGGACAGCGCCGCGCTGGAAGCTGCCGGCACCTTGTCCTCGTGGATTGGCGGCCTCGCCAGCTACCGTGGCGCGACCTTCCCCACCACCCTCGGCGACCTGCCGGCTAAGGGCAACGCGATCGTGCTGGTGCAAACCACCGATGCAATGGATGTACACGGTATCGCCGTGGCCAAGCCGACCGGCCCGACCCTGACCCTGCTCGCCAACCCCAACGATGCCAACGGCAAGCTGCTGATCGTGACCGGTCGCGATGGCGCAGAGCTCAAGCGCGCCGCCACGGCGGTCGCCTTGGGCAACCCGGTATTGGCCGGTAACAGCGTGGTCATCACCAAGCTCGACAGCCTCGCGCCACGCCGTCCGTACGACGCGCCGAACTGGCTGCCGAGCAACCGCCCGGTGCGCTTGGGCGAGTTGGTCGAGCAGCAGAAACTCAGCGTGTCGGGCTACAACCCCGGCGCCATCAGCGTCGACCTGCGCCTGCCGCCCGACCTGTTCAACTGGCGTGAAGAGGGCGTGCCGCTCAAAGTCAAATACCGCTACACGCCGCAGCAGGTGTCGACCAATTCGTCGCTGCTGATCGGCCTGAATGACCAGTTCATGAAGTCCGTGGCCTTGCCGTCGGTGAGCAACCTCGGCGGTGGTCAAACCCTGCTCGACCAGCTGAAGAAAGACGAAAGCCTGCCGCGTGAAGTGACGACCCTGTTGCCGATCAGCTCGGCGTCGCCCAAGTCCAAGCTGCAATTGCGCTTTATGTACGACTACATCAAAGAAGGCGAATGCCGCGACATCATCGTCGACAACATGCGCGGTTCCATCGACCCGGATTCCACCCTCGATGTCACCGGCTACCAGCACTTTATCGCCATGCCGAACCTGGGCGTGTTCAACGACTCCGGCTTCCCGTTCACCCGCCTGGCTGACTTGTCGGAATCGGCTGTGGTCATGCCCGACAACTACGGCACCGACGAACTCACCGCGTACCTGACCGTGCTCGGCCGCTTCGGCGAAGCCACCGGTTACCCGGCGACCGCCGTCAAAGTGGTGCAGGCCAAGGACGTGCAAAGCGTTGCCGACAAAGACTTGCTGGTACTCGCCACCGCAGGCAACCAACCTTTGCTCAAGCAGTGGCAGCAATACCTGCCGGCAACCAGCGATGGCGAGCAACACCAGTTCCTGCTGTCTGACCTGCCGCGTTATGTGCGCAGCTGGGTCAGCCCGGACCCTGCGGCTAACACCCACACCGCCAATACCGGGATCACCTTCAACAGCTTGAGCAGCAGCACCTGGCTGGCGGGTTTCCAATCGCCGCTCAAGGCTGGCCGCAGCGTGGTGCTGATCGCCAGCAACCAGCCTCAGGGCCTGCTGGAAGCCACCTCCGCGTTGATCGGCGGTGACAACTACAAAGACTCGATCCAGGGCAGCCTGGCGGTGGTACAAGGCACGCAAATCAGCTCGCTGGTGGCGGACGAGCAGTACTACGTCGGCAAGCTCAACTACTTCAAGTTCATGCAGTGGCAACTCTCGCAGAACCTGGGCTGGATGCTGTTGATCACCTTCCTCGGCCTCGCCGTGGTGACCAGCCTGATCTACCTGTCGCTGCGTGCCCGTGCAAAACGGCGGTTGGCATGAGCCCGCTGCGTAGCATGGCCCTGATAGCGCTGGGCTCGGTGATGTTTGCAGGCGCTGCGCAAGCGCAGACCTGCGACTGGCCGCTGTGGCAGAACTACGCCAAACGCTTCGTGCAGGATGACGGTCGCGTGCTGAACTCGTCGATGAAACCCACCGAGAGCAGTTCGGAAGGGCAGTCGTACGCGATGTTCTTCGCCCTCGTCGGTAACGACCGCGCAGGCTTTGACAAGCTCTGGACCTGGACCAAGGCCAACATGTCGGGGGCCGATATCGGCCAGAACCTGCCGGGTTGGTTATGGGGCAAAAAGCCTGATAGCACCTGGGGCATCATCGACCCTAACTCCGCCAGCGACGCTGACCTGTGGATGGCCTACTCGCTGCTCGAAGCGGCCCGCGTATGGAATGCCCCGCAGTACCGCGCAGACGCGCAATTGTTGCTGGCCAACGTCGAACGCAACCTGATCGTGCGCGTGCCGGGCCTGGGCAAGATGCTGTTGCCAGGGCCGGTCGGCTACGTGCATGGCGGTGGCTTGTGGCGTTTCAACCCGAGCTACCAGGTGTTGGCGCAACTGCGTCGCTTCCATAAGGAGCGCCCGAACGCCGGCTGGAACGAAGTGGCCGAAAGCAACGCGCGGATGCTCGCCGATACCGCCAGCAACCCCCATGGCCTGGCGGCCAACTGGGTCGGCTACCGCGCCACCAGCGCCAACACCGGGCTGTTTGTGGTCGACCCGTTCTCCGATGACCTGGGCAGCTACGATGCGATCCGCACCTACATGTGGGCCGGCATGACCGCCAAGAGCGATCCACTGGCGGCGGGCATGCTCAAGTCCCTGGGCGGTATGTCCCGGGCGACGGCTGCGGCGGCCACCGGCTTCCCGCCGGAGAAAATCCACGTCACCACCGGCGAAGTGGAGAAGAACAACGGCTACTCGCCGCTCAGCTTCTCGGCATCGACCATTGCCTTCTTCCAGGCCCGTGGCGAAACCGCCCTGGCACAACTGCAAAAGGCCAAGGTCGACGACGCGCTCAACAAAGCCCTGGCCCCGTCGGCACCTGACAGCGCGCAGCCAATCTACTACGACTACATGCTCAGCCTGTTCAGCCAGGGCTTTGCCGATCAGAAGTACCGTTTTGAACAAGACGGTACGGTCAAACTATCCTGGGAGGCAGCATGCGCCGTCACACGCTAGCCATTGCGATTCTCGCCGCCCTGGCCTCCAGTGCCAGCCTGGCCGAAACCAGCGACCCCCAGTCCCTGCTGATCGAGCAGGGCTACTACTGGCAGTCGAAGAAAAACCCTGAGCGCGCCCTTGAGACGTGGCAAAAACTGCTGAGCCTGAGCCCGGACCAGCCGGATGCGCTGTACGGCATCGGCCTGATCCAGGTGCAACAGAACCGCCCGGCCGAGGCGCAGAAATACCTGGCCCGCTTGCAAGCGCTGAGCCCGGTCCCGCGCCAGGCATTGCAGTTAGAGCAAGACATCACCGTCAACAAGCCCGACAACGCCAAGTTGCTGGAGCAGGCCCGTGAACTGGGTGAGCCCGATGACGAGCGCGAAAAGGCCGTGGCCTTGTACCGCCAGATTTTCCAGGGCCGCCAGCCCCAGGGCCTGATTGCCCGCGAGTACTACAACACCCTGGGCTTCACCGCCAAGGGCACCAATGAAGCGATCGCCGGCCTGCAGCGCTTGTCCCGTGAGCGGCCGAACGACCCGATCGTCGCGCTGTTCCTGGCCAAGCACCTGGCGCGTAACCCGGCCACCCGTGCCGACGGTATTCGCGCGCTGGCCAAGCTGGCACCGAACAACGACGTGGGCGGTAACGCCGATGAAACCTGGCGCTTCGCGCTGATCTGGCTCGGCCCGCCCAAGCCCGACCAGGTGGCGTTGTTCCAGCAGTTCCTCACTGCGCACCCGGATGACACCGAGATCCGCGCGCTGATGAACAAAGGCATTGCCCAAGGCAAAAATGGCGGTACCTGGCAGCGCGATCCGCAGATGACCAAGGCGTTCAAGGCCCTGGACGCTGGCGACCTGAAAACCGCCGAGCCGCTGCTGGCCGCGCGCTTGGCCGAGAAGTCCAATGACGTCGATGCCCTCGGTGGCATGGGCGTGTTGCGTCAACAGCAAGAGCGTTACAGCGAAGCGGAAAACTACCTGGTACAGGCCACCCGTTTACCGGGTGGTGCGGCGTGGCAAACGGCGCTCAATGACGTGCGTTACTGGAACCTGATCAGCCAGAGCCGCGACGCCCAGCGCGCCGGCCGTGGCGCCCAGGCCCGTGACCTGGTGGCCCAGGCCGAACGCCTGAACCCCGGTCAACCCGGCGCCGCCGTCGCCCTGGCGGGTTTCCAGGCCCAGGA
>JABXJR010000004.1_pt1 | contig 43011 bp, 46 predicted proteins | sample 7431291 | NCBI WGS metagenome assembly JABXJR01 (sample SAMN14395756, study PRJNA613071) | wetland metagenome | isolation source: water samle H3 from high-altitude wetland | place: Chile: Salar de Huasco, high-altitude wetland | collected 2015-11-10 | reverse complement strand
CGCGACCTTGCCGTTGAGGTTCAAGGTGGCCAGGGTGCGCCCGTGGAAGGCGCCGTCAAAAGCGATGACGGCGCTGCGGCCGGTGGCGCCCCTGACGATCTTCAAGGCATTCTCCGCCGCTTCTGCGCCGCTGTTGGTCAGCATGCCGCTGACCGGGTAGTCCACCGGAATGAAGGCCGTCAGTCGATCCATCAATTCAATGTAGGGCCTATGGGGCGCGGCGTTGAAGGCGTAGTGGGTCAGTTGCGTTGCCTGGTCGCGAATGGCCTCTACCACCGCCGGATGGCAATGACCGAGGTTGAGCACGCCGATGCCGCCGACGAAGTCGATATAGCGCTTGCCCGTGGTGTCCCAGACCTCGGCGTTCCTGCCGTGGCTGAGGCTGATGGGGTGGACGACGGAAATCGATTGGCTGATGGTTTCGCGGCTCATGAATCTCGGACTCGGCAATGTTGGGCGTGTTTTTATCTAAGCCGTGAGCCCGGCCCTGGGGCAAACGAAATAAAGTCGCCGGGTCATTCCAAATCGGAAGGAGCTGTTGCCAAAAGGTCGTTTGTGGCAACGCCGCAAAGCCCTTGATACTGCCGGGCAACATAGAGATCGGTGCGATGTGCTCAACACCGAGCAGCCGGTTCGTTGCCCTCGGGCGTTATTCCGACACGATATCCTTGCCTGCCGCCTTGGATCGGTACAGCGCCTGGTCGGCGCGAGCCATCAGGGCGGTCGGCGGTTCCCCCGTACGCCGCTCCACCACGCCGAGGCTCAGGGTGACGTTGAAATCGCCCACGGCGGGCAGTTGCGCGATCCTTTGGCGGATGCGCTCGGCCAACGCTTTCGCCGCCTCCAGCGGGCTTTTGGGCAGTACCACGATAAATTCGTCGCCGCCCCAGCGCGCCAGCAAATCGCCCTGGCGCATGCAGGTTTCCAACCCTTCCACCACCCGCACGAGGGTCTGGTCGCCCACGCCATGGCCGTGTCGATCATTGATCAGCTTGAAGTCATCGATGTCCATGGCGACCAAGGCCAGCGGCAAACGAAAGCGTTCTGCCCGGTCGCATTCCTCCAGCAGCACTTTCTCCAGGCGATAACGGTTTGCGACGCGGGTCAGGGCGTCACGCTCGGCCAGGGAGCGGTTTTCCTCCAATTGCAATTGCAGTTGCTGATTGACCCGTGACAGCTCGCGGGTGCGCTCGGCCACCAGGGCCTCAAGGGATTGATTGCGCCGTTCGAGCTGCTCGATGGAGCTTTTGCGCGTTTGGATATTGCGGTGGGAGCCCACCATCCGCGCTACCGAGTCATCGAGGTTGCGCGCAATGATGTAGCCACGGTCTTCGATCCACAGGTAAGTGCCGTCTTTTTTGCGGCAACGGTACTCGATTTGGTAATGGGGGGACCGACGCTGGAGGTAGTCATCAAACACTGCCATGACGCGAGGGTAATCGTCCGGGTGGATGATGTTCTCCCAGGTGAACACGCTGTTCTCCAGGGAGTGGGGGGGGTAGCCGAGCATTTCATACCAACCCGGGTTGCGGTAGACGAACCCCGTATTGGCGTTCCAGTCCCAAATGCCATCGCTGACCAGTTCCATGACGGCATGCAACATATCGGCGTTGAGGTCAGAAAAGTCATTCCTCAACGAATTGCTGCCAGGTGTATCGTCCATCTGTGCGCTCCCTGCGTTGGCTGGCACTTGGGACCAGCGATATTGACACCGATACTCCGTGGCTGACGCTACTGTACAACGGGCCTTGCACGCTTTGAATAGGGCGGATGCACGGCTCCAGTGTGTGGCTATGGGCCATTATTTGGGCGCCACCATCCTCGTCCGAGGCTTCCCGTCGGCGTTGTGCTGGTAGATCGCTTCAGGCTGGCCTTGTTCGTTGAAAAACACCTGGCCGATGCCTGCTGAGTTCCATAAACGTTCGCCGGCCTGGGCATGTTCCGGGATATGCGGCACCACTTGCATGGTGCGACGGCGGGTGAACCCGTTGAGGGGGGAACGAGGGGAGTAGAGCCAGCGGTTAAGGCGGTCGAACCATTCCAGCAAGCGTGGCGGGAATTCGTTCTTGATGCCGCTGCTGGTGATCTGCCAGATGTTCGGGCCGGCGTTGCGGTGGCGGATCAGCACTTCGTACACGAACGAGTAATGCACGTCGCCCGAGAGGATCACGTAGTTACCCGGCGTGCGGGAGTGGCGGAAAATATTGAGGATGACTTGGGCGGCGCCGCGATGGGCCATCCAGTTTTCGGCATCCACCAGCAGCGGGTGGCCGCACCAACTGAACACCTTCTGCACGGTCTCGATCAGCTTGACGCCAAAAATCGGCGCGGGCGAGACGATGATGGCCGAGGGGTGGTCCAGCAGTTGCTGTTGCAGTTCGCTCAAGGCCTCCCAGTCCAGCAGGCCGGAGGGTTGTTTGAGGTTGAATTCGCTGCGCCAGCGACGGGTGCGGGTGTCGAGCACCACCAGGGCGGGAGTGGTGGGCAGCCTGTAATGCCATTGCTGGAATTTCAGCAGGGCTTCAAGTAGCGCATCCTGGGCGGCGGCGTCCAGGTGGTTGCCGCGCGCCTGGGCGGCCAACGCCTGGGTTTGCGCTACCAGCGCGTCAAACACCTCGGGCTGGTTACCCCAGCCCTGGCACAGCAGGTAAGCGAGCAGGGCATTGCCGATGATGCGTTTGGAGAAGGGGTGGCCATAGGCAGTTTCTTCCCACTGGGCGCTGAGGTTCCAGTCGTCGGTGATGTCGTGATCGTCAAAGATCATCAATGTGGACAGATGGGCAAATACCCGTGCCACACCCGGCAGGCCATCGCGAAATCGATCGAGTTGCACCTGCTCTCGGGCATACCGGTGCTGTTCATCGGCACTCAGTTGCGGTGGCTGCGGTGTGATCAGGCGCCAGGGCGCGGGCGACCAGGCCAGCAAATACATCGCCATCACTTCGGCGAAGGTCACCAGGTGGTTGTCGGCAGTGCTGCTGGTGAAGATCGGTTTCTTCACGCCGCCAAAAAAGCGTTCGCGCAGGGTCTCGTTGCTGTCCAGCGCGGGCAAAAGGTCCGCTCGGTGGTAATAGCTCGCGCGATGCCCATAGAGGCTGGCGCTGTCGTCCACCACCGCGCCTTCCAGGTATTCATCGAACAGGCCCAGGCATGTGATCAAGGCGTGAATCGCCCGCAGCATCGGCCCGGCCACATCGTCGGCGTACACCTGGTCGCCGCTCATCATCAACAGCGCGGGGCGCTCCGCCGGCGTGGGCGCGCTGGCCAGCAGGCGATCGACGCAGAGCAAGCCTTCGTCGGCAGGGTGGTGCGGTTTGCGGCAGGAGCCGTGCACCAATTGGCGAATGCGGCTATGCAGGACAAAACCCGGGGTGTCGGCGTTGCCATACAGCAAGTGTGGCGCCCACTCGGCAATGCCGGTGCCATCGACCAGCAGGTCGTAGCCGATCATCACATCCTGGGGCAGGGCATCGGCCAGTGGGAGGTCGATCAAATGGATAAACGCATGGCGCCCTACGGGCACGACTTGGCATTGCGCTTGAGCCAGTGGGAACGCCAGTGTCTGCCCGGCAACCTGCAGCTTGAGGGTCAATGCCAGTTCACGGCTGCCCATCAGCCACATCACCAGGCGCTGGGGCTCGAGACGTCGCAGCATAGGGCCGGCGAGGACGGCGGGCAGGGTGCCAGCTTGAAGCATAGGAATAGCGGCTCGGTGGTAAAGGGCCTCAAGGGTAAACCAGCGGATGTCGCTTTTTTGTCAAGGCGGGATGTCGAGCAAAGGAAAGGGGCCGGTAAAAGTGGCCCCTCTCTTTACTGCTTAAAGCACGTTACCGTTACCCAGGCTCTCCAGGTTGCCAGAGCGAGTGTTTCGCCGGGGCGTGCCCTGGTTGTGGGTATCAGTGGTCGATTCCTGCTCCGGCGTTTGCTGCTGCGTCGGTCGGCGTTGTGGTTCAGGCGCGGCTTCGACTTGCCGGTGGGGGTTGAAGTAGTTAGCGGTAGAGCCAAAAAAGATATCGATCATGAAAACCTCTGCTCTGTCGGGGCGTTGAATCAGCGTGATCAACGCACATCGAACCTACAGAGAGGGAAAGGGCTGGCCTATAAACGCCTTGCGTCAAGACATGACCCGGTGATCGTTATCGAGCCATGGCCATGCAGCGCAATGGCTCGGTCATGCAGGTTCGAACATCCGTCCGGGCCCCGATCTTCAAGCATCAGGTGTGAGTGCCTTCAATCACCTTGGGCACGGTAAAACGGAACTCACTGCCACGCCCCACCTCACTTTCGGCAACGATTTTTCCTCCGTGGGCCTGGACAATGCCCTGCGTGATATACAGCCCCAGCCCGCTGCCGGTGGGATTGTTTTCGGTCTGGGTCCAGTAGCGGTCGAACACATAGGGCAACTGCTCCGGTGCAATGCCATCACCGGAGTCGCGTACCGAGACCACAATTTCTTCACCGTTGCTCATGGCGCTGATGCCGATATTGCCCTGGCGCGGGGTGAACTTGATGGCGTTGCCGATCAGGTTCGACAGCACCTGGAACAGACGCTCCGGGTCGCCATTGATCTGCAGGCCGGGCTCGGCGTTGAAGGACAGGTCGATGCCTTTTTCCAGCGCCAGCGGCGCGAGAAGGGAGTAGGCCTCCTCGAACATCTGGCCAACGTCCAGCGCCACCGGCTTGACCACGTAGCGTCCCGCCTCGATTTTCGAGGTGTCGAGCAAGTCTTCCAGCAGCACATTCATGCGCGCGGCGGCTTGCTGCATGGTGTCGATCGCCGAGGAAATTCGTCGCGAGGTGTGGGGGCCTTCGGAGCTGAACGTCTTTTGCATCATGCCGCAGAGCATCGAGATGACCGTCATCGGGTTGCGCAGATCGTGGGAGACCACCGCCACCAGTTCATCACGGGCCCGCACCGCCTGTTGCTCGCGCAGTACCTGTCGCGCCAGGTCATTTTCCAGTGCGGAGCGGCGCAGGTCGTTGGCCGCAAAGCGGTCGCCATGGCTCCACTTGGTGGAGATGCCGGCCATTTCCACTTTCCAGATTTCAAACGAGGTGCGTGGGCGCAGGCGCAGGCCGGCGTCGGAGTTTTCCAGGTCCAGCGGTTTGCTCGGGTCGCCGCTCCAGTTGATGTTTTCTTTCACTTCCGGGCGGAACCACAGCACACCGTTGTCCACCGGCTTAGGCAGGCTCATGGCCAATACCCCGCTGGCGACCTTTTGAAACGCCGCCGCCGGTGGGTAGACCGAGGCCAGGTGATGGCTGGCGAATACCGGCTCGCCGCTTTCCTGCAACCACTGATGCAGCGCACGGATCTGCGCCGGCTCCGGGCAGTTACCGTAGCGGTGCAGTTGTTTGTCTTCGATGATCGCCACGCCGCCGGACAGGGTCAGGTCCATGAGCCATTGGCCGTGCTGGGCCAGGCCATCGAACACGGTGTTCTCAGAGGCTTTCATGGCGGCATCGAGCAGCGCCAGCGTTTCGACTTTTTCTTCGCGTTGACGGCTCAGGTCGAGGGCCTCCATGGCACTGATCTGCAGCGACAGCACCTGGCCGATGGTCTGGCAGGCGATGCGCAATTCATTGGGCACCAGCAGCGGTTCGCGATTGCCGCAACTGATCAGGCCCCAGAGTGTGTCACCCTTCATCAACGAGATGCTCATGGACGACAGCACGCCCATGTTCTGCATGTACTGGCAGTGAATCGGCGACACGCTGCGCAGAGTGGCGAAGCTCAGGTCCAGGGGCTCGCCGTTGTCCGGGCGCAGTTTGGGCAGCAGTGGCACCGGCTCGTAGGCGGCGTTCGGGATGATGCGTAGCCAGTTGGTGCGGTACAGCTCGCGGGCCTGCTCCGGGATATCGGACGCGGGGAAGAACAGCCCGTTGAACCGTTCCATGGACGGTGCCGATGCTTCGGCGATCACCTGGCCATGGCCTTCTTCTTCGAAGCGATAGATCAACACGCGGTCATAGCCGGTCATGGCCTGGATTTCAGTCACGCTGATTTCGTACAGCGCTTGCAGGGTTTTCGCTGATTGCAGGCGTTGCAGCATCTTGCCCAAGTCACTGGTGCGGCCATTCAGCGCCCGTGGGTGGAAATCCTTGAGGTGCGGTTCGAACTCCAGTACCAGCACACCCTGGTGACGGTGCAGCAGGCCTTCGAACGCTGCGCCGTTCAGGCTGACGAGCAGCGGCGGCGCGTCGAAAAAGCTGTTGTGCTCAGCCATGGCCTGTACGGCTTGGCCGTGCTCGGCACCGATCAGCATATGCAAGGGTTGGCCCAGCAGTGTCTCGGGTGCGTGGCCGAACAAGGTGCCCACGTTGGCGCTGACCTGGATGATATTCAGCTCAGGTTCTGACAGCGTCAGTAGCACGCCGTGAGGTTGAATCGCCCCCGGAAAACGGATCGGCTCGTTGGCACAGTTGGTAAGCAGCTTTTCAAAATCTTCGGGTTTCATAGCAGTACCTCCTGGCTGTCGAGCCATTGCTCAAAGCAGCTGAATGTTGAACGGGCCGCGTCTACCGCGCGCTGTCTGGCGGGCGTGTCCAATGGCTGGCGGCCTAGAAAGTCGAGAAAATCCGTCCAGCGCCGACCGGTCTCGGCGCCGTACACATCGAGAAACGCAGCGCCGTTATCCGCGTCCAGGCCCAGGCGCTGAGCCATTTCCCGGCGCAGCACCTGGCCGCCCAGGGTCGCGCCTTCCAGTACATACAGGGCACCGAGGCAGGCAGCGGGAGTGTCGAGGCGGGGCAGGTCTGTACAAGGCGGCAGGGTATGAATGGTAGCGTCACTCAAGCCCAGGGCGTGAAGATCGCTGACCAGGGTGGGCGTTTTCACACGCATGGCCTGGTCGAATCCGTCGGGGATCAAGTCACTGTCGTACAACGCGGCTTCCATCGGGCGATAAAACCCGTAGTACGCCCGGAGCAGGCGCTCGTACCAGTGGGCATCCAGGCGCTCGGAGAAAAATGGCAGACGCTTTTCGAGGACGACATGCAGCAGGGCAGTGCCCGCCCGCAGCGCTTCGAGTAAGGAGGGCGCATCTACGTCATGGGCCTGTGAGTGCATTCGGTGAGCTCGGACTGTGGGTCTTGCGACCATGAATGACGCGTGGAAATGGGCGGCGATTCTACACAACCGATGGCCGTCAACTGAACGAGAAAGGCGAATGTGCTGACCAGCGGATCAGAAAAGTCGCTCCCTGCCTCATTAATGACCCCGATGCCGGTGCCGAAGTTCGGCACACGTGATGTCGCGACGCTATTAGTGCATGGAAGATTCCTGTTGGGTCAAGGCCGTTTGCACGCATTCGAGCAGGTGCTCCGTGCTCCACGGCTTGGGCAAAAACCTCACGCTGGCGCCCAATTGCGAAGCCATGGCCCGGTTGCCTGAGGTCAATACCACCGGGACGGATGGCCAACGGTGCGCCACCACGCGGCTCAAGTCATAGCCGTTCAACAGGCCAGGCATCTGGATATCGCTGACAATCAGGTCCACCCGGTCATCGGCCCGCTCCAGGAAAATCATGCCTTCATCCGCCGAAGGAAACGAGGTCACGAGCGCCCCGAATTCCTCCAGTACATCCACCATCAACGATCGAATGATCTCGTCGTCTTCCAATACCAAAATCGATGGCTGAGCCATGATCCTTACTCCACCATCAGGGTTCAGTAGGGTGGAGTGGACGCTGGTCGAATAGGTTCGATTGGAAGTTTTATATGCGATGGATGGTCAATCGAAGCCTGGCAGGCCAGGTTCGCTCGTTTGCCTGGCGCAGAGTGCCTGCGCCAGGATACCCTGCGCGAAAATCAGGGACAGGCCCGATATCCGAGCCATTTGAACAAGGTCGTCAACCGTGAATGCCCCCGCCTCGCCCTTACTGGACAACACCCTCGGCAACCGCATGATCAAGGTCGACCACGCGGGTGAGCACGGTGCGATCTGCATCTATAGTGGCCAACGGTTCATGGCGCGGTTGTTCAACCCGGCCCTGGTGGCCGAACTCACGCAGTTTCTCGACGACGAACGCCGCCACCGGGCGGTATTCAAGGCTGAACTACAGCGCCGCGGCTATCCGCGTTGCCGCAGCTATTGGCTGTGCGGGCTTGGTGGCCTGGTGCTGGGGCTGATCACCGGCCTGTGCGGCCGCAAAGCCATCATGACCACCACCGTCGCGGTCGAAAGCGTCGTGCTCAAGCACCTGGCTCATCAGTTGCACACCCTACGTGACATCGACCCGCAGGCGGTCAGTGCCATTGCGTCCATCGTGGCTGAAGAGCAGCACCACCATGACCAATCGGCGGCGCAGATTGATGTGAGTGACCCATGGTTCAGGCTGTTGACGCCCGTGGTCACCGCCTGGACCGAAGCGGTGATCTGGATGGGCATGCGTTCCTGACAAGCAGGCATAATGACCGGTACCGTCCGATGTGGAGTCACTCATGAAGTACGCCTTCCTTTCCCTCGCCCTGGTCCTCAGTACGGGCTCGGCGTATGCCGCCGGTGATGCCGAGGCGGGCGGCAAGCTGTTCGCCAAGACCTGCGGCGGTTGCCACAGCATCGGCGAAGGGGCCCGCGGTGGGTTTGGCCCCGAACTCAACGGCATCATCGGCCGCCCCGCCGGCACCACCACCGACTACCAGTATTCAGACGCGATGAAGAACTCCGGCGTGGTCTGGACCCGAGACAAGCTTGCGGCCTATATCGAGGCGCCGAAGAAGGTGGTGAGCGGCACGCGCATGATTTTCTGGGGCATCAGTGACCCGGAAAAGATCGACAATATCCTGGCCTACCTCGAGACATTCCAACCCCAGTGATCATTCCCGCACATTCCTGAACAGCATCAACCGCGCACTCTCATGCAGCCCCCGGGTCAGCGCCTGCAGGCGTTGAAAGGCCTCGGGGTGCTGGTTGGCGACGTCGTCACGGGGCGTCGCTGATGCCAGGTCATGCAGGGTGGGGGAACTGCCGTCGTGCTGCATCTGCAACAGGAAGTCCTGGGTTACGCCACCGATGATCGGGAATGTGCCTTCGCGCAACACCAACGGCACCATGCGCTCGCCCTCCGGTGCGGGTTGCTGGATATCCCTGCCCAGTGTGCCGTTGCGAAAAGGAATGCCCGCCATGCCGGCCACCGTGGGCAGCAGATCCGCCAGGCCGACGGCCTCTTCGATGACCCGTGGTGACAGGCCGGGCGCGTGGATCAGCAGCGGCACGTTATTGCTTTCCAAGCCTAACTGCTCGAAAGCCGGCGCCATATGCGGGATCTGGCTGATGCGGGTGTTGTGGTCGCCGAAGAACACAAAAATGCTGTTGTCGTAATAGCCGCCCGCCTTGGCCATCTCCATCAACCGCCCGATGTTGTAGTCCAGCAGGCGCACGGCGTTGTACTGCTCGACACTGCGCGAGCCGGCGGCCTGGACTTGCTCCAGCGACAGGTGTTTGACCTCGAAGCCGTCGTTGAACTTGGGGATCGTAAAGGGCCGATGGTTACCCGAGGTTTGCAGGTAGGCGAAGAACGGTTGGCCCTTGGGCACGGCACGTAACAGCGCGTCACCTTCCTTGAAGAGGTCCAGGTCGGATATGCCCCATACGTCGACCCGGGGCGAGCGCCAGTGGCTTTCTTCAAACAGCTGCACGCCGTCGATGCTCTGGCGGATCAGTGCATTGATGTTCGCCCAGCCGGCATTGCCGCCGATCATGTAGAACTTCTGGTACCCCTCGAACGCATTGATCAGCGTGTGTTGCCGAGTGATCAGCGGGTTACGCGTGGCCGTCTCCTGACGGGTGACATCCGGCACACCGGTGATGCTGGCCCACACGGTTTTGGCAGTGCCGGTGACGGGGACGTAGAAGTGTTTGAAAAACCAGCTTTGTGTGGCCAGCTGGTCCAGGTTCGGTGTGGGGTTGAGCGGGTTGCCATAGGCGCCCACGGCGCTGGTGCCGAGGGATTCGAGCATCACGAAGATGACGTTGGGCGGTTGCTCGCCGCCCAGCCGATAGGGTTGCACGCCTTGTTCGCGGATGAAACTCAGGGACTGGGCATCGGGCTGGGCCACGCCCAGGTACTGGGCGACTTGCGGGTAATACTGGCGGACCTGGGCTTCATCGAACTGCGATTGGCCGACCTTGAGTGTGTCGTACAAAAACAGCACCGGGTTCAGGCCCACGGCGGCCAGTTGGCTGTTGCCGGAAAAGAATGCATCGCTCCAGCGCAGGGGGACCGGGTTTTCCAGGTTGAGATGGGCGACACGCCCGAGCAGGGCGAGCAGCACCGCGACGACACCCATCACACTCACCACCGCCAGTGCCGGCTTGCCGATGGCGGTGGGCGCTCGATCCAGGGTCAACCGCTCCAGGCGGACCAACGCCCAGACCCAAAGCGCCACCGCCGCGAGCCAGCAGGCGGTTATCCATAGCACCGGGTAGGTTTCCCACACCATCTGCTGGGAAATTTGCGCGTCTTGCAGGTAACGCAGCACCGTCGCATTGATACGTACGCCGAGGTAGGCGTAGTGGCCGAAATCGATGATGTAGACCAGCCCCACCACCGCCAGTGCGATGGCCAGATAACCGCGCGCCAGCCAGCGCAGGGCCGGCAGGGTGGTGAGGTTCCAGCGCGGCAACCACGCCAGCACGGCCAGCGGCAGCAGGATCAATACCGCCAGGCGCAGGTCGAAACGCAGGCCGATACCCAGGGTTTCCAACAGCGCCGGGGTGTTCAAATCCAGGCCGGAAAAACCCAGCACAAACACCAGCCGCAATGCCGCCAGCAACACAAACACCCACCCGATCGCGCCCACGCCATAGCGCAGGCGGCGTGATTGCAACGCACTCATCTATTTTCCCATTGTTTAAAACAACACAAGTCCAATGTGGGAGCGGCTTGCTCCCGATGGGGGGCGTTCAGTGCCGGATGTACTGACTGACACGCCGCCATCGGGAGCAAGCGCCCTCCCACAGTTTTAGTTGCATGAGTCCAGCGACCACGCAGTAGCCCGCCAAGAGCGGGTCGACCAGATAATCCCAATAGTTTTCTGACGCCTTGAGCCGTAACGCAAAAGCCAACGTGCCCATCGCCAACATCCACACCGCCAGCGTATTCCGCAGCCACAGCATCAACAGGGCGGTGGCCGCCACCAGTACGATCATCGGCCGCGGGTTGAAACCCCAGCGGTACGGGTCGACATACGTCAGGCCCAACGTGGCCGGATACAGCACCAGGCTCAGCAGGCCAAACAGCAGCAACATCTGCACCTGATGGGGGCGCCTGAGCGGCTGCACCACCCCCAATCGACACAGCCCCACCCACGCCAGCAACACCAACGTGCTGATCGCCAAGTCATCGGTAAAACTGCGTACATACGCCGCCAGTGGCAGCTCGTTGACTGGGATAAAACTCACCGCCACCAGCACCGGCAGCAACCACGGTCGCCAAGGTGCGGTGACGCGCAGGGCGCACAGCGCCACAAACCCCAGCAGCACAAAACTCAAATGGGCTTGCCACAGAGAAACCATCAGAGACGCTCCTCCAGCCAGGCTTCGTTGAAGCTGACATGTTTGATGAAGGTGTTATTCCATGAGTACACCAGGTGGTACATGCCGTCCGGGCTGCGGCTGAAATAGGGGTACTCGTACTCGAAATCGCAACCACGGGGTTTGCATACGCGGTAATCCAGGCTGCTGAGAAAGCGCTCTTCCAAGGGCAGGCGCTTGGCGCCGCTGGAGGCGCGGAAGCCTTCGCCAATGATCGCTTTGTAAGCTTCGGGAGAGAACGGTTGACCGAGCGGGTCCGGAGACTGGTCCAACTGCGCCACCGTGCGCCATTGGCTGAGCTGGGCGTCGGTACCGTAGAGGCTGAGCTTGAAGCGGCCGTCTTGCAGGTCATTGAGGGCCACCAGCAAACCATCGTCCACCGTGCCGACTGCCGCCAGCGACGAGTTGGGGTTGGCCGGCTCCAGCGGATAGGGCTCGCTCCAGGTCTGCCCGGCATCTTCGGTGCGGCTGGCCAGGACGCGGTGATGGGTGTCGCCGGCGTAGCGCAGCATTGCGATGGCGCGCTTGCCGTCCAGCGGCACGATGGTCGGTTGCAGGGAGTTCTTGCCGCGGCTGATGCGGAATTTATCGATCACTGCGCCATCGGCGCTCAAGTACAGGTACTCGGCAAACTTGCCCATGAACTCGTGGTACACCGGCAGGCCGATGGAGCCGTCAGCGTGGAACACCGGCGCGGCGCGCACCAGGGTGCTGATGTTAAAGAACGGCGAGGTCACCAGTTGCCTCGGTGCCGACCAGTTCGCACCGAGGTCGTCCGACACCATCACGTTGATCGCACTGGTGGCCCAGCCGCCGACCGACACCGACACATAAAACATCCACAGGCGTTTGTCCGGCGCCATGGCGATCACCGGGTTGCCCAGTTTGCGGATATAACGCTGGGTGCCGTCGCGGGTGCTTTCCCGGGTCGCCAGCACCTGCTCGGCGCCCCATTCCCCGGTGCGTGCATCGAAGCGTGCGGTGCGCACCTGCACATCGGCGGCGCCTTCGCGCGAGCCGGCGAACCACACGGCCATCAGGTCGCCGCCAGGCAGGGCAGTGACGGAAGAGGAATGCACAAAGTCGGTGAGCTGGGAGGACACGAACCGGCTGCTGTACTGCGCGGGCGCCGCAACTTTGGCGGTGTTCGGGCTGGCCTCGGCAAACGGTGCCAGTACATGGGGCGGATGGCTCTGCCAGGCGGCGAAAAACACCGCGAGCAGGCTGCAAATCAATAGAGCGGAGCGCATAGAGCACCTGTCGGGAAAAGGATTACTGCGCACGCTCATCCGGCAGGCGCTTCCTGCGACCGGTGAGCATGGATAACGGCAGGTTGTCCCGTACCTGGATGCTTTCGAATACCGCCGCCAGCACATGCACACTCACCAAGCCCAGCAGTAGATTGGCTGCGGTCTCGTGGGTCTGCAGCGGCCAGTCGGCGCCCCACAAGGCGTCGACTTCCTGCATCAGGAAACCGCTGATGCCGATGGTCAGCAGGGCCAGCAACATCAGCAGCATCACCAGCGCACCCAGCGGCGAATGGCCCAGGCGGTGGTGCGGCCGGCCATTGAACAGCGAGCGTACATGGGCATTGAGCCGCTTTGGCGTCGGCCAGAAATCTGCCCAACGCGCACTGCGCGGCCCGATGAATCCCCACACTGTTCGAACCAGCAGCCAGGCCATGGCGTAGTAGCCCAGCCAGACGTGCCAGTCGTCGCCCGCTTCGTTAAAGAAGTAATTGGCAACGAAGACCCCGGCGATGGACAGATGAAACAGCCTCACCAGCGGGTCCCACAGGCGCAGGGATTCGCCTGGCATCAGCCTTTGATCTCAGTCTTCACGGCTTTGCCGGTGACCGGGTCGTGGTAGATCTCGACCTTGCGTTTGTCTTTGTCGAAGCCATAGATCTCATAGCAGTTGCCGTCGGTGACCTTGAATTTGCTGATCTCGTAGCCTTCGGCCTTGAGCTTGTCCTGGAAGACCTTTTCGTCTTGCCATTGCGAACGCTCGGCGGTGGTGCACTGCGGGCCGGCGAGGGCCAGGGGGCTGGCGATGACCAGGGACAGCAGGAGAATTTTGCGCATGGAAAAGCTCTCAGCAGTTGTGGGAGATTTCACAGTGCAAAACCAACCTTAGTGCAAGCTTAGTTGGCAACGAGTCGTAACATCTTTCCCGAAATAGCCCCGCTCAGAACCCGGCATGATGCCGCCGTTTCCTACAGAGAATTCGTTATGCGCCTGCTGCTTGTCGAAGATGACCGTGCCCTCGGCCAAGGGATCCGGGTGGCCTTGGGCGCTGAGGGCTACACCCTCGACTGGCTGCAGGATGGCGTCGCGGCCTTGCATGCCCTGCGCACGGAAAGCTTCGATCTGTTGCTGCTCGACCTCGGCCTGCCGCGCCTCGATGGCCTGGATCTGTTGCAGCAACTGCGCGCCGAGCAGCACGACCTGCCGGTGCTGATCCTCACTGCCCGCGACGGCACCGCCGAGCGCATCGCCGGTTTGGACGCCGGTGCCGATGATTACCTGGTCAAGCCGTTCGACGTGGAGGAGCTCAAGGCCCGTGTGCGCGCCTTGTTGCGCCGCAGCCAGGGCCGTGCGCAACCGATGCTGGAACACGCTGGCATCAGCCTCGACCCGGCCACCCAGCAAGTGCGCTATCAGGATGAGGACATCATCGTCACCCCCATGGAATACCAACTGCTGCACCAACTGATGGTGCGCCCCGGCAAAGTCGTGACCCGCGAGCGGCTGTCGCGCGCGTTGTATGGCTGGCAGGACCGTGTCGAGAGCAACACCCTGGAAGTATTGATCCATAACCTGCGCAAGAAGTTATCCACCGAGCTGATTCGCACCGTGCGCGGCGTGGGCTATGTGCTGGTGCTCAAACCATGACTTCCGTTCGCGCGCGCATCCTCGTTCCCGTCCTGGTACTGATCCTGCTCGGCGACGCCCTGATCAGCTGGTTGGTGCTGCGCGACAGTCACCACGAAATCGAAGAAGTCTACGACGCGCAACTCGCCCAGAGCGCACGCTTGTTGCAAGGCGTCCTGCGCCAACGCGACCCCGGCGAAGCGGACTGGAACCGCTTGTATGAGGCGTTTGACCAGGCCATGAGCCGCGTGGGTGAGGAGGGCGTTGCCCATCCCTATGAAACCCGCCTGACCTTCCAGGTGTGGCGCACCGATGGTGAGTTGCTGGTGCGTTCCACCGAGGCGCCCGTGCTGGCGGCCCCACCGGCTACCCTCGGCGCCCATGACATTGTGGACAACGGCAACGACTGGTGCGCGTTCCTCCTCGCCGACCCGCAACAGGGCCTGCTGATCTGGGTGGGCGAGCGCGACGACATTCGCCAGGACCTGATCCAGCGCATCGTGCGCCACACCCTCTGGCCGACCCTGATCGGCGTGCCGCTGCTGGCGCTGTTGATCTGGCTGGTGATCGGCTGGGGCCTCAAGCCCTTGCGTGCCATGGCCCGCAAGATTCGCGGGCGCAACACCGACACCTTGCAGCCGCTGCACCTCAAGCCCTTGCCCAGCGACTTGGAGCCCATGCAAACCGCGCTCAATCGGTTGTTGGTCCAAGTCGACGAACTGCTCGAACGCGAACGCCGTTTTATCGCTGACGCGGCCCATGAGCTGCGCACACCGCTGGCGATCCTGCGGATCCATGCGCAAAACGCCCAAATCGCCGGCACTGAAGAACAACGGCGTGAGGCGTTGGATTTTCTGGTCAATGGGGTCGATCGTGCGACGCGCATTGGCAGCCAGTTACTGACAATGGCGCGCATCGAACCGCAACTGAACAACCCTACGCGCAGCCGTGTGCACTTGACCGAGTTGGTGCGCGAAGAGCTCGCCGAGTTGACCCCGCTGGCCATGGAAAAAGACGTGGAATTGGTGCTGGAAGGGAACGAGGAGTGCTGGGTCGAGACCGACCCCGTGGCGCTGGCCATTGCGTTGCAGAACCTGGTGACCAACGCCCTCAACTTCTCCCCGCTGGGGGGCGAGGTGAAAGTGGTGATTGGCGTCCATTGCTTGAGCGTGGAAGACCAGGGCCCGGGGATTGATGAGGCGCAAATCGGGCGCTTGTTCGAGCGCTTTTACAGCCAGGGCAACGCCAATGGCGCAGGGCTGGGACTGGCGATTGTGCAGATGATCGTCGGCAAGATCGGCTGTCGGTTGGCGCTGCATAATCGTGAGCGAGGCGGGTTGTGCGCGCGGTTGGTGTTTGACGAGAGCTGACGCGAAATGTGTGAACGCAATGTCAGTCGCGACGAAGATCAAATGTGGGAGCTGTCGAGCCCCGGCGAGGCCGCGATGGGATCACCTCGGTAAGCCTGTCAGGCCGCAGCCCTGCATCGCGGACTTTCCACTGCGGAACATTCTGTTTAATCACCGGTCCAGTTATCATCGTCTTTCACCCTGATAAGGACATCCTCCCGTGAAGCGAATCGCGCTGCTCTCCCTCGCCCTGGCCCTGTGCGCCTGCCAATCGAACCAACGTGACTCATCGCCCAGCCTGCTCAAGGACGGTATCCAGTTCCGTCAGAAAACCGTGGCCGTCGACGCGGACCACGCCAAAGTCATCATGAAGGCCAGCGGCGGCACCAACCCCGTCGAATTCGCCATCCGCCGCGAAGGCGACCCCGACCAACGCCCGGAAACGCTTGGCACCGTGATGGACACCGGCGAAGGCAAGGTCTTCAACTGGATCGCCAAGCTCAACCAGACTGTCGCCAGCGCCGGGTTCAAGCGTTTTCCACAGTTGGAGATCCAGGCGGATCCTGGCAAGAAACTTACCGTGTCCAGCTCGGCGCGCAGCCAGGGCACCGGGGCTTACTACAGCTGCGGGCCGGTGATGAGCACGTTCAGCCCGGAGAAGGCCAAGGTGTATCTGGTGGAGTTCCAGTTCAAGTTTGACCGTTCTGGGTGTGCGCAGCAGGTGTTTGATATTACGGATCCGGCGAATCGGGTGTTGATTGGGGGGGAGGGGAGTGAGGCGAAAGAGGGTTAGATGGCCGGCCCGAACAAATGCGAGTGCTGCGCTTGGAAGGACCTGAAGGTTTGATACTTCCAGCGCTCTCCGCCGGGGTCTTCATCGGTCGTGCTGACTTCGCCGAAGTACCAATGCTCTGATTCGAAAACGTTTCCTTTTTCGTCCTCGTGGATGAAGTGAAAGCCAGCTTCGTGGATGCCTGGCGGAACGACCAACTCCCATTCACGAGCAAGGCTTCGGCCGGTGATACGGGTTTGGCGGAAGTACTCGTAGTCGAAGGGTTGGGTGTGGCCGAGATAGCGGGCTTTGTCGGTGTAGACACAGACTCGGCTGGAGAACATGTCCGGGACCATAATGCAGGCAACAACCCAGCACTCAGGGTCTTCGTCTGATCGTGCTTCAACCAGGTGGCCTGCAACCTTGATCAACTGTTGAGCGCAATGCGCCAGGATTTTCGGTGTGGTTTGATTACCTTCCACAAGATTTTCGATAACGGGGATTCTTTCATTTACGTAGTCGGGTTGCGACGGTAACTCTTCGTAAAAGCAGCCTTCGAAGCTATCTGCCCAGCGGGTCAGGGCTCTGAGGTGCCTGGGGATGTTGCGGAGTTTTTTGTTTGTCAGTGACAGTCTGCGCATGAAGCTGAATTCTCCAAGTCTGCGTTATTCGTTTGTATCTTCGTAATCAAACGCGATGAAGTAGTCGCTTTCTGAAAGAGCAATCTCATGAGCGAAGTGTGTCTGTATTAGTGATAGCCATTCCCGCCGCAGTTCAAACATGCCGTTATTGACGTCCTCGTCTACCGACAGCCCAAGTTTAGAAATAACGGAGTAGTCGTTTCCTAAGTCCGCTGAGTTCTCCGTTCCGCGTAGCCACTCTGTGGTTCTGTCGAACCATTCCAATCTCACTATTATCCCCATGTGGTCCTCATAGATATTTTTTGATGTTTCGTTTTTTTTTCGGTCCTTTTAGCTGCTCGCCGGTTATGTGGCTGAACGCACCTAAATGGCTCCCATCACTTGCTAGATAAACTTCTAACTCTCCATGTTGCGAGTCCCATTCATAGATCCTCCGGCCTTTTTCCTCAATCCAACGCTCTCTCAGCCCGGCACCTCCCTGTCTGGGAGTCATGGGTTTTGCTTTTATCAGGCTTTCAAAGCCAGTTATTTGTTCCGTATTAGGAGCCTTGTGGTACTTGTGATCCCCAGCCTTAACACTAACCACCACATACAGCGGCCGAACCCCCGACTCCACCGGGAATACCAGAATAAAATCCCGATACTCCGACGGATAAATCGGGTTCACCAGAATCTGCGCTGCCTTCTCCGTCGGCGGGTAAATCCAGATCACCGGCGCTTGCGGCGCAGCCTCCAAGGCCGGAATACCCAGCGTGTCACTTGGATCAACCGCGGGCGTCCAAATCAGCTCCACGCCCTCATCCAAATCCGCCACGAATTGATCGCCACGGTGTTGGAACTGCACCACATCAATCATCTGCCAATCGGCATGGTTGCCCGTGTAAAACCCATACCCCTTGAGGGTGCCGTCCTCGCCCTGCTCAATGTGCAGACGCATTTGCGAGCGCGCTTTTTGCAACGAACGCAATTGTTCCTCGCTGTACAGCGCGCTATCGCCCAGTTCCGATGGCCACACCAACGCCACCAGACCGGCGAGCAGACCCCCCGCCATCGTGCCGGCAGCCGCCGCCGTCGATTCCAGAACTGCCGAGCGCAACGCCAGCTGCCCCAGGCCAACAGGCAGGGCGCTGCCGCTGATCTTGCTTAGGGCAACGACGCCCCGGGTACCGACTTCGCGCCCGCCCAACAGGCTGAAATGGCCGTAGTCCTTGATCAGCTCAAGCGGTACGTAGCCGGTGGGGTTTGCGTAGCGAATGATGCCGTCGGGCAGCTTGCAGGGTTTGGTGAACACGCAACCGGCTGGCTTGGCGGGTGCCGAGGTTGGCGCTGGGGGAGGGGCGAATATGTCGATTGCCGGAAAATAGGGTGCTGGCGTCGGCTGTCGGCTCAGGATGCGCTGCTTGAGTTGTTCTTCTTCGGTGATGGGATACGCGCGTTCTGACATGACGGGCTCACTTCCTTGTGCGAGGGAGTGAGCCTATTAACGATAACGGAAACCTGACACTCGCAATGTTCGATGAAGTACGTGAGAAAAGTCAGCTGAAACGCGACGAGTCTTGACGAGTATTTTTCTACCTTTGAGGCGACTCTTCATGTTTTCCAGCCTCATGACGATAAAGCAATGCGTGGGGTAGCCGCGTAAATCAGTTGTTGAGGCACCCTCTATCACTACTCCCAAGGAAGACCTTATGACCCTGCAGGACTTTTGCCAGATTCTCTCTGATCACTTCGCCCCGAAAGCCAAACAAGTCACCCGCTTTGCACATACCGGCTACTCATTTGAAGAGTGGGTCAATTGGGAGATTTTTACTGCTTTTGTTGACCGGGGTTACGAAGCCTTTCCCAAGCCTGCTTACAAGCAGTCTTTTGCGGACAACACATCAAAGTTTCTCGGGGACCTGCGCGTCTGTGGAAACGAGGGGACGCAGGTATTCCTTGAGGTTGCGACAGCGCATGCGTGGACCCAAAGTAAATGGAGAAACAAGATCCTCAATGACCGGCTGAAGTTGGCGAAGTGGGTACCCAAAGCTGAAAAGACGCTGAAAATCCAGGTCGTCATCTCTTGCTCCAGTGAGCAGAAAGACCTGGAGAGCAACTGGCTGGATTGGTACCAGCGGATTAGCTTCTGGGGGGATAAGAGCGAAACGCTCATCCTGGATGATGGCGGTAATGGAGAAGTGGTTATCAAAGTCTGGGAAGTGGCGTGAGGTTTGAGTACCGCCCGCGCCACTCATAGCGTCTCGGCAGCGATAGACCTTGGGGGCCAAGGTCTTTTTTTGTGTGGTGATCAAGTCAACAGGTGTTTGGAAATCAGCCGGGAGATTTCAACGATCGAGGTCTTGCCGGTGAACTCGAATTTCACTTTCCCCAGCGACGAGAAGTAAATCTCCAACTCCGAATCCAGATCAAACGTCCCGGACGTCTCCACCGAATACGCCACGATGTTTTTATACGGCAGTGAGGTGAAGTCCTTCTTGCTGCCGGTAATCCCCTGCACATTCACCGCGATGATGCGCTTGGTGGTGAAGACCACGCCGTCGCGCATGGCTTTGTAGGCGTCGATCACTTCTTCGCCGTCCAGCAGCAGGGCCGATACGCGTTCGGCGTATTCGTTGTTCTGTTTGAGTTTGAAAAAGCCTTTGTTGTTGAAGTCGATCATGGGCCTGGCCTTGGGTGAGTGGTGCGGTGGTGTATGCCGTTTTGCTCGCGGATCTGTATCTAACGCGCGCATTTTGAACGCCCTACCATTGGGTCCAAGCCTATAACCTTGGCCAAATGTTTCACGTCGACAAAATAACACCCCAGGAGCCCAACAATGCCCGAACTGTCCAGCTGGCTGGCCTATGCGCTTATTTCACTCGGCATGGTGCTCACGCCCGGCCCGAACATGATTTACCTCATCTCCCGCTCGATCTGCCAGGGCCGCACGGCCGGGTTGATTTCCCTGGGCGGCGTGGCGTTGGGTTTTCTGGTTTACATGGTGTGCGCGGCCTTGGGGATCACGGCTTTGGTCATGGCGGTGCCATTTGCCTATGACGCACTGCGCTTCGGCGGTGCGTTGTACCTGGCCTATATGGCCTGGCAGGCAATTCGGCCGGGTGGGCGATCGCCGTTCCAGGTGCGGGATTTGCCCAAGGACAGCCCACGCAAACTGTTCACCATGGGCCTGGTGACGAACCTGCTGAACCCCAAGGTGGCGGTGATGTATTTGTCGTTACTGCCCCAGTTCATCGACCCGAACGGTCATGGCAGTGTGCTGACCCAATCCCTGGTGCTGGGGTTTACGCAGATTTTCATCAGCGTGAGCGTCAACGCAGTGATTGCCACCATGGCCGGCTCCATCGCGGTGTTTTTCGTCACCCGACCGGGTTGGCAGGTGGTGCAGCGCTGGCTGATGGGGTCGGTGCTGATGGGGCTGGCGGTGCGGATGGCGGTGGAAGGGCGTCGCTGAACCGCACGTTACTGGATCGCCTTCAGGTAATCCTTGAGTGCGTTGAGTGGGGCATTGAGTTCGTGCAGTGTCGATGCTTGGCGCACATCCAACGTCAGCCGTTGCAGCTCGCGACCCATCACGGTATTCACGCCGCCCAAGGAGCTGAGTGCCACTGCCAGGCATTCGTCCAGTTTTTGCTGGATGATATTGATCTCGCCGTTGCGGACCAACAGCCCGAATACCTCGCGCTCGTATTCGCTCATGATCGGGTCATCACGCAGTATCGGACTCTCACCTTCTGTTTCATAGGCCAGTTTGTGCGAGAACAAGGCGACTGCTTCCAGTTGCAATTCCATGGTGCTGTTTACCTTAATGTGTCGCCAGCAGGCGCCTCAGGCAACCGGCTGCAAAGCTTCCATTTCACTTAGCCAGGTATCGAAGCGACTGCACTGTTCGCGTATCGCTGGCAGGCCGATTTCAATGGCCGCCAACGAGCCGTGCAGCGGCTTGTCGTAACCCGCATAAAGCGTCTTAAGCCTTTTGCTCGGCGCCGTCATCGGGCTGTTATTGATGGTTTCCGGCGTTTCAAACTCATTCCGTATGTGCATAAACCGATCTTCAAGGTTGGGCTGGTTGATGCCCGTGGCAAGTCGCCGTGGACAACTGAAAAGCAAACCTTCGAATTCGTACATCTGCACATAGGGAATGAATCGGCGCATGGCGTCATCACCTAATTCGATCGCTAGCCTTTCCACCATGGCTTCTAGCAGGCAATCGGCTTTTTCATCCATGGAGTTTTTGCCGGCGGCATTCGCTTTTCCAGGAAACTCTTCGGGCAGACCATAAAAATCAAAGAACGTGGTGCAATAGGCTTGGCGGTCGCCGAGCAGGCGTTTTTCAACATCGCTGAGCAGGCGCTCAAAGCGAAAGTTGCCGCCTTTGTGGCCTGGTTTACCGATCAGCGCTGGCATCAGGTAAATACCCAAGTGGTGAAAGGCTTGAGCCAACACTTCGTTGATGAACATCTCCTCTGTCTGGCCCTCGCAAATGACGTGCACTCGAATCATTTACGCGGCCTCCCGCCCAAGATGTTTTTCTCCCACAACTCGCCTACTGAGTAGTCGTCTAACCACGTTTCGAAAGCTTTTTCGTCCAGACGCTTGAAGACAGTTGCTCCCTTTTCCCGCTCAACGATGATCAAGTCATCGATAGAGAACTCGTTTACCAGTGGGACTGATTGCGTTGAAACAATCACCTGCATTCGCGTAGAGGCAGACCGTAACAGCGAACCCAGCAAAGTGATTGCATAAGGGTGCAGGCCTAACTCCGGCTCATCGATGATGATCGTCGATGGTGGGTCGGGCTGAAGGAGGGCGGTTACCAGGCACATGAAACGAATCGAGCCGTCCGAGAGTTGACTGGGCCAGAAGGTGTAATCGCTGTCCTTTTGTCGCCATTGCAAATTGATCAGTTCTTCTTGTGTGTCTAAGCGCACCGGACGGAGTACAAAATCGTCGAAGAACGGGATCGCCAGTTGGATGGTCTTGCGGATCTGGTCGTAGACTTCAGGCGTCTCAGTGGATAGGCGATGCAGATAAGCCGCCAGGTTCGAGGCGTCGGGCCTTAGGTAGTCGTTGATGTGAACAGGGCCGTAGCGTTTGACACTTGCTGTTTCGCTGGTGTCATGGAAGTGAAAAACCTTCCAGCTGGAAATCGATTCATAGCAGTACGCTACGACGTTATTTTTGTAAGGGGCTTGGAATTGTTTTACGTCGAACGCTTTTTTGAGTTTGGCCTCTTGGTGTCCTGAGCCGAGGGGAATCCATTCAGACCCATACATGGGGCCTTCAAAAAAAAGTCGTTCATTGGCAAAAACAAACCCTCCATCAACGGTCGACTCCAGCTCGAACTCATAACCGTTAAGGCCAAAGTGAACGTAGGAGAAGATCCTCGTCGTTTCCTTCACCCCGAAGCTGACAATTCGATCTGCCTTGCCTTGTTGGGTGGTCCATGTCTGTAGGCGCGACTCCATCATTTCGCTGAGCATACGAAAGTAAGCAACGAAGCTGCTCTTGCCTGCGCCATTGGCACCCAGCAGTACGTTCAAGCTTTCCAGGCGGAAGTCTTCAAGGTTCTTGATTGACTTAAATCCCTTGATCGTCAGCCGACTGATGGGGTTCTTTGTGCTCATTGCTGCTTGATTCCTTTAGCGCCGCTATTCGTCGAGACCAGGCTGCTGTCATTGATAGCTGTCGCGGAGTTTGCCATTGATTTTAGAGACTGGCTCGTCACTTGATAGCTTCATCCTAACGCTAATCTTTTCTACCTAATACCAACGCTTTGAGTGGTGGTCATTGCGGCTAAGACAGCTGAGGCAAGCCAGCAACCACTTTTCTTCAGGCGAAAAAAAAGACCTTGAATTTCAAGGTCTTTTTTTAAGATGGTGCCCCGAGGGAGACTCGAACTCCCACTCCTTTCGAAAACGGATTTTGAATCCGCCGCGTCTACCAATTCCGCCATCAGGGCTCAATGGCGGCGAAGTATAGAGATGAGATTACCGTTGGTCAATCACGTTTCATGGTCAATTTTGACTATTTCCGCTAGACTTCCCGGCCCTGCTAGACGAACCCCATCATGCGCGTTGCTGACTTTACTTTTGAGCTCCCTGATTCGCTGATCGCTCGCCACCCTTTGGCCGAGCGTCGCGCCAGTCGACTGCTGACCCTGGACGGGGTGAGCGGTGCCCTCGCACACCGTCAATTCACTGATTTGCTTGAGCATTTGCGCCCAGGAGATCTGATGGTGTTCAACAATACCCGGGTGATTCCGGCGCGGCTGTTTGGCCAGAAAGCCTCCGGCGGCAAGCTGGAAATTCTGGTGGAACGGGTGCTGGACAACCATCGCGTGCTGGCCCATGTGCGTTCCAGCAAATCGCCCAAGCCGGGTTCGACGATCTTGATCGATGGCGGTGGCGAAGCCGAGATGGTTGCGCGCCATGATGCGTTGTTCGAACTCAAGTTTGCCGAGGAAGTGTTGCCGCTGCTGGAGCGCGTCGGTCATATGCCGTTGCCTCCTTATATAGATCGCCCCGACGAAGACTCGGACCGCGAGCGCTATCAAACGGTGTACTCGCAACGCCTGGGGGCGGTTGCCGCGCCGACTGCCGGGCTGCATTTCGACCAGCCGCTGCTGGATGCAATCGCCGCCAAGGGCGTCGAGAGCGCCTATGTGACCCTGCACGTGGGGGCCGGCACGTTTCAGCCGGTGCGTGTGGATAAGATCGAAGACCACCATATGCACAGCGAATGGCTGGAGGTCAGCCAGGACGTCGTGGACGCGGTGAATGCGTGCAAGGCGCGTGGCGGGCGCGTCGTTGCAGTGGGCACTACCAGTGTGCGTTCCCTGGAGAGCGCGGCGCGCGATGGCGTACTCAAGCCGTTCAGTGGCGACACCGATATCTTTATTTACCCAGGCCGGCCGTTTCACGTGGTCGACGCCCTGGTGACCAACTTCCATTTGCCGGAATCCACGCTGTTGATGCTGGTGTCGGCATTTGCCGGTTATCCGCAGACCATGGCCGCTTATCAGGCCGCCATCGACAATGGGTACCGTTTTTTCAGCTACGGTGATGCGATGTTTATCACCCGTAATCCGGCGCCGCGCGGCCCAGAGGAACAACTATGAGTCGTATGTCGTTTGAATTGCTCGCCACCGACGGCAAAGCCCGTCGTGGTCGCCTGACTTTCCCGCGCGGTACGGTAGAGACCCCGGCCTTCATGCCCGTGGGCACCTATGGCACCGTCAAAGGCATGCTGCCGCGCGACATCGTCGCCACCGGCGCCGAGATTATTCTGGGCAACACCTTTCACTTGTGGCTGCGTCCGGGCACGGAAGTGATCAAGAAGCACGGCGACCTGCATGACTTCATGAAGTGGCAAGGCCCGATCCTCACCGACTCCGGTGGTTTCCAAGTGTTCAGCCTGGGGGCCATGCGCAAGATCAAGGAGGAGGGCGTGACCTTCGCCTCGCCGGTGGACGGTGCCAAAGTGTTCATGGGCCCGGAAGAGTCGATGCAGGTCCAGCGCGACCTGGGCTCCGACATCGTGATGATTTTTGACGAATGCACGCCGTACCCGGCTGACGAAGACGTCGCGCGGATTTCCATGGAGCTGTCGCTGCGTTGGGCCCAGCGCTCGAAAAACGCCCACGGTGACAATACCGCGGCGCTGTTCGGTATCGTCCAGGGCGGCATGCATGAAAGCCTGCGCAAGCGCTCGCTGGAAGGCCTCGACAAGATCGGCTTTGACGGTCTTGCCATTGGCGGCCTGTCCGTGGGCGAACCCAAGCACGAAATGATCAAGGTGCTGGATTATCTGCCGGGCCTGATGCCCGCTGAAAAACCTCGTTACCTTATGGGCGTTGGCAAACCGGAGGATCTCGTAGAGGGTGTGCGCCGCGGTGTGGACATGTTCGATTGCGTGATGCCAACCCGTAATGCCCGCAATGGGCATCTGTTCATCGATACAGGCGTGCTGAAGATCCGTAACGCGTTCCATCGCCATGATGAATCGCCGCTGGATCCCACCTGTGACTGCTACACCTGCCAGAACTTCTCCCGTGCTTATCTGCACCATCTGGACAAGTGCGGGGAAATGCTGGGTAGCATGTTGAATACCATCCACAATTTGCGTCACTACCAAGTCCTGATGGCTGGTTTGCGCGAGGCTATTCAACAGGGTACATTGGCCGCCTTCGTCGATGCCTTCTATGCCAAGCGCGGGCTCCCTGTGCCGCCCTTGGACTGAGTTTTCCGACCCTAAGATTCACTATTTGCAACTGGAGTGCTAAATGAGCTTTTTTATCTCTAACGCCATGGCTGACGCCGCTGCGCCTGCTGCTGCCGGCCCTATGGGCGGTGGTTTCGAGTGGATTTTCCTGGTCGGTTTCCTGGTCATCTTCTACCTGATGATCTGGCGTCCACAGGCCAAGCGCGCCAAAGAGCAGAAAAACCTGCTGGGCAGCTTGCAGAAAGGTGACGAAGTCGTGACCACTGGCGGTATCGCCGGCAAGATCACCAAGGTTTCCGACGCTTTCGTGGTCCTGGAAGTCTCCGACACCGTAGAAATGAAGTTCCAGAAGGGCGCTATCGCCGCCACGCTGCCTAAAGGCACGCTCAAAGCGATCTAAGCAACAACCTTTACCAATCGACGGGGCGCGCAAGGCGCCCCGCGTTATAAGCGGGCGGCGTGATGCTGAACAAATACCCTCTGTGGAAATACGTACTGATCCTGGCGGTGCTGGCGATCGGTTTTATTTATTCCGCTCCCAATCTCTATCCTGATGACCCTGCGATCCAGATCTCTGGCGCCAGCACTTCGCTGAAGGTCAATCAGGCTGACCTGGAACGTGCGAGCAAGGCGCTCACCGATGCGGGCATCCAGGTCAAGGCGGCAACGTTGGCAGCTGATGCGAAAGGCGGCTTGTTGCGCCTGACCAAGCAAGAAGACCAATTGCCGGCCAAGGATGTTGTGCGCAAGGCCATGGGCGACGACTACGTTGTCGCGCTCAACCTGGCACAGACCACGCCAAAATGGCTGCGCAGCATTGGCGCGCACCCGATGAAGCTGGGTCTGGACTTGTCCGGTGGTGTGCACTTCCTGCTGGAAGTGGACATGGACAAGGCCCTCGACGCACGCCTCAAAGTCTACGAAGGCGACGTGAAGAGCCTGCTGCGTAAAGAGAAGTTGCGTTATCGCAGCCTCCCGCAGCTCAACGGTGCCATCCAGCTGGGCTTCTCTGACGAAGCGTCCCGCGAACAGGCCCGTGCGCTGATCCGCAAGAACTTCAACGATTTCGACATCGTACCGGCCGACCTCAATGGTCAACCGGTGCTGCGTCTGGCGATGACCCCGGCCAAGCTGGCGGAAATCCGCGAATACTCGATCAAGCAGAACTTGACCACGGTACGTAACCGCGTCAACGAGCTGGGTGTGGCCGAGCCGATCGTTCAGCGTCAGGGCGCCAACCGCATTGTGGTTGAGCTGCCGGGCGTGCAGGACACCGCAGAAGCCAAGCGTATCCTGGGTAAAACCGCCAACCTGGAATTCCGCCTGGCCGCCGAGCCGGGTGCTTCCAAGGCCACTTCCGAGACTTTCGAGTTCCGTGAAGGCAACCGCCCTCCGGCGCAGATCGAGCGTGGCTTGATCATTACCGGTGACCAGGTCACCGACGCGAAGGCCGGTTTCGGCGAGCACGGTACCCCTGAAGTGAACATCCGCCTGGATGGCCACGGCGGCGAACTGATGAGCCGCGCCACGCGCAGTAACGTCGGTCGCAGTATGGCGGTGATCTTCATCGAGCAACGTCCGATCACTACCTACACCAAGCAAATGGTCAACGGCGTCGAGAAAGACGTGCCGGTACAGACCTTCAAGGAAGAGAAGAAGATCATCAGCCTGGCGACCATCCAGTCGCCGCTGGGTGCTCAATTCCGCATCACTGGCCTGAACGGCCAGGGCGAATCCTCGGAGCTGGCCCTGCTGCTGCGTGCCGGTGGCTTGGCTGCACCGATGTACTTCGCTGAAGAACGCACCATTGGCCCGAGCCTGGGCGCCGACAACATCACCAAGGGCGTCGACGCAGCCTTGTGGGGCATGCTGTTCGTTTCGTTGTTCATCATCGCCATCTACCGCTTCTTCGGCATCATCGCCACCGTGGCCCTGGCGGGCAACATGGTGATGCTGCTGGCCCTGATGTCGCTGCTGGGCGCTACGCTGACCCTGCCAGGTATCGCCGGTATCGTACTCACCATGGGTATGGCGGTGGACGCCAACGTGCTGATCTTCTCGCGGATTCGTGAAGAGATCGCCGCCGGCATGACCGTACAGCGTGCAATCAACGAAGGCTTCGGCCGGGCATTTACCGCGATTCTCGACTCCAACCTGACCACATTGCTGGTCGGCGGGATTCTCTTTGCCATGGGCACCGGCCCCGTCAAAGGTTTTGCGGTAACCATGTCCCTCGGTATCTTTACCTCGATGTTCACGGCCATCATGGTGACCCGCGCAATGGTCAACCTGATCTTTGGCGGGCGTGACTTCAAGAAGTTGTGGATTTAAGGGGCTGCCATGTTACGTACAATCAACTTCATGGGCGTTCGCAATATTGCGTTCGGCGTCACCGTGCTCCTTACCGTTCTGGCGTTGTTCAGCTGGTTCCATAAGGGCCTGAACTACGGTCTGGACTTCACCGGCGGTACGCTCATCGAGCTGACCTACGAGAAGCCGGCCGACGTTACCCTGGTGCGCAGTGAGCTGGTCAAGGCCGGCTATCACGAAGCCATCGTGCAGAGCTTTGGTGCAACCACTGACCTGCTGGTGCGTATGCCTGGCGAAGACCCACAACTGGGTCATCAGGTCGCCGAAGCCTTGCAGAAGGTCGGCGGCGATAACCCGGCGTCGGTCAAGCGCGTCGAGTTCGTCGGCCCTCAAGTGGGTGAAGAGCTTCGCGACCAGGGCGGTCTCGGCATGCTGATGGCGCTGGTCGGCATCATGATCTACCTGGCCTTTCGCTTTCAGTGGAAGTTCGGCGTCGGCGCCATTGTGTCGCTGATCCACGACGTGGTCGTGACCGTGGGTATCCTGGCGTACTTCCAGATCACCTTCGACCTGACCGTGCTGGCCGCGGTGCTGGCGATCATTGGTTACTCGCTCAACGACACCATCGTGGTATTCGACCGGGTTCGTGAGAACTTCCGGGTGCTGCGCAAGGCGACGCTGATCGAGAACATCAACATCTCCACCACCCAGACCCTGCTGCGGACCATGGCGACGTCGATCTCCACCTTGCTGGCGATCGCGGCCCTGATGATCTTTGGTGGCGACAACCTGTGGGGCTTCTCCCTGGCGTTGTTTATTGGCGTCCTGGCGGGTACCTACTCGTCGATCTACATCGCCAACGTGGTACTGATCTGGCTGAACCTCAACAGCGAAGACCTGATCCCTCCGGCCAGCACCGGCAAGGAGGTCGACGACCGTCCTTGATGGGCGTTTGTTGATCAGCTGTTACAAAAAAGGCACGAGTATTGAACTCGTGCCTTTTTTTTTGCTCCAAGGCTGGGTATAGCGCGGATCTTTCGGTCCGTTTGTGATGGTCAGGAGGTTCAACGTGAACAAGTCGTTACTGGTTGGTGCGGTATTGGGTGCTGTCGGTGTAACTGCCGGGGGTGCTGTTGCCACCTACAGCCTGGTAAAAAGCGGCCCTGAGTATGCGCAAGTGCTGGCAGTGCAGCCGGTGAAAACCCAGATTAAAACGCCTCGCGAGGTCTGCAAGGACGTCGCAGTGACCCGGCAGAAGCCGGTGCAGGATCAACACCAGATCGTCGGTACGGTGGTCGGTGCGCTGGCTGGTGGCTTGTTGGGTAACCAGATCGGCGGCGGTAATGGTAAGAAACTGGCCACCGTGGCCGGTGCTGTCGGTGGTGGTTACGCCGGTAACAAGGTTCAGGAAGGCATGCAGAACCGCGATACCTACACCACCACGCAAACGCGCTGTAACACCGTTAACGACATCAGTGACAAGGTAGTCGGGTACGACGTGCGTTACACCTTGGATGGCAAGGAAGGCTCGGTACGTATGGACCGTGATCCAGGCGGCCAAATTCCGGTCGACAAGGAAGGGCGTCTCGTCCTGGGCCAGAACCAGCAGTAATCCCAAAGCCTGGTTCAGTTCAAAGTATGGGAGGGGCCCCCTCCCATATTTGTTGTGTGTTGCTACTGGTCTTCAAATCCCAGGCATAAAAAAAGCACCCCGAGGGGTGCTTTTTTGTGCTCGCTCGCTTAGCGCTTCAGCGAGGCTGGCAGGTGCGGCTGGATCGCCGTCAGGACCGCCTTGAAGCATTTGGTGTTGCCGGCAACGACGTGGCCTTTTTCAAGGAAGTCATGGCCGCCGGTGAAGTCGCTCACCAGGCCGCCTGCTTCCTGAATCAGCAGGGCGCCTGCAGCCATGTCCCACTCGGACAGGCCTGATTCCCAGAACGCATCGAAACGGCCGGCAGCCACGTAGGCCAGGTCCAGGCTGGCTGCACCGGCGCGGCGGATGCCGGCGGTCTGGCCAACCAGGGCGCGGAACATGCCCAGGTAGTTTTCCAGGTTGTCCATCTGGTCATCGCGGAACGGGAAGCCGGTGCCCAGCAGGGCGCCGTCCAGGCTGGTGCGACCGCTGACGCGCAGGCGGCGGCCATTGAGCTGGGCGCCACGGCCACGGCTGGCGGTGAATTCTTCCTGGCGAACCGGGTCGAGGACAACGGCGTGTTCCAGGCGGCCGCGGTATTTGCACGCGATGCTTACGGCAAAGTGCGGGATGCCGCGCAGGAAGTTGGTGGTGCCATCCAGTGGATCGATGATCCACAGGTAGTCTTCGCCTTCGCCGCTACCTTTGTGCAGGCCGGTTTCTTCACCGAGGATGCCGTGGGTCGGGTAGGCCTTGCGCAGGGCGTCGATGATTTTCTGTTCGGCGGCGCGATCCACCTCGGATACATAATCCTTGGCGTCTTTTTCGTCGACCTTGATGGTATCCAGGCGCTCGATGGAGCGGAAGATCAATTCACTGGCGCTGCGGGCGGCGCGCAGCGCGATATTCAGCATGGGCTGCATGGATGTGTCACCTAAGGTTGTTAAAGAAAGCCGAGCATTCTAGCAGAAACTTTCTTCAGGTGAAGGACGACGTGAGCTTTCATGGCATAACCTTAGGCTGTTCTGTAAGATTTGCTCCCCTTTCCTGTGTCCGAGAGCGCCTCCCTTGCTGCAAAACATTCGTGTCGTCCTGGTCAATACCAGTCATCCCGGCAATATCGGCGGGGTGGCGCGAGCCATGAAAAACATGGGGCTGACGCGCCTGGTGCTGGTCGAACCACGCGTGTTCCCGCACCACGAGGCTGATGCTCGTGCATCTGGCGCCAATGACATCCTTGAAAGTGCCCAGATCGTCGCCACCTTGGAAGACGCCCTGGTCGGCTGCAATCTGGTGCTCGGCACCAGCGCCCGCGACCGGCGCATTCCGTGGCCACTGCTGGATCCGCGTGAATGCGGGACCAAAGTGGTGGAAGAGGCGGTCGGTGGCGCTGAAATCGCCCTGGTCTTCGGTCGCGAAGACTCCGGCCTGACCAATGAAGAGCTGCAGCGATGTCATTATCACGTGCACATCCCATCAGACCCTGAGTTCAGCTCGCTGAACCTCGGGGCAGCGGTGCAGGTGCTGAGTTACGAGGTGCGCATGGCCTGGCTGGCTGCTGAAGGCCAGCCGAGCAAGGTCGAGAAGGATGAAGTTGCGTCGACCAAAAGTGGCGAACTGGCCACCATGGACGAGCTGGAGCGGTTCTATGAACACCTGGAGCAAACCCTGGTGGCCATCGAATTTCTCGATCCGGAAAAACCACGGCACTTGATGGCGCGCCTGCGTCGGTTGTACGGGCGCAGCTCGGTCAGTCGAGCGGAAATGAATATATTGCGTGGCATCCTCACGGAAACCCAGAAAGCGGCCCGTGGCGAGCTTCTTAAGCGGAAGGATTAAAAATGTTCGAGCGTTTGCGAGAAGATATCCAGAGTGTTTTCCATCGTGACCCGGCAGCACGCAATGCCTTTGAAGTGCTGACCTGCTATCCGGGCATGCACGCTATCTGGATCCACCGCCTGTCCGGTGCGTTGTGGAATATGGGCTGGAAATGGCTGGCGCGACTGGTGTCGAACTTCGGTCGCTGGTTGACCGGGATCGAGATCCATCCGGGGGCCAAGGTGGGGCGTCGCTTCTTTATCGATCACGGTATGGGCATCGTGATTGGCGAGACTGCCGAGATTGGTGATGACGTGACCCTGTACCAGGGAGTGACCTTGGGCGGCACCAGTTGGAACAAGGGTAAGCGCCACCCGACGCTGGGGAACGGCGTGGTGGTGGGCGCGGGCGCCAAGGTGCTTGGCCCGTTCACGGTAGGGGCTGGTGCCAAGGTCGGTTCCAACGCCGTGGTGACCAAGGCCGTGCCGGCCGGCGCCACCGTGGTGGGTATTCCCGGGCGGATCATCGTCAAGCCGGAAGTGGGCGATGAGCAGGAAGCCAAGCGCAAGGCCATGGCCGAGAAGATCGGCTTCGATGCCTACGGTGTCAGCGAAGACATGCCCGACCCGGTGGCGCGCGCCATCGGCCAGTTGCTTGACCACCTGCAAGCGGTGGACGGCAAGTTGGACGGCATGTGTGGCGCGCTGAAGGAGCTGGGCAGCAGCTACTGTGCGAAAGACTTGCCTGAGCTGCGCGAAGAGGACTTCGCCGAGATCAAGGACGAAGCTGCAAGCAAGGCCGGCTGAAGTCTCATCGTCACCACAAAACCCCTGTGGGAGGGGGCTTGCCCTCGATGACGGTGGGTCAGTCGACGCATTCGTCAGCTGTCAGACCACTATCGGGGCAAGCCCCCTCCCACATTTGATCTCCGTTGATCCAGCAATTCCCATCCGGTCCTGTTCCCGCTGTTCGTCCCCACCCCATCCTGCTATGATTCGCGCGCCCTTTTTACGGGTAATCCTGACTAAAGTACTAGGTCTTATAGTTGACTTAAATACTCGGGAATCGCATACTTGCTCCCATTCTGAAACACCTTGGTACTTGTCCATGAGACTGACTACAAAAGGCCGATACGCGGTAACCGCCATGCTTGACTTGGCCTTGCACGCGCAAACTGGGCCGGTGTCCCTGGCCGATATCTCCGAGCGCCAAGGCATTTCCCTGTCCTACCTTGAGCAACTGTTCGCCAAATTGCGCCGCAGCAATCTGGTTTCCAGTGTGCGTGGGCCAGGTGGCGGCTATCAACTGTCCCGCGAGATGCAGGGCATCCAGGTGGCCCAGGTCATCGACGCGGTCAACGAATCCGTCGATGCGACCAAATGCCAGGGCCTGGGTGACTGCCACGCCGGCGACACTTGCCTGACGCATCACTTGTGGTGTGACTTGAGCCTGCAGATCCATGAGTTTTTGAGTGGTATCAGCTTGGCTGATCTTGTGACTCGCCGTGAGGTGCAAGAAGTAGCCCAGCGTCAGGACCAGCGCCGTTGCAACACCAAGGCGCCGCGTCTGGACAAGATTGAAGCGTCCGCCGTCGAGTGACAGCCGAAGAGCTAACGGCACGCCAGCCAGCCTGATTTAGGAGAAAGTCCATGAAATTGCCGATTTACCTTGATTACTCAGCGACCACGCCGGTTGATCCGCGTGTCGCACAAAAGATGAGCGAATGCCTGCTGGTCGACGGAAACTTCGGCAACCCGGCCTCCCGCTCCCACGTTTTCGGCTGGAAAGCCGAGGAAGCGGTGGAGAACGCTCGTCGCCAGGTCGCTGACCTGGTCGGTGCAGACCCGCGCGAAATCGTCTGGACTTCCGGCGCCACCGAATCCGACAACCTGGCAATCAAGGGCGCGGCGCATTTCTACGCGACCAAAGGCAAGCACCTGATCACTACCAAGATTGAGCACAAGGCTGTCCTCGACACCATGCGCCAACTGGAGCGTGAAGGTTTCGAGGTCACTTACCTCGAGCCAACCACCGACGGTATCGTCACCCCGGCCATGATCGAAGCCGCGCTGCGTGAAGACACCATCCTGGTTTCCGTGATCCACGTGAACAACGAAATCGGGACCATCAACGACATCGCGGCCATCGGCGAGCTGACGCGCTCCAAAGGTGTCCTGCTGCACGTCGATGCTGCTCAGTCCACCGGCAAGGTCGATATCGACCTGTCGAAGCTGAAAGTCGACCTGATGTCGTTCTCGGCCCACAAGACCTACGGCCCTAAAGGCATCGGCGCGCTCTACGTGAGCCGTAAGCCCCGCGTACGTATCGAAGCCACCATGCACGGCGGCGGTCACGAGCGCGGCATGCGTTCGGGCACCCTGGCGACCCACCAGATCGTTGGTATGGGCGAAGCTTTCCGTGTGGCCAAGGAAGATATGGCTGCCGAGAACCTGCGCATCAAGGCCCTGAGCGAGCGCTTCTACAAGCAGGTCGAAAACCTTGAAGAGCTGTACATCAACGGCAGCATGACCGCCCGTGTACCGCACAACCTGAACTTGAGCTTCAACTACGTCGAAGGCGAGTCGCTGATCATGGCGCTCAAGGACCTGGCGGTTTCGTCCGGTTCGGCCTGCACCTCGGCCTCCCTTGAGCCGTCCTACGTGCTGCGTGCCCTGGGCCGCAACGACGAACTGGCGCACAGCTCGATCCGCTTTACGTTTGGCCGCTTCACCACCGAAGAACAAGTCGACTACGCGGCGCAGAAAGTCTGCGAAGCCGTCAATAAGCTGCGCACTTTGTCGCCGCTGTGGGACATGTACAAAGACGGTGTCGACATTTCCAAGATCGAGTGGGCGGCACACTAACTATAGAAGCCGCCACCCCAGCTCTGTAGGAACGTGGCGGAAAACGCAGGCGTTTCTACAGGGTTACAGAGCGGCCCTGATGAGTGAGGATTCAGTACCATGGCTTACAGCGAAAAGGTCATCGACCACTACGAAAACCCGCGTAACGTCGGCAAGATGAACGCGGAAGACCCAGATGTCGGCACCGGCATGGTCGGCGCTCCGGCGTGCGGCGATGTGATGCGCCTGCAGATCAAGGTCAACGAGGCGGGCGTTATCGAAGACGCCAAGTTCAAGACCTACGGCTGCGGTTCGGCCATCGCCTCCAGCTCCCTGGCGACCGAATGGATGAAAGGCAAGACCCTGGATGAGGCTGTGACGATCAGCAACACCCAACTGGCCGAAGAACTGGCCCTGCCGCCAGTGAAAATCCACTGCTCCGTACTCGCAGAAGACGCCATTAAGGCGGCCGTTCGCGACTACAAGCAGAAGAAAGGCTTGATCTAAGCATTTGGCGACGAGTAAGGAGTCAACGATGGCTATCAGCATGACAGAAGCGGCTGCACGGCACGTGCGACGCTCCCTGGATGGGCGCGGTAAAGGTGAGGGGATTCGTCTGGGTGTGCGCACCACGGGCTGTTCCGGCCTTGCCTATGTGCTGGAGTTTGTCGACGAGGTGGTTGATGAGGACCAGGTGTTCGAAAGTCACGGCGAGAAAGTGATTATCGACCCTAAAAGCCTCACCTATCTGGACGGCACCGAACTCGATTTCGTCAAGGAAGGGTTGAACGAAGGCTTCAAGTTCAACAACCCCAACGTACGCGGTGAATGTGGCTGCGGCGAAAGCTTCAACATCTGAGGCTATTTGTGGGCACTCCTTGTCATTTCGCTTTATTCGAGCTGCAGCCGAGCTTTCGGCTGGACCTCGAGCAGCTTGCCACGCGCTACCGTGAATTGGCGCGTGGGGTGCATCCGGACCGCTTCGCTGACGCTTCCGAGCGTGAGCAACGCCTGGCGCTGGAGCAATCGGCCAGCCTCAACGAAGCCTATCAGACGCTCAAAAGTCCCCCCAAGCGCGCGCGTTACCTGCTCGCGATGAATGGTGGCGAGTTGCCGTTGGAAGTCACGGTGCACGACCCGGACTTCCTGATGCAGCAGATGCAGTGGCGCGAAGAGCTCGAAGACTTGCAGGACGAAGCCGATCTGGCGGGTGTCGCGGTCTTCAAGCGTCGTTTGAAAACCGCCCAGGATGAGCTCAACGAAAGCTTCGCAGCCTGTTGGAATGATGCGGCGCAACGTGAACAGGCCGAACGCCTGATGCGGCGCATGCAGTTCCTCGACAAGCTCTCCTACGAAGTGCGCCAGCTAGAAGAGCGCCTCGACGATTAACCCAGTGCTGCCCGTGATGCACGCCTGATAGACAGATAAGACCTGATTACCATGGCTCTACTGCAAATCGCCGAACCCGGCCAAAGCCCTCAACCGCACCAGCGTCGCCTGGCGGTGGGGATTGACCTGGGCACCACCAATTCCCTGGTCGCTGCCTTGCGCAGCGGCCTGTCCGAGCCGCTGCCCGACGCCGATGGCCAGGTGATCCTGCCGTCCGCTGTGCGTTATCACGCCGATCGCACCGAAGTGGGCGAGTCGGCCAAGCTGGCGGCGTCTACCGACCCCCTGAATACCGTACTGTCGGTCAAGCGCTTGATGGGTCGTGGTCTGTCCGACGTCAAGCAGCTGGGCGACCAACTGCCGTACCGCTTTGTCGGTGGCGAGTCCCACATGCCGTTCATCGACACCGTCCAGGGCCCGAAGAGCCCGGTGGAAGTGTCGGCCGATATCCTCAAGGTGCTGCGCCAGCGTGCAGAAACCACCTTGGGCGGCGAGCTGGTCGGGGCGGTGATCACGGTTCCGGCCTATTTCGATGATGCTCAGCGCCAGGCCACCAAGGACGCGGCGAAGCTTGCCGGCCTGAACGTGCTGCGCCTGCTCAACGAGCCGACGGCAGCCGCTGTGGCGTATGGCCTGGACCAGCATGCCGAAGGCCTGGTCGCCATTTACGACCTGGGCGGCGGCACCTTTGATATTTCGATCCTGCGCCTGACTGGCGGTGTCTTCGAAGTACTGGCCACGGGTGGCGATACAGCCCTGGGCGGCGATGACTTCGATCACGCCATCGCGGGCTGGATCATCACCAGTGCCGGCTTGTCCGCCGATCTGGACCCGGGCGCGCAGCGCAACCTGCTGCAAACCGCCTGCGCTGCTAAAGAAGCGCTGACTGATGCTGCATCGGTTGAAGTGTCCTATGGTAGCTGGTCGGCCCAACTGACCCGTGAAGCCTTCGATGCTTTGATCGAGCCGATGGTCGCCCGCAGCCTGAAAGCCTGCCGGCGCGCCGTGCGTGATTCCGGCGTCGAGCTGGAAGACGTAGTCGCCGTGGTCATGGTCGGCGGTTCGACCCGCGTACCACGTGTTCGCGAAGCCGTGGCCGAAGCTTTTGGCCGCCAGCCGCTGACCGAAATCGATCCGGATCAAGTGGTCGCCATCGGTGCGGCGATCCAGGCCGATACCCTGGCCGGCAATAAGCGCGATGGTGGCGAGCTGTTGCTGCTCGACGTGATTCCGTTGTCCCTGGGGCTGGAAACCATGGGCGGCTTGATGGAGAAGGTGATTCCGCGCAACACCACCATCCCTGTTGCCCGCGCCCAGGATTTCACGACCTATAAAGATGGCCAGACGGCCATGATGATTCATGTGCTGCAAGGTGAGCGCGAGCTGATCAGCGACTGTCGCTCGCTGGCGCGCTTCGAATTGCGCGGTATCCCGGCCATGGTTGCCGGTGCCGCGAAGATTCGCGTGACCTTCCAGGTCGACGCCGACGGCCTGCTCAGCGTGGCTGCGCGTGAATTGGCGTCAGGCGTCGAAGCGAGCATCCAGGTCAAGCCGTCCTACGGCCTGACTGACGGCGAAATCGCCAAGATGCTCAAGGACTCGTTCCAGTACGCCGGTGACGATAAGGTCGCGCGCGTACTGCGTGAGCAACAAGTGGATGCCCAGCGCCTGCTCGAAGCGGTGCAGGGCGCCCTTGACGCCGACGGCGAGCGCCTGCTGGATGCCGAAGAGCGCATGGTCATCGACCTGCAGATGCAGGAACTGGCCGAACTGATGAAAGGCAACGATGGTTACGCCATCGAGCAACAGACCAAGCGCTTGTCGCAGGTGACTGACGCCTTTGCCGCCCGCCGCATGGATCAGACGGTGAAAGCCGCACTGGCCGGGCGCAACCTGAATGAAATCGAGGAATAATCAATGCCGCAGGTCATTTTTCTGCCACACGCCGAGCACTGCCCGGACGGTATGGTTGTTGAGGCTGAGACCGGCAAGTCCATCCTCGAAGTTGCCCATGACAACCACATCGAGATCGAAAGTGCCTGTGGTGGAGTGTGCGCTTGCACCACCTGCCACTGCATCATTCGTGAGGGGTTCAACTCTCTGGAAGAAGCGGACGAGTTGGAAGAGGACTTTCTTGACCGGGCCTGGGGCCTGGAAGCGACTTCTCGCCTAAGCTGTCAGGCAAAGGTCGGAACGGAAGACATCACCGTCGAAATCCCGAAATATTCCCTCAACCATGCGGCCGAAGCGCCGCACTGATTCAAGGAAGTGTCATGAGTCTTAAATGGGTTGATGTGCAAGAAATCGCTATCCTGTTGGCCGACGGCAACCCGGATATGGATCCCTATTCGCTGAACTTTGTTGCTTTGCGTGACATGGTCATGGCCTTGCCAGGTTTTGACGATGAGCGTGATCGCGGTGGCGAAAAGGTTTTGGAAGCTATTCAGACAGCCTGGAAAGAAGAACAGGACTGACGCCTCCCTTACGCAGTTAGGCAATACCCAAGAACCCGCGTATAATTCGCGGGTTTAATTTTTCGTAAATTACCGTTTCTGGAGTTACACCATGGCTGTTCAACGTACTTTCTCCATCATCAAGCCTGACGCTGTTGCAAAAAACGTCATCGGCGAGATCACCACTCGTTTCGAAAAAGCCGGCCTGAAGGTTGTAGCTTCGAAACTCAAGCAACTGTCCAAGGCTGAAGCTGAAGGTTTCTACGCTGAGCACAGCGCTCGTGGCTTCTTCGGCGACCTGGTTGCCTTCATGATCTCCGGTCCTGTCGTTGTTCAGGTTCTGGAAGGCGAAAACGCTATCGCTCTGAACCGCGAACTGATGGGTGCTACCAACCCTAAAGAAGCAGCTGCCGGCACCATCCGTGCTGATTTCGCTGACTCCATCGACGCCAACGCTGTACACGGTTCGGACTCCGAAGCCGCTGCTGCTCGCGAAATCTCGTACTTCTTCGCAGCTACTGAAGTAACCACTCGCTAAGCATTGGCTTAAGAGTGAAGGTGAATCCATGACTACATCGACTGTAAAAACCAACCTGCTGGGTCTGACTCAACAGGAAATGGAAAAATTCTTCGACTCAATCGGGGAGAAGCGTTTCCGTGCCGGTCAGGTAATGAAGTGGATTCACCACTTTGGCGTCGACGATTTCGATGCCATGACGAACGTCAGCAAGGCCCTGCGTGACAAGCTCAAGGCCATTGCCGAGGTCCGTGGTCCGGAAGTTGTCAGCGAGGACATCTCCAGCGACGGCACCCGTAAATGGGTGGTGCGCGTGGCGTCCGGCAGCTGCGTCGAGACCGTATACATTCCCCAGGGCAAACGCGGCACTTTGTGCGTTTCGTCCCAGGCAGGCTGTGCCCTGGATTGCAGTTTCTGCTCCACCGGCAAGCAAGGCTTCAATAGCAACCTCACCGCCGCCGAAGTCATTGGCCAGGTGTGGATTGCCAACAAATCCTTTGGCAGCGTCCCGGCGACCGTCGACCGTGCCATCACCAACGTGGTGATGATGGGCATGGGTGAGCCGCTGCTGAACTTCGACAACGTGGTTGCGGCCATGCACCTGATGATGGACGACCTGGGCTACGGCATCTCCAAGCGCCGTGTGACCCTGTCGACTTCCGGCGTGGTGCCGATGATCGATGAGCTGTCCAAGCACATCGACGTCTCCCTGGCGTTGTCGCTGCACGCACCGAATGACGCATTGCGTAACCAATTGGTGCCGATCAACAAGAAGTATCCGCTTAAGATGCTGCTCGAATCTTGCCAGCGCTATATGTCGTCCCTGGGCGAAAAGCGCGTGCTGACCATCGAGTACACCTTGCTCAAGGACATCAACGACAAGGTCGAACACGCGGTCGAGATGATCGAGTTGCTCAAGAACATCCCGTGCAAGATCAACCTGATTCCGTTCAACCCGTTTCCCCATTCTGGCTACGAGCGGCCGAGCAACAACGCCATCCGCCGTTTCCAGGATCAACTGCACCAGGCGGGCTTCAATGTCACCGTACGTACCACCCGTGGTGAAGACATCGACGCCGCTTGTGGCCAATTGGTAGGACAGGTGCTGGATCGCACCCGTCGCAGCGAACGTTATATCGCGGTGCGCGAACTGAGTGCCACCGACGATATGCCGCAAAGCGCTGCGAATCGAACCTGAGAGAGGATCTCTATGCCCTTGCGCCTTGCGCTGCTCCTGCTGGTTACCGGTCTTGCGGCCGGTTGTGTTTCATCGGGCCATGACAGCCCTTTGCAAACCGGCAAGGGCCGTGAAGAGGCGCGAGCGGCCTATGTTCAGTTGGGCCTGGGTTACCTGCGCCAAGGCATGAGCGAGCAAGCCAAGGTGCCGTTGAGAAAGGCCATTGAGCTGGACCGCGACGATGCCGACGCCAATGCTGCACTGGCCTTGGTGTTCCAGGCCCAGGCCGAGCCTGAACTGGCCGACCAGTATTTCAACAAGGCCCTGGCCTCCCGTCCTGCCGACCCACGGCTGCTGAACAACTACGGCAGCTTTCTGTTCGAGCAGAAACGCTATGACCAGGCTTCTCGTTATTTCCAGCAAGCCAGCGCCGATACCCTCTATCCTGAGCGCTCGCGCGTTTTCGAGAACCTGGGAGTGACCTCCAAGCGCCTCGGTCTGCGCGACAGCGCGCGCCAGCAGTTGGAAAAAGCCCTGCACCTGAACAGTCGCCAGCCACGAGCCTTGCTCGAAATGGCTGAGTTGTCCTACGAAGACAGGCATTATGTGCCGGCACGTGACTATTACGAGCGTTTTAGCCTGCTCAGCGGGCAAAATGCACGTAGTCTATTGCTCGGCGTGCGCCTGGCGACGGTTCATGAAGAACGCGACACGGCCGCACGTTTTGGCCAGCAACTCGAACGACTCTATCCCGGTACCCCGGAATATCAGCAATACCTGTCGGAGCAATGATGAAAGCGGCGCACCCGGAAGTTGTAGCAGCTAATCGCGTAAACCCAGGCGAGACCTTGCGTCAGGCCCGCGAAAGCAATGGTTGGTCGCTGGCAGAAGTGGCCCTCAAGCTCAATTTGACCACCACGTCCCTGGGCAACCTGGAAGCCGGCGCGTTCGACAAGCTGCCTGGGCATACCTTTGCCCGCGGCTATATCCGCGCCTACGCCAAATTGCTGGGCATCGACCAGGCCGTCCTGGTCCAGGAGTTCGACCAGTTCACCGGTACCGACTCCCAGGGCAGCAATGTCCATGGCCTGGGTCGCATCGAAGAGCCGGTGCGGGTTTCCCACACGATCTTGCGTATTGTCAGCCTGTTACTGTTGATCGCCGTCATCGGTGGTGGCTTCCTCTGGTGGCAGGACCAGACTTCCCAGCGCGGCAAGGACCTGGCCAGTAACAGCATGGAGCACGTCGAAGTCGAGAGCGCCGACGGCACCACCCAGATTCACCCGCTCGACGAGCCGGAAGACCAGGCTGTTGTCGAAGGCCAGGCTGCGCCCCAGGTGCCGCCCGCCACCGAGCAACCGATACCGGATGCAGGCACTGCAACCGCCGTAGTACCTGCTCCGGCTACACCGGCCGTTCCAAGTACCCCGGCCGTACCTGCTCATACTCCGGTAGCGCCTGCTGCCCAGGCCCATGCACCGGCTGTTCCCGCCCAGGCTCCTGCGACTACCGCCCCAGCTGCCCCGGCGGCGCCAGCGATTTCGCCGCCCACCACACCTGCGTTGATCGCGGGTGACGGGCACGTACAAATCACCTTTGTTGCTGATTGCTGGACGCAGCTCACCGATGGCAATGGCAAAGTGCTGTTCAGCGGTCTGAAGCGTAAGGGCGACACGCTCGACCAGGGCGGCAAACCACCTTTGACGCTGCGTCTGGGCTTTGCCCGTGGCGCGCAAGTGGCCTACAACGGCCAGCCTGTGGACGTGGCGCCGTTCACCAGTGGCGAGACCGCTCGCCTGAAGTTGGGACAATAGTCATGCACGGCGAATCTCCAATCAAACGTCGCGTATCGCGCAAGATCTGGGTCGGCTCGGTGCCGGTGGGTGGCGATGCCCCCATCGCAGTACAAAGCATGACCAACAGCGACACCAATGATGTCGCAGCTACCGTCGCCCAGATCAATCGTCTGGAAGCGGCTGGCGTCGACATCGTGCGGGTTTCCGTGCCGGACATGGACGCTGCCGAAGCCTTTGGCCGTATCAAGCAATTGGTCAAGGTGCCGTTGGTTGCCGACATCCACTTCGACTACAGGATCGCGCTACGCGTGGCCGAACTCGGCGTCGATTGCCTGCGCATCAACCCGGGCAACATCGGTCGTGAAGACCGCGTGCGTGCCGTGGTGGATGCTGCCCGTGACCGCGGGATTCCGATCCGTATCGGCGTCAACGCCGGTTCCCTCGAAAAAGACCTGCAAAAGAAATACGGCGAACCCACTCCTGCCGCGTTGGTTGAGTCGGCACTGCGCCACGTTGAGCACCTTGAACGCCTGAATTTCCAGGACTTCAAGGTCAGCGTAAAGGCGTCCGACGTCTTCATGGCAGTAGAAGCCTACCGCCTGCTGGCCAAGGAAATCGTGCAGCCGCTGCACCTGGGGATCACCGAAGCCGGCGGTTTACGCTCAGGCACAGTGAAATCTGCGGTGGGTCTCGGTATGCTGCTCGCCGAAGGGATTGGCGATACTATCCGCATCTCCCTGGCGGCAGACCCGGTAGAGGAAGTGAAGGTCGGTTACGACATTCTCAAATCCCTGCATTTGCGTTCCCGTGGCATCAACTTCATTGCCTGCCCGAGCTGCTCGCGGCAGAACTTCGACGTGGTGAAAACCATGAACGAACTGGAAGGGCGCCTCGAGGACCTGCTGGTACCGTTGGATGTTGCGGTAATCGGTTGCGTGGTCAACGGCCCGGGTGAAGCCAAGGAAGCCCATATCGGCTTGACCGGCGGCACGCCGAACCTGATCTATATCGACGGTAAGCCGTCGCAGAAGTTGACGAATGACAATCTGGTGGATGAGCTCGAAAGACTGATCCGCCAGAAAGCGGCCGAAAAGGTCGCGGCTGACGCAGCGCTGATCGCGCGCGGCTGATTGAACGAATTTAAGGATTTGATGTGAGCAAGTCTCTGCAAGCCATACGTGGCATGAACGACATCCTGCCGGAGCAGACGCCGCTGTGGCGCTATTTCGAAGGCACTGTCGCGCGCCTGCTGGATAACTACGGTTACAAGCAGATCCGCATGCCGATCGTCGAATTCACCGAGCTGTTCAAGCGCTCTATCGGTGAAGTGACCGACATCGTCGAAAAAGAGATGTACACCTTCGAAGACCGCAATGGCGACTCCCTGACCCTGCGTCCGGAAGGGACTGCCGCCTGCGTGCGCGCCGTGCTTGAGCATGGCCTTACCGGTGGTGGCCAGCCGCAGAAACTGTGGTACATCGGCCCGATGTTCCGTCACGAGCGCCCACAGAAAGGCCGCTATCGCCAGTTCCACCAGATCGGCCTGGAGGTGTTCAACCTCGACGGTCCGGACATCGACGCCGAGCTGATCGTGCTGACCTGGCGCCTATGGGGCCTGCTGGGTATCCGCGACGCGGTCAAGCTTGAGCTCAACAGCCTGGGCACCAGCGAATCTCGCGGCCGC
>JABXJR010000001.1_pt1 | contig 63606 bp, 62 predicted proteins | sample 7431291 | NCBI WGS metagenome assembly JABXJR01 (sample SAMN14395756, study PRJNA613071) | wetland metagenome | isolation source: water samle H3 from high-altitude wetland | place: Chile: Salar de Huasco, high-altitude wetland | collected 2015-11-10 | reverse complement strand
TGGTTATTCCTCTTGTGCTGAGCAGTCTATTTTCACCGCAACAACAAGATCAACGTTGACACCACGGTAAGGTCAAGAGTTATGTATAGCGGGCTGTGAGCATCGGTTACGCTCATTCAATTCGGGTATTCCTCAGCCTCAAAGCATTGAAAACTACAGACGCAGAACTGACGCTCATGGCTAACGCAGCAATCATTGGAGACAGAAGGTGCCCCGTCAGTGGATAGAGCAGGCCTGCGGCGAGGGGAATACCCATTGAGTTGTAAAGGAAGGCGAACCCCAAGTTTTGCCGCATGTTTTTTACCGTTGCAACCGAAAGTGCCCGTGCCCGTAAAATCCCCATCAGGTCGCCTTTTACCAGCGTGAGCTGCGCGCTATTCATCGCGACGTCAGTCCCTGTACCCATGGCAATGCCCACATCTGCTCGCGCCAAGGCCGGTGCGTCGTTGATACCGTCGCCGGCCATGGCAACCTTTCGACCGGATTGCTGGAGGTCCGCCACCAGGCGCTCCTTGTCCTGAGGTTTCACTTCACCATGAACCTCTTCAATACCCATCTCCTTGGCGACAGCACGTGCGGTGGTGAGCCCGTCTCCCGTGGCCATGATGATTTTTACGTTATCAGCCTTAAGCTTGGTGACTGCTTCTTTAGAGGTCGGTTTTATCGGGTCTGAGACCGCTAGTAATCCTGCCAAGACCCCGTCAACTGCTAGATAGATGATGCTGATGCCTTCAAGGCGCAACAACTCTGCACGTTCTTGTAAGACCTTTGTGCTCACGCCGGCAGCTTCCATCAGTGCAGTGTTGCCCAGCTGTACTTTCTTGCCATCAACGAGACCACTCACCCCAATCCCTGAGCCGGACTCAAACGATTCAGGCTTGGTGAGCGCAATATTTTCAGTTCGGGCGTGATCGACGATGGCGTGTGCCAAAGGATGTTCGCTGCCTTGATCAAGGCTAGCGGCCAGTTGAAGCACATCGCGTGGGTTGAAATCTGGTGTGGCCTCCACACTGTGAAATACCGGCCGTCCCTCTGTCAGGGTTCCCGTTTTATCGACAATCAGTGTGTCGATCTTGCAAAGGTTTTCGATGGCACTGGCATCTCTGAACAGCACACCCATACTGGCGGCTTTACCCGTCGAAACCATGATCGACATGGGCGTTGCCAGACCCAGAGCACAGGGACAAGCGATGATAAGCACGGCGACAGCGTTGATCAGGCCGAAGACCCAGCTGGGTTCCGGGCCGAACAGTCCCCAACCTATGAGGGTCAGCAACGCAATCGCGATAACCGCCATCACAAAGTAGCCGGCGATCGAGTCGGCCATTCGTTGCATGGGCGCTTTGGAGCGTTGGGCTAGTGCGACCATTTGTACTATCTGCGACAGCATGGTGTCAGCGCCGACCTTTCGCGCCTCCATCACCAAGCTTCCATGAGTATTAAGCGTGGCACCGATCAGACTATCCCCTGCTCTTTTCATGACCGGCACAGGTTCACCAGTGAGCATGGATTCATCCACCGCACTTTCTCCCTCGAGTACAGAGCCATCAACTGGCACTTTTTCACCAGGTCTGACCCGCAAATGGTCTCCCAAGTGAACATGGGTAAGAGGAATGTCTTCCTCCTGACCATCGGCGTTGATCCTGCGTGCAGTCTTGGGAGATAGGCCAAGAAGGGACTTAATGGCGGCGGAGGTTTGTGACCGTGCTTTGAGCTCAAGAATCTGCCCAAGCAAGGTGAGCGAGATGATGACCGCAGCGGCTTCGAAGTAGACGCCGATGCGTCCATCTTGCATGAAGGTGGTGGGAAAACTTTGGGGAAATAGGGTTGCCGCGACGCTGTAAAGATAGGCTGCGGCAGTACCTAAACCAATCAGAGTCCACATGTTTGGACTGCGATTTCTAACGGATGCTATGCCTCTTACAAAAAAGGGCCAACCTGCCCATAAGGTGACCGGAGTGGCAAGAGCGAACTCGATCCAGTTTTGAACCGAACCATGGAAGATTTGTAATGAGTGACCCGCCATGGCTAGAAGGGCCACCATTACGGTTAAAGGCAGCGACCACCAAAAGCGGCGGGTGAAATCCAGGAGCTCGGGTTTGTCATCGTCATCAAGCGCGGGCATGACGGGCTCTAATGTCATGCCACATTTAGGGCAATTGCCGGGCCCTGGCTGTCTTATTTCCGGGTGCATAGGACAGGTAAACTCAGTGGCTACCTGTAGCGTGGGCTCTATAGCGGCGCTGCTGGGTTCAGCGCTGGGATGATTACCAATGTAGCGTTCTGGATCTGCCCGAAATTTCTCTTGGCATTTCTGGCTACAAAATTGATACGTCTGTCCTTGGTAAGACTCGCCAAATTTACTTGGAGGTATAACCGCCATACCGCACACCGGGTCGCGTAGACCACCGTCATTGGGTGAGGCAGCGTGGGCGGGACCGTGATCGTGGTGGCTCGGTGGAGTGGGCATAGCTATTTCTCTTCCTTGTTGGTTCCTGCCTGATCGCCATGGTCATGTCCGCCATGTCCATGTCCAAAAAAATGCATCAATGGACAGATCAACAGGATGAGGTAGGGCAAATACGGATAAACGTGGGTGAAATGTTCCCGCACCCCGTAAAAGGCACCGATCGCAATGAGCATGATCAGTACAACGCCTGTTTTGCGCCTCCAAAATGGTGGGGAGGTGCTTCCAGCCGGATGCTGATGCTTATCCATGATCTAGACCCCGTGTGTGAGCGTGTTGCTCTGATCTCTGCCTCAGAGCATAGCGAACTCTTGCGTCGACGCGGTTTTAGCGGTCGGTTCAGGCTTACTTCAAGTCAAATTGACCGACCATCCCCGACTGGTAATGACCTGGCACGTTGCAGGCAAATTGAAGTCCAGTTGTGTTGTTGAAGGTCCAGATCAACTCCTTGGTTGCCCCTGGCTCGATCAGCACGCTATTCGGGTCGTTGTGTTCCATTCCAACCATCTTCATGCCTCCCATGCTATGGCCCATGTTGCCCCACATTTTTCCAGTTCCGGTGGGTGTAAGCGTTCCATTCTGGAACATGCTCGCCATTTCTTTTTGGTGCGCCGCGTGAGCAGCGGCTTGGCCGATATTGAACTCGTGCAGCAACGCCCCTTTGTTGTGAAGTACAAAGCGAACCGTTTCACCGGGCTTTACGTCGATGCTTTTAGTTTTGAAGAAAATATCACCCATCTCTACATCAACCGTGCGAGTGACCTCTGAGGCGACTCCAGGCTGACCGATATCCTCTTTCCCATGACCTACGCTGGCCATCGCCGTAGCGCCGAGGAGTAGGGTGATTGCCGCAATAACTGGAGTAATGAGCTTAGTTTTCATGGTGACCTCGAGAGCCAGTGGAAAATACTAGCTATGCTAAAGGGATAGAGCTGAGCGTTAACTGACTTGAACACTACATTTCTGTCAGTTTTCCTGAGAAAACACGGCGCCCAGATGACGCCGTGTCTAGTGGGCGGTTCAGAGAGCCCCGTAGGAGTTATTCGGTTACTGATGGTTCTCAGAAAGCATCAGTTTGTGCTCGCGCTGCATTTGGTTCAAAACGTCATCAACCATGGCGTCGTGTTTTTCCATCCAGGCGAGATGTTCCTGAGGTGACATTGATGCTTTTGGATGATCTAGATGAAGCTGGCCCATGATCTCGCCCAGTATTTTCATATGCTCGGCCATGTGAACATGGCGCTGCCCTTCAGGAGCTTTTTCAGCTTGTACCAAGGTCGCTTCGGCTTTATCGCGCAGGCTTTCCATGCGCTCCATAATCCGATCTGCACCACCTTCAGCCAACGCAGATGCTGAGATGAGTATCGAACTAGCAAAGAATAGGACTTTTAAACGGTTCATGAGGAAGCTCCTTTTTGATTTGTTTTCCGGCTCCTCTAGCTTTCATGGTTAAGAGTCGGTCGAGCACCAGAAAGTACTCATGCTCGAACCCTAGACAGCACTCGCTGACATCTACCTGAAGCCAATATTACTTTTCTGTCAGTTGCTGGTTGGCAGAGGCATTTCATTGCAGACTCAGCCTCACAATTATTCGAGAGCCATCCCCATGAGACTTCTGGTTGCGGAAGACGAACCCAAAATAGGTATTTATTTGCAGCAAGGACTCACCGAGGCGGGGTTCAATGTTGATCGTTTTACCAATGGCAAAGACGCGCTTCAGCACGCCTTGAGCGAGGCGTATGACCTGCTGATTCTCGATGTGATGATGCCTGGGCTGGATGGCTGGGAAGTACTTCAGAAAGTGAGAGCATCCGGAAAAAATGTCCCTGTGCTTTTCCTCACGGCGCGAGACCGAGTTGAGGATCGGGTAAAAGGACTTGAGCTGGGGGCTGACGATTACCTGATCAAACCCTTCGCATTTTCTGAATTGCTGGCTCGCGTCAGAACGCTGCTGCGTAGAGGTACCACTGCCCCCTCCCAAACCCATATGAAATTGGCTGATTTGGAGGTGGACCTCCTCAAACGCAGGGTTATCCGCGCAGGCAAACGTATAGATCTAACGGCCAAAGAGTTTGCGTTGCTCGAATTGCTGCTCCGTCGTCGAGGTGAGGTTCTGCCCAAGTCGCTTATTGCTTCCCAGGTCTGGGACATGAACTTTGACAGCGATACTAACGTCATCGAGGTTGCTGTCAGGAGGCTCAGAGCAAAGATTGATGATGATTTTGAGGTCAAGCTTATCCACACCTCTCGAGGCATGGGGTACATGCTGGATGCGCCGGATTCGGGGACGGGGTCGGAATGAAGCGAATGTCCCTGACTACGCGCATGAGCCTGATGTTCATGCTAGCTGTAACGGCTGTGCTCACCGTCGCTGGACTCAGTTTTAACAACCTCAGCCGGCATCATTTCAAGATGCTGGATCAGCAGGCGCTGAACGAAAAGCTTCACTCGACGCAAAGAATTTTGACTGGGTTGAACAGCATTGATCAATTCAGTGATGTTAAGCCTGAGCTGGAGGCACTGCTTGGTGCTCATCGTGATTTGACAGCTCTTATCATCGATGGTGACGGTAAGCTCCTGTTTGCTGACCCAGGTCCGATCGTAGTTCCTGAAGACTTCCGAACGGTCACAAACAGCAATGTCTGGGAGTGGCGAGACCAGGAGCAGATATTTCGAGGCGTGACGGCGCAAGCCATAGTGACGGGGCAGGACAAGCCATTGACAGTGATGTTGATCTTTGATGTTACTCAACATATGGCCTTCTTCGAGACGCTTGAACGATGGTTTTGGATAGGACTGGTGATAAGCGCGCTGGTCAGTGCTGCACTGGGCTGGATGGTAGCGCGTAGTGGACTACGACCTATTCGCCTAGTCACTCAGGTAGCAGCTTCGATGTCAGCTAAATCGCTCAAAGAGCGTATTCCATTAGGTCCCGTTCCCCAAGAGCTCCAGCAGATGGTGCTCTCGTTCAACGCAATGTTATCTAGACTGGACGATGCGTTTGTTCGTTTATCGAACTTCTCTGCGGACATTGCTCACGAATTACGGACACCCGTTAGCAATTTGATGACTCACACTGAAGTGATTTTATCTAGAAAAAGAAATATTGAGGACTACGAGGACAATCTGTACTCAAATCTTGATGACTTGAAACGTATGGGACGTATGATTGATGACATGCTTTTTCTAGCGAAATCAGATAACGGTCTAATTACACATGAAAACAAACCGATTGACCTGGTAGCAGTAGTAGAGAAATTACTCGAGTACTACCGTTTGCTGGCTGATGAGCGAGGGATCGACCTGAAGGTCACAGGCAGGGGTAGCGTCCGAGGTGACGTACTCATGCTCGACAGGGCCATCTCTAATCTGCTCTCAAATGCGCTCCGGTACACCCCCGAAGGAAAGTGTATTACTGTCGATATTCGGCAGAAAGGAACTTCAATATCAGTCTCTGTGGAGAACCCGGGAGAGCCCATTGCGTCCGAGCATCTTGAAAAGCTGTTTGATCGATTTTATCGCGTGGACCCAGCTCGCAGAGAAGGAAGTCCAAGTAATGCAGGGCTAGGTTTATCGATTACTCGATCTATCATTGAAGCGCATGACGGAAAAATATGGTGTACGTCGTTAAACGGAATAACAGCCTTTCATATTGAACTCCCATGTGCTGATGCAAGAAAGGTCTAAGACACCTTGTTCATATGTATGCAGGCAACATGTGGTTAGCTCAATAGGATCGTTTTTGGATGAGAGAAAACTCTTGGAGCGTTCCAAAGAAAGTCGCGTATTTGGCGCCGTATCCGGGCAGATCAGTGCCAAAAACCCGCCCCAAGCTGACTGAAATGTAATCGAACAGTTTGCGTTCATGTGGCATCGTGTACTCGCACTGTGACGTTGGAAATCTTGTGATTCCTCCCTGTCCAGCCGGCCCTAGAACACGGAATTTGCTAGGTATTCGTCAGTGGTTTTAACGAGCGTCAAAAAGTAAAAAACTAGATATTCCCTAAAAACCTAGAACCAACAGCTTTTGCTGTCAGGAGTCTTGCATGTCATTCCTTAAAACTACCACCGTAGCTGTTGCGCTGACTGCGGGTTTGCTTCTGAGTGCAGTTGCTCAGGCGCATCCAAAGCTGGTTTCTTCTACTCCCGCTGAAGGATCGGATGCGGCGGCTCCGTCTAAAATCGAACTGCACTTTTCTGAGAATCTAACGACTCAGTTCTCTGGTGCAAAGCTGATTATGACCGATATGCCTGGTATGCCGAATTCACCTATGGGCGTAAAAGCTAACGTGGCAGGTGGCGGTGATCCGAAGACGATGGTTATTACACCCGCATCGCCATTGACCACGGGTACTTACAAAGTCGAATGGCGTGCCGTTTCCTCGGACACTCACCCGATTACCGGCAACTTTTCTTTCAAAGTGAAATGATTCATGAGCGACTCATTAAATATCGTTGTTCGCTTTGCTCTTTATTTCGACCTGATGCTGTTATTTGGACTGGCAATTTTTGGTCTTTATAGCCTCAGGGGAAAAGAAAGAATATCGGGAACAGTTTTGAATTTTGAGTCGCTTCTTTACAGTACTTCTGCTGTAGGTGTAGCTCTGTCCCTTGCCGCCATGTTGTTACTTGCGAAAGCAATGAGTGGCGTGTCGGGTTTCATGGAGCTACATCACCATATCTTTCAAATGGTTCTCATGGGGACTGACGTCGGTTTGACCTGGATGGTCCGAATAGGGGCGTTGGTGACGGCCATTATTGGCGTTTCCCTGAACAAGCGCTTTCCAACACTGAGTCTTTGGATTGTCACTGTCTGTGGCGCGATTGCGCTAGCGACGCTGGCATGGACAGGGCACGGAGCAATGGACGAGGGGAGCCGTCGCTACTGGCACTTTATTAGCGATATCTTCCATCTTTTGGCCGCAGGCGGTTGGTTGGGTGCGCTAGCGGCATTTGCCCTGCTGCTGCGTTTGAAATCACTGAAAGGTGAGCGAGAAGCACGAATTCTTGCTCGGGTACTGACAGGGTTTGAATCGGCCGGCGCGGTGATTGTAGTGATCATCAGCATTACGGGAGTGGCGAACTACCTATTTATCGTTGGGCCAAATCTCGATGAGGTGATGCTCAGCACTTATGGCGAGTTGCTATTTTTGAAGGTCCTGCTCTTTGCCGGGATGATCGTATTAGCGACGCTCAACCGTTTTCACCTAAGCCCGCTCTTGGAACGTTCTGTTCGAAATGGAGACTATGCTGTCGCGGTCAATGCCTTGCGCCGTAGCATGAAGCTCGAATTTTCAATGGCAGTCATCATTATTTGTCTAGTCGCATGGTTAGGTACTTTAAGCCCGGTCATGGAAATGAGCGCGGCATAGCGGTTGGTGATGGCCGACTAAGGAGTCTCAAGGGTGAATTGTAAGGGCCATTTGCACCGTCTACACTCCAGCTCATGAAACGCTACCTGCGGTTTTGCCTAATTTTCCTGATTAGCTTGGCGCTTCCCCTCAGCGGGATGGCGGGTGTTCAGACATCGATTGAACCATGCCCGATGAAAACCATGGGCATGGCGATGATGGATGGTATGGGGCAAGACTGCTGCCACGACATGAAAAGTCCCACCGAGCATGGCAAACCTTGTAAGCCCGGTCAGGAATGCAAAACTGGCGGCATGTTGCAAGTATCGATCATCAAGCCTCCTATCACCCTGTCCAGTCCTCTCATTCTATCATTCTCCAGCCATTTCCCGCTCGTACAAACCTCTTCAGGGGTATGGCGACCCCCACGTACTTGATTCCTGTACCACACTGAGCCTCATTCCGCGTTAGCGGGATGGCATATCTGCGCGCATGTCTTATGAAGCGCGCGGTGGATCATCACAGGAATCGTGAACATGAACTCCAAGTGCTGTTGCACAGGTTGGTCCTTCCTGGCCGGCCTGGCGGCAAGCGTACTTGCATTGCCGAGCTTCGCTAGCGCATTGACATTCGATGAAGCGCTGCGTCTGGCCGAAAACAATGCACCATCGTTGACCGCACAAGACGCCAAAATTCAAGCAGCCACTAGCGCGGCCATTCCCGCCGGCGAACTACCCGATCCCAAGCTACTGCTGGGCGTGCAGAACTACCCCATTGGTGGACCCGACAGATGGAGCATCGACCAGGACTTCATGACCATGCAAGTGGTCGGGATTAGGCAGGAGATGCCCAACAGCGACAAGCGCAAAGCACGTATCGAGGTCGCGGATGCGGCTGTTGATCGAGCGTCAGCCGAGCGTCGAGTGGCGCGTCTGAACGTCCGACAGTCCACGGCATTAGCCTGGATCAGAAGCTACTCGGTTGAGCGTAAAGATGCGTTGTTCCAGGACTTCTACAAAGAAAACCGTCTTCTGACCGATACCGTCAGAGCTCAGATTGCGGGTGGCCGAGCCCAACCCGCCGATGCGGTGACACCTAAACAGGAAGCTGCTCAACTGGCTGAGCAGCAGGATGATTTAGTTCGTCAACGTGCACAGGCCCGGGCCGCCCTCAAGCGCTGGATTGGCCCTGCCGCCGATGACAAACCGGTAGGCGGTTTGCCTGATTGGCCTATTGAGACCTCAGGTTACTCCCATAAGCTGCAACATCACCCCGAATTAGCGGCTTTTGTGCCGATGACCCGTGAAGCACAAGCCAAGATCCGTGAAGCTGAGGCGGAAAAGCAGTCTGACTGGAGCTGGGAATTCGATTATCAGCACCGAGGCCAACAATTCGGTGACATGGTCAGCGTGCAGTTTTCATGGGATCTCCCGCTGTTCCCTAACTCTCGGCAAAACCCCAAGATTGCGGCCAAGCACGCCGAACTAAACCAGCTTGAGGCTGAGCGCGAAGCCCTGTCACGCGAGCATACCCAGCAACTGGAGGATGAGTTGGCTGACTACGAGCGCCTCAATCGTGCAGTCAGCCGTAATCAGGAAAGCTTGTTGCCGTTGGCTAAAGAAAAGGTCGAACTCACGATGGCCAGCTACCGCTCCGGCAAGGGTGATTTGAACTCGGTTGTTGCCGCCCGACGCGAACTCATCGAAGCCCGTCTCAAGCAGGTTGACGTTGAAGAGCAACGTGCCCTGACCAGCGCTCGCCTGTATTTCTCTTACGGGGAGTCCGCTCAATGATTTTTAAATTATGGAAAGGGACTTTAATCATCGGCATCTCGATTGCCTTGGGTGTTGCCGGGGGTTACTGGTTAGCCCAACCGCGAATGAGCGGAGTAGCTGGTGTCGTACCGGATCATGAACCCAAAGCCTCTGCCGATCGAAAAGTTCTGTATTGGTATGATCCCATGTACCCACAACAGAAATTCGATAAACCGGGTAAGTCACCCTTCATGGACATGCAGATGATCCCTCAATACGCAGATACCAAGGGGGACAGCGCTGCCATTCGAATTGATCCAAGCCTGACTCAGAACCTTGGTGTGCGACTGGCTAGTGTCAGTCGAGGCGTATTTGCCTCGACACTGAACGTGGTAGGTGTGCTGGCCTTCAACGAACGGGACGTTGCAGTCATTCAGGCCCGTACAGCGGGTTTTGTCGAGCGTGTGTATGCCCACGCACCTGGTGATGTGCTGAAAGCGAATGCCGCCTTGGCAGATATCTTGGTGCCGGAGTGGGCAGCTGCTCAGGAGGAATTTCTCGCCCTCAAGCGTAGTGGCGATGCTGGCTTGCTGACAGCGGCCCGGCAGCGACTGCGGCTAACCGGAATGCCACTTACGTTAATTGCTCAAGTTGAGCGCACTGGCAAAGTTCAATCGAACCTGACGCTGACCAGCCCTATTGGTGGTGTGCTTCAAGAGCTGAGTGTGCGTGAAGGTATGACGGTGGCCGCAGGCGAGACGTTGGCTCGTGTTAATGGTTTGAGCAGTGTCTGGCTGGCCGTGGCTGTACCAGAGGCGGAAGCTGGGTCAATCGTAGTAGGGCAAGCAGCTGAAGCGCGTTTATCCGCATTCCCTGGAGTTGTGCTCAAGGGCGTCGTCAGTGCGATTCTTCCGGAAACCAGTTCGGACAGTCGCACACTTCGCGTTCGAGTTGAGTTACCCAATCCAGATGGCCGACTCAGACCAGGTTTGACCGCACAGGTAAGCCTCAATCGTTCAACGGAGCAAAGTGTTCTGTGGGTGCCGAGCGAGGCCGTCATTCGTACCGGTCGACGTGCGTTGGTCATGCTCTCTGAAGACGCTGGTCGATATCGCCCGGTGGAGGTGCAGCTAGGCCAGGATAACGATGGCAAGACGGCGATATTGAAAGGCTTGGAAGAGGGGCAGAAAGTGGTGACCTCTGGCCAGTTCCTGCTCGACTCGGAGGCCAGTCTCAAGGGCGTTGTCGCAAGCTCATTGGACGTTTCGCCATCTACTATGCCCGTTGGCGCTTTGCATGAGGCCGATGGTCAGATCGTTGAGATCAACGACAAAGAAGTCACGCTCGCCCACGGTCCCTTCAAGACATTGGGTATGCCAGGCATGACGATGACTTTCCCTCTCGCCACTCCTGCTCTGATGAAGGGCCTAAAAACGGGCGACAAGGTTCGGATCGCTGTTAGCCAGACGGACGATGGTCTGCGTGTTGAACGTCTGGAACGCTCTGGGGGCCAGCCATGATTGCGGCCCTTATTCGCTGGTCGGTGGCCAACCGCTTTCTTGTGTTGCTGGCGACGCTGTTCGTCACGGCATGGGGGATCTGGGCGGTTCAAAGTACGCCCATCGATGCATTGCCAGACCTGTCGGATGTTCAGGTAATTATCCGTACACCTTACCCAGGCCAAGCCCCACAGATCGTCGAAAACCAGGTGACCTATCCACTGGCAACCACCATGCTCTCGGTACCTGGGGCCAAGACTGTGCGCGGTTACTCCTTCTTTGGCGACAGCTTCGTTTATGTGCTGTTCGAAGACGGAACTGACTTGTACTGGGCCCGCTCGCGGGTGTTGGAATACCTGAGCCAGATACAAAGCCGCCTACCAGCCAGTGCTAAGCCAGCCTTAGGACCTGATGCCACTGGCGTTGGCTGGATTTTCCAGTACGCGTTGGTTGATCGCAGCGGTGGGCACGATCTGGCGCAACTGCGAGCCCTACAGGACTGGTTTCTCAAATTCGAGCTCAAGACGCTGCCGAACGTTGCGGAAGTTGCCACCGTAGGTGGCATGGTCAAACAGTATCAGGTCCAGCTCGATCCGCTAAAGTTGGCGAACTTGGGTATCACGCAGTCTGAGGTGACCGAGGCGATCGGCAAAGCCAATCAGGAAACCGGTGGAGCCGTGCTGGAAATGGCGGAGACAGAGTTCATCGTACGAGCTTCCGGCTACCTAAAGACGCTCAATGACTTTCGCGCCATCCCGCTCAAACTGGGCGCGGGCAGTGTGCCGGTCACGTTGGGCGATGTTGCCACGATTCAGTTAGGGCCTGAGATGCGTCGAGGCATTACCGAACTCGACGGTGAAGGTGAGACCGTCGGCGGCGTGGTGATTCTGCGCAGCGGGAAGAATGCTCGTGAAACCATTGCGGCGGTCAAAACCAAACTCGACGAGCTGAAAAGCAGTCTGCCGGCGGGGGTTGAAATCGTCACCACCTACGACCGCAGCAAGTTGATTGATCGTGCCGTGGAAAACCTCAGCCACAAGCTGATCGAAGAGTTCATCGTCGTCGCGTTGGTCTGCGGAATCTTTCTCTGGCACCTGCGTTCATCTCTGGTGGCAATCATTTCCCTGCCGGTTGGGGTGCTGATCGCCTTCATCGTGATGCGCTATCAGGGTATCAACGCCAACATCATGTCCCTTGGCGGGATTGCCATCGCCATCGGCGCTATGGTCGACGCTGCCGTGGTGATGATTGAAAATGCCCACAAGAAGGTCGAGGCTTGGCACGTGGCCAATCCTGGGGAGGAACTGAAAGGTGAACGTCATTGGCACGTGATGACTGAAGCGGCTGCCGAGGTAGGACCTGCATTGTTCTTCTGTCTGCTGATCATCACCCTGTCGTTCATTCCGGTGTTCACGCTGGAGGCTCAGGAAGGACGTCTATTCGGTCCATTGGCGTTCACCAAAACCTACGCTATGGCCGCAGCGGCTGGACTGTCGGTAACTCTCGTACCGGTGTTGATGGGGTATTGGATTCGTGGACGAATTCCCAATGAGCAGCAGAATCCGCTAAATCGCTGGTTGATCCGGATCTACGAACCCGCTCTGGACGCCGTATTACATCGACCTAAAATAACGCTGCTGGTTGCGTTGCTAGTCTTTGTCAGCGCGTTGTGGCCGATCTCTCGTCTGGGTGGTGAGTTTCTTCCCCCGCTGGACGAAGGGGACCTGCTCTATATGCCATCAGCTCTGCCTGGATTATCGGCGCAGAAGGCCGCGCAACTGCTTCAACAGACTGACCGTCTGATAAAGACAGTTCCAGAGGTCGAACACGTTTTCGGCAAAGCCGGCCGCGCTGAAACCGCGACTGACCCAGCACCTTTGGAAATGTTCGAAACCACCATCCAATTCAAACCACACGAACAGTGGCGCCCAGGCATGACCCAGGAAAAGCTCGTTGAGGAGCTAGACCAAGCGGTGCGTGTCCCAGGATTGACCAACATCTGGATACCGCCGATTCGTAACCGCATCGACATGCTGGCCACTGGCATAAAAAGCCCTATTGGTGTGAAGGTTGCCGGTACCAACCTGACGGAGATCGATGCCGTCACCCAAGCCATCGAACGTGTTGCCAAGGATGTCTCAGGTGTGAGTTCAGCGTTGGCCGAACGACTGACCGGTGGCCGCTATATTGATGTGGATATCGATCGTAAAGCTGCGGCCCGCTATGGGTTAAATATTGCCGATGTGCAATCGATCGTGGCCGGCGCAATCGGCGGTGAAAACGTCGGGGAGACGATTGAAGGGTTGGCTCGTTTCCCAATTAACGTACGTTACCCTCGTGAGTGGCGGGATTCACTCGGCGCTCTGGAGCAGTTACCTATCTATACCCCTCTAGGCAGCCAGATCACTCTTGGCACCGTTGCGAAGATCAAGGTCAGCGATGGTCCGCCGATGCTTAAGAGTGAGAACGCCCGACCTTCAGGCTGGGTGTATATCGACGTGCGGGGACGGGATATTGCTTCGGTAGTCGCCGATCTACGACGGGTCGTCAGCGAGCAGGTTAAGTTGCAGCCTGGTATGAGCCTGAGCTACGCAGGACAGTTCGAATTTCTCGAAAGGGCCAACGCACGACTCAAGCTGGTGGTGCCTGCCACGCTGTTGATCATCTTCGTGCTGCTTTATTTAACCTTTGCTCGCTTCGATGAGGCCTTGCTGATCATGGCCACTCTGCCATTCGCACTGACTGGTGGGGTATGGTTTCTCTATCTATTGGGATTCAACCTGTCGGTCGCCACTGGTGTCGGCTTTATCGCTTTGGCCGGTGTTTCTGCCGAATTTGGCGTAATTATGCTGCTTTATCTGAAGAACGCCTGGGCTGAGCGTGAAGACCTCGGCGATAGGACCGAGCACGGGCTGATGGCCGCGATTCGTGAAGGCGCTGTCCAGCGCGTTCGGCCCAAAGCCATGACTGTGGCTGTCATCATTGCTGGCTTGTTACCCATTTTGCTGGGCAGCGGGACCGGCAGCGAGGTGATGAGCCGAATTGCGGCACCCATGGTTGGAGGCATGATTACCGCGCCCTTGCTGTCGCTGTTTGTCATTCCGGCAGCCTATCGACTGATGCGTCGCCGGCACCTCTCAGTTGAGCCCATCAATCCTCAAGAAAAAGTCGTATGAAACTGACCCTGATTGCAGTTGCAAACACCGTATTTGCGCTGTCTCTTTCGGCCCACGCGTAGGACATGCCGGGCATGAAAATGTATGAATGGAATGCAAGCTCATTTAATGACAATGGCTAAGTGATTTAACGTTCGACTTTTGCAGAGCGTCGCAGCTCTTTTTTTGAGCCAGCCAATCACGAGCTGATAATAACAATACCCCGTCAGCTGGTCCCTCAAGCTTTACGGAGCTGCCAGTCGTGTTGTCTTTAATTATCACAGTAGGAGTTGCCGTAATGCCCGCTTTGAGGGCCTCCTCGACCTGTTGGCCAACATGCCGGGCGATCACTTTGTCGGTAGCTGCACAGGACAATAAGTCCTGGTAAGTAACATCAACGACGTTCAGATGCCCATTGAAACCCTCACCGTTGCTACGGGTCCGGTCAAAAATCTGGTCAATGGCTTGCCAGAAGGCAGGTGCGCCACCAAGCGCCCCCGCACATTCAGCGAGCTTGGCTTCGTGTAATGCGGTCGGACCGTGCACATCCAGTGGCAGATGATGCCACTGCAGGTTTACATCCTTCTGCTGCTGTATCCAGGTTTTCAACGCAGGTGTGTACGTCTTGCAGTAGGGGCACTCCAGATCCGCGAACTCAGTCACAGTCCAGCGTGCTTTGGAAGGACCAAACAACCACGGGCCTGTGTTGTGCGGGGATGGTATCTCACTTCGAGTGAGGGCTAAGCAGGCCATCGATGTGCCTGCCAAAACGCACCCCAGCATCAACCAATATTTGCGAAGGCCTATCATGCCCGAGCCTCTGCTGGCTTCGATGAAAGCAGCGCTTGTTTACGAAGGGCCTCAAGAAGAGCGTTCTCAGCATTCTCGGGTTGTGGGTGCTGTAGCAGCCAATTGGCTAACACCGCGTGAAGTTGGGACTCGATGTCACGACGATCCACCGCACGAACCAAAACCTGTTGCAGTTGCTCTATCAAAACGGGGGCACACACCTCAAGGGTTTGAAGGGCGTCTTCACCCGGTTGTTCAAGCAGCTGGGTCAGACTTTCTATAAGGTTCTGGGTCAGGGAATTCAATGCTCTCATGCTTGGCGCTCCAAGGCCGTGACTTGCTCGGGGAAAGTAATGATGTGAGGTTCGATACCGCGATAGCGGTCAAGCGTTGCAGCAACTTCAATGGCCGCATCCAGCTCGCTGCAGCCTTTGGCTTGCATGATGTCGAAGCGTTGCTTTTTCTCTTCCGGCTCGGTCATGGCCAGGGCCAGATACAAACTCGGTGGTACCGCCCGGAATAACATTTCCATGCTTTTGGACAACACGACGCCCTCGGTGAATTTGCCGCTTTCTTTACGCGCTGACAGCATCATCGACTTCTGTGCAGGAGTCAGTTCACGAAACCGCGCGATCTTCTCCACCTCATCAGGCGGCATGTTTAAGCACATCCACCACTCGATCATGTTGAGCAGGGCTGAGGCCTCTGGCGGCACGTCGTCAACGTTCTGGGTGGCCATCCAGAACCAGGCGCCGAGCTTTCGCCACATTTTGGTAATCTTGACGGAGTAGGGGGATAGGAGTGGGACCTTCAACTGGATGTGGCCTTCGTCGGTGAAGCAGATCAGCGGACGGCCTTTAAACTGGTCACGCTCGGCAATGTTGTTGACCGTGTTGAGCAGGGAAATATAAGCGATGGCCATCTGTGCGCTATAGCCTTCTCGCGCATAGGTGGCAAGGTCGACAATGGTAATGTCCGCTTCTGGCCATGGGGTGCCAGGACGGTTGAACATGTCGCCTTCGGTGCCCATACAGAACATGGACAAGGCTTCCGCCATCTCCAAGAATCGTGAGCTTCGGGCGTCTGGAATACCGGGCTCGAGTCCCATTTCTCGCAGCGCTTCACGGATATCTTCCGGCAGAACGATACGTTGCTCCGTCACGCATTTTTTCGCTGCATTCAGTATGCATTGGCGGATGGCGCTACGGTCGGCACGAGTAAGACGGGCATCCTCTTTTTCTTCACCACCGGTGATCATCAGCCTGGCCGCAATTTCCATCTCGCCCAGGATGTCGCGTTGTTCATCCTCGGTCTGGCTAGTCAGATGTTCGTCCGACGCCTCAAGATCATCAGCTTGGATAATCTTCACGTTTTGGCTGGGTTCGATGAGCTTCACGGCATCAGCGAATGGCGCGAGGCTGACACCCGATCCAGGTGCAAGTCGAACCCGGTTTACCGTCAAACCCAACTTTTTGGCGAAATCACCGAGTAAGCCGAAGCTGTTGCCAGCCTCCACAATGAATAGACGTGGCCGATAGATGGCGATGATTTGGCTAAGGATGTTTGTCGCGCTGGCCGATTTACCTGAACCCGTAGGCCCGAAAATGAACAAATGCGCGTTCATCTGCCGGTCCAGCTTGTTCAGCGGGTCGAAGGTTATCGGCGCTCCCCCACGGTTAAACAGGGTAATACCCGGGTGCCCGGTTCCGGTCGACCTACCCCAGACGGGGGCCAGGTTCGCAATGTGTTGGGCGAACATCAGTTGTGCGTACCACTCCAGTGCTTTGCGCGCATTGGGGTCGAAGTTGCCGGGTAGCCATCTAAGGTAGGAGTTCAGCGGTGCCACTTCATCCCGAGGTTCCACCGGCTCCATGCCCGCACCCAGCAATGCGCTGCTGAGTTGCAAACTGCGTTCGTGCAGCTGGGCATCATCTTTACCCCGCAGGTAAAACGCTACGCTACCTCTGTACAGCTTGTGCTTGCGCCCGAGCAACTGACGGGCGGTGGCGACGTCTTCGCGTGTCAGGATCGAGGCCTGAGTGTCTCCAACTGCCTTGCGTGAAAGCTGTTCCAGATGCCCTTCGAGAATGTCCTGCGGGGTGATCACGAGAGTGATACAGAGAATGGTGTCCTCTGGCATTTTGTCGAACAGTGCGTTGAGCGCATCACCGCCCTTTCGGGTTTCACCGGTTAAGTGCCCGGTCTTGGGAGCATCCCTCAAGCGGTCAAGCATCACCACCTGATGGGGAAGGCCGTCGAAATACCACAGACCTTTCTCTATATCTGACAGTGGTTCGCGATAAAACAGGTTTTGCGAGAAGTCAGTGCCGCTGGCGAGCGGCAGCTCGCCCTCTGCAGCACCAGGTGCTTGCTTGCACACCAATTCGTAGAAGCGGCGAATATCTGCATCGGCAGGGCCAAGATGATCGGGACGTGGATTGAACCAATGAATCAGCCAATGGCGAATGGCGTGGCCATCCATGCGATGGGTTTTAATGCCGGCGTTCGCCAAGCCGCCCACCAAGCGATCGCAGATGATTTTCAGGTAAGGACCTGGTGCCTGGCCTCGCACATCCGCTTGCGCGCCTTGGGTACGGCGGTAGACAACAACACGGACGCGGCGCTGTTGGCCCCTCCAGGGCAGTTGGCTGACCTTGGTGTCTTCAAACAGCCCGCCTGGTTTGGAGATGGATTCCAGGTGTTGCTTCATCAGCTTCAAATAAAGCTCGGTGAATGCACTGCCTTGTGCGCGTGGTTGAACGTAGTCATGCAGTTGCTGAAGGTAATCGTCCCAGCTGGTTTCGTCCTGGGCATAGAGCTGAACCACCCAGGGTGAGGTTTCAAGCTCGTCGAAGGAGTCCTGGAGGGCGTTTTCCAGGGCGTCGCGGGCCTTGCGTAACCATTCGGGATCCCGACCTTCAGTACCAATCGGTGTCAGCTCAAAAAAGGCAGCACGAGACACGCCGTCTTCCAATAGCATGGCTTTTTCTGCAGGCAGGTAATCTACCCACGGCAGTAGGTCTACGAAGGAGGGGTTGACGTGGTATAGACGGTCAGCATCAGCGGTTGTGGCTGGCTTTTTCTTTGGGTTACGCCAATCGCTCGGCGAGGGAATACCCATGGCAGCAAGGCGTTCGTAGTAACGCTCTGTAGCAGCCTCAAACGTCTCGGTTGCTGGTCCCTGCACATCGTCAGATAACGGCGAACCTGGTGTTACGCCAGGTTCCACACGCTCTGTCGCCCGTCGCGTTTTGAATCGTTCAAAAAAACCCATCAATATGCCTCCGTGCGTTCGCCAGGCATGGCGTATTGCACCCGCTGATACAGCGGAAACACCGTGGTGTAGCCTGGGATCGGTGCCGGGTCTGAACCCGCTAAATGAGGAAAGACGTACATCACCAGGTCGGGATTGGGTAGGCGTTTAAATTGGCTGTAGATCTCGTTTTGTGCGGTACGTGTGAACATGGTGTTGTCTGTTTCCCTCGTCTCCAGAGGCCGACGAAGATCTTGGCGTGCATCGAGCAATTGGCGGCTGCTCGAGCTGCTTGAGCCGCTGGAGCCTTGATCCCAAACGTCCATCATTGTGCGGTCCCCATGGGGGAGCAATTCGTCTTTGTTGGTGGAACAGGCCGAGGCGAGTAGGGCGATGGCCAGGTATGCACCTAGTTTTAAGCCATGATTAGTCAAGCGCAGTCGAAACATGACGGGCTCCTGAGCGATAGTTGACCTTGCGGCCATTGAGTTCGTAATCGATGGTCAGTTGCTGGTCCAGGTGCACAGCTATCTTTGCCCCGGGTTGTACATACACCGCTGCGAAGGCTTGCCCGTAGAGTTTGTTGACCCAGCTGGAGACGTCATTGACGCCCTGGCCAATAATTTTGCCCATGGCTTCACTGCCCGAGCCGCCGACAGAACCGATGGTCCCGGACTGAGGGTTTATAAAAGAGCCGCTGTTTCCATCTGACTTGATGAGGGAGGCAGCACCTGCGCCGGCGGCGGTAATCAGTACCTGCGAGCCAATGTATTGCGAGGCGTTGCTTTTGCGGTCGCCACTGATACAAGGAATGCCATAGGCATCGCTTATCCAGCCCAGGCCACCCTGAATGGTGGTTTGGTTGCCATTGTTCTGATTGTTACTATTTTGACTGCTATTCGTTTCTTCCTGAGGTTGTGGCAGCGTGCGCACAGTGCCGTCATTGAAGACGAACGTCAGGCTTTTGATCTGACCGCGTACGCAAGACAGGGTCCAATCGCCGGAAGCCGTTCCGCTGGCCACCGCGCCGGCGACGTCGGGCAAGTCGATGCCGTTGGCCGTGAGATTGTCCGGCCCGATCAATACCTTGAACGGGTAGGGGTCGTTGACAGTGCCGTCAATGGGCACCCGGCCGATCAGCGCGGACATGGCCACCGAACCCATCAATGTCGAGTTCTGCGGCAAGGTGTAGACCTTGCGCACCTGTTTGCGGGCCTCCTGTGGCGAGATTTCATTCGCAACACTTTGAGCGCCCGTGCGCAGTGCATTTTGTCCTCGGTCCACGGACTCGCCAAAAGAGGTCGGGAAGTTGAAGCCGCTTGCCGTTTGATTTGTCCCTGCAGCGATGGGCTTGCCGTTGACATCGACCGGCGTTGCGTCCTGCGGCTCTATCCAAACAACGTCCGCGCCAGGTCCGCCTTTGAAGCCTTGACCGTCACCTGGCTGAACGCCGAAGCCGATCGGCAAATCAGATCCAGACTCATTGCCACTGCCCGATTTGCTGCTCAGGGTATTGTACTGCTGCTGCAGTGTGTCCAAGAGGGTTTGGCTCTGTTGTTGCGCCTCCTGCTTCATCGTTTGCTGAACGTTCTGCAGTTTGTTATCGACGTTGAGGTCGATGTTCTGCAGGCGTTTTTGCAGCTCGATGTTCTGTTGCTTTAGTTCGTCATTGTTCTTCAAAGCATTGGAGACTTGGTCCTTGAGTTGTCTGCTTTCCACGACAATGGTGCGCAATGTGTCGCTGGGTGTATCTCCGTCAACCCCAAGCTTTTTAGCCTCCTTCGTACTAAGTACAACCGTTTCCGGCGCATGAACCTGTTGGTCGGCACTTTCGCGATTGAATAATTTGACCACTACGTATATCGCCAGGATCGCGAACGGTATGACCAGGTATTTAACAAGTGGATTACTCTTCACGACGGCCTCCCTTCGGATCGATCTGGCTGATGGCGGCCGGCAATAACGATTCGGCTAGACCATGACCACGGGTCACCAAGTAGACCGTCGAGGTGTCGCTGGAATCACCTTTGGCGCCAAGGTAGGGATGCTGAAAAGTCGCGGTGACAAAGTCACCCATCAGGTCACGCGGATCCAATGTGAGGTTTTGGGCGCTTGTGTTACGTAGCTTCACCGCCGTGACCCAATACTCGTCTAACCGCCACGACCCCAACGCAGAGGCTTCGACCGGCAATATCGGCATTAGGGTGGTGAGGTCCAAACCGCGCTTCAGATTGATCTGAGCAATCCCCTCCACGGGCTCAACGGTGCGTAGGGGCGCGTAAAGCATCTGTGCGGCATAGCGCGTCATGACCACCGGAAGAGGGGTCTCACGACGCGGTTTCGGCGCGTCCTCATCCTCCTCGGCTTGAGCGCTGGCTTGGGCCGTGGAAGAAGTTGAATGGTTGCTTGTAGGTTTGGCGTTGACTTGGCCGTAACGCGGGGCGGGACTGTCCCCGGCTACAATTTTAGCCGGCTCGGATGCGACCTGATTTGGTTTCCCTACCGTTGCGATGATATCCACGAGCATGATCTCACCGGAGTTCATGTTCTGCAGCTGTAAGCGAGTCGGTTCAATCGGCTCTTTCGCCAACAGGTAGAGGGCACCACCGGTGCTCTGCACGCGCAGTTTGTCGACGAGGTTACGAGGCAGACCCACCCGTACGTTTTGGTCCACAAAGACAATACGCTCCTGACCCACGATCAAGGGCAGTGCTATAGGGATACGATCCCAGCGCAGGATTTCGACGGCGTTGGCCAACCCGCAGAAGTGAAGGGCTACGAGCCCGATGATCAGTAGGCGGCGTGTCATCATTTGCCTCCTGCTCTGGTCGTTTCTGCGGAGACTTCGATGCGTTGTGGATTACTGCTATAACAGTCCCAGGCCAAGCCGAATGGGTTTTTTTCGGGATCGACGTCGAATCGGATAATTCTTAACGGATAGCGAGCAAATGCCCGCTTTACGCGCTCCCCGCCGTAGTGCTCGTCAGCGGTGATGTCCAGGTTGACGGTCCAGTCATTGATGCTGTGCTGTTCAATATGTTGCTCAGACTTATCGTCGATGCCTCTGCCTGGAATTTCAAATACACCCCGCTCACGTTTGCGCAGTTCCCCGCTATTGCGGCGTAGCTCGAAATCTTTCTGCAAGTAGGCTTTGCAGCTGGGAGTCAGGTAGCTTTCCAAGCGGGTAATGTTGTCCTCGTAGTCGGTTTCACCGTCAACGGGCCAACGGTTCATCTGCTGAAAAATGTACAGACCGAAGGCGTATACCGACTCCGGTGGAATATCCCACCACTTACGGGTGCTACCTGAACGTAGATCTGGAGGTACATGAACAGTTAGGTCACGCGGTGCGCTCTGCCAGCCATAAGCCATGTACAGACCCAGGGCAATGAGAAAACCAATGACCATGCGCAGGCTGTTAATGTGGGCCAGTTGGGCGTCTACTTTTTTACGGTAAGTCATTGAACCTCCGTTCGATGACAGGTCCACGCACCTGTACGAGTAATCAGCAGGGCTTTATTCCAGGTAGGAAAGAACCGCGCGATGTTCAATTGCATCTGGCGGTATAGCCATGTATCAGGTCGGCCGCGTTTCCACCGACGCAAGAAACGACTGGCAAGAAACAGCCCTAGGACAGCACAGAGCATGGCGGCGCCGATGATAAGTGCCCAAATCTGGGTCAATATCGCGGCCGGAATACCGATAACCAGCCCTGCGCCGGTGCTCAACGCCAAGGTGGCCCACATTTCGTCAGCGGTAAGGCCGCCCATGATGACTGGCTGATTGTTCAATCGCACAGGGAGGAAAATCAGGGTCCCATCGTCTGAGAGTTCTGTCATGGCCACGGCTCTTTTAAAGAATATTTGAAGCCTTGGTGACCAGAAAAATGGCGACACCGAGGATGGCGACGCCAACGGCGGCTGTCGCCCCCAGATCTCCCCATTTTTTCTTGCCAAGTTGAATTTCGTGGTAGGTGCCGAAGGCATGCCAAGCAACGCCACTGAAAATGACTGCGCAGATGATGAGGCCAAGCAAAGTAAAACCGTCAAAGGCGTAGTTCTGCATGGTTTGCATCAGGTTAGAGCCTTCCCCCCGGGTAGGAGGCTGAGACTGCGGAAGAGCCGCCATGGCCAGTTGGGGGAGAGCAAGCAACCCGATCAGCATGCGGCCCGGTTTTAAGAATGAAGTCATGGTGTATCTCCCATAGGGTCAACTAAGAACAAATGTGGTGAGGATCATGCAAAGCAGTAGGATGCGGACGAGCGAGGTCGAGGCAATCGTTCGATCAAGGTTGCCAGTGGCCCATCCTCGGTAGCAGCTCCAGATAGCCCAGGCGCCCCACATAAAGATGATGGCTACAGCGACGCCGACGAAAAACAGGTAGCTCGTCGAGGCAGGAAATCCTCCTGCCGCTTGAAACGCAGCAGCCTGAGCGCCGCTCATGCTCATGGCTTGCGTCCTTCGGTCGTGTATTGGCCTGACAGCTCAACAGGATCACGAGGCTGGGCTCGGGTTGGGGTTAGATAGCCCTCCAACCCATGACGAATTCGAGCGATATCACCTGCTAGACGCTGGTAATCGAAGAAGTAACGCTTGCCAGGTTCGTCGGCCACTTGAGCGCTACGACGTGCGGTGTCCTCTAAGGCATTCAACTGGCGGATCATCACGTCCAGGTTGGCCTGTTCGGAGGCTGAAGCAGCGGTCGCATGAGAGACAGGCAGGCCGCATCCAAAAAGTGCGATGAGGCCTGGCAAGGCAAGTCGGCAAGTGAGTGCAGTGAGACGCGGGTACTGGATCACGGCTGGGCTCTAGTCATTCCTGATGCCGTCAGCTTGCCGTGATCAAGCTATGGTCGCCGCAAGAAAACCATATTCAGGACTGTAAGGATTTCTTCTGACGGTACTGACACCATCAATCACAGTGGATAGGGCGTTTGAAGAACAGCAGATACCCGATGGGCAAGGCGAATCCGTAAGCCCAGCCTTGGGCGTTTTGATTGCCAACCTTGACTTCTCCTTTGACCACGGGCTGCACGCTGACCAGCTCCCAGCCTTCGCTGCCTAATTGAGCAAGGCGGTTTTGACGTTCAGAATCTTCCAGAAAACCCTGGGTGTCGGGTTCAGTGGTGGGCTCTTCGGACTTGAACATGAAGAGCTTTTTGGTTCTGACAACGTACTGAAAGGGAGAGAACTCAGTGTGGTATTCAAATTTCTGACGGCCCATGGCGACGTCCTCAATGTGCAGAGCTACCAGGGTTTCAATAATAAGCGCGTGCCAGCAATCTGAAATAGTTTGTTGCTAAGCGCGTGATTTCTGAGGTTGGAGTGCAGAGGTCCGAGCATCGACATAGCGCTGCATGATAGAAAGCACCATTGAGTTCAACGCTAGGATCTTCATCCCTCGCGTCACCGCCACGTACAGCAAATTCAACTCGTCATCTTTACGACCTTGATCGATATCGGGTGAAAGCGGATCAGCGCTAAAGTCGTCATACAGGCTGACAAAGTCCCACTCCAGCCCCTTGGCCTTGTGCCCAGTCGTGAGTGTCACGGTGGCGTCGAGCTCGTTATCTACAGAGCGGGAACGTAGGGTTTGGATCCGCTGGGGCAGGTCCGGATAGGCTGTAATGATCTTGATCGATCGCAACATCTCCGTATCCTGGCTTACCTCGGCTATTTCCACGTACTGTGAAAAGTCCCGGTAATCTCTCAACAGCCTGCGGTTCTGCACCTCATGGTTACGGTTGCGGCTGAATAGGTATAAATCTTCCAGATCGCGTAGCGAGTAGCTGTCGATACCGCCGACCCAGAAAATCTTGGGGTTGCTTGCGACCAGCTGCAGGGCGTTCTCGATGACGCCGGTCACGGTACGATGGATAAACGTGCGATGCGGTAGCTCTTCAGGCAGAGCCCGTTTAACCAGGGTATTGCAACCTAACCCCTGCAGCTTTCGTGTCTCACCCTTGTAAAAAAGAATGATGTTGGCCACATGCGCGACGGCAGGGCCGAAGCGAAAGCTTTGGGTCAGGTAGTGACGTTCGGCGTCGGCCATCCAGTCGCTGTTGAGCGCATCTTCTGCGCCGCGGAAGCGATAGATCTGCTGGTGGGGATCGCCGACTGCCACCTTGCGGACCCGTTGTATTTTTACTATGTCGGCAATAACTGGGTTCACGTCTTGACCTTCGTCGAGCAGAATGGCGTTAAATCGTTCGCTCAGGTCGGGCTTGCTTAGCTGATACAGCTTCAAGTAAGCGTCATGGGTGATCGACATTGCTGTGTCCTGCAGATCGATCATCCGGTTCCAGATGGTTTTAGCCACGTTTAAAGCATTGTTCAGGAAACGTTCCTGGGCACTTGTGAGCATTCGTTGCCCCTGGAATCTGGGAAAATGCACACGGCCCAACTCGTCATCGGCGCTGGCCATGAAGTTGTTAAGCGTGCTGAGGACATCCCGCACGAGCTCCCAGTCCTGGGTGTTGATGGCCCTTGCGATGTCCGTCAGGCGTAAGTTATTGGTCTGCTTGGTGGCGTACTGACTGCCATAGACTGCATATGCGAGGCCATGCGCCGTCTTACACACCACGTTTCTGCGTGGAAAGCGGCCCCTGGCAGCGAGCTCGACGGATTTGTTGTAGCAGAGGTAGAGCATTTTCACCGAGGCGTGTTGTGTGGCGTAGCCCACCAGTGTGGTGGTTTTGCCGGTACCGGCAAAAGCCTGAACCAGTAGCTTGTCAGCCGTGGAATGGATGATGGGCTGCTGTTCTTGTGTCCACTGCATGGGCAGCTCCTAAAGGTATTTTTTGAAGCTTGAAACGGTGATGTAAACGGACACACCCAACAGCACGGCGCAGGGCAACAGAATCAAAAGGGGGCTGATGCTGATGGGGATGGCCAGGTAGACCGTCCAGGGCACGATGGTCAGCGGAATGATCGTCCCCCGGGCTTTGTGATACAGGTAACTTGACTCGCGGCCGGAGCCGAATTTTCGTAGATCACGCCGCACCAGGCCATCGACCAAGCCAGTGAACGCCGCCAGTGCGAACAGCGGAATCGTCAACGTCAGAATGACCATTCGCACACAGAAGGTCAGGACTGTGTATAACGCGGCTAAGCCATAGTCCTGGAATTTGATCATCGCCCGACCGAGTTCGTAGCGAAGGTTCAAGGTTCCCGTTTGTTGTGGTGATGTTGAGCGAGCGTACTGTGTCAGTGCATTTATATTGTCCTGCATGCCGGTTTTCACCATCAGCCAGTCATAGACCGTTTGTGCCAGCCAGGTTGCCGTACGCCCCGGTTCTTTGATGACAACGCTGTGCAGCAGATCCTGGGACAGCCAGCCCAGTTCATGTTGGAACATCTGCTGAGCATGTTTCCAGCCGGCATCCGGCCAGAACGTGTACATGCAAAGCCATTCAACGACGATGGCGCCGAGCAAGGAGCCGAACATCACCCCCAAGAAATGAAAAGGGGTAGAGAACAGCATGCCCAGGAAGTTTTTTTGACCTTCCTGCTGTTGCTGGGCTTTTTCCGCGATATCGGCCATGGCTCTGTTCCTTCAAGCCTATGCGGCTTTTCCGTTATTGGCCATCTGGCGGAAGTCGTCTACCAAGTCATCAGGAAGCGACTCACTTAGTGCGTCATATCCCGGTGCTTGCCACCAGTCGCTGCTGGTTCCGGATCCTTTACGCATGCCCTCAACCAAGGCCTGAAGATCCTTGGGCATCACTTCATCGGGATCGCTTGCCGGCAACGGCATACGAATCTTCCACAAATTCCCGCCCTCTATCAGGGCAAAGCATTGCCCCTTGGGTAGGGCAACCACATGCGCCGGTTCGATCATCGGTACGCTGACACTTTGGATCTGATCGTGAGTGTTAGAGGTGAAAGCGGTGTTGCCGTTAATAGCGTCGTTTGCACTGCTTGCTGGTGTACTGGTAAACACCTGGACCTTTGGCAACTGGTTGGTCAGCAGCTCGGCGGTTGCAGTCTCACGTACACGTAACATGAACAGGTTGTTGAAGTTACCGATGACTTGGCCAGCTTTAGCCCGGTTACCGATTTTTGCCTCAATATCGCTCATGGTTTGGGTATAGGCCGTGACCTGCATGCCGGCACCACCGCCTTTGTTGATCATCGGTATGAATTCATCGCCCATCAGTTCGTTGAATTCGTCCGCATGTACGTTAATTGCTACCTTGCCGCCGGTGGCCCCGGGCAAGCCATCATCGATGCCAAACTTATAGATGTGACCCGCAACTGACACCAGGTCGCTGAACATCGAGTTGCCCACCGCTGCAGCTACCTCTGTATCAGATAAAGCGTCCAGGCCGACATAGACCACTGCCCGTTTGCGGATGATCTGCATCCAGTCAAAGATTGGTCGTGGGTCCTCAAGATCCATGTAGTCGGGAGATAGCAGCTCTGCAATCCGGCCTGTGGTCAGTTTTTCCAGCAATGGCAGAAGGCTGGCCACGATCTTGTCGAAATAGGTTTTGTCATAGCGTACGGCTGATCGCAGACCCTCCATCACTGGGTCGGAGATGCGTTGCTGAGTGAGGTACATGTCCAGGGCCACCACGCGTAGCGGTCGATCCTTCATGGCGAAACTGAGGTTCTTACGATCGATCTTTCCTTCCAGCTCAACGATGGTTTGCCAGGCTTTGGGATCATTTTCAGCAAAGTGCTTCTGCGCATACTCAATAAACAGCGCGTCAATGTTTGTCACATGCTTGAGGATCTGTTCATAGTCCGGCCGACGTCCCAGTGCCACGAGGGCGCGCGCGATGATGTTGACGAAACGCCAGGCGAATTCCCGGAATGCCGCGGAATTGCCTTCCCCCGAAAGTTGGCCGGCAATGCGGGTGGCAACCTCCGAGATCCGACCAAACCGGCCGACGGCGTTGTAGCGAGCGGAGTGATCGGGCCAGCCTAGGTGGAACACGTAGAATTCCTCCAGTCGGTTTGCGCGCTTGCATTCGATGTACATGCGCTTCAGGAGGTCTGCGTCGCCTTTAGGATCGAAGACAATCACCACTTCGCGGTCCAGGTCCATTTCTACATTGCGCTGGCTTCGATGAACGGGTTGCACGCGGCGCCCCATATGAACGCGGCGCCGGGGGCTACGGCGGGTACGCCTGATGTCTTGGGTGATAAACAACTCTGCCAAGCGGGTTTTTCCAACACGAGTAGTCCCCAATACAAGGGAGTGTCCAACCCGCTCACCCAGTGGCAGGCTGACATCCGCTTCGTTCGGCTCTATACCGTGTAAGCGCGGTAGCCCCCCGACTGGAGGAAGTGGACGCGCCGGGTTAAATGGCACATCCCACGAGGTAGCCTTTGACAGCAATTTGAGTGGAAAGGGTGCGAACTCCAGACGCTCCTCAATTCTGCGAGCAAAGGTATAGATAGACGTGGGCTCGACATACTCGGCGTACTTTGGGAGGTAAGTCTCCATCAACCGCTGAGTATGTTTTTGGGTCCAGCGAAAGCCTTTACCGATGAATAGCCGCTCATTGCTGACCGGCATGTCTTTGCTGGTCATGGTGTAGTGGGGTAGGCGCCGAATATTGCGCCGGTAACGCAGCACTACCAACGCTTGTTTGAGGCGGACGAACCCTAGACCCAGAAAGCCTGTACCGGCAACCATGCCGAATAAAGGCGTCAGAGCAACCGCCCAGGGCGCGAAAATACAGAGCAACGCCGCAGCGGCACATACGCAAACTGTGTACAGCTCAACAGCAGGGCGTAGTAACGACTCAATGGTGTAGGAGGTGGTCATGGATCACTTCCTATGAGTGAAAGGGGACAATGGCCCCACTGTTTCGAAATGGAAAACGACTGGCTTGCCTGTCTCAGCGATCAGCCCATAGGACTTGGCCAGGCGGTATATGGGGTGGTAGCTGTTAAGGGAGTTGACGTGTCCAGCAATGCGCTCTCGCCAGACTTCTAGTGGCATCGCTGCCTTGCTCAAATTACACGGCACGCACGCGGGCATCATGTTGCTGATGGCGTGGTTCTCTGGCCGCCCCAAAATGATGGCACCGGAGTACTTGCCGTCCACCCTCTCTGGTTCTCGCCATACTGCTTCCATGTGGTCCGCATGCCACCGGTCACCCAACAGCACACCGCAGTATGCGCAATGGCCCGCGAATTTAGCGTGAAGCTCGCAGCGTTGCTTCTTGGTCAGCTTCATGGGGCCGGGATCCTCCTTTCATGCGTGATGATGAATTGGCCAACTCTTGCCTCGCTTGCTCAACTGCCTCGGGCAGTCGTTCTTTTAGCCGCTGACATAGCTCCACCTCGTCACCAGGTACGCGGGCGATGACGGTGCCGCCATAGAGCTTGGCGACATAGGTGACCTGTTCAAAAAGCAGTTGGCCTGCTCGTGGGTCATCTGGTTGCTTGATGACCAAGGTGATGTGCGTAAGAGAGGCCATACCCTGGTTACTGCTGGATCGTTGTGGCAGTGATCAACAGCGGGTAATGCTGGACTCCCAAGCGCTGTGCCAGATCATTTGATGGAGCCGGGACCAACTGTAGATTTCCTGCCCATCGTTGGATTTCGGCAAACCGCTCGGCGCTGGCCACGTTAACCACAAGGCCCACTGCCTGCAGTTGCTGTAACTGATCGCGGCGCTGTGATAACCACTTTCTGGAGCTTTCATCGTCGCCTACAAGAAACAATGGTTGCAGGCCAGGTGCATTGATTACCCGGCCCTGTACCTGCCCGGGTGTCAGTTGGTCAGAGCGCACTGGAAACGAGCCTTGCCCACGCACACCAATATTCTCTGACTGTGCTGACTGCTCAGTAGGTTCTGGAGCCAAGTACTGGTAGTAGGGCAGAGCGGAAACACCCCCTCGGTCTTCAACAACAATCAGCGAGGTGGCATGCACTGCCATGGGGGAGGCCAAAGACAGCAAAACAGGCAGATGCAGCAATCTATTCATGGATTATTCGCCATCAGGTTGATACCGGTGACCCGGCTGAGGTGTTTGGCAAAAGCTCGTCGGTATCGGGCAGCGGGTTCGCCTCCGGCAGGGCGGTGGTACCGACCAGCAGCGGTGATCCAGTCGCCTCCTTTGGCTTTTTGCTCAGCCAGGATCTGGGCCGTAACCGAGAGGTTTTTGTACGGATCCAGCCCTTCGCAGGGATAGCTATAACGGTGGCCGTTGGCACCGATGTTGGTTTGTCCAAGCCCGACGTCGACTCTATTTGGGCCTGCGGTCTGAAGGGCGATCATCAACGCTCTGCAAGCATCGCTGCGTGTCGCAAAGCGATATCCGGCGCCGGCGACATTCAACGTCCAGGGCCAGGGGACGATCTGGCCGCGAAGTCGGGTGCCACTCTCTTGCAGTGCAACGGAGTACAGCACCTCGGACGGAACGCCGGCAGGCAGGGCAATCAACTGATAGGCCGGTGGCGGAACCTCGGCACCGTTAGCAAATGCCGCGGTGAGCAGTAGCCCCCCCGTTAAAGCCGCGCGAATTACAGACGCTGCCATTGTCCATTCACCTCGCGTACCACGGCCGGCAGCTCACCGCCGAGTCCAAGGCCAAGCCATCGACCGGCATCGTGATTCAATGTGATCTGTCGGCTTCTCACGCTGGCCGGTTCGACTCCAGCCAAGATGGCCCAGCGGCGAATTATTTCGTCATCACCTTGACTACCAACGAAGTACAGATCAAAGGACTGTTTCTGGTTTTGTAAGTCTTTGACGCGGTCAATACATGCGTTGCAACTGTCTTGAACAAAAACGGCTAGTCGTCCAGTGCCTTTCACAGCAGTTAACGCTCCCGAGCCAGGAGCAGATGCAGGGTTGGACGATAGTTGGATGACTTTTTCATTGGGGTAAAGACGTGCGAAGGCTTGGTCATAGGCCCTTTGGTACGCCAGTTCCTTATCGATACGCTGTCGCTCGGCTCGCACCTGCAGCTCTGCATAGCGTCGCCGCTCCTCCTCCGACTTCGCTTCGATGCCAAGTGCTGTCAGAGGATCCAGGCCTGGCGAATAGATTCCGCGAGGACCCTCCATCACAGTTTGAAAACGGGACCATTCTTGGGGGGTCAATCCCCACTCGCGGGCGAGTTCTGTCTGACTTGCTCCTTGAGAAGAGTTGTGAACTTCACTGTTCTGAGTGTTCGAGATCGACGTTGATTGCCCCGAAGCCGCATGACAGCCGTATGCAAACGCGAAGGTGGCCAAGCCTGCAATGAAACCCAAAATGTTCCTGGGCTTCATTGTTTTCGAGGAAGTGGTAGGGGAGTGCATAAAGGAGGTCCTATTGCGCGACGGTTACGGTTTGAGGTGTTCCGGCCACGTCAAAGCGTGCGGATCTTCCGTCCAGCGCGTTGAGTCGCCAGGCGGTGCCCGCCACAGCGTCACCAGGTCGGATAAGGTAAATTTGATTCAACTGCGTGCTGCCAGGCGGTGCTACGGACAAAAAGCGTTCACCGCCGCGATACTCGATACCGACAACGGTAAAAGGGGGTGTTTGCGGTGTGACAGTGGCGGTAGCGGGCGGTTTTGGCCGCTTTGGTTGGCGGGCAACGGGCTTAGGCTTGGGCTTGAGGGGCACAGCAGTGGTTTGTTTGATGCGTGACTGACTGAGTTCTTGAAGACGGCTATCGAGTGTTTCGACGCTGGCTTTGAGGACTAGCAATTCACCAGCAGACGCAGCATTTTGAGAGATTTCTTGCGCTGACTCCGTCGCTTGCTTTGCATACGCTTGTGCGGCATCAATTCGATTCGATAAAGCCTGCTGCCCGGCTCGGAAGTCCTCGTTGGTCACCAGGTGGTTGCCGGCTACCGTGCCCAGTCGCTCATCGACTTTGCCAAGCCGCGTCAACAACGCATCGAGCGACTCTTTGTCTGCAGTCGCAGCCAAGCTGGTGCGGAGTTGGGAGAGTTGATGATGCTCATAACACAGAATGCCTGCCAATAATGCAAGGCACAGACTGAGTATCGCTGTGGTTCGAGTAGGGCGTGGTAGGTTCATGGGCGTCCTCGCGCAAAAGCGAATACACCCTCTCAAACCAGTCTCTTAGGTGCATCAGGAAATAGGTTTTCCAGGACGCATGGTTTTTGAAGTGTCGAGTTGGCCGCTGGTAAATTGGGATCGTTATAAAAAAATGGCCACCCGAAGGTGGCCGTCAAACTATGAAGCAATGAGCTGCCTTGCAAGTGTCATTTCAACTGAATCACCATCTTGGTTCAGCGAGTCGAGACCAGAATCTGGCACATCTCCCGACGTGCTTTGAATCACGGCGATTTTCTTGGCCATCAACTGCAGGCAAGTAATCTGAGAGCTGCCGGCATAGCCAAAAAAACACCCTCACTGGCTGCTTTTGCCCAATCCGCCATCACCGTCGAAATGCCTGTTGCAAGGTGTTGGGTAAAGCCATATACCGTAGCCCCACTGCGCGGAGTAAAGTCTTAAAAACCCGTGATAATGATCTGCGGAGTCAGAATAAAGTGGGTAACCGTCCGGCCAGGTCATCTACCCAGCTCTGCAAAGCGAAGACATGGTGTGCATTTAAATTAAGTGGACACCAATTCTAGCCTTTCAAGCGGGTATTTCATGCAGCCAACACGCCGTTCCTATTCCAAATCCTTCAAAGCCCAGATCATTCAAGAGTGCGCCCAACCAGGCGCTTCGATTGCCAGCGTCGCGCTCGGCCATAGCCTCAACGCAAACCTCGTCCACAAATGGATTCGGCTGCAAACGCAGAAAATTCCGGCACACCCACCTGCGGGGGCGAACTCCCATCCAGCATCATCGAATATCTGCGTTGAAATACAGCACCCGCGCGCCATCATCAAAGTGGACTGGCCCACTGAAAGTGCTGCCGCCTGCGCGACTTTTCTTCGAGATATTCTGCGATGATTCACATCGACTCCATCTGGCTCGCCACCGAACCGATGGCCATGCGCGCAGGCACCGAAACGGCGCTAGCCAAGGTGATCGCGGTGTTCGGTGCGGCGCAGCCGCACTGCGCTTATCTGTTCGCCAACCGCCGCGCCAATCGCATGAAAGTGCTGGTGCATGACGGCTTCGGAATATGGCTGGCGGCGCGCCGGTTAAACCAAGGCAAGTTCCACTGGCCTGGCATCCGCCATGGTCCTGAGATGGAACTGGATGCCGAGCAACTTCAAACGTTGTTGCTGGGGCTGCCATGGCAACGCGCAGGTTCTGGAGGCTCGATCACACTGCTTTAACGGCAGCCATTAGCCTATCGGTCTATCGTCGCGAAACGCCCGCTCTGGCAAAGTCCGGCGTATGACTTCTTCGCCCAATCTCGACCAACTGTCTCCCAATCAACTGCGCGTCCTCGCAGCGCAGTTGCTCTCGCAAGTCGACACTATGGGCAAGAAAATCAACCGTGATCAAACAGTCATTGAGAAACAGACCCACGAGATCGCCCAGCTCAAGCGTTTGAAGTTTGCCAAGCGCAGCGAGCAGATGAATCCTGAACAGGCCAGCCTGCTAGATGACCTGATCGATACTGATATCGCGGCGATTGAGGCCGAGCTTCAGGCGTTGCAAATAGCACCAGAGGCGACCGAGGAAAAGCTAAGGCCCAAGCGCACGGCATTGCCGGCAGAATTTCCGCGAACGTTGATCCATCACGAACCGGACAACACTCACCGCCCATGCGGCTGCGCCCTGAAGCGCATCGGTGAGGACGTTAGCGAGAAGCTGGACTACACGCCCGGCGTGTTCACCGTCGAACGCCATGTCCGTGGCAAGTGGGTCTGCGATAACTGCGAAACGCTGATCCAGGCACCGGTTCCGCCGCAGGTCATTGATAAGGGCATCCCGACTTCGGGCCTGCTCGCACACGTCATGATCGCCAAGTTTGCTGACCATCTGCCGCTTTACCGTCAGGAATCGATCTTAGGTCGAGCGGGCTTGGCGATTCCACGTTCAACCTTGGCTCAATGGGTTGGCGTGACCGGAGTTCAGTTGCAGCCGCTGGTCGATGCGCTGCGCGAAGTAGTGCTTGGGCAACAAATCATCCACGCAGATGAAACACCGGTGCAGATGCTCATGCCGGGAACAAAGAAAACCCACCGCTCCTATGTGTGGTCCTACGCTACCAGCCAGTTCTCGGATGTGGCAGCGGTGGTTTATGACTTCAGCCCCAGTCGCGCCGGAGAGCATGCTCGCGACTTCCTTCAGGACTGGAATGGCAAGTTGGTCTGCGACGATTTTGGCGGCTACAAGGCCAGCTTTGAACTCGGCGTGACCGAGATCGGCTGCATGGCCCATGCACGGCGCAAGTTCTTTGAACTGCACGCTACGAATAAAAGCACGCTCGCCGAGCAAGCCCTGCGCTATATCCAGTTGTTGTACGAAATCGAAAGAGAAGTCAGAGACCTGGAGCCGGATTTACGGCGCCGAATACGGCAAGAAAAAGCCGTACCGGTGAAGGATAGGCTGCATGCCTGGATGAACGCGCAGCGTGATCTTGTGCCCGAAGGTTCGGCCATCAGCAGAGCGCTCGATTACAGCCTTAAACGCTGGGCAGCGCTGTCGCGCTACCTCGATGACGGGGCGGTTCCCATTGATAATAATTGGGCGGAGGTGCGACACGAAGTCGCTTAATGAAGTTGTTCCCCCTTGGTGGGAACCACCCGTGTCACCGGGTGAATCTAGAAGGCTGAATCAAGAGCGCCTTCGACAATGTTACGAGGCGCCGCAAGGTGCGGGGTACCAATCGTGAGAGGCGTACCCTTCTGGCAGCCATGGCCGGACAAGTGCTAGATAGTTGGTATGGTGAACACACGTGAATCTGCGCAACGATCGTTAAATTAAGCGAGCGGAAATGGCTTACACGCTCGAACCAAAATGGTAATGGAGGTGGGAACTGCGTCTTTCTACTACGCATTCGTGACCCACATGCCTCCCGGTCGATAGCAGGCACCTAACCCGACGCACTTCAGTAAGCGGAACGTGGAAATCCCGTATCGCTCCCGTCAGGGAAAGCCGTTTGTAAAAATTGCCCATGGCGGTGCGGGCGAAGGAACGAGGAAAAAGCGAACGCCGTCCTGTAATGGGTTGGATAGAGGTTGAAACATCACTTCACGCGAAAGCGGGCAGACGTCCTCATGGTCTCTCTTCACACGAGAGTAGGTAGAACCCTTTCAACGGAAGGAGAGCAAATGAACGCAGCAGCATTGGCGTGTGCACCTTCCGGCACGTCGTGGGACAGCATCGATTGGATCGCCGTACAACGTCGTGTCAGAGGGCTGCAAGCGCGTATTGTGAAGGCTGTACAAGATGGCAGACATAACAAGGTGAAAGCCCTGCAATGGCTGCTGACTCACTCGTTCAGTGGCAAGGCATTTGCTGTGAAACGGGTGTCTGAAAACAAAGGCAAAAATACCCCCGGCGTGGACAAGGTTACTTGGAATACGCCTAGGGCCAAGCTCGGCGCGATAGAGTCGTTGACGCGGCGAGGTTACTCGCCGCTCCCGCTTCGGAGAGTGCTTATTCCGAAGAAAAACGGCAAAACGAGACCTCTTGGAATTCCCGCGATGAAATGCCGGGCCATGCAGGCGCTTCATCTGCTGGCTCTGGAACCGATAGCGGAAACTACCGGCGACCCGAACTCTTATGGGTTCAGGCCGGAACGCTCAACTGCGGATGCCGTCGCACAGTGCTTTGGTGTGCTGTCACGAAAAGCAAACGCGGAATGGGTGTTAGAGGGCGACATTCAAGGCTGTTTCGACAATATCAGCCATGACTGGTTGATCGCCAACATTCCCATGGACAAGGCGATTTTGCAGAAATGGCTCCGGGCTGGTTATGTCTACCAAAAGCAGCTATTCCCCAGCCACGCCGGAACCCCGCAGGGAGGCATCATATCCCCGGGGTTGGCGAACATGACGCTGGATGGGTTGGAAGCGATGCTGGCGAAGAGATTTCCCAACGCGAAGTGGACAGCCCGAAAAATGCGCGTGGTGCGTTATGCAGATGATTTCATCATCACTGGTTGTTCGAAAGAATGGCTGGAGAATGAAGTCAGGCCCGCCGTGGTTGAATTTCTGGCAGAGCGTGGACTTGTCCTCTCTCCGGAAAAAACCAAGATAACGCACATAGGGGACGGGTTCGACTTCCTCGGATGGAACCTGCGCAAGTACAACGGCAAGCTCCTGATCAAGCCGTCCAAGGCGAACATCGGGGCTCTACTTGCCAAGCTGCGAGAGTTGATCAAGACCAACAAAACGATACGACAGGCTAACTTGATAGGTTTGCTCAACCCGGTTCTACGGGGCTGGGCGAACTATCACAGTCATGTCGTCGCCAAGAAGGTCTTCAACCAGGTGGACAGCGCAGTGTGGGAAATGCTCTGGCGATGGGCGGTACGTCGCCACCCTCGCAAGACACGCCGATGGGTGAAGGATCGGTATTTCAAAGTACAAGGGGCGCGCCGTTGGGTGTTCTCGTGTACTGAAAAATCCGCCGATGGTCGGAAGCGTCAGTACACGCTAGTAGACGCCTCAGACACACCGATTGTGCGACATATCAAGATTAAGGCTGCTGCCAACCCTCACGACCCTGCATGGGATGAGTACTTCGAGTCCCGCTGGGGCAAGAAGATGCTCACTTCCGTTAAAGGTCGAGCCAAGCTGTATCGGGTATGGGTGCAACAGGGCGGCAGGTGCTGCGCCTGCTTCAAGCCGGTGACCAAAGACACACCGTGGCACAGTCGCCATATTGTGAAGCTAGGTCATGGCGGGACGGACGCTGCGGCTAATCTTGAGATTTACCACCTGCGTTGCCCACGAGATGTGCAATTTGCCAATGTCGACGATGTATAACCGGGTGCCCAATGGCGCCTTAGCAGAGGCTTGAGCCGTGTGCTGGGAAACTCGCATGCACGGTTCTTAGGGGGTTGGACGCGGGCAACCGCGTCTGACTACCCGACAACCAGATCCGGCCATGGGCTCTTGGGCGCAAGAACTGGCTCTTCGCCGGGTCGCTACGCAGCGGAAAACGGGCTGCGGCGATCATGAGCTTGATCCAGTCAGCGCGGCTGAATGGCCATGATCCGTACGCCTATCTAAAGGATGTTCTCACGCGCCTGCCGACGCGGCGCGCGAGTGAGATTAACAAGCTGCTGCCGCACAGGTGGGCACCTGTTTAATCGCGCAGGGTGTTTTGTGCTTATGTCTTCCCTGGCATCTACATTTTGCGCCACACCAAAGCAGGAATTGCTCGGATGTAAATTAGTTCGCTGACCAACTCAATCAGCGTTTGAGTAATCACTGCTGCCGCAGCGAGCCCTCTGATTTCCTCGGGCAAGGCCAATGCCAATGGTAGAACTACCAATGAGTTTCGTGTCGAACTGCTGAAAGCGACAGATCTTGCCGTGCTAGCCGGTAACTTAAACGCCCGAGCCACCAGCGCACCCACCACGGGTGCCAAGAGCATGAAACCAATGTAGACGGGAATAACAGGCAGCAGCTTGTCCATGTCTCTGACCACCGTTGAAATCTGAGAGCCGATCACTACGACCAATACAGCCGCCATAGCTGGCACAGGCATCCAAGCCCATACATTGTTCCAGCCCTCAACGATGCGTGACCCCTTTGCCCCGGCAGCTGTTGCTACTGCCAAGACCAAGGGTAAAGCGATCAGCACTACGAAGGCCTCAACAAATGGGCCGACCGATATAACCACCGCCGAGTCATCACTCACCATGAAGGCTAGATAGAGGGGTAGTAGCACAAGCTGAAGCACGAGTAGTAATGGTGTTGCCGCCAGAGTCAGTTTGGAGTCGCCCTTACCGATATGGGTAAACACAACAACATAATCGATACAAGGCGTCAGCAAGACCAATAGTGCGCCCACCAAAATCGCCGGGTGGTCGGCTAGGCCCATCGTCAACGCCCAAACCAACAGGGGGATGGCGACGAAATTGGCGGTCAGCAGCGCGGTCATGAAACGCTTGTTTGCAAGCCCTTTGCGAAGATCCAAGAATGGGATCTGCAGAAACATGGCGTACATCAGCACAGCGATGGCTGGTGTCACCAACGCACCTAACGCTTGAGAGGCATCAGGTGCGAGCAGGCCCCCGATAGCCGCGACAATGACCGCGACGAAGTAAACGGGAATCTGGTTCTTCTCTAGCTGTTCTCTGTCCACGGAATGCCCTTAAAACGCGTGAAATCATTTTTCGATTGAGCAGGTTAATATCTGTAGCTACTACAGGTTCAAGAAAATGCTTGGGGAGTTTGGATGTCAGGAATCGGAGCGCTGTCGAAATCAACGGGTTGCCACATTGAAACGATTCGCTACTACGAGAAAATAGGCCTTCTCCCTCCGGCCCTACGGTCGACAGGGCGGCATCGAATCTATACCGAAAAGCATCGGTCACGACTCATCTTCATCAGGCAGAATCGTGAACTGGGCTTTCCACTCGACGATATCCGCGAACTCATTGCGCTCGCGGCAGATGCTGATCGTCCGTGTGCTGATGCGTTGTCGGTGGTCAAGAAGCACTTGGCAGAAGTGGAATCTAAGGTAGCTAAGCTCCTGCAGATCCGGATAGAGCTGCTCTCAATGGCAGGCACGTGTGAGTCAAGATGCCTAGGCTCGAACACTCCAGACTGTACGATTATTGAGTCACTGTTCGAACCCGCTGCTGGGGCTCGCTCTGGTTGCTGCTCCTAGACGAGTCAAGAGCATAGGGGAGCAAGCTGCCATTGAAACCGAATAGCGCGATAGTCTCGACAGGGTCTTTCGAGCGTCCGTCTACACCAAACGGGCTGGTGCAAGATGTGTTCGGCAGACGCTTACTAAAGTGGTGCGCCACTGCTGGCATAAAAATATCAAGCTATAGTGTTTGGGGCCCTCAATCTCGTGACCGTACTGAGCGAACGCTTACACGGCAGACGTTTGCCAGGGCATATACCTATCAACTGAAGGAGCAAGTTCTATGGCCATCAAACCTGGGCCCAAGCCAATTGCCGAATCAACCGGCAAGACAGACCAGCGTCGCCGTGTAACCCCCGAGAACAAGCCTAAGCATCCCGACCTGGACGTGCATAAGCACAAGAAGGGTGATTGATGAGACCCCGCCAGACATGGCGGGGTTTTATTCTCGGTTAGCAGGTGTCACCGGATTTCCAGTGGGCATCTCCTAATTAATGCCGAAAAGCTTGTAGTAGGGTTGTTGAGGAGGACATGCTGGTGCGACTGTGTCGAGGAGCTTTCTGGATATTTCTACCCTTAACCCTGTCGGCTACCGATGGTAATGAGCGCTTAGAGAGGTCTACAGCCGACACATGCCAATGGCGTCGAAAACCATCATGGCGGATTTCTCCAAACGTTTACTCGTAGGCTTCACAACGCGATTGACGACTTGCTCGATATGCATGACTCCCAGGGTGAAAGCTGAGTGGGCATTTGAGGTGCTGACCAACCTGGCTGATGCATCGCAGCATGCAGCTATCAGGCGCTCGCACTGAGGGACGTAGACTCGAGCGGCGCCCTCGGCCCAGTCGAAATTTCAAACTCATTGCTTGACACTGTAGCTACTACAGGCTGTTCAATGACGCCATATCCTTATTGGTAGATGCGTCATGAGCCAGGAAAACCCGTCGAAAGCCAAATTGCACCTCGTGCCGAAGTCGGACGATTGCTGTTCTGCTGACCCCCGCGAGACCTTCGCCAAACAGGTTCATTCTCGTGCACATCATGTTGAGCATGGGCCTGATCACGCCGAGAGCTTGGGCAGAACGGGATCGCATGCGTGCGGTTCGAAGGATTCTCAGCCTTGTGGAGCCAAGTCCACCGACCATAATCAAGACCATAGCGCACACGATCATGGCACTTCAGCTCAAGCCCATTCCGATGCCGACCATTGCTGTTTGAGCAAAGTGGATTCCGCAGGGGCGGTGACTTCACATTCGGCCATGGCTGAGCCAGAAGGCACGACCCTGGTTCGGTATCGCATTGATAAGATGGATTGCCCTACCGAAGAGCGGCTAATTCGTAATCGCTTAGAGCCGATGCCTGGCATCGCACGACTTGATTTCAATCTGTTGGATCGTGAGCTGACAGTGCATCATCGCTTGGATGATCCGAAGGCGATAGTCATCGCTTTGACCGCGCTGGATATGGGGCCCAATCTCATCGAGGCCGGCGCAACCCCGAATGCCATTTCACCTGCTCTGACGACGCGCTTGAAAGGGCTGCTGGCGGTCAGCGGTCTAGCTGCCATCGCCGCTGAAGTGATCGCTTGGACGACCGGACAGGAGGGTTCTTTGCCTGTAATGTCCTTGGCTGCGCTGTCCATTCTTACTGCTGGTCTACCAACTCTGAAGAAGGGGTGGATCGCTGTAAAGAACTTCACATTGAACATCTACTTCTTGATGTCTTTGGCTGTCTTGGGTGCCATGGTGATTGGCAAGTGGCCGGAAGCCGCGATGGTGGTTTTCCTTTTCGCTATTGCCGAAGCCATCGAAGCACTCTCACTTGAGCGAGCGCGTAACGCGATTAAATCGCTGACTGCATTAGCTCCTGAGACTGCGGAAGTCATGACCGAAGCTGGCTGGAAAGAACACCCGGTTGAGAATGTCGTTCTCGGCAGCCGTATTCGTGTTCGCACAGGGTCGCGGGTACCGCTGGATGCGAGGGTGGAATCTGGTCGTGCTGCTCTCGACCAAGCCCCTATCACTGGTGAAAGCTTGCCAGTAGATAAGGCAGAGGGGGATCCGCTATATGCTGGCAGTATCGTGACAGACGGCGTCGTGGAGGCGACTGTCACGGCAGTCGCTGGCGAAAGTACGCTCGCTCGTATTGCTGCCGCGATTCAGGATGCGCAGTCTCAGCGGGCGCCGACGCAGAGGTTCGTTGACCAGTTCGCACGGTATTACACCCCAGCCGTAGTGGCGGTGGCATTTCTTGTTGCCGTTTTAGGCCCAGTGCTGCTTGGTGGTACGTGGGGTGAATGGTTGTATGAGGCCCTGGTGTTGTTGGTCATCGCGTGTCCTTGTGCCTTGGTCGTCTCAACGCCTGTCACTGTTGTGAGTGGTCTTGCCGCAGCCGCACGGCATGGAATCTTGATCAAGGGTGGTGCCTACCTGGAAAGCGGGCGCCTGCTGAAGGTGGTTGCTCTGGATAAAACAGGCACGTTGACTCAGGGCAAGCCAGTTCTGACTGACTCAGATATATTCAGTGACTTGTCTATCGAGAAGGCAACTTTGATTGCTGCGAGTCTTGATGAGCAAAGTACCCACCCAGTAGCGAAAGCATTGGTCAATGGGTGGAAATCGCAGCAGCCTGGCGCTGTGGCTCTGCCTGTCAGTGACTTCAGTGTGCTAAATGGCCGAGGCGTGAAAGGCACGATCGACGGTCATCTTTGGCATCTAGGCAACCATCGTTTGGTTGAGGAGTTGGGCGTGTGTTCTTCGGAGCTGGAGGCCAGACTTTCACGGCTTGAGGAAACTGGCAAAACGGTGATCGTGCTATGCGGCAATAGCGGCCCCGCCGCGATATTCGCGGTCGCAGACACAGTCCGACCGGAGAGTGTTGAAGCTGTGGCTGCTTTGAAGGCTTTGAACGTGGTTCCAGTAATGCTGACTGGGGATAATCCTGCGACGGCGAGGTCGATCGCTGAGCAATTGGGCATCGAGGATGCCCGTGGAAATCTGATGCCAGAGGACAAGCAGACTGCAGTCGCTGAACTCAAACGCAGATATGGCGCCGTTGGGATGGTTGGTGACGGCGTTAATGACGCCCCCGCCTTAGCGCAATCCGATATAGGTTTCGCAATGGGAGCCGCAGGGACAGCGACAGCTCTCGAAACAGCTGACGTTGCGATCATGGACGACGACCCTCGAAAAATCGCGTACTTTATCAGCCTGAGTCGCCGATCCGCCTCGGTTCTAAAGCAAAACATCATTTTGGCTCTGGGCATAAAAGTTGTCTTCTTGGCGTTGGCTCTCTCTGGTTTCGCGACATTGTGGATGGCCGTTTTCGCCGACATGGGGGCGAGCTTGCTCGTCGTATTCAATGGCTTGCGGCTGCTGCGTCGGTGAAATGGCTGCTGCGTTTTATATAGCTCATTCGCTGGAGGAGAGAACCATGCACTGCCCAGTTTGCAAAGAAGTACTGTTGGTAATGTCGGAACGTCAAAACGTTGAAATCGACTATTGCCCGCAATGTCGAGGTGTTTGGCTTGACCGGGGAGAACTCGACAAGATCATCGAGCGTAGCCAGCAGGAAGAACAAGAAGCTCGTTTTCTTCCACAGAGCGTATCTCAGTCGCTGCAAGGTACACCTCCGTCTGAACCTGTGTATGCCCAGCCGTCTTCTGGCCACCATGACAACAAACGCGGCACTAAGCACGGCCACTCCGCGCCGCAGCCTGGTCACGGTGGTGGTTGGCGGGACGGATATCAGAACGGCCATCAGAATCAGTCGAGGCATCAGGAAGAGCAGGTTTATCATAAGAAATCGTTTTTACGGGAAATTTTCGACTAATATTTGCTTGGATACAGCGATCCGCTAATCAGACTCCAGCCGGAAGATTTGATCAGCCGGCTGTAGCTTTTTCGAAACCCGGTATCCGGTATTCAACCAGTTTAGTAGAGCGGTTCCTCAGCCACTAGCGGGCCCGAAAATCCTGTAAAACCGTCTCTCCCCTTGACTTGCTCATCCCAATTACCGGGTAGGCGCTGCGTCGGTCACCTGACTCCATTCCGAGCGATCCCACGGGCATACCGAAGGCAGCTATTCCGTCCAGATTGGCTCGTCGACTTAGTTCAGCAATTTGTGTGACCGGAACATGGCCTTCGACGAATTTCCCACTTACAACTCCCGTGTGGCACGACGCCAGATTTACGGGTACGCCGAGCTTCTCGTTCATATCGCTAATGTTGTTTTCCATATAGTCGACCACTCCTTCAGATAAGCGATCCACCTGGTCCAGCAGCCACAGTTAGGGGCTTTGTAGACGGCAATTGATTACGCTGCCTGTAACAATGAGGCTGCATTTAGCGTTGCAACGAGTGCAATGACTTGAACGGTCTTTTTGAATGAATTCATGGCTGATGCTACTTAACGAAGAGAAAGAGAGGAGGAGTTAGCGTGCATAGCCTCACCGACGGTGGCCAGATGGCCGTGACTGGGGTTCAGTTCCAGCCGCTGGTTGATGCGCTGCGCGACGTGGTTCTCGGGCAGCAGATTATTCAAGCCGATGAGACACCTGTGCAAATGCTCATGCCGGGAACTAAGAAAACCCACAGTTCTTATATTTGGTCCTATGCCACCAGCCAGTTCTCGGACGCGGCAGCGGTGGTTCACGACTTCAGCCCTAGCCGCGCCGGAGAACACGCTCGCAACTTCCTGAATGACTGGAAGGACAAGCTGGTCTGCGATGATTGTGTCGGTTACAAAGCCAGCTTCGAACTAGACGTGACCGAGATCGGGTGAATGGCTCATGCGCAACGTAATTTCTTTGAGCTGCACGCTAAGAATAAAAGCACGCTTGCGGAGCAAGCTCTGCGTTATATCCAGTTGTTGTACGAAATTGAAAGCGAAGTCGCGATCTGGGGCCGGATTTACGACTCCGAATACGGCAAGAAAAAGCTGTACGGGTGATGAATATGCTGCACGCCAGGTTGATTGCCTAGCGTGACCTCGTGCCTGAAGTCTCAGCCATCAGCAGAGCACTCGATTACAGTCTCGAACGCTGGGCAGCGCTGTCGCGCTACCTCGATGACGGGGCTGTACCCATAGACAATAACTGGGCAGAGAACCAGATCCGATCATAGGGCCTTGGGCGCAAGAACTGGCTCTTTGCAGGGGCCTTACGCAGCGGAAAACGTGCGGCAGCGATCATGAGTCTGATCCAGTCTGCGCGCCTGAATGGTCATGATCCGTATGCATATCTGAAGGATGCTCTCACGCGGCTGCCGACGCAGCGGGCGAGTGAAATCGATCAGTTGCTGCCGCAATCTTTTTAATCACGCAAGGCGTGATGCCCGGACGCTTATGGCGATACTCAAGCTAATGCAAAAGTTCTGACGATTGAGCAAGTGTGACGGCTTAACCCGACGGCAAGGGGAGGTGTCGAATATCGTCAACCATCAACGCAAAACGCCGTAATCGTTTCAATATGTAGCTTTCACTGTAGAGTTTAAAAGCGTTATGCAATGAGCTTGCAAGGTATCTAGAGAGCCGGAGTGATTCACTTGCTCGCCTTCAGAGATCATAGAGTATGCGACCTTTAAGTCACGACCGTATTGTCCACTCCATGGCATGCTTAGGCTTCATGCCCCGGTAGATTTATCATATCCACACGCAACTACATGGATATGTGCGCCGTGGCACCGTCACGTAGTTCGTCTCACCAGATTATGAGAGTATCAACTGATAAAAATCCACGTTCCTTGAACTACACTTTATCATCGGCAACTACGTTACTCACAAATACCTAAAGTGAAAGCGGGTCTGAACGCTTCCACATACATTGGACACTGAAATCCAGCTTGTGGATAAGCATTATCGAGCGCTGTTTCGGGGGGGTATGGTGTTTTTTCGCACCACGGTTTTGGACCGGTAGGCGAGTTGAAAGCTTCGATTAGCAAGTTTTTTGCGCGCCGAAATGTATATCCGACGCGGTAGGCCAGAAGCGCCAAGTGAAAGACAAACTTGGATGAAACCTGAAGTGCCCGTGAGTCGGCGAAATCACAGGAGCGTATGTGATTGCTTCAAGAACAGCACGCTAGCGTTTTTCTAGAACATATCCTACGCCTCTGAGTGTATGTATCAGTTTGTTTTCAAAAGGATCATCCATCTTGGCTCTTAATCTTCTAATTGAAACTTCTACAACATTTGTATCGCAGTCGAAATTCATGTCCCATACCTGAGATATGATCTGTGTACGACTCAGGACAATTCCCGTATTTCTCATTAAATAGTGCAGAAGTGCGAATTCCTTCGTTGTTAAGTCGATACGCTGACCGTCTCTAAACGCCCTATGACGGCTTTGATCCAGCTCCAGATCGGCTACGCGAATGATCTCAACAGATGCTGGATTATCAGACCTGCGCATCAGTGCGCGAACTCGAGCAAGCAGTTCCGGGAATTCAAAAGGCTTAATTAGGTAATCATCTGCACCATTCTCTAGTCCTCTGATTTTATCAACCAAGCGACTTCGAGCAGTAAGCATCATAATTCTACAAAGACAATTGTTTCTTCGCAACAATTCAAGTACCTGCCACCCATCCATCTCCGGCAGGTTGATATCTAGGATGATTAACTCGTACATATGTTGTTTGGCCAGAAAAAGCCCGTCGTATCCGGTATGTACGCAATCCACGATATAACCGCTCTCCGTAAGGCCTTGGCGCACATATTCGGCAGTTTTTACTTCGTCCTCAATTACCAGAATTCGCATTGGATTTTGTCTCGATATGACTGAGCTGTTTTAACTACGCGAATGCGCTGTCATCATTGGCAGGAATGATAATTCAAAACCACTTGGGTGGGGGCTAAATAACGTACTTGTAATCAGTGAGCAATACACTTGATAACATCGCGATATATTATATCGTGGCTCGGACCAACCAGTTGCGGGTTATTTCTCTACTGCTGAATTGACCTTATGAAATGTTGGGTTGTTTTTTTTATTATGGCCATTTTATTCCGTGCAGATGAGGGCGATTTTTCTCATGCTGAAGAAGGCGGTCACTGGTGCAGTCATGAACTCCATCGGGACGCGGTGCGCGTACTCGAAGATTTACTCGAATTTTAGGTAAAAAAAAGCGCCCCAGGGGGGCGCAAAATATTCACCTTTTACCAAAGGAGCATTTAAGCAACTCAAGGTGAATTCTTTAAGCTCGCTATTTTTGTTTTAGGCGAGTCACATGAATAAATCGATCTTGTTTAGGGCTCACAGTATCGAAAGTGGATATTCAACGATCAGGCGTACTTCATCCAAGTCCGATTCGAATGCAGTGGCACGAGTATTTGCTTGACGTAATCGCAAGGAAAGATCTTTCGCCGCACCTGTTTGTACGACGTATTTGACTTCAATATCACGCTCCCAACGTTTTTGATTCGTGAGCGGATCGCCGTTACCATCAGTGCGCATATAGAATTGATTGGCGTTCGAATAGTCTGCACCAGAACCTCTGGCATAACGAGTCATGAACGATAGCCCCGGAATACCGTAGCTGGTCATGTTCAAGTCGTAGCGCAGCATCCAAGAGCGTTCCTTCGGTGAGTTGAAGTCGCTGTACTGTATTGAGTTGTCAACGAAGATTGAGTCTGATTGACGAAGGTAGTCGAAGTCGTCATCGCCATTGTTTCGCTGATGAGACAGTGCAAGAGTATGCGCACCGTACCGGACGCCGAGCTTGGCGCTCCATATATTGTTGTCGAATTCGCCCAGGCGCTTCTTGCCTTCATCTACAGCTTTGTAGTAGTTGAATCCGCCGATAAGCGTCAAATCATCGCTGAGTGGGTAAGTGAGGCTGCTACCGGCATAGTATTGATTCCAAACATCCTTCAATTGGCTGGCGTAAAGGCTCACCGTGATGTTGTCGTTGACTTGGTAATCACCGCCGCCGTACCCAATCCAAGGCGAGTTGACCGGGCCGGCATAAAATGTGGCAAAGTTATCGTTCAAGTTGCTGGAACCAGGCTGGCTCATCGCATGCAGTCGACCACCCTGCAAGGTTAGGCCTTGAATGCTACTATTTTCGACCGTCACGCCGCGGAAACTTTCAGGGAGTAAGCGAGAATCTCCCGATGCCACGACGGGTGTTGCGGGGAAAACATCTCCAACCTTTACGACAGTATCAAACAGCCGAAACTTCGCTGCTCCACCCACCTTAGTGTATTCATCACGTGCTTCGCCGTCACCGTTAACAGGCAGCACGTCAAAGCTGCTACGGCCACCGTTGCGCCCGCCACCAGTATCAAGCTTGATGCCAATCATTGCAAACGCATCTATACCAAAGCCCACAGTGCCCTGCGTAAAACCAGAGTTGAATTTAGTGATTATCGCATGTGCCCAAGCTTCGGAATAACCGTTGGTATTGCCTTTGCCGCTGTTGAAAGTCGGCGCAGATGCATCACGATTATCACGATTGAAATAGAAGTTGCGGTTTAGAACAGTAAGGCTGCTACCTTCAATAAAACCTTCTGGTTTACCTTCCGCTTGTGCCGTGAGGGCATAGCTTCCAGAAAAAGCTGAAACCGCAGCCAAATACAAAGTTACTTTGTGTCTCATGCGATGCTCCTTTGATTACGGCAGTTTTTATTATGATTTACCTACGCGGGTATAGTCTGTTGTTTTGGCCCGGTGGAGCACTTAGAATAGCGCCTGGGTCATATTTGCAGATCAAAGATAACGAGTCGGTGACGGGGTGATTACAATTCTGTTATCAGGTATTTCCACCGTTGCAGGGCTTCCAGAATCTTTTTCACTAAATCCCTGCGTTTCGCCTGAAAGCTTTCTATTTCGACTATCCCCCCAGGGTTTCTAACGAAATTGTAATTTTATAGCCACCCCTCTGATAGTGATCGCTGATTAGAGTGCCATCACCTGATCCAGAGGAGCTTGGCAGCTGTTTAGGCGTTCTCGCCAAGCTTTATCAAAGTTTGTGCATGAGGACTATCAAAGTGCCCTGGTATAATCACATTGCTTTATCTAAAACCCCCATCTTTCCTTTGAAAGTCTTTGTGTTCTGTATGGTCTTGTCTGGATTGTGGGTGCCTGCCGCATTTGCCCAGAGTCTCAGTCTGGCTGAAGCGCTTTCGACGGCAATAGACGCTAACCCCGATCTTGCAGCAGCACGTCAAGAGATCGGAATCTCTGAAGGAGTGCGCAAGCAGGCTGGACTCATCCCCAATCCTGAAATTTCTTATCAAGTAGAAGACACCCGTCGTAATACCAGCACGACGACTGTCGCGCTTAGTCAGCCGTTAGAGTTGGGTGGCAAGCGACGTGCTCGTGTCGAGGTTGCAACCTACGGTCAAAGCGTCGCGCAGTTAGAGCTGGACCGTCGAGTCAATAGCCTTCGTGCAGATGTTGTTCAATCTTACTACGCTGCTTTGAGAGCTCAGACCGGCTTGAATCTGGCAAAACAATCATTGGAGCTCACCGAACGCGGTCTGCGCATCGTCGATGGACGGGTGCGTGCCGGTAAGTCCTCGCCGGTGGAAGCCACGCGCGCTCAGGTGCAACTGGCTGAAGCCAAGTTACAGGTAAGGCGCGCTGAAACCTTGAAGTCAACGGCTTACCAGCAATTGGCCCAGTTAATAGGCAGTTCGGTCACTGCATTTGATCGTCTTGACTCGCCAGACCTATCTCCCGGCAAGCCGCCGCAAGCTACAGAATTACTGGCGAAGCTCGATCAAACCGCAGATATGCGTCAAGCGCTTGCTCAAATAGATAAGAGCGATGCCTCACTAGGCGCGGAAAAGGCGCAGCGCATCCCGAATCTCACCGTGAGTGTTGGTAGCCAATACGACCGCTCTATTCGCGAGAGGGTCAATGTCGTGGGGCTGTCGATGCCTTTACCGCTGTTTGATCGCAATCAGGGCAACATTCTTTCCGCTTCTCGCCGCGCAGATCAGGCCCGAGACCAGCGAAACGCTGTTGAGCTCAGGCTACGTTCCGAAACTCAAACCGCAGTGAATCAGTGGGCTACCGCCATGCAGGAGGTCGAGTCCTATGACAAGACGATCCTGCCTTCAGCTCAACAGGCCGTGGATACCGCAACTCGTGGATTTGAGATGGGCAAATTCGGTTTCATCGAAGTGCTGGATGCTCAGCGCACCTTGATAGTTGCTCGTGGCCAGTACCTCGACTCTTTGGCGGCTGCGACCAATGCGCGTGCTCAAGTGGAAAGGGTGTATGGCGACGTCGGCTTGACTGCCAATACGCGCTGAACAGGCCAGGCATTTTCCTTGTATGCGTCTTTGAATAAGCCGGTACCTAAGATCAGCAGGAGTAGCAATGGATAACAAACGCAAGATCGCGCTCGCGGTAATCGCTGTGGCAGTCCTCGGATTTGGCAGTTTCGCCTGGAACTCCAGTTCCGAGCAGCCTCCAGTCAGTAAGGCCGAACATGGCACTGAAGATGGCCATGAGAGAACTGCTGTAGCACCTGCTAAAGACGGGGGGGATGAAGGTCACGGTGAGGAAGGCCACAGCGAAAATGCCAATGAGGAAGAGGGCAAGATGACGCTTAGCGCCGAGCAGATTGAGGCTGCGGGCGTCGTTCTGGAAGCAGCTGCTCCCCGTGAGATTAGCACTATTGTGACTTTTCCTGGCGAAATACGGTTTGATGAGGACCACACCGCACATGTGGTACCTCGCGTTCCTGGAGTTGTTGAAAGCGTTCAGGCGAACCTGGGCGAGTCGGTCAAGAAGGGCCAAGTCCTTGCGGTGATTGCCAGTCAACAGATCTCGGATATGCGCAGTGAGCAACAAGCTGCACAGCGACGTGTTGAGTTGGCACGCTTGACTTTTGACCGCGAGAAGCAGTTGTGGCAGGACAAAATCTCCGCCGAGCAAGATTACCTTCAGGCGCGACAAGCTTTGCAAGAAGCTGAAATATCACTGGCCAACGCTAAGCAAAAGGTCGGAGCAATCGGCGCTTCGGTCAATTCTGCAGGCGGTAACCGCTATGAACTGCGTGCGCCTTTCGACGCAGTTGTAGTGGAAAAGCACCTGACCGTCGGTGAGGTGGTCAGCGAGGCAACCAATGCTTTCATCCTGTCCGATCTTAATCAGGTGTGGGCAACTTTCGCGGTTCCTCCTGGCGATCTCGGAAAGGTCGTGACTGGCCGCTCGGTAAAGGTTTCTTCTCCTGACATGAAGGCTGAGGTCGAGGGCAAGGTGGGTTACGTAGGCAGCCTTTTGGGCGAGCAGAATCGTGCAGCGCCCGTCCGTGTCACTCTGACCAATCCCAATGGGGCCTGGCGACCGGGGCTGTTCGTGAGCATCGCAGTCACGTCACAAACTGATCAAGTTGCTGTAGCTGTTCCAGAGTCAGCGGTGCAGACCGTCGAGGAAAAAACTGCAGTTTTCGTGAGGACCACTGAGGGCTTCGACACTCGCAGGGTAACTCTAGGTCGCCGTGCCGGTGGCTATGTGGAAATAACCGAAGGCCTCCAATCGGGTGCCCAAGTGGCAACCAGTGGCAGCTTCACGCTCAAGTCTGAGCTTGGCAAAGCGTCTGCCGAGCATGGCCACTGATGCGAATTTACAGGATGATTTCTTATGTTTGAACGTATCATCAGATTCGCCATTGAGCAGCGCATCGTAGTAATGATCGCAGTTCTAATCATGGCCGGTATAGGTATCTACAGCTACCAAAAACTGCCCATTGATGCGGTGCCTGATATCACAAACGTCCAGGTGCAGATTAACACTGGCGCCCCTGGTTACTCGCCGTTGGAAACCGAACAGCGGATCACGTTTCCAGTTGAAACGGCCATGGCCGGTCTTCCGGGCCTTCAGCAAACCCGATCCCTATCTCGCTCCGGCTTGTCACAGGTCACCGTGATCTTCAAAGACGGTACTGACATCTTTTTTGCCCGCCAACTCATTAACGAGCGTTTGCAGGTTGCAAAGGAACAGTTGCCAGATGGGGTCGAGGCCGTCATGGGGCCTGTATCCACCGGGCTTGGTGAAATCTTCCTGTGGACCGTTGAAGCGGAAGATGGCGCACTCAAAGAAGATGGTACTCCTTACACTCCCACCGACCTGCGAGTGATCCAGGATTGGATTATCAAGCCGCAGCTGCGCAACGTCCCTGGTGTTGCCGAGATCAACACCATCGGTGGCTTCGCCAAGCAGTTTCTGATTGCGCCGGACCCGAAGCGGTTGGCTACCTACAAGCTGACACTTAATGACCTGGTAGTTGCATTGGAAAGCAACAACGCCAACGTGGGCGCCGGTTACATCGAGCGTAATGGTGAGCAGTTGCTCATTCGTGCGCCGGGTCAGGTAAGCAATATCGAAGATATTGCCAACATCGTAATTACCAGTGTAGATGGCACGCCGATTCGCATCAGCAACGTTGCTGAAGTCAGCATCGGTAAAGAACTGCGAACGGGGGCTGCTACTGAGAATGGTCGCGAAGTAGTACTCGGTACCGTATTTATGCTGATTGGTGAAAATAGTCGTACAGTGTCCCAAGCTGTGGCCACCAAATTGACCGACATCAACCGCACCCTGCCGAAGGGCGTGGTTGCTGTGACCGTTTATGACCGTACCAACTTGGTTGAAAAAGCCATTGCGACGGTGAAGAAGAACTTGGTGGAAGGCGCGATTCTGGTAATTGCTATTCTCTTCCTGTTCCTCGGCAACATCCGCGCAGCACTGATCACCGCAATGGTGATCCCGCTGTCCATGCTATTTACCTTCACAGGTATGTTCAACAACAAGGTTAGTGCAAACCTAATGAGTTTGGGAGCACTCGACTTTGGCATTATTGTAGATGGTGCCGTGGTTATAGTAGAAAACGCGATCCGCCGACTGGCTCATGCGCAACACAAGCATGGTCGCATACTCACCAAAGCAGAACGCTTCCATGAAGTCTTTGCCGCTGCAGGTGAAGCTCGCCGGCCACTGATATTTGGCCAGTTGATCATCATGGTAGTGTATCTGCCGATCTTCGCCCTAACCGGCGTCGAAGGAAAAATGTTCCACCCCATGGCATTCACTGTCGTAATGGCGCTGCTGGGGGCAATGATTCTTTCCGTAACCTTTGTTCCTGCTGCTATCGCCATGTTCATCACTGGCAAGGTCAAGGAAGAGGAGGGCGTGGTAATGCGCACCGCCCGACAGCGCTATGAGCCGATACTGCAATGGGTTCTTGGGCACCGGAACATTGCGTTCTCGGCTGCAGTAGCTCTGGTCGTACTTAGCGGTATACTTGCAAGTCGTATGGGTAGCGAGTTCATTCCCAGCCTTAGTGAGGGCGACTTTGCGATGCAGGCTATGCGAGTGCCCGGAACGAGCCTTACTCAGTCCGTCGAGATGCAACAGCGCCTGGAGAAAGCGGTAATAGCGCAGGTCCCAGAAGTAGAGCGGATGTTCGCACGCTCGGGTACTGCAGAAATCGCATCTGATCCAATGCCGCCTAACGCCTCTGACGCCTACATAATGCTTAAGCCTCAGGATCAGTGGCCAAATCCCAATAAGCCTCGTGATGAGCTGATCGCTGAGGTGCAGAAAGCCGCAGCAGGTGTCCCGGGAAGCAACTATGAGTTGTCCCAGCCGATCCAGTTGCGTTTCAACGAGCTGATTTCGGGCGTGCGTAGTGACGTTGCGGTGAAAGTTTTTGGCGATGACATGGACGCGCTCAACAGCACCGCCAACAAAATCGCGGCATCGCTTAAAGCGGTACCGGGCTCATCGGAGGTCAAGGTTGAGCAGACTTCCGGCCTTCCTGTGTTAACCATCAACATCGACCGCGAAAAAGCAGCACGCTACGGTTTGAACATCGCGGATGTGCAAAACTCAATTGCTATTGCTGTGGGTGGCCGCCAGGCAGGTACATTGTATGAGGGCGATCGTCGGTTCGATATGGTGGTGCGACTGCCTGAGACCGTGCGCACTGACGTAGCGGGTATGTCCAGCTTGCTGATTCCTGTGCCTGCTAATGTTGCTCAGGATGCTAATCAGATAGGGTTCATTCCTCTGTCCCAAGTCGCTAATCTTGACTTGCAGTTGGGCCCGAACCAGATCAGCCGCGAAAATGGGAAACGGCTGGTAGTAGTTAGTGCAAACGTTCGAGGCCGTGACCTAGGCTCGTTCGTTGAAGAAGCGACTAAGTCGCTGGCTACTGTGCAGATCCCAGCAGGCTACTGGACTACCTGGGGTGGCCAGTTTGAGCAGTTGCAATCAGCAGCCAAGCGTCTGCAGATCGTTGTTCCAGTCGCATTGCTTCTGGTCATGACACTGCTGTTCCTGATGTTCAACAACTTGAAGGATGGCATGCTGGTCTTCACCGGAATTCCATTCGCACTCACCGGCGGTGTAGTTGCACTGTGGTTGCGGGATATCCCGCTGTCTATCTCGGCGGGAGTTGGCTTCATTGCGCTGTCCGGTGTGGCAGTTCTAAACGGCCTGGTTATGATTTCTTTTATCCGCGGGCTGCGGGAGGAAGGACGTACCCTCCGGCAAGCGGTAGATGAAGGCGCGTTGACACGGTTAAGGCCCGTTCTGATGACAGCCCTAGTCGCATCCCTCGGATTTATCCCGATGGCTCTCGCAACAGGTACCGGTGCTGAAGTTCAGCGGCCACTGGCGACAGTGGTGATTGGCGGGATTCTTTCGTCTACCGTGCTTACTCTGTTGGTGCTTCCTGCTCTGTATCAATGGGCACACCGCAAAGATGATGATGGTGATGAAGCGGGTAGCTGATAGCCCATAACAGAAGCCCACAGCAACGTTGTGGGCTTTTCATTCTGGATATTGTTGTCACCTTTCAAAATTGTAAGTTTACCGTCATGCCGGTGATGCCTGTGAGTTGATAAGGTTACTCCCAATAAGATTGATATTGAGAGGACCTTATGAAAAAGCTTATCATTGCGGCAGCCCTAGCTGTTTTGCCTATAGTTTCACAAGCTACTACGTTTTCCGAAAAGAAGCAGTTGCAATATATTCAGGAACATCAGAACGCCGTGGCTAGCTATGCGGCGAAAAATAATAAGCCAATACCAGAGATTCAGGACTACAAGTATGGAATGAAGATTGATGTTGCAAAATTTGTGCGTCAGTCCCAGGATCCCCGTACTTGCGAGGTGTATCAACGGTTGATGACCTACGAAGACTCGCGGGGTGAGCTTAATACGATTCGTTATTCTTTGTTTTCCCAATGTGTCAACAACAAAAATTGAATGCATCGATAGGATTTTTAGAGGCCATAGAAAAACGCCAGGCGATGCCTGGCGTTTTCTATGGTCCTTGACATGTTTTAACCAAAGATTGTCAGTCCTTGCCCCCCTCCCCAAAAGTAAGTCAAGTCCAGCTAAAAAATTTAGGCCGGCGAATTTGCACTCAGAAGCAGCGAATTTTGAAAAAAACTGATTTCTGTGACATCCAGGCAAAGCATGAGCACTGACTCAGTCGAAGTGCGGCTTGATAAGGGTGTTTATTGGAAAGTTTATAATTGGCTCGGGGCTTAGGCTTACTTAAAGACTTAACTCCGGATAATTGCTTTAGGTGAGTCCTCAGGCTTTGAACGAAAAACGAAAGTCGATGGTGTGGCAGCAAGTTCTGGGTCGTACTAGCTTGCTACCCAACCAAAAATAAACACTGAATATATGGGCTTAGCTCGACGACACGTACGTTTAGCAGGTTGCTTCTTGTTTAAACTGATGGGCGCTCGTGAGAAAATGGATCACTGGTTGGTAAGTTGATACTTAATTGGTGTAATTATTGGTGTCGTTACTGGTTTTCATGTTTTGAGAAAGTGCTTAATTGTCCAAGATCTAAAGTGCCATCATGTATATGCTCTTATCAGAATTGTAATCTCTGGATCATGCTAGAGTTATTTGTTCAGTTTATTATTAGGGTTTTTTGGTGTTTGTTGGGTGGCACAGCTATTGTCGAGGTGCTGCATCATTTAGTTCTGAAATTACATGCAGTTCACTTTTTTTTCACTTCGGGTTGTTTAGTCTTTGTAGATGGAAAATACAAGCATGTCGATCATAGCTTTGCTTATTCGTTATCTAGGCATTGGATTCGTAGCAACCGGGGGGCACTATTTTGTATTTCTCCTGCTTATTGTAAATGGAGTTACTGATCCAGTGTTAGCCAGCGTTGGCGGAGGCGTGATAGGCGCTATTATTAGCTATATTGGTAATAGAAGGCTCAGTTTCGTGGCGACGGGAATTTATAAGCTTCAACCTATCAGGTTTGTACTTGTCTCGTTGGCAACTAATATCGGTAATGGTGTAGGTATGTGGGTTCTGATTAAATTCAATCTCTCACCGCTTGTCTCTCAGATTTTAGTGACTTTAACCCTAACTGCGCTCGGATTCACTGCGCATCGTTTCTGGACATTCAATCATGCGGACATCACATCGGCTTTCCGAACGCGCTGACCCCTTGTTAACAATAGTGGTTCCTTGCTTTCAAGAAGAGCAAACCATTCCGGAATTTCACAAGCGCATCACCAGAGTTGTAAAGCGCCTGCCTGTTTCGTGCGAGATTCTCTATGTCGACGATGGTAGTAGCGATCAAACTGCAGACCTACTTCGACACTATCAAGATGGATCAAATGTACGATGCCTGTTCCTAAGTCGGAACTTCGGAAAAGAGGCTGCGTTAAGTGCAGGGATCGACCATGCACGCGGTAGCGCATTGATCTTCATTGATGTCGACCTTCAGGATCCACCTGAACTCATCTCGAGTATGGTATATCATTGGCAGATGGGTTACGACGTTGTGAACATGCAACGCGACTTGCGAACTGGCGACTCCTGGCTAAAACGCACGAGTGCACGTAGCTATTACTGGATCATGCAGCGCCTGGTGGAGAAAGTTGATCTTCCGGTGGATGTCAGTGACTTCCGTCTGATTGGTCCTGCTCCATTGGCCGCCTTAAGAGCGCTGGACGAACGCTCCAGAATTCTTAAGGGTTTGATCGGCTGGGTAGGCTTTCGCACCATTGAGTTACCCTACAATCGCACTTCCCGTCATGCCGGCAATACCAAGTGGAACGCCGCTAGCCTGCTGGACCTAGCCATCGAAAGTATTCTCAGCTTCTCCCGCAAGCCGCTTCGTATATTCAGTCTCATTAGCTTCAGTTTCTTTGTCTCCAGCATCTGCTACCTGCTCGCAGTACTGGTAGCAGGCTCCTTTGACATCCATCACCTGCTTGTCGGAATTGCTTCATTCATGTGCGTGGGTGTTGCACTGGTGGGCGAGTACGTAGGCGTAACGCTCGCGGAGGTCAAACGCCGCCCCCTTTATTTTCTAAATAGTAATAATGAAGCGCGACCCATGACTATTCATCCTCCGGCTTCCTCACTCGAGGGTAAGAAATGCTGAATTTGAAAAGCGAGCGAACATTGTGGTTCATCCTGAGTTCGATTCTGCTTTTGCGTCTCCTGGGGCTGGGCGTATATCCCCTGATGGATACCTCTGAAGCACGCTACGCTGAAATGGCACGCAAGATGGTTGAACTGAGTGACTGGGTGACTCCGATGTTCGATTACGGAGTTCCATTTTGGGGCAAGCCACCGCTGTCTTTCTGGACCCAAGCGGCGAGCATGACGGTATTCGGCACCAATGAGTTTGCTGCTCGATTCCCAGCCTGGTTTCTCCACTTGGCAAGCTGCTTCATCATCATCAGGCTCGCGACACAGGAGGTATCGCGCAAGGCGGGCATTTGGGCAGCCATCATCTTTTCCGGCACGGCGCTGGGCTTGGTGTCCAGTGGTGTTGTGCTGACTGACCCCGTTTTATCGTTCTCGATCCTGTTGGCCAGCTATGGTTTCTGGCGTTGGATGAAGTGCGCAGGCAAAGGGGATGCCTACCTTATGTTCTTAGCTCTCGGCTTGGGCCTGCTTGCTAAAGGGCCACTGACCTTGGTACTGATGGGCGCGCCAGCATTTTTTTGGATCGTCATCTACAAGCAATGGAATCGGGTATTGAGGCTTCCTTGGGTAACGGGGATTGCTCTCATGTTAGGTATATCAGTGCCTTGGTACATTGCAGCCGAAATGAAGACGCCGGGTTTCCTTGAGTATTTTTTTGTCGGCGAGCACTGGAGCCGATATGTTGTAAGTGATTGGGCCGGGGATCTCTACGGGAGTGCTCACGCCAAGCCCTACGGCACCATATGGATTCAGCTTGGCTTAGCGTTGCTTCCTTGGACTTTCTTTCTACCCCTCGTTATTAGCAGGCGTGGGACGATGCAGCGCTTCGATGTATACCTTTGGCTTTGGGCATTGGCGACACCTGTTTTCTTTACTTTCTCTGGTAACATTCTCTGGACCTATCTTCTTCCTGCTCTGCCTGCATGGACGCTACTCCTTGCCGAATGTATCAGCGAAGTGGGCAGAAAGACTGCTTGGGCTGCTGCAGCGAGCGCTCTGATGCTGCCAGTCGCGGGCGCCGGTATTATCTATAACGGTGTGCTTGAGGATCGTCCTCAGAACCAGCGAGATTTAGTGCAGGCCTGGCTGGATGTGCAGTCGTCTCAATCGGGCCCCCTGATTTATCCTGGCCGCCGCTCGTATTCGTCGGAGTTTTATAGCCGGGGAATGTCCAAAAGCATCAAAGATCCTGACAAGTGGCCTCGCGACAGATCGTTCTACCTTTCCAGGCGTTTGCGCGACAGCGATTCTGATCTACCTGTAGACGTTGGTTGCAAAATAATCACTGAAACGAACGCGAGCCAACTGCTTCTATGCCGCTGGAAGGACACTGCACAGGATGGTGAAAATATTCTAGGAGATAGTGCTACTGGCTCCCGTTGAAAGTAAGAGCCCGGCGAAGAGAGTATTTAAATTTCTAGCTGCTTTTCAGTTTAAAGTGAATAATCCATCTCAGGATTTATCTTTGATGCTGAAAAATTATTTAATAAGTACAATTAGGGAGAGGTTGCTAAAAAGCCAGATATTAATCTGGCTTTTTGTCGATGGCTTTGATCGTGTTAATTGTTTTTTACTGTCTCTTAGTTGTCGACTTGCTGCTAATGCCCTTAGGTTCTTTCTGTTTTTCTTGAGCAATTTTCTGCTTACTTTTCTCCGATACATCAGGACCCCATAGACGAGCTTGCTCGGCTCGGAAGTTATCTTTGAAATTTTTGGTTCGCTCGAAACCGTCTTCAGCAAAAGCGGAACTCATAAATCCAGTCAGTACGATACCAATAGAGAGGAGTTTTATGAATTTCATTGTGCCCTCGATGTTTACTAGGTCTGCTTAACTAGCAGCCTTTGTGGTTTGATAGTTTAGGATTTTGAAGCTAACAGCAGGGTGAGGGAATCATTACAATTTCGTAATTTATGCGTTTGGTGAAACGGTATAAATTTTGTGTTTGTGAAAGCTCCGAAGCAGGCTATTTTTCTTTCATAACCTTTAATGTGATATCTAAGCCATTGATGTTTTTGGATTTTTTGCCACTAGTGGAAGCTAGCCATAAACGATCTAAAGACTGTGTAGCAGCGATTGGATATTTTTGTTTACGCATCGAAGCTAACGGCTAGATTAGCTGGCATCTCAAATGCGGCGCCGTTGGCGGTTAGTCAAACTGGCTGTCGAATTTTTTTGACTCCGTCTGTGGTTCACTCAGAGGGGCGTGAAAGAGTTTAAGGCGGGGGGGGGGGGGGGGGGGGGGGGGGGGGGGGGGCGTGCCGATAAGGTCGCGTTATATGTGGCTGCTCGCCATATTTTCGGGTAGGGCTGCCTTCCCCTCTAGACGTCGAGCTAAAGACCAAAACAATACGGCAGCCCTCAGGCATTAAAGCTTTCAAGTAAAAAAGAGAGCTCTTCTAAAATCGGCCCCCTCCATATACGGGACCTAGGCTGCGCCCATTTGCGTTTGCTTCATTTGGGTGTCGGGAAAGTTGAGGTGAAACCAGGTAAAATTCTGATCAGTCACTTCTACGCTCGCAGAACCCTGATGCAATCCCATAATTGACTGTACTATAGCTAGGCCCAGACCCGTACCACCTTCATTTCGTGCTCGGCTTTTGTCTACACGGTAGAACCGCTCGAACAAATGCACCTGGTGTTCCTTGGCGATTCCGCGCCCCGGGTTACCAACACTCAAGGTAGTTCCGTTAGCACCGCGTTGAACTTTCACGTAAACCGTCCGGCCTCTTGGGCAGTAGCGAATCGCGTTCGAGACAAGGTTCGAGATGGCTCGTTGAATCATTATCTGATTGCCACGCACCACGCCATTTCCTGTGAGCTGGAGTTGTATTTCGCCTTCTTCGGCCGTAATGCTGAAGAGGTCGCAGACCCGCTGAATTTCGTCGAGCAAACAGACATTTTCGAATTCTACCATTGACGCGGGGTGGCTGACCTGGGCTAGAAATAGCATGTCGGAAACCATTCGACTCATGCGGTCCAACTCTTCCGTGCACGACTCCAAGACTTCTCGGTACTCAGGAAGAGACCTTTCCCGGGTCAGCGCAACCTGAGCCTTACCCATGAGATTGGACAAAGGTGCACGCAGTTCGTGAGCAAGATCGTCCGAGAACTGCGATAGCTGCTGAACCCCATCATCTAGACGCATCAGCATGATATTGATTCCATCGCCGAGCTTCTTCAGTTCTGCCGGCATCCCCTTCGTTGGTAGGCGATGATCAAGGCTCTCGGTGGAAATTTTCGAGGCAATCCTCAAGAACTTGGTCAGAGGCAGTAGTCCTCTGCGCACAGTCCACCATCCAATGGCCAAGATCAGCAAGAGAATAAGAGGCGAGACCATCAGCGCCCAGGTTAGCAATGCATCGAGCAGGGCTTGGTTGGCTGACTGGTCCATGGTCATGAACACACTAACTTCGGTTCCATCGCCTAGATTCATTACTCGCGAAGCGCTAAGTAGCGGGCGACCCGTGGAGTCACGCCACTCGTGCTGTTTAACCTGCTCGGTTGGCTTGAACTTGTGCACTTCCAGGTTGACTGCCTTCGAACCTATTGAGAGCAGTGGAGTTTGCGTTTGTCCTGACTCAAAGATGCTGACGTACAGATTATTGTGCCCCATGACCAAGTCAACTAGCTGGTGCGCGTCTGGATTGACATCAGCGATACTAGTGATAGCGGATAGGTTGTGAGTCATACCCGCCATTTTCACTTCGAGGTCCATTCGGGAGTTTCTCTCGAGAGCTTGGCTCACCATCACATACCCAAAGGTGGCGAAAAGGAGGAGCAGCGCTGCGCTCATCAAACCGACTTTGAATCCCAGCTTCACAGCCAGACTGAACGGCCTCATGCGCGCTCCTCCAGAACGTACCCTATGCCTCGAAGTTTATGTATGAGCTTGGTCTCAAATGGATCATCGATCTTCGAGCGTAATCGCCGGATAGAGACGTCAATAACGTTATTATCGCAGTCAAAGTTCATGTCCCATATCAGCCAGATGCTCTGAGAGCGTGTAAGTGCTTTGCCAGCTCGACTAATGAGAAGGTGCAGGAGAGCAAATTTCTTGGTGTTGAGGTCTATGCGTGTAGATCCACGGAACACCCGATGGCGCACAGAGTCGAGCTCTACATCCGAAATTCTCAGCGCGTTTTTCTCAAAAAGCTCGTCGCCACGTCTTTGCAGCGAGCGCATGCGAGCAAGCAGCTCGGGAAACTCGAAGGGCTTGACGAGGTAGTCATCTGCGCCACCGTCCAAACCCTTGAGCTTGTCGTTGGTTCGTCCCCAGGCAGTCAGCATAATGACGCGGACCCGGCTGGTTTCTCTAATGACTTCCAAAAGGTCCAAGCCATTGATGTCAGGGAGGTTCACATCGAGAAGCAGAAACGAATAAATATTAGTATTGAATAAGTGAGCGGCATCAACACCATTGTTTGCTATATTTACGATGTACCCGCTTTCAGAAAGGCCCTGCTGAAGGTATTCTACGTTTTTGGTTTCGTCTTCCACAACTAGAACGCGCATAACTTATCTCAGGATGTGAGTAAAATAATAGTCCAATCGGCCGCCAGTGTGGTTATACGCTGATTGGTAGTACTGCTGTGTGCTTGGTGTTTAATTTCATTATTTATTTTCATGCGCATTACATTAACTCAATAATAACTGATCCTAGCGCGAATTGGCTAAATGCGCGTAAGCTTTGCAAATTTGTAATTTTTGCGCAATATTATTGATAGTTATGATAAATTGATTGTTTGGAATAATCGAGAATCTGTCAATGGTAAGGTTTTTAAGGCCAAAGCTGGCGGATGCCTTCAGTGCGCGTAGCAGGCGAATCTGCCTGAAGGCTCCTTTAATATTGGCCGCCGGTCAACTCGATTAGTCGTTAAATTTAGAGGTGGCAGTAATGCATATTTAAAAGCGCGTATAGTCTTGGGGAACGCATCTTAAGTCGATTTTTCTTAGGGCTTCTGCCTGCAAATACAACAATTAGCGTCATCAAAAAAACGACTAGTGTGAAGGCTTCGGAGCATTATCATGAAAGGCTGCTTGCTCCATTTGAATCGTGCAGTGATGAATTTCGAACGATTTACTCACCGCGTCAATGACTGATGCGAGAATAACATCTCGATTTAATGAATCTCGCACGACTACGTGCGACGTCAGGATATTGCGGCCACTACTTAGAGCCCAAACATGCAGATCATGGACCTCCATGACCCCATCTACTCCAAGTATCAGGGACTCTATTTCCGCAATATTGAGATTGTCGGGTACCCCTTCCATAAGTACCCCCCAAGCTTTCGCGCAACAACTGCCAAGTACGTGGAAACACCCATATACCGATTGCTACGGCGACAATCGTATCGACCCAGCTCCAACCTGTAAATCGGATGACAAGTGCCGCTATGATCACGCCCAATGAACCAAGCATGTCGCTCCAGACTTCAAGATAGGCTCCCTTGAGATTCAGACTTTCACTGCTGGCAGAGGAGAGCAGACGCATCGATATCAGGTTCACAAAAAGACCCCCAATTGCGATCCACATCATCGCACCGGTAGCAATCTCCGACGGTACTAGCAAGCGCTGATACGCCTCGTACAAAATGTAGGCAGCGACCATAAAGAGTAATAAGGCATTGAACGTTGAGGCTAGGATCTCTATGCGAGCATATCCAAAAGTCCGTTTCTGGTCCGCTGGCCGCTTGGCTATTTGGAGAGCAATCAGTGAAATTGCCAGAGCAGCAGTATCTGTGAGCATATGTGATGCATCAGACAGCAGGGCTAGGCTGCCGGTAACGCATGCTCCGATAACCTCCGCAATCATAAAAATACCAGTCAGGGCAAGCGCCATGAGTAGTTTTTTCTGGTGTCCTTCACGTAGAGCGGCACCGCCATGAGCGTGATTGGATCCCACATGCTTCTCCTTGCCTAATGTAGTGGTTGGCTTCAATCTAGATTCTCATCGCTACAAACAAAAACACAAATATGGATCCTACCTTTCAGAACGGCTAATAAAACTCATTTAAACTAATTGTAGTTTAGGATGAAAGTATGTTGTTGGTATGCGATTTTTTGCAGACCTGCGTCTCCTCTAGCCGGCGATACGGTGCTAGTCAACAGCCTACTTTGACACGGCTCAAAAAAAGAAGGTTCCGCTGGGATTGTGTCAGAATTGTAATTCTGCTGTAGCTATCTCGTTATCCGTCGTCAAAAATAATACGGCTAGCTAAAAATTTACGCTACGTAGCGGTGTCGCTAAGCACAGACACGAAATTACCTCAAACTCCTCGCAACGCTGCTGAGTAACATAATTACCTAGTTTTTTAACGCCGGCCGCGGTCAATATTTTCATCGCAAATTCTGATTCCTTAATCACTGAACTATCTCGTAAGGAAGAAACCGCGGGTTTTGAAATGATGCTCGGCGATACGGAGCTCGAGAGTGCCGTTCGATGTGAGGGGTTAGGTCGATGACACCGTTGAGATGCGGAACGGACTGAGGCTTAACCATTAACACCGATTGTCGAAAGTGGTCGTCGCTACCGACCCAAAAGGGGCGAATGGCGGTAATTTGGATGCCGCTAGACGCTGGCATCGTGTGCCGATTACCGACAGCGTAACCTTTCATTCTTGAAGAGTCGTATTTACCTGAGTCAAGCGACATGCGTGCTCACCCCAGATCGCAGCGGCTTTGCGACACGCTTGATTCATTCGCACACCTAGCCAGGTAGCAACTTGAATATTGGTTGTGGGTGAGGAGGTTATTGAAGTGAAAATCGGAGTTAGCGGCGCCGGCAATATTGGGGCTACCCTTGCCCGCAAGCTCGTCGCGTGCGGCCATGAAGTTAAGCTGGCAAATTCGAAAGGCCCCGAAAGCCTTCAAAACCTGGTCAGTGAAATCGGCGCACACGCTGTGACCAAGGAAGAGGCAGTGTCCGAGGTAGGCGTTGTGATCCTCTCGATACCCTTCCCAAAATATCCAGATCTCAAACAGACGTTAAAGAATGTCCCCGAGAAAGTCGTTGTCATTGACACGTCCAATTACTATCCGGGACGCGACGGGGCAATCATAGAAGTTGACGACGGCAAGCCCGTGAACGTTTGGGTAAGCGAGCAGTTTAGCCGCCCGGTCATTAAGGCTTGGAACGCCGTCCTTGCAGCGACTCTTGCCGACAATCGGCAACCAACTGGATCTTCGACACGCATTGGCTTACATGTAGCAGGGGATGACACTCATGCAGAGGCCGTCGCGCAGGATCTCGTTGAGGATACGGGCTTTATCGCGCTTGCCGCTGGTAGCCTTGAAGATTCGTGGCGTCAGCAACCAGGAACACCAGCCTACTGCACCGAGCTAACATTGCCGGAGCTGAAGATGGCGCTGGAGGCGGCAGACAAGGTACGGGCACCTCAAAACCGAGACGCACTTATCGCAAAATTTATGGTTCCCGGCAGTCAGTTTACAGATGAGCAAATTGTTGCCACAAATCGCGCTAGGACGGCCTGACTACCGGATTAGGCGGGATTCTTTGCTAGAATTTCGCCTAATTGATCTAGTCGCTAAACTCATCTCTTTACGTAAACAGGGCACTGCAGACGCGTGCCTAACTCAGCGTCTGGATGAGGCCGCGAATTTCCTAACCTGTCCTGTATCGCGGCCTAGGCCACGTCACGTTGTTCAAGCATCCGCTCAATCTCAGCGCCAGCTAAAGCGTCGCAAGCGTGCGGCGTGGTCTACTACCGATCTCAACTATTAAGGCGTTGGCGTCAGGAAGGCGTGTTTACCGGACGCTTACCTTCAAGGAATTCCGGGCAACACAGAAACAAGAACGCCGATTTGATTGATGATGTTCGTGCGAGCAAACACATCTAACAAACCGGCGTTCTTATGTGCGATATTATACTTTTCTTCCTTTTTGGGAGGGCTTTTCTGTCGTTAACACAAAGCCTGATGGTGATGCCCTCCAGATCGATCTGACTCCCCGCGCCAAACTAGACCGTCTCGTTTTGAAATAGTGGGCTGTGCCCAGTGAGAAAGATTTGCCCCAGGTATTTGGGGCGAAGGGCAACGGCGCCATCGGCTTGTTCTGCCGTCATTTCGAGCTCCTCTACGAAGAAGTCCCAAAGCTCCTCATTCGTCGATACCTCGTTATTGGCGAGCTGATCTTCGATGTTTTCAAGGATTTGTTGGGTCAGGTTATTGAACCTGAATTCAACACATAAGTGCAACGCTCACCCCTGTATGCACTTCGTACGGCGT